>Ga0210386_10000604_pt1 | contig 33164 bp, 38 predicted proteins | sample IncBWH32OmetaG_FD_160091 | JGI IMG/M metagenome (GOLD analysis project Ga0210386, IMG submission 160091) | Forest soil microbial communities from Barre Woods Harvard Forest LTER site, Petersham, Massachusetts, United States - Inc-BW-H-32-O ...
CCACGTAACGCCGCAAAAGACCCCCCGCAATCTTCCCTTGCCGGGCATACTCCTGCTGAACAAGCATCCGCTCTACCCAGCCGTAGATCTGCCCCCGATCATGGCCCTCAAACCGGATTCTCGCGCTCGCCCCGACGAACCCGCGAAATCTCCTCCAGACTCAACTTCTCTGCTTCGTGCATGCTGATGTGCAATCTCCAGCATGCCTACCCCTTCAGGCTCATCTTGTATTGGACAAGACAGCCCCTTGCCTCGGTTGCTCTCTGGCCATAGACTTAGAGCAGGCCTATGCAGAGCAGGAACCAAAGCGTGCGAATCGGCGTCGCGGTCGTGATTATTCTAGTCGTGATCGGCGCCCTGGCGGTCAGCGGAGTGCGCGCCAACAAGAGCTATTACGTGACCATTCAGGAACTGGACGCGATGGGATCGAAGGCCTATACGCGCAACCTGCGCGTGGCGGGCAATGTGCTGCCGGGGTCTATCCGAAACAGCGGGACCAATGCCCAGTTCGTTCTGGTGGAAAACGCGAACCAGCTGCGGGTTTCGTACCAGGGCGAGGAGCCGCCGCCGGATACGTTTAAAGACAACTCGCAGGCGCTGGCGATCGGTACCTATGGGCGCGATGGGGTGTTCCATGCGACGCAGCTGCAAGCCAAGTGCGCTTCGAAGTATGCTCCGGCTGCGGGCGCTAAGCCGGGAGTTGCGACTACGGGGACGGCTTCCGCAATGACACCAATGCCAGCAACGAGGTAATCCTAGCCCGCTTCGGTCAATCAGACGAACTATTCGAATCACTTCAAAGGGAGTCGTCAAGGCTCGATTCTCGCTGCGCTGGCTGTTCTACTCCCGTCTTTTCAAAGCAATTGGCGCGCAAAATCGATTGATATCCTGATACCGGATGACTCAGCCACGCATGTTGCTGCTCTTTGACCCGAATGCGCAGCCGCAAAGCTGGAATGAGCGCATGAAGCCGGGCGAGTATGCGATCCTTTACTCCGGCCTGCAGCCCGCGCCGCCCGATCATCAAGACAACATTTCCAAAGGCAGTCTTTTCTGCACCGTCTTCAGCTCGCTGGCCGAAGCGGAAGCGTACGCCGCGCAGCAAGTTAGCCTCCTTCCTGCTGTTCGCTGCCGCATCTATGACCATCACGGACTGGGTCGTGAGGCCATCCGTGAGATTTCCGGCAGCCAGTATAGGGCGAGAAAGATATCACCCCGGGCTTTCGGCGATGGGTTGGCTCTATTCTTTTCTTCGGCGGCGTCGGGCTGACGATTCTGGACTGGTGCTCGGACTTCAGCCTCTCCTGGCCCGCAATGACACACGAGTCTTTCCTGTCGGTTTTGTTCTTCTCGTCACGGAGTTGGTGATCGTCATCGAAGCACGACGCAAGAAACGGCGTGAAGGATGGACCTCCCAATGAACGCCCCGGGCCTGCTCACGCAGATCCTGCTCCTCGTTCTGCAGTTAGCGACGATCCTCGCCGTCACATACGCCTGTGGCCGGCTGCTGGCACTCCTGCGACAACCCCGGGTCGTGGGCGAGATCGCCGGCGGTCTCCTGCTGGGACCGCTGGTCTTAGGCCATTGGTTCCCTTCCGTGTCGGCGTTTCTCTTTTCCGCTTCGGGTTTGCGTCCTCTGGAAGTGGTCAGCAATATCGGTCTCGTGCTGTTTCTGTTTCTCATGGGCACCGAACTGGATCTTGCCGCCATCCGACACAACCGTGGCGCAGCCCTGACCATCACCGTAGGCAGCATCGCTCTCCCCTTTGCTCTGGGAGCAGCACTCTCTCCTCTGCTGCTGGTGCGCTTCGAATTGCGGCAGGGTTCGCATCTCGCCTTCCTGCTGTTTACGGGCATCGCAATGAGCGTTACCGCGCTGCCGGTGCTCGCCCGGATCATTCAGGAACGCAAGCACACCAGGCAACCGATCAGCCCTAGGACCGCTTCCATTGCGCTGGTGTGTGCCGCGGCCAACGACCTGCTCGCATGGTTGCTGCTTGCGCTCACGCTCACCCTCATCCACGACGGTCAAGGTGGCCAAAGTCTGACAGCAAGTTGCCTCCGGCTGCTTGTACTAGCCGGATACCTCGGCATCATGTTCTTTGTCGTGCGGCATGTCGCGGCACGGCTGCTCGCCCAACGGCCGAGCCCGCCGAAAGCTCTGTGGCTCCCCGTTGTGATTGTGTTCGCGTTTCTCAGCGCACGGGTGACGGAGGTTCTTGGAGTACATGCTTTTTTTGGCGCTTTCTTCGCGGGCGTCTGCATTCCTGTGCTCAAGGGCAGGTCGGGATCGCTCGAGCATTCGCTTCATCGGATGCTATCGCCGGTTGTCGGCCTAACTCTGCCCATCTTCTTTGCGTTGACAGGTCTGCGAATGCGGCGAGAGATGTTTTCTGGCAATGGCCTGGGTTGGTTCGCCATTGTCCTGCTGCTTGCAGTAAGCGGCAAAATCGGCGGAGCCATGCTCGCGGCAAGGGGCAGCGGCATGCGATGGAATGTGGCTGCACAGATCGGCATATTGTTGAACACCCGCGGCCTCGTCGAGCTGATTGTTCTCAACATCGGTTATAGAGAGGGTATCTTCAGTCCCCTGATCTTTACGCTCTTCGTGCTGATGGCCATCGTAACAACCGCGATGACTACGCCGCTCTTCGACCTATCTAATCGCCTGCTAATCGAAAGTATCGACTGAGCGCCAACGATTGGCGGCTGTTTATACTCCCAACAGCATGGGGTCTGTTGCCGATCTCGAATCCGTCTCCAAGCTCTATGGCACGTTTGTGGCGCTGCGCAAGGTTTCGCTGGGCTTTGAGCGCGGCCGCTGCTATGTGCTGCTGGGCGAGAACGGCGCGGGCAAATCGACGCTGTTGCGCGTGATTGCAGGGCTGCTTCGTCCGACCTACGGCAGTGTTCGCGTGTTTGAAGGGGAAAAGCCGGAGGACGCGCGGGAACGGATCGGCTACATGAGCCATGCGCCGATGCTGTATGACGAGCTTTCGGCCGCGGAGAATCTGCGCTACTTTGCGAGCCTTTACCGGGAGCGGGTCTGCATGGATCCGGAGGCAGCGCTCGGTTCGGTCGGATTGGATGCGACTCTGACGCGGCCGGTGGGCCAGTATTCGCAAGGGATGCGGCAGCGGACTTCGCTGGCGCGCGTGCTGCTGGCGCAGCCGGAGCTGTTGCTGCTCGACGAGCCCTTTTCGAACATGGACGCGGCCAGCGCGCAGCAGATGCTGGATTTGCTGGCGCGACTGCGCGCCGAGGGGAAGACGATTCTGCTGACTACGCATCAACGCGAGCTGGCGGAACCTGTCGCGGATTTTCTCATTACGTTGCAGGCGGGAAGCGTGGCATCGCGGGCTGAAACCACGACGAGGGCGACGAGATGAAGACGAATGCGGCGCGGTATCTCGATTCGCTCGGGATCGCGTATGAATTGCGCGAGTATTCGGTCGATCCGGAAGAATTTTCGGCGGTGATTGTCGCTGAGAAGATCGGGATGCCTCCTAAGCAGGTTTTCAAGACGCTGCTTTGCGTAACCAGCGAACGCGAGCATGTGTTTGCCGTGGTGCCGGGCAGTGAGGAGCTGGACTTCAAGAAACTGGCGCGAGCGGCTGGCACGCGCAAGGCGGAGATGGTTTCGCTGAAGGAGGTAGAGCCGCTTACGGGGTATGTTCGGGGCGGGGTCACGGTGTTCGGCGCGAAGAAGGACTTCCCTGCCTATGTGGACGAGACGATCGAGTCATTCGACGTGATTTCGGTATCGGCGGGAACGCGCGGGACGCAGCTTGTGATGGCTCCAGCGGACTATTTGCTGGCTTCGAGAGCTACGATCGCCGCGCTGACTAAGGACGCGCGACCATGAGGCGGCCTTATTTTCTGATTCATCTGGCGAAAGACCTGCGGATTGAGTGGCGCTCACGGGACGCGATCAACTCGATGCTGTTTTTTGCGCTTCTGGTGGTGGTGATCTTCAGTCTGGCGTTCGATCCGACGCGGGCGGTGTCGCGGCAGATCTCGGGGCCGATACTTTGCGTGGCGATCTTGTTCGCCGCGGTCAGCGCGCTGAATCAGGCGTGGGCCCGCGAGCTGCGACATAGCGTTCTGGATGCGCACAGGATGACTCCGGCACCGGGAGCTTCGCTGTTTCTGGGCAAGGTGCTGGCGAACTTTCTGTTTGTGAGTGCGGTGGAGTTGTTGCTGGCTCCGTTGTTCGCGATCTTTTATAACCTGCACGCGCTGGGGAATGTCTGGCTGCTGCTGCTGGCGGTGCCGTTGGGGACGTGGGCGATCATCGTGAACGGAACCTTTTTTGCGGCACTGTCGATACGCTCTCGCAATCGCGAGCTGCTGCTGCCGCTGATCCTGTTTCCGATCTTCATGCCGGCGCTGCTGGGCATGGTGTTGGCGATTTCTGCAATCCTGTCGGGCGAGTCAGATCCTGCACTGTGGATCAAGCTGCTGCTGGGCTATGACGTGATCTTCACAACGATCTGCATGCTGCTGTTCGAGATCGTGCTGCACGCAGAATGAGGTGGCCCGTACGGCTACTCCTACCAGTGACCGGTCGTGCTGTGGTACAGCAGGCGCGCGGTTGCGAAGGCCACGATCCACAGGAAAACGACTACGGAGGCGACGGTGAATACCAGCCTGCCCATGCGCCTGTCTTCGGGGTGGGCAGATTTTCTCTTTTGCAGACCAAAGATTTGCCCGAGCAGGCCGACGATGAGGATGATGCCGCCGAAGATAACAGTAAACCACGCCATGGCTATCCTTTTTACTCCTGTTGAAGCGCTGTTGGGAAGGGGATATCTTTGCAGGTGAGAGGTGCCGCATATGCGAAGGAACGTCAGTGGGAAGGTGGTTCAAATACTCATGTTGCCGCTTCTATTGGCCAGCTCGATTGCCTTTCCTCAGACCAATCAAATCGACGCGGTAAAAAGTACCGGAGTCGAAATTCTGAGCGGTTTACCTCCGGATCAGATGGCCGTCTTTACCGGGAAAGTACTGCCGGCGATTATTTCCCAAACCAAGAAGGCCTGGTATCCAATCATTCCTCGAGAAGCGCAGCCCCCACAACTGGAAAAGGGAGAGGTCGCAATCGAGTTCGAGCTCTATTCCGACGGGAAGATTCGCAAAATGGTTCTGAGCTCACCAAGCGGAAAAATCGCCCTGGACCGCGCGGCCTGGGGCGCTCTCACTGGCGCGCAACCATTTGCCCCGTTTCCTCCAGAACTTACAACCGAAATGATTCGATTGCGGTTCCTCTTTTCCTACGATCTCAAGCCAGGTGACACGGCCAATCTTCCTTCCGGTGAGGCCAAAAGCACTGATCCGGTAAACTGAGAAGTACCTTTAAGGACGGAAGATGAAGCTGTTTCGCTGGCTATGGCTGGCTCTGACCCTGGCGATTCTTGCGAATGGATTCCGCGTGGCCATGTTCGTGGTTCCGGACGACCAGGTGCAGGGCGAGATTTTTCGCATTTTCTTTTACCACTTTCCTTCGGCAATGATGGCGTTTCTGTTCTTCTTCCTCAGCTTTCTCGCCTCCATTGCGTACCTGATTTATCGCCGTTCGAATATGGCTCGGGCGATGCGGGCGGACGCCTTTGCGCTGGCGAATGCCGAGATGGGTGTTGCCTTCTGCACGGTAGTGCTGATCACGGGGCCGCTGTGGGCGAGGCCGGTGTGGGGCATCTGGTGGACCTGGGACGCGCGGCTGACCACGACGCTGGTGCTCTACCTGATCTATGTGGCGTATCTGCTACTGAGGCGCTTTGCGGCGGGACCGGAGATGCGCACGCTGGCGGCGGTAATGGCCATTTTCGGATACGTGGACGTGCCAATTGTGTATATGTCCACGCGCTGGTGGCGGACGCAGCATCCGGCACCGGTGATTGGCGGCGGGGCGGACTCGGGCCTGGATCCAAGCATGTGGCCGGCGGTGTGGTGGAATCTGGCCGGGTGGCTGGCGTGGGGCATTTTTGTTGTCGGATTGCGGTACGCCGCTGAGTACCGCCAGCAATTAGCTGAGCAACGAGCCGCTCTTGCGGCGTTGGAGGCCGCATGAACCCGATGTTCCATCAGCATCTTGTAATGGCCTACGCTGCAACCTGGATTATCCAGCTTGGGTATCTGGCCTATGTGGGACTGAAGTGGAGGGCTGCCAGCAAAGCCGGGCGCAAATAGCTGCGGCAATCTTTTCTTTTGTGTGACGCTCGGGCGGTCATGGGCACTATTCGGTGAAGTCCAACTGAGCCGGTGTGCGGTTGCGTGCAACCTTGCACAGATGAGCGCCGTCAAACAGCGTTATCTGAAACAACTCAGCCGGGCTGGCTGCCGTTATGACTGCTCTCGTTCACCATCCGTTCGTGCCGGCTGTCGCTGCTGGATGGATTTTCCAGCTTGGGAGTTTTGTGTATGCCGTCATCCGGTGGGGCTCGAAATCGCACAAATTAACTGACTCGGAGTAGCCCAAAAGCCGGGAATTTCCGTCTAAACAAATGCGTTAGCCGCTGAGACAGGCTAACTGGCACACCTGGCATATTGAATGATGACAATGATCGTACTTCAGCGCATGGGCATGCGCTCGCTCTCTGAGACGGGAAACACTTATAAAACCTGCAATCGCCGGAAGCCACACCTAGCGTGGCTATTACTTCTCCTGGCGGGACTGCTTGCGAGCACGCACACGGCAATCGGCCAGAACACTCCAACGGCTGCCGGCCAGAACGCTCCAACGCCTGCGGTTCCAACAACAACCATGAAGGTGAACGTCAAGGTCGTGACCATGGCGGTCACGGTGCGCGACAAACATGGCGCCATCGTGCCCAATCTGACCAAGGACGAATTCACGCTCACCGAGGATGGACGTCCGCAGACCATCAAATACTTCAATCACAACACGAATCTGCCATTGAATCTCGGGCTGCTGGTGGATACCAGCATGAGCCAGCGTAACGTGCTGGACGATGAGCGCTCAGGGAGCCAGCACTTCCTGGACCAGATGCTCACGGACGCCAAGGACAAGGCATTCCTGATTCAATTCGACCGCGAGGTTGATCTGCTGGAAGACCTGACATCGGACAAAAACAAATTGAGGGCAGCGGTCGACCAGCTCGGGGCACCGCAGTTCCAGCGTGGCGCCAGCAACGACGATGGTTCGGGCGGAGACTCGGGCCAGGGATCGGGCGGCCATCGCTACGGTGGAGGGACGTTGCTCTACGATTCGCTCTATCTTGCCTCCAACGAAGTGCTGAAACAACCGCAAGGGCGCAAGGCCATTGTGGTGCTCACGGATGGCGTCGATCGCGGCAGCAAAGAGACGATGAACGGCGCGATCGAAGCCGCTCAACGCGCCGATACCGTGATCTACGCCATCTATTACAAGGGAGAGGAGTCGCACAGCTCCGGCGGCTATCCAGGCAATGGGGGACACCATGGGGGAATGGGATATCCGGGTGGCGGCTACCCAGGGGGCGGATATCCGGGCGGCGGGCGCGGCGGCCAACGCCCGCAACAGGAATCCCATGTCGACGGCAAGAAGATTCTGGAGCAGATTTGCGGGCAGACCGGTGGACGCGTGTTCGAGGTGACGAAGAAAGAGACCGCCGACCAGATTTACACAACCATTGCGGAAGAGTTGCGCAGCCAGTACATGCTGGGTTACACGCCGGACAAGCAGAGTAGCGATAGCGGCTATCACAAGATCGCGCTGACGGCGACGAAGAAGGATCTATTTGTGCAGACGCGCGAGGGCTATTACTCCGGCAACTAAGCCTTATAGGGGCACGGCCAGGCGACACTGCGTTCGTCCGAGCTACAATGAGCTGTGCGACGCGCGCTGTCCATCTCGCTGATCCTGCTTTTCAGCCTGCCGCTTGTGCTGCCTTTGTTTTGGCCGAGCATGGCGGAGGCGACATTGCCGGTCTGCTGCCGGAGAGGCGGCAGGCACCAATGCGCGATGCCCTCGGAGGGCGCGACCCAGGGCTCGGACGTCCGGGTTGTCAGCGACAAATGCCCGTACACACCCGCGACCTCCGCATTTCTATTGCTGCCGTCGTTCACGCCCCCGACGGCGGCATCGATCTTCGCCGGCATTGCACGCCACCCCGGAGTGTCGCCGCAAACGGATGCGCAGCTTCGCATCTCGTTTGACCGCGCCCGCCAAAAGCGCGGCCCTCCTATTCTCCTCGCCTAGCGTATCTCCTGCAGGAGCGCTTCTCAGAACCCCTTTTCCCTTGACGCCTTCTGACTCGCTCCATTCGTAACAATGCCAGATACGATTCGTCGCAGCCTTTGCGACGAGGAGGCTTTTTCGATGCGCAATTGTCGTCTCAAGCTTGGCCCAAGCCGGCTCCGCCGATCCGCCGCTCCATCTCCAGACGAGCGCCTCCCGGGTAGAACTCACAACGAGGGAAAATTCATGAGGCAAGTTGGTAGTTTGATGGCGCTTTTTTTCATTTGGGATGCCATCGCATTCGCCACGATCTTCGGTTCTGTTCGCGGCGTTGTCCATGATCCTCAACACCGGCCCATTCAGGGTGCTCACCTTACGCTCAAGGCTCAAAACTCGGACTGGACCCAATCTCAGGAGTCCAACGACAACGGAGAATTTGCATTCACTTCGGTCCCCATCGGCAATTACACGGTCACTCTAACGTCGAAGGGCTTTCAGCAAGTGAGCCGGGACGTAATCGTTGAGTCTGACACTAGTCCGGTGCTCCATTTCCAATTGGCTGTCGAAGGCACGAAAGAAAACATCGTTGTGTCGGAGACGCCGGTGGTAGCGCCGACGGACAGTGCTACGCCGACAACGATGGTAAGCCGCACAGATATTCAGCAAACTCCAGGAGCCGATCGCACCAACAGCCTGGCGATGATCACCGATTATGTTCCCGCCTCGTATGTGACGCACGATATGCTGCACATGATGGGCGGCCATCAGGTCAACTGGCTGATCGATGGCGTCCCTATTCCCAACACCAACATCGCCACCAATCTAGGGCCGCAGATCCTGCCGCGAGATATCGACAATCTCGAGGTGTATAGCGGCAGCTACGACGCCGACTATGGAGATCGCACCTATGGAGTCTTCAACGTGGTGCCGCGGACTGGTTTTGAGCGCGACAGGGAATGCGATCTCGTTCTCGCCGCGGGGAATTTTTACCAAACCGATGACCAAATCAGTTGCGGAGGGCACACCCAGCGGTTCGCCTACTATGCTAGCTTGAACGGGAACCGCAGCAATTACGGACTCCAGACCCCCGTTCCTCAGGTGGTTAACGATGCGGTAAACGGCTTCGGTGGATTCGCCACGTTCATCTTCAATCCCGACCCGAAGAATCAATATCGCCTGGTGACTTCGCTTCGTCGGGACTATTACCAGATCCCCATCGACCCCAACCCTGACTCAATCGGAAACCAGGTATATCCTTCGAGCGGCCTGCACGACGCCGAAGTCGAGCCCGATGGCTATGTCACTTTCTCCTGGGTCCACACCTTCAACCCCAACTCGCTTCTTACGGTTTCTCCGTTCTACCACTACAACGGAGCCGACTACAAAGGCGGGGCCAACGACTTTCCTGTCATCTCCACTGTTAATCAAAACGCTAACTACGTGGGTATGCAGACGGCCATGAACTACAACTTCTGGAAGAATGATCTTCAAGCCGGCGTGTACGGATTTTTTCAGCACCAACACAACTTCTTCGATAACAATTTCACCGACGGTACGCCAAACGTCCCCTCGTCTTCCATAGGGGTGAATGGCGGGGTGGTCTCCGAGTTCATCAACGACAAATTCAAGGTGACCCCATGGTTTACCTTGATCACCGGACTACGCTTAACGCAGTTCAACGCTACCCTCTCAGAGACGGCAACCGATCCACGCTTTGGCGGCGCATTGAAGATCCCACGGCTGAACTGGGTCTTGCAGGGCTTCTATGGGTACTATTACCAGGCCCCGCCACTCGTTACTGCCACCGGCCCTCTGCTTGACCTGGCGAGCGGCCAGAGCCTAACCTTTTCTCCTCTCCATGGCGAGCGGGATATCCAATGGCAATATGGCATCACGATTCCATACCGCAACTGGACTTTGTCCGCTTATAACTATGAAACCAGGGCCGAGAACTGGCTTGACCACAACAATATCGGCGAATCGAACATCTTTTGGCCGATCACCTGGGATTATGCCCTCATTCAAGGTTGGTCACTCACCTTGCGCTCTCCCGACGTCTTTCACCATGGCCAGTTTCACCTTGCCTATGCGAACCAGATCGCACAGGCGACCTCGCCGATCACGGGAGGCCTGATCTGCCCCGTCCCCGTCACCGCGGCATGCCCACTCGATATTCCGCCAGGACTCTCGCCGGTGGACCACGATCAGAGAAACACCTTAAACGTCGGCTTCAATGGCATTCTCCCCTGGCATGCTTACGCCTCAACGAACGTCTACTACGGCTCGGGCTTCACCAACGGGTTGTACGGAACGCCTCAGGCGCAGTATCCTGGCCCATATCTCCCGAGCCACACCACCTTCGATCTGGCCATCGGCAAGACCTTCGCCGAGAAATACACTGTTTCCGCGAACGCGCTGAATGTGGCAAATGTCCGTGTGCAGCTCGACAACAGTTTGACGTTCGGTGGATTTCACTGGAACGATCCACGGCAAATTTACGGAGAGTTTCGCTACAGGTTCAACTACTAAAATCCTTTGAAACAGCGGATATTTCGGCCGGGAAAACGTCCGGCGAGAAGTTTAAGGTTTCAGCAACGGCCAGCAATGTTGCGAACACGCGCGTGCTTCTCGACTGCAGCCTAACGTTCGGAGGCTTTCACTACAACAATTCCAGGCAGATTTATAGAGAGGTGCGCGACCGCTTCCATTTCTGGTCCGAAATTAACATCTTTCTCCTTCCCAAGACTCCCAAGGTGCACTAGGCTTTCATTGCTGTCGTTGTCGCATGATAGCCATTGCTGGGATATGAAGGATGTTACACAGGTGATAACTTCTAGCTTTCAGTTCACTACACTTACCGAACCGCCTAATAACACGGAAACATTACCTGCCGGTTTCAACGCTAACATGGCCTGGCTGCTCGGCCAGTGCTGCAATCTGACTTATCAACAGTATGACACTGCAACGCCTCCCGACGTATCGTCTCTGACGCTTGGCACGGGTGTTACGATCACGACTTCGCTGTTGGCGCCGTTCTCGGTCTCTGAAGCCAACGGTCCGCAATCGACCATGTCCGATCCTGGTGATTATACGACCGTTCCGGCAGGGTTTGCCGTGGTGGTTTCGCAGTCCGGCCTGCCGTCGCCATTTCCTGCGCAGTTCATTGTGGTCGCGCTTCGTGGCACGCAGACCTGGGACGAATGGATCAGCGACGCGGAGGCATATCCGGATGTGTTTGCGAGTGGAAACCTTGGCCTCGCCCTGGTTCACAGCGGCATATACGGATTCTATGTAACGGGGTCGTTCGGCGTGTCGTCACAGACACCGCTTGATCCCTTGCAGAGCAACCGGGCGCCGGGATCGATCGCCTACCAAGTGGCCGGGTACTTCGCCCAGACGTCGCTGCCGGCGAACCTGCCGATCTATGTGACGGGACATAGCCTCGGCGGCGCGCTGGCGCCCATGAGCGCCTGGGACGTTGCCTCGATCCTCAAGCCAGCGGGGAGCACAGTTTCGATGTACAGCCTGGCAGCGCCGCGCTGTATCCTCGGTTTTGCATTCCCTTCGCTTTCGGTTCTCGCTACGATCGGGACGTCGTACGCGCTTCAACCGTATCAGGCAGCCGTGCCGAACAGCTTCCGCATCGTGCATGCGTGTGACATCGTACCCGTCCTGCCGCCATCGACGATCGTAAGCAATACGTCGCTAAGCGTTACGACGGCTCACGTGACCGACTCTTATAGCATCGGCAATCAGAACTATCCCGGGCTGGCACAGAATGTCGTCACCTTTTGCGCACAAACCGGCGATCTTGGCGGGAATCATTCCTGCCTGCTTACCTATCTCCCTTACGTGCAGTGGCTTGCTTCTGTTAGCTAAGCGGGAGTAAGAACCAGGCTGTCTTTGGCCCACTTATAGGTACGGCGGATGCCCTCTTCGAGGGTGGTCCGCGCGTGCCATCCGAGGGCATGGATGCGGGAGGAGTCCATCAGCTTTTGCGGGGTACCGTCTGGCTTTGTGGTGTCAAACTCAAGCTCGCCGGAGAAGCCGATCACGCGGCAGACCAGCCCCGCCAGTTCGCGAATACTGAGGTCGTGACCGGTGCCGATGTTGATCAGGGGTGGCTCCTCGGAATTGAGGAGAGTCTGGAATTGAGCGTCGGGCAGATTCATGAGGAAGACGCAGGCCTCGGCCAGATCGTCGCTGTAGAGCAGCTCGCGGCGGGGCGTGCCTGTTCCCCAGACGGCGATCTTCTTTTCGCCGGTGGCCTTCGCCTCGGCTGCCTTGCGAATGAGCGCGGGGAGGACATGCGACCTGGTGAGGTCGAAGTTGTCTCCGGGACCATACAGGTTGGTGGGCATCGCTGCGAGGAACTTTGTCCTGTACTGGCGGTTGTAGGACCAGCACATCTCGATACCGGCGATTTTGGCCAAGGCGTAGGCGCGGTTCGTCGGTTCCAGCGGGCCGGTGAGCAGGTACTCTTCCTTAATGGGCTGGGGACACAGCCTGGGATAAATGCAGCTTGAACCGAGGAAGAGCAGCCGCTCGACGCCGGAGTGATAGGCCGCGTCGATGACATTAGTCTGAATCTCAAGGTTGTCGCGGATGAAGTCAGCCGGATAGGTGTTGTTGGCGAGGATTCCACCCACCTTCGCAGCCGCGAGGAAGACGTAGTCTGGACGCTCCTCGGCGAAGAAGGTCGCGACGGCCGGCCCATTCGTCAGGTCGAGTTCGGCGTGAGTTTTGAGCAGCAGGTTGGTGTAACCCTGGCGCTCCAACCCTCTGCGGATGGCGTTGCCCACCAGGCCACGATGGCCGGCGATAAAAATCCTACTAGTGCTTTCCATCGAGTAGTCTCCGCCGTTTACAGCTCGTGAAAGTTGTAGGTGGTGAAACCGTGCCTCTTCACCAGGGCGTCACGCTCAGCCGTCGAGAAGTCTTCCGTGACCATTTCCTTGACCAACTCGCGGAAGGTGGTGCGCGGGACCCATCCCAACTCGCGCCTGGCCTTGGAGGCATCGCCGAGTAACGTTTCGACTTCCGTGGGACGGAAGTACCGTGGGTCGACGGCGACCACAAGGTTGCCCTTTGCGTCGTAGGCCTTCTCGTCGACGCCAATGCCCTCCCAGCGCAGGGAAAGGTCGAGAAGCTCGGCGCTGAGGTTCACGAAGTCGCGGACGCTGTGCTGCTCTCCGGTGGCGATGACATAGTCGCGGGGCTCCTCCTGCTGGAGCATGAGCCACTGCACTTCGACGTAATCGCGGGCGTGGCCCCAGTCGCGCAAGGCGTCCATGTTGCCGAGGTAGAGGGTGTCCTGTAGCCCGGCCTTGATGCGGGCCAAAGCGCGCGTGATTTTGCGGGTAACGAAGGTCTCGCCGCGCAGGGGCGACTCATGATTAAAGAGAATGCCGTTACAGGCGTAGATTCCGTAAGCCTCGCGATAATTCACGGTGATCCAATAGGCGTAGAGTTTGGCTACGGCATAAGGCGAGCGGGGATAGAAAGGCGTGGTCTCCGCCTGCGGAATCTGCTGCACAAGACCATAGAGCTCGGAGGTGGACGCCTGGTAAAAACGCGTCTTCTTCTCGAGGCCAAGGATGCGGATGGCTTCCAGGAGGCGGAGCGTACCCAAGGCATCAGCGTTCGCGGTGTACTCGGGCTCTTCAAACGAGACCTGAACATGGCTCTGAGCGGCGAGGTTGTAGATCTCATCGGGCTTGACCCTCTGCACGACATGGGTCAGAACACTCGTATCGGTCAGTTCGCCGTAATGCAGGATAAAGCTGCGACTGGAAACGTGCGGGTCTTCGTAGAGATGATCGATGCGATTGGTGTTAAAGAGTGACGTGCGGCGCTTTATGCCATGCACCTCATAGCCCCTTTTCAGCAAAAACTCCGCGAGGTATGCTCCATCCTGTCCTGTAACACCGGTGATGAGGGCCTTCTTCAAGTAAATTCGCTCCTTTATGGCTGCGGCATGTGCATGGCAAGACGTTGCGCGATTATTGCAGGAAGAGAACTGCTCCCATTCTATGCGGTCACGCCGGTGAGGCCAAATTCATTCAGGGTTCGGGGAATGGGGCTCGGGCCTGGCTGCCGACGGCACTGGAATCGCCGTTTTGCTTGTGAGCAAGCTCTGCATTGCAGCTTCGAAGCGCCGCAGTACCTGCTCGCGGCCCAAATTCTCCTCGGCGAATAGACGCGCGGCGAGGCCCAGTTCCCTGCGCAGGGTGGCGTTCGAAGCGAGCGCAAGGACGGCATCAAGCAGCGCATTCGGATCGCCCGGAGCGATGTTTATCCCGCAACCGGAGACAGCATCGGCAACCTGGGTGCCGGGAGATGCGGTCGCGATCACAGGCCGTCCGCTGGCCAGCATGCCGGTGAGCTTCGAGGGCATAACCAGAGCCGCGGCACCTTCTTTCTGCGGCAAGAGGTGGATATCGGCGGCGTTCAACAGCTCGTTCAGCTTCTCAAGCGGCTGCAAGGGCAACAGCGAGACATTCCCAAGACCGGCGGTCATCCGCTCCAGTTGCGGTCGAAAGGCACCGTCGCCGCAAAAGACGAAATGCAGGCGGAGATCGTCGTGCAATTGCTGCGCGAGTTGCAGAAGCATCTCAAAACCCTGTTTTACGCCGAGGTTGCCGGAGTAAAGCAATACGATCTGGTCATCGTCGATACCCAGCTCGCGGCGAATCTGGTTTGGCCCGTCGAGAGGCCGAATAGAATCGATGTCAACCCAGTTGGGGAAATGCTCCCTTTTGTGCTTGGGCACTCCCTTCTCGGCCAGACGCTTCACCATGTTTGACGAGATGCTGGATACACGATCGAATCCGCGCATCACCAGGCGCTCATAGGCCAAGGCGAAGTTGTGGATGGCACCAGCCGCGGGCAGCAGGCCGAGATTGAAGGCAGCGTCGATCTCAAAGTCCTGAACGTGCAGCCAAGCGGCGGCGCCTGAAAGGAGCGCGGTGAGAATCGTGGAAGGCGCGCAGAAGAAAGCGGGCTCCACTGTAAGCACTACATCCGGACGCCACCCAGCCATGGCCAGCATGACGGGCAGGCTGCTGGTGGCGAAGGAGCCCAGGTGCACCATGCGGCTGATGCCGCTGGGACGAGAGGGAACCCACAACGGGCAGCGATAGATGTGCACGCTAGCCGGCGAGACTTCCTTCCGGTACTTCCACCAGCTGTAGTCTTCCCGCACTTTCCAGGCCGGATAGTAGGGCGGAGTCGTGACCACACGAACTTCGTGGCCACGCCCAGCGAGCCATTCCATCATCTCGCCGGAATATTTCCCGATGCCAGTCAACTCAGGGGTATAGTTCAATCCCAGCAGCAGAATGCGCAAATTTCGGTGTCCTTTCTGGCTAAGGGCCCGCAAACTGGAGCCGGACGAAGGGGGTACAGAAGGAATCCTGTATCCAGCATATTCGATTTCACGATCTTACTCGACGTGAGAAGCTAAATCTATCATTTGATGTCGTCTCCGGTTATGCAACGCGTCACCTCTCAACCACTTGCAGCGATTGGCGTTGTGCTGCTCGCCGCTTTTCTTTTCGCCGCGATCTTCGCTCCGCTGATCGCGCCCGCCAACCCCGCCACGATCGACCTGAACCATCGACTGGCTCCGCCCACCGCTGCCCACTGGCTGGGCGCCGATGAACTCGGCCGCGACATCCTGTCGCGCATCCTCTATGGAGCACGATTGTCACTAACAGTTGCGGTCTCGGTGGTAGCCTGCTCTTTATTTCTGGGTATCCTGCTCGGCGGCATCGCCGGATACTACGGCGGTGTGCTGGATACGATGCTGAATATCTTCGTAATGAATGCGTTTCTTGCTCTGCCGGGAATTCTGTTGGCGATTGCCTTTGTCGCGTTTCTCGGTCCGGGAATGATCAATCTTATCCTGGCGCTGTCGATTGGGGGGTGGGTGGGGTACGCCCGGCTGGTGAGAGCCCAGGTGCTGGCGGTGCGGGAGAAGGAGTTCGTCGAGGCGGCCCGGGCTCTGGGCGCGAGCGACCTGCGCATCTTCGTCCGGCACATTCTGCCCAATATCGTGCAGCCGTTGATCGTGCAGTCGGCAATCGGCATGGCGGGGGCGGTTCTGGCCGAGGCAACGCTGAGCTTCCTGGGACTCGGCATTCCGCCTCCCTCGGCGAGCTGGGGGTCGATGCTCAACGATGCACGCTCCCACCTCTTCGACGCGCCGCACCTGGTGCTCTTCCCGGCGCTGGCGGTGATGTTCTGCGTGCTCGCCTTCAACTTCCTGGGTGACGCACTGCGGGACTACCTCGACCCGCGGACGCGGCTCAGTATCGGGTTGTAGGCGTGCTGGTCGGCATTATCTCGGACACGCATGGGCTGCTTCGGCCGGAGGCGGTGGACGCGCTGCGCGGCGCCGAGCACATTCTGCATGCGGGGGACGTCGGCGATGCGTTCATCCTCGACCAGCTTGGGCAGATTGCTCCGGTGACGGCGATTCGGGGGAATGTCGATCGGGGTGGGCGCTGTGGGCGGCTTCCCGAGACGGAGCTGGTGGAGCTGGACGGGCAGAGCCTCTACATGCTCCATGACCGTATAGCGCTGGATCTCGATCCGGTCGCGGCGGGGATTACGGCGGTGATCAGCGGGCATTCGCATCATCCGGCGATCGAGTGGGTGAAGGGTGTGCTCTATTTCAATCCGGGAAGCGCGGGTCCGAGGCGGTTTTCGCTACCGGTTTCGGTGGGTTTTCTGGAGATTTCCGAATCGGGAATCGAGCCGAGGCTGCTGACGATCGGGTAAGTACCCCCCCAAGGTTCCCCCCCAAGGTAACCCCCTCCCCCTGGTTTCAGATATCTTCCAGATGGTAAAGGACTTATTGCGACAAAACTGAAAGCCCGGCTGGATGGCAGCCGGGCTTTTGTCTCTCTAGTTCCACTATAGCTGGTTTCGGGAAATTCCCGGCCAAGGAAGTTCTTATCTGTGGCCGCCGCCACCGCCCCCACCATGAAAGCCGCCGCCGCCCGCGAAACCACCACCGTGGAAACCGCCGGCGACCTGTCCGCGATAGGCGCCGCCACGGTAGTAGTGGCCTCGTCCGTAATAGCCATAGCCGAAGCCGCCATAGTAGCCGAAGGGATAGAATCCCCAGCCGAAGGGGCTATAGAAGGGGTACGGGCCTATGAAGGTGTATCCGTAGTCCCATGGGTCCCAATACCAGCCGGGGCCGTAGCCAGCGGAGGCATAGTACCCGGAGAGGTCGGCGTTGGCTTTCGACAAGTATTCGGAGCGCAGGCTGCTCCAGTTGTAGAGCTCATCCTTGTCCGCGTCCTGATCGAAGTGCTGCGACTTCACCCTGGGGCCGTCGTTGAGGGCGAGCTGATGGCCCTCTTTGATCGCGACCCACTTATTGGGAGCTACCTGAGCGGCCGCCTGTCCTTTAAACACCGCAGCGACATCGTCGTTGGCGTTGAATTCGTACAGACCGGTCTTGAGGAGCTGGGTCGGGACGCGCGCTTCGATGATCTGGACGTCGTTCTCGGCATGGATCTCATCGACCTCGACGGTTGCACGGCCCTGTTCGAGTTCGAGCTGGGTAAGGGTGAGATCGGGCGAGACCATTTTGACAGCGCTGTCGTCGTCGAGACGCAGGTAGATGCCCGGCGTCAGAAGGATTTCTGCTTTTCCGTTCTCGGTAGAGAGCACCTGACCGGGGTCGAGCGAAACCGTTCCGACAGATTGTTGACTGACGGGCTGTCCGGCGACGAACGCGGAGCCCTCAATGTAGTTGATTGTCCCTGGATGGGCTGGGTTTGCGCCAAACGCAGGCGCGCACAGAGTCGCCAGGGAGATGATTACGAATTGTTTCGCCCTGGAAATCATTTTCCTATAAACCTCTCAGTTGTTTGATGTGCGAAGACGCTGAAAGAAGCAGTTTCCAGAGAGACGGGGGTAAGGGGCAGGGGTATAGAGAATAAGATACCCAACCCTTCGCTGCGCGAAAGGTTGGGGACCCAGATATTGCTGGAATCAGTAGGCGGCAGTGAATTGCTGGCGGACGTGCTTCGGGCTTTCGAGTTCGTCGACCAGGGCGATGGCGTAGTCTTCTACGGAGATGGCGCTGTTTCCCTTTTCATCACTGATGAGGGAGTCAGTGCCGAGACGGAATTTGCCGGTGCGCTCACCGGGCTGGATGAACACGGCGGGCGAGAAGTACGTCCAATCGAGATCAGATTCGTGCAGTAGCTTTTGGCGTCGCGGTGGGCGATGGCGATGGCCTTGTATTCCTCGGGCAGGTGGCCTGAGTCGATGATGTCGACGCCGGGGGCTACGAGAAGGCTGCCGGCTCCGCCGACGAAGATGAGGCGCTTGACGTCGGACTTGTCGAGTCCGGCGATGAGGGAGCGGGTAGCCTTGATGAGGTCGTTCACTTCTCCTGTGCCGGGTCCGTAGGCGCTGATGACGGCGTCGGCTCCGATGGTCTTGGCGGCAACGTCTGCGGTGTCGACGATATCTCCCTTGACGGCATTTACGCCGGGCTTGGCGGGGACTTGGAGGGATCGCGGGGGATGGCGGTGACGCTATGGCCGCGAGAGAGAAGTTCGGTGAGGACGCGGCTGCCGATCATTCCGGTGGCGCTGTAGAGGACGACGTTCATTGGGGGCTCCTTGGTGTGCTGGGAATCAGATGAGCGGGCGGGTGAGGAGGGTGCGGCTTAAAGCAACTCTCGCTGCGAGTTGGCAAAGTACCCTCTGAAGGAGAAAATCGACAGATTATCGCGGGTATCGAAGACATGAGTGCGGTTGGAGACCATTACAAGCGCTGGGCAACAGCGATTCGCCGCTGGATCCAAACCAATATCACCGGCGACGGACCGGGCACTTTCTGACGGACCGGGCACTTTCTATCGTCAGCCTGGCGCAAAGCCGCGATCGTTAGAGGAAGAACTGTGCTTGACGATGGAAAAACTGAGGCGGTGCCGCCAAGTCCATTCTCCGGGGAGAAAGACGCCGAGAAAAAGTTCGTTGAGTTTTGGGTAAGCAAGCTGGTGGAAGCGGTCATGAGCGGAATCGGCGCACTATTTCTGTGGGTGGTCCTGCGAATAACCGGGAAGAAGCCGATCCCGGAAGCTGGTGCAAAGCAGAAAGAGGCGGTGGAGCGCATTCTGCCCTTTGCGGTATGGATTGTCTGCTTCGTGGTCCTTTGGGTCAGGCGGTTCCTGCGGGAAAGAAAAGTCAGATGAAATCGCCGTGAGCGTGCGGAGAGTTGGGGGAATTCTGCCTCCGAGTTTTTATCGAACAACTCCTGGGCCTGTTAACAGGCCCTAGGCGAATACGACTGTCTTGTTCTGGTAGACCAGGATGCGATTTTCCAGATGCCAGCGCACAGCGCGAGAGAGCACAACCTTTTCCAGGTCACGGCCTTTGTACAACATGTCGTCGACAGTATCGCGATGGGAAACGCGCACCACGTCTTGCTCGATGATCGGTCCGTCGTCCAGGGTGGCGGTCACATAATGGCTGGTGGCCCCGATCAACTTCACGCCCCGCCCGTAGGCTTGATGATAGGGCTTCGCTCCACCGAAAGCGGGAAGAAAAGAATGGTGAATGTTGATCATACGTAACAGGTACTGGGCGACGAATTCCGGACTAAGGATTTGCATGTAGCGCGCGAGCACGATCAGGTCCAGGTCCTGCCCGAGGAGCTCAAGCATTTCCCGCTCGGACTCGAGCTTGTCGTTGGGATTGGTCAGCAGATGAAAGGGGACATGATAGAAGTCTGCCAGCCGCCGGGCGGTCGTGTGATTGCTGATGATTCTGACGACGTCACACCTTAGTTCGCCAGTGTTCTGCCGGTACAACAGATCGGCAAGACAGTGGTCATAGGCAGAAACCAGGATGGCTATTTTGGGGCGGTAGTCCGTCAATGCCAGGTGGTAGTTGATGAGGAAACGTTCAGCCAGCGGCTTAAAGTGGTTCTCGAAATCAGGGAGCGGAATGTCGAACCCGTCCAGATCCCACTCCAGCCTGGACAGGAACAGATCGCGGCTACTGTCCAAGTGGTCATCGCTATGCAGCACGCTACCGTTGTGCGCAATCAGGAACTGGGAGATTGCTGCAACCACACCTTTGCATGCGAGGCACCGGGGAGTGCTCAGAAGCAAGACAGCGGTTTTCATTTTCCGTTGATCATACTCCGCGGGATTGGCCCGGGCTATATCTCGACGGAATAGCGAGGCCTCTAGGCGCCCTTGTCGATTGGCATAGCCGATGCTTTATCTCCAAGGTATGCCCGCAACGGCCCAACACTTCTTACGAATTCATCGGCGTTCGCATGGATTCTTCACTTCGCTGCGCTCCGTTCAGAATGACCCTTCTTGTGTATCCAATCTTTCCCACCCTTGCTGATGAAAAAGGTTGGCGTTATGAGATGTCATGATCCGATCCCTCTTTCAGGTCGCAAAGGACCGCCGCTTCTCGCCGAAGGGGCAGAGGATCACGTTGTCTGATTAGTGGAGGCTCGGTCTTTCATATCTCGATACCGGCTTAACCAGCGGCTCAATCTCCGAGACAAGGATGGGCCGGAGTAGACGCGTCCGAAGATTCCGGAATCAGGGTATCGCAGCGACGCCGGCAGGAATTTCCGGTCACCAGGAAATTCTGCCCTGCACCGCTATGCCAGCGTCGAAGGCAGGGTGAACCAGATCAGTAACTTGCCGTCAGAGCAATTGGAACCGAACGTGCTTTCACCAACGCCGAGAGTGGAGTTGATCCGTTCTCGTCGTTCTTAAGGGAGGCCCGTTATGGTGGAGTTCTCTTCCCTGCCAGGAGTTTCGGCAGCTCGTGTGGCTGTGTGTGCGGGTATCATAGTGGCGGGCGGAGCTCTGGGTGGCTACGCGGTTCATGAACACAACGCCGCGAAGGAAATGGCGGCACAGAATGAGCAGATGACCGCTTCGCTCAACGCGAATCGAAATGCGCTCAGCGACCTCACGACAAAGGTGAACGCCCTGGCGGCGCGCAACGAGACGCCCCCAGCTCAAGCGGCCCCTTCGGTCGCTTTCTCGACCGCTATAGGCCGCCCCAGTCCTGCGACCCCTCGCCGGCGCAGCGAGGATCCGCGCCTTAAAAAGCTGCAATCGCAGATCGACGCGCAGGGTAAGGCGATTGAGCAAACCCGCAATGACCTGTCAAGCACACAAGGCGATCTGACAAATACGCGCACCGAGCTGACGGGCTCGATTGCGCGGACCCATGACGAACTCGTGGTGCTGCAGAAGAAAGGGGAGCGGAACTACTACGAGTTTGACATCTCGAAATCGAAACAGTTCCAGCGCGAGGGACCGTTCGGGATCCGGCTCAAAAAAGCCAATACCAAGCATCAGTATGCCGATCTGGAGCTGATGGTGGATGATCGCAACCTGTCGCAGAAGCACGTCAATCTCTACCAGCCGGTCATGTCCTACACGCCCGACAGTCCACAGGCTGTCGAGGTTGTGATTAACGGCATCAGCAAGGACCATATCCACGGATACGTAAGCGCGCCAAAGTACAGCAAGTCGGAACTGGTCTCGATGGCGAACGCCTCCACGAACACTACGCCGAGCTCGGCGCAAGGCGCAGGCCCAGGTCAGGACGCAGTTCAGGGGGCGACGAACTCCAACACGCCACCGACACCCAGACAGAAGCTCCCGGCGCCCCGGTAGGTGTTCCGGCTTGAGAAGAGTCTGTTGAGCCGGAGTAGACTCTCCGCATGATGTTTGCCAAGAGGCTTCGCGAAGGGGTTCGGCGCGGAGAGATTACGTGCAGCGTGCGGATCTGGATGCGTCCTCATGTGAAGGTGGGAGCGCTGTATCGCATGGAGGACGGCGAGATCGAAGTTGATTCGATCGAGACGATCGGGTTTCCGGATATTACTCCGGAGCTGGCGCGGGAGTCGGGGTTTCTGGGTGTGCTGGACCTGCTCAAGGTGGCGAAGCACGGCCGAGGCGAGAATATCTACCTGGTGCGGTTTCATTATGTGCCGAAAAGCAGGGATTAGAGATTAGGGATCAGGGAAACAAATTTCTTCGGCGCGAGCTGAATATAGCTGGTATGTACGAGTTCCTTCACTTCCGTCCAGTTGACGGTGGGCAGATCCAGGCGAAGGGCAACCCAGCCTCGCGGGCCAATGTAGGAAGGCATGTAGAACTTGCGCGGATGCGCGTGGATGAGGCGCTCGTTGTCTCCAGGGAGGACCTTGCAGCAGACGCTGACGATGCTGTCTCCGTGGTGGCTGTTCAGGAAGTAGACGAAGACTTTTTTCCCAACCCGATAGGCGGTGTGCTCCCCCATGTCTTCGCGCGTGGTTCCGGGAAGGGCGAAACAAATCCCTGATAGGCGAAGCGACCGCTCGTGAATCTGATCCGGGGTGTTTGCTCCCGCAGTCATGGAAACACTCTACAAGCTTTCGACCCCCACCTTAACCGCGAAGAGTGGGACTCAGGTGACGGATCAGTGGTCCCGCCATCAATTTCACCGGCTACTTGCTTGCATTTCTAACGGGCCGTAGAATCCGAATGCTCGATAATTCTCTGGCAGCCAGGCTCTGAAACTTCGTGGGCCAGCTTGGGGAGATGTCTATGAGGCAGTCCTTCAGTGTAGGTGTCGGAGGCGCCGCCGGTCAGGGTGTGGCCACGCCCGGCGATATTTTTGCGAAGATTTTCAGCCGTCGCGGGCTGCATCTGAACGCGTACAACGCTTACCAGTCCATCATTCGCGGCGGCCATACCTTTCTGACAATTCGCACCGGCCCGGACAAAATCTCCAATATGGGCGACCGGATCGACCTGCTGATCCCGCTCAATCAGGACACGATGGATCGCCACCTGGGCCTGCTCTCGGCCGGCGGAGCCTGCCTCTACAATGCGGACCTGATTCAGCCGGGTGTTCCCGCCGATGGGGTGCAGATGTGTCCCATTCCGGTTTCGAGACTCGCCGATATCAGCAAGAACAAAGTTGCGCAGAACACGCTCGCAATTGGTGCAGGCCTCAGTATGATGGGCGTCGGATTCCCCGCTCTGGAGAGCGTGCTGGCTGAACAGTTCCGCAAGAAAGAACAGAAGGTAATCGACGAAAATGTCGGCCTGGCGCGCGCCGGCTACGATTACGCCACGCAGCATTTCAAACCCTTCGAGTGGCCTCTTCCTATGACGGAGACCCGTTATGCGGTGCTCAGCGGCAACGCTGCTCTGGCGATGGGAGGCGCGGCGGCGGGCGTAAAGTTCTACTCCGCATACCCGATGAGCCCCTCCACGGGCGTTCTGCACTGGATGGCGGAGCACGCGCGCAAAGCGGAGATCATGGTGCGCCAGGTAGAGGACGAGATTGGCGTCATCAACATGGCGATTGGCGCGGCGCACGCGGGGGTTCGTGCGATGTGCGCTACCTCCGGCGGTGGTTTCGCGCTCATGAGCGAGGGTCTTGGTCTGGCGGCTCAGGCAGAGATTCCGATCGTGGTCATCGATTGCCAACGCGCCGGCCCGTCCACCGGAGTTCCTACCAAAACCGAGCAGGGCGATCTGTGGCAGATGCTGGGCGCGGCCTTCGGCGACTACCCGAGGGTCATCGCCGCTCCTCTTGACATCGGCGACTGCTTTACACTGATCCCGGAAATATTCAATATCGCCGACCGCTTTCAGTGTCCGGGAATCGTGCTGTGCGATCTGCTGCTTTCCGAAGGGCGGCTCAGCGTCGATCCGAAAGAACTCGACTTCCATCCGGTCATCGATCGCGGCGAACTGATCACGTCCAACGGGTCGGGTGAACACGAGAGCTACAAGCGATACAAGATCACCGAGAGCGGAGTTTCTCCGCGTGCCATTCCCGGCGTGCCCGGTCACACGCATACGGTGTCGAGCGACGAGCACGATGAAGACGGCGTGCTGATCAGCGACGAGTACACGAACACGGTCAAGCGCCGTGCCATGATGGAAAAGCGCATGCGCAAGATGGATGGCATCGCGACCCTGGTTCCGCTGCCACAACTGCGAGGTCCGGCCAACGCCGACGTCACGCTGATCGGCTGGGGCTCGACCTACGGGGTGATTGACGAGGCCTGCGAGCTTTTGCGGGAAGCGGGGATCTCCGCCAACCATCTGCCCATACGCTGGCTGGTGCCTCTGCATGGAGACGCAATCCTCGACCTGTTGAAAGACGCGCGGCACACGATCATCATCGAGAACAATTTCAGCGGCCAGTTCGCCCGCTATTTGCGCAGCGAGACGAGCTATGTCGCCAATGGGCACATTCGTAAGTATGATGGCGAGCCGTTCATGCCGCACCACATCGTGGAAGCTGTCCGCGACCAGCTTGCGGGCAAGACAAAACTCTCCGTGCCAGCTCACGAAGTCATGGTCTAGACAGGACGTTTGAAGGAGAACCAAAGATGGCAACGACCGATGTAGCGGCTCCTAGAGGGATGGTGATGGCTGACTTCAAGGGAAAGGTCGATCCCGACTGGTGTCCCGGTTGCGGCGATTTCGGCGTGCTTGCCGCCGTTCAGAAGGCCCTCGTCGAGTTGCAGATCCCGAAGCACGAGGTGGCCACCATCAGCGGCATCGGATGCTCGTCAAACTTTCCGGGCTACATCGACACCTATGGCATGCACACGCTGCACGGCCGGTCTCTGGCCGTGGCCACGGGAATGAAGCTTGCGAATCATGCCATGACCGTGTTGGTCACGGGTGGCGATGGCGACGGCTTCGGCATAGGCGGCAACCACTTCATGCACACGATGCGCCGCAATGTCGACCTGCTCTACATCGTGATGGACAATCAGATCTATGGGCTCACTACCGGCCAGACCTCGCCCACCAGCCGCATCGGCATGAAGACCAAGAGCATGCCCTACGGGAACATCGAGGCGCCAGTGAATCCTATTTCTCTGGCCCTGGCCGCGGGGGCGACCTTCATCGCGCGCGGTTTCAGCGCCGATCAAAAGCACCTCGTCGAGCTGATCAAGCGCGGCATCGAGCACAAGGGTTTCTCGTTTATCGACGTTTTCAGTCCCTGCGTCACCTACAACCACGACAACACCTTCCAGTGGTTCCGTCCGCGGGTGAAGAAGCTCGAAGACAATCCCGAGTACGATCCCACCGACTGGGGCGCGGCGATGGAGAAATCTCTTCTGTGGGGCGATGAGATCCCTATCGGGAGATTCTTCCAGCGAACCGACGTGCCCACACTGCACGGTGCGGAGCCCGTACTGAACGCCGGCCCGCTCGTCCACCAGAACAACCGCATCCCCCCCGATGTCGCCAAGTCGTTCATCGCTGAACTGATGTAGAGAGACGCAACACTGGGGAGATCGCTTCTCGTGCAGGCCGCAGCGATTGACAAATGGAACGAACGCTTCGGAATCGCCGGCGTGGCGCAGGTGGTGGCCGGGCGGGGCGGACTCGCGATGGTGCAGGTGACGGCTTCCGTGGCGACGGCGGAGATTTATCTGCATGGCGCGCAGGTGACGTCGTGGCGTCCAGCTGGCGCGGATGAAGTTCTGTTTCTGAGCGTTCAGTCGCGGTTCGAGGACGGGAAAGCGATTCGCGGCGGGATTCCGATCTGCTTTCCGTGGTTTCGCGGGAAGGCGGATGACGCGAAGGCTCCGGCGCATGGAGTGGTGCGGACGAAGGAGTGGGAGCTCGTCTCAGTCGCGCAGGCTGGGGAGGCTGTCGTGATAACGCTCGCCGCGGAAAGCGATGATGCAAGCCGGCGATGGTGGCCGCATGAGTTTCGGGCGGTGCATCGCATCACGGTGGGCGCGCAGCTACGGCTGGAGTTGACGGTGACGAATACGGGGTCTGCACCGCTGCGGTTTGAGGAGGCTCTGCACACCTATCACCGGGTGGGAGACGCTGCACGGATTCGCGTGACGGGCCTGGAGGCGACGCCTTACCTCGACAATATGGACAGGAATCGCGAGAAGATGCAGCACGGCGACGTGGCGATGACGGGGCCGATGGACAATGCTTATCTCAACACGCGGGCGGCGCTCGAAGTGATCGATCCGGTGCTCGGGCGGCGCATTCGGACGGAGAAGAAGAATTCGATCACGACCGTGGTGTGGAATCCGTGGGAGTCGGGCGCGAAGGCTCTTGCCGATTTAGGAGATGACGAGTGGCGTCAGATGGCATGCGTCGAGGCGAGCAATATTCTCGGCGCGGCTGTGGAGCTGGCTCCGGGCGAAGAGCATGCGATGACGGCGGTGATTTCAGTGAGAAACGAAGGAGACTAGCGAAAAAGCAGGTCCTTCGACTTCGTTTGGCGCAAGAATGCGCCAAACTTCGCTCAGGATGACGACGTTCCTTATTCAGGATGACGACGTTTTTCTGGGATGTCGACATCTCCTAGTACACCTGCATGCGATCGAGGGGGATTCGCACCTGGAAGCAAGTTGCGGATGGCCGCGATTCGACGGCGACGGAGCCGAAGTGCTTGCTGACGACGCGTTGAACGAGGTCCAGGCCGAGGCCCAGCCCCGAGCCAATGGGCTTGGTGGTGAAGAAGGGCTCGAAGATGCGCGATTTGAGCGCGGGATCGAAGCCAGGGCCGCTGTCCCAAACTTCAACGACGACCATTCGACCGGTAAGCTTTGTAGTCAGTTTGAGGGTTCCGCGGTCGCGCATGGCGTCAAGAGCGTTTTCGATGAGGGCCGTCCACACCTGATTGAGTTCGCTCCCGAAGGCGCGGATGGCCGGTAGGCTGGGGTCGTACTCGCGTTCGATGGTGACGTGTTGTAACCGCGAACCCAGGATGACGAGAGTGTTGTCGAGGGACTGGGCCAGATTCACGTCCTGGATCGGGGCCTGGTCCATGTAGGAGTAGTCCTTGATGGCGTCGACGATCTCGAAGATGCGAGAGGTTGACCCGGCAATGGTGGAGGCGGCGCGCTGGCTGCGGACGGTGGCGGCAAAGTTGGCGATGGCGGGAGGAAGAACCCCCGGACTGACGGTGGCGGCCAAATTGTCCAGCATGTCAATAGGGAGTGCGGACTCGGCTAATGACGGAGCGATAGTCCATGAGTTTTGTATCTTGCGCGCTTCAAGCCAATGCAGGATCTGGTCTTCGCGATCGCTGTCTGACAAAGAAGACGCGGCGGTCGAGGGAGCGGTCGCGATGCGCTGCTGAGCCTCGCGCATCCAGCCGCGATAGGCTTCGAGTTCCTGTTTGGATTTGAGGAGGTAGCCTAGACAATATTTCGTCTCGTCGTCGGTTACGAGATTCGAGATGAGAGCGTTTGCAGCGCGCTGTGCGGCGGATGCAGGATTGTTGAGCTCGTGGGCAAGATTAGCGGCGAGCTTTCCCAAGGCGATGAGCTTCGCGGCCTGTTCGTCGGCGCGGGTGAATTCACGGACGCGATCAAGTAGCAGAGTGACGCACCGCTGGTTCAGGGAGGGCACGGCCTGAAGCAGGGCCGGGAAATGATCCTCATGCAGGTCGAGTGCCCAGAGAGAACCGGAAGCCCAGCCATCTGCGCCCCAGGTCTTCATGCGCGAATAAGGGAGCTTGCCGGTAACGCGCGCGGCTCTGCCAACGAAGAGCGCGACGGGGCCGTGGTTGCGGCGGCTGACGTAGACGTCACCCCGCAGGAGGAAGTTGAGGTGACAGGACGGCTCGCCTTCGTTGAAGACAATGGCTCCGTCGGGGCCGACGCGCTCGGTGCTGTGCGCGGCGATCCACTCGTACTCGTCTTCGGTGAGGCCGTCGAGTTCGGGGATGGTGCGCAGAGCGGCAATGATCTCGGGCAGAGGAGTTGGCTGCGGAGGCGGAGCCGCATGAACGGGGCCGCTTTGTGGAGAGGTGCTCATCTCAATATCCAGAGTATCGGGGGACATAGGCACTCACTGTGAAAATCAGATTTACACGAGGCGGGCTCTTATTCGACGGGCCCGCTCCGAGAATGGCTCATTAGGACTTGATAAATTCAAGCAGGTCGGCATCGATCTGGTCGCGCAGCTCCGGCTTCTGGGTTTGTGCGGGCATCGAGAAGCACCCGCGTATACACAAGATTAGGTGAGAGGACTAGGGACCGCAACCTCAGGAAGTGTAGCGGAGGACCTGTATTTTTCTGCAGGCTGCGAACTTGTGTCCGGATCATTTCAAACTGGCCTTTGCAGTTCTCGATCCGATGCAGAACGGAGAGGTTAGTAGGAGAAAGCCCGGCGCAGCAGGGCAATCTCGTGGTATCGCATGGATTCTTCACTTCGCTGCGCTGCATTCAGAATGACGATCTATCTGCACATAATAAGGGATCTGGAGATTCAGTGGTGCGTAGTAGCGAGAGCGGCTTCGATGGCTTCGACGAGGTATTCGTGGTCGAAGGGGCCATCGTGACGCTGGCCGTTGATGAAGAAGGTTGGAGTGCCGTTGACTCCGCTACGGACTCCGCCGCTGAAGTCGGCACGGACGCGGGCGGCGAATTCGTGGCTGTCGAGCGATGCGATCAAGGCTTCCGGGTCGAGGTCAAGCTCCTCGGCGAGTTGCTCGAAGAGCGGCAGGCCAAGGCGGTTCTGGTTTTCGAAGAGAAGATCATGCATCTCCCAGAATTTGTCCTGTGAACCGGCGAATTCAGCGGCCTCAGCGGCGGGCTCGGCGTGAGGATGGCTCTGCGTCAAAGGGAAATTGCGGAAGACAAAGAGCAGGCGCTTGCCGAAAGTGCTTCTGCACGCGCTTCACGATGGGGTAGGCGCGGCCGCAGTGCGGACACTCGTAGTCTCCATACTCGACGAGCGTGACCGGGGCGTGCGGATTGCCCTGAGTGTGATCTTCAGGACCAACGGGAGTTTTGAGCTTGGCCATGGCGACTCCTAAATTTGGTAACGCTTTCCTATTTAGGTAAAGCTTCGAGGGCGTCGAGGATTCCGTCCGCTCCGGGATTGACGCCGATCGGCGAGAGATGGCTCCAGGCGATGGTTCCGTTTTTGTCGATGACAAAGAGAGCGCGCTCGCTGATGCCGTCGGCGGTGCGATAGGCTCCGTAGGCGCGGGCGACCTCGCCTTTCGGCTCGAAGTCGGCAAGCAAGGGAAAACGGTAGCCGCGGGCCTGCGCGAATGCTTCGTGGCACCAGACTCCATCAACAGAGATGCCGAGCAGCTTGGCTCCATGCTTCTCGAATTCAGGAAGGATTTCGTGGTAACGACCCATCTGATCGCCGCAGACGGGGCTCCAGTCGGCGGGATGGAAGGCCAGGATCACGGGCTTGCCGCGAAGTTCGCTGAGCGTGAGCTTTTGGCCGGTGCCGAGGGTGAAGTCGGGAGCGGGGTTTCCGGCAGGCAGGATGTCGGACATGGCATTCTCCTTAAGGTATTTGGGGCTCGGGTATCTGATCGTGGATGAGGCGCCGGTTCAGAATATTCGCGGCGCGGCAAAGGTTGTAAGGCTGACCCGCGTTCACGCGAGCGGATTGTGAGCGCGCAGTTCGGCGACGATTTCCGCTGCGGCTTTGCGGGCTTCGTCGGAGCGGTCGGGCGGGAAAGAGATGGCGCCGACGCGGGCGTGTCCCCCGCCCCCGTAGCGCTCGCAGATAGTGGCGAGATTGATCATCCTGTCCGGGTCGGCCTTGGTCCAGGGGTTGGAGCCGACGGAGACCTTGGTGCGGAAGCTGGATTTCGAGAGGCCGATGGAGTAGGTGCTCTCGGGATGCAGGTAGTAAGGGATGAACTTGTTGTATCCCTCCATGGGCTGGTCGCTGATGTCGAAGTAGATGGTGCCTTCTTTCGATTCGGAGCGGTTACAGATAAGGGAGAGGGACTGCTGGTGCCGCTCGAGGAGCGGCGGCAGTAACTCGGCAACGAAGGGCTGCTTGAGAACCTCGGCGAGAGGCATTTCAGTGAGCAGCGGGATCAGGCGCGGAATAAAGGCCGGGTCCTGGGTGGATTCGATGACGAGGGTGAGCTTCATGGCGGGATCGGCCATTTCGACCGCGGCCTGCGGGCTTTCGTAGAGGGCTCCGTCGACGATGTCGGCCCAGCGGACAAGCTCGGCGACGGGCGCGGCGTCGAAGCCGAATTTTGTGGACCCGATGTGGGCGAGGAAGCTGGCGCACGAGGTATAGCCGGGGTCGTAGAAGCGGCGATTGACGTAGCTGCCGTCGGCGATACCGCGACGGTAGTCCTGCTGGTCCTCGGGGGTGAGGAAGGCGCTGAGATGGTGATCGAACCACCATGTAATTGCGGGCGACGCCGAATATTTGAAGTCGACGATGGCGTTCTCGTCGCCGGTGAAGTCAGCCTCATTAAAGAGCGCGCCAGCGCGGTGGACCAGGCCGTGGTAGGTGTAGACAGCGCCGGGCGAAATGCGCTCGCGGTGAAAGCGGGCGAAGAGCGAAGCGGAGCAGGCTCCGTCGAAACACTTGTCGTGATAGAAGACTCGGACGTTCAAAAAGAGGGCGCTCCGTAGGAAATAAATTTCGTTATCGGGAAATGACTAGCATTGCCGGGTCCGGCCCGGATGTCAAGCCGGTGCTGGCCGCACGGGCGGGAGCGCCTTGCGGCGCAAAGCTTTGCGCGGACTTCAAACGCGCGACGAGGCCGGAGCCTCGCCGCGCTCGAGGTGGCCGACGAGGGTGTTATGCACGTTTCGAGTCGGTGATTCGACGGCTGCTCAGCCCTGGGCCGTCGCACCGAGTTGCTGAAGATTCTCCTTGAGGTAGTCGTTCAGGCGATCGAAACTGCTGTTCCAGCCTGTATTGTGGCCGTCACGCATATCAAGGGAGTCGAAGAAAGCCTGATGGAAATCCATCTTCGTACGGTTGCCATCGAGTTCAGTGAACTGAATGGTGATGACGGTTTCGCGAGTAGGCTGCCCTCCCTCGCCTTCCCACGCGAATGTGTAGACGACTCGCTCGGGCGGAACGATCTCCTTGAAGACTCCGCCCTGCCAGAGGTCGGGTATTGTGCGTCCGTGCCGCCAGCTTTCAGTTTGATGGAGGCAGGCTCTCCATTTGCCTCCCGGCCGCGCGTCCTGCTCGAAGTGCGTGGCGACGAAGCCGCGCGGACCCGCCCATTGCCTGGCGTGAACAGGATTGCTGAATGCCTCGTAGACGAGTTCGCGGGGTGCGTCGAAGTCGCGAGCGATGGTGAGCTCGTAGAGTGTCGCTCCTCCGCCTATTGCCGCAACCACACCGGCGTCAATCATTCCCTCGGTTGGTCGCTGTGTGTCGGGGTTTTCTGCCCAGGGTTTCTGTGCGCTGGTGGTTCCGCTGCTTGCTGCTGACATGCTGATTCTCCTTGGGTTTCGGTTTGTCTTGCGATTTGAGTTTCTTGAGGTACTCGTCGAGCCGGTCGAAACTCTCCTCCCAATACCTGCGATACTCGTCGAGCCAATCGGCTGCGGTTTTGAGCTGGCCAGGGTTGAGCTTGCAGGGACGCCATTGGGCGTCGCGGCCGCGGGAGATGAGGCCCGCCCTTTCGAGGACTTTGAGGTGACGGGAGATGGCGGGAAGGCTGATGTCAAAGGGCTGGGCGAGCTCGTTGACGGATGTCTCGCCGAGGGCAAGCCGCGCGAGAATGGCGCGACGGGTGGGATCGGCAAGAGCGGCGAAGGTGGTGCTGAGATGATCCGACATTTGTATTTAACAGACTCGATAAATAACTAATATGTTAAATACGCTTCTGACTCAGGTCTGTCAAACCCGCGCGATCGGTGAGGCGTTGAACACGAGCCCGCCGAGTGGTTTCAGATGCGAAAAAGGTACCTGCGCGCAAGAGAATTGCCGAACCGGTGGGCCATTCTTCGCGTAGTATGGGCAGCAACCTTAAGGAGCGTTGAATTGGACGAGTTGACACCACAACCAGAGATCCCCTTGGTAACAACACCGCCTGAGCTGATCACGCCTGAGCCGCCGGCGTTGTTGCCTGCTCCACCCGAGCGCGGCCTGCGGTGGGTCTTCGTGGGCGACGAGGGCATTCGCGCCGGCTGGGGCATACTGCTGTTCGTGCTGATCTTTGTCGCGTCGGCGTTTCTGCTTGGATTCCTGGCCCGGCATCTTTTCCATCCAAAGCCCCCCCCACGCGGGTCGGCGCTGGGTCCCAAGGTGGGGCTGATTTCGGAGGCACTGCAGGCTTTTTGTGTCTTTGTGGCTACGGCGTTGATGGCGCAGATCGAGCGGCGTCCGGTATTCTCTTATGGCTATCAAGGCACGGCACGAGCGGCACGGTTCTTCTTCGGGCTGGTGTGGGGATTTGTAGCCATCTCGGCGCTGGTGCTCACGCTTTGGAAGACGGGCCTGCTGGGGTTCGACGGGCAACTGCTGCACGGCGGGGCGATGTGGAAATATGCGGCCGAGTGGGGGCTGATGTTTCTGTTCGTGGGGCTGTTTGAAGAATCGCTCACGAGAGGCTATGTGCAGTTCACGATGACTCGCGGCGTCGGCTTCTGGTGGGGCGCGCTGCTGTTTTCGTTCCTATTTGGATTTGGACACGGAAGCAACCCTGGAGAATCGCCCGTAGGTCTGTTTTCCGCGGGGGCGATCGGCCTGGTCTTCTGCCTGAGCCTCTGGTACACGGGATCGCTATGGTGGGCGGTTGGATTTCACGCGGCGTGGGACTGGGGCGAGTCGTACTTTTACGGCACTTCGGACAGCGGGATGGTTGCGCAGGGACATTTGCTGGGCGAGCATCCGGTGGGCAAGCTGTTGTGGAGCGGGGGAGCAACCGGACCGGAAGGCAGTCTGCTCGTTGTCCCGCTGGTATTGGTGATCGCGCTGGCGATGTGGCTGTGGTGGGGACGGAGGGTGACCTCTCCCTTTGCGGGCAGCGGCTGGCGGCCGGCGTGGAGCCGGAAGCAACCGGCGATTGTCGAGGCGACAGTGAGCGATACGCCATTGAGCGAAGCGGCAAGCTAGCTAAAGGCTATTGCAAAACTCAGGGCTCACAGCCTTGATTGACGCGAGTCGCTGACGCAGGCGCGTGGCAGATCTGCAGATGCGCGCATCTTTTATTTGCAAATTTCCTCAAGAAAATGCAAG
>Ga0210386_10000605_pt1 | contig 33149 bp, 43 predicted proteins | sample IncBWH32OmetaG_FD_160091 | JGI IMG/M metagenome (GOLD analysis project Ga0210386, IMG submission 160091) | Forest soil microbial communities from Barre Woods Harvard Forest LTER site, Petersham, Massachusetts, United States - Inc-BW-H-32-O ...
AAGCTCCCGAACCACAGACGAACAGGAGGGCGTGATAAGGCGTATACTACTTATATCGCACCTCTCCGCCATCCTTAGCGAGGCGACGGTCTTCTGCGTGACTGGAGGCCACCGTGGCTAAGAACAGTAAAAACATTCCAAGAGTTTAGACATTCCTACACAACTAAGCAGACGGTTAAGACGGTTTTCCGATCGCTCCCAACCACTGATGATGGGAAAGAGGGGGACAGCGCCGCAGTCCTCTAAGCCTGCAAGGCTGGCGCTGACATCGACTGGCGACATGAGTGTTGAGAGCCGATCAAATTTCATGATCGGGTCGCATGAGCTAGAGGAACGTATTTGGCTCGAAAGCGCTTGTCGTTCGCTGACGTCGGCTGACACATTCTTCGCCTTAACAAGTCGAGCGTGATAGCAGATCAGCGAGGCATGGATGCCTTCTCGTCAATGCATACCTGGTGAAGCGCCGTCTGTGCTGCTGACCGGTCCCCCTTTTCCTGTAACACTGTCAAGGTGAGTTTTCGTCAGCTTGTGAGCTTGGCAGATCGCCATTCAGAGCGATCTGACAAGCGAACCGATCCCCGACTTGGTGGACAGACCACATGCCGCTGGGGGATTTGTCATCTGCTTGGCGAATACACGGTAGCTCGGCCAGACCGGTGCTCACTCTGAACGGGTTTCCGAACGCAGGTATGTGTTTCGTGGTAGTCGTAGCACTGACCGCAGTAAGAATCCCTGCAGCATTCCAGCCGGCATCCTTCACAGACGGCTTTTCCGCAATCGGCGCACTCCGCCACAGCGCGTTTAGCACAGGGCAGACCTTGATCCGACCAAGACGCGGCATATTCAATTTCGCAATTCGGATTCCGACTATGCTCAGGCATACGCTCGCTCCATTTCGGCACAAGCCAATTCGCAAGTGTGCCATCCCGGAACCGGTTCCTCGTGTCTATCCCGCTCGAACAATTCTTCTCGTCCCTGCATCTGCGAGTAATCGCGGTTCCTGATCTTCAACCAAGTGCTGTTTTCGCGGGTGGCTCCGTAGGTGAGAATCTAGTACCTACCAATGACATCTCCGCCTATCGGACGCCGATCATCTCGGGGTGCAATGATGCTAGTAGGATTGGCAGTGGGCACGCTGATCTCTTCGTGGCTCTCCAATCTCTCTGCTATTTCTGCCAGAATCACTACGACGCCAGCCAGAAGCGTGAGAGCCAAATCGGCAGTCAATCCATATAGAGCTACGGGAGTATCGCCCCAAGATAGTTCACCGACCAAGAACATGATGCTCCCGGCGAGTCCGATGAGGCCGAACATAATAACCACTTGTGCCACGAACTTCAGTGCAGGTCGCATATATCCTCCAGCGGGGCTCATTCTGCTACAAATCGCCACATCTGTAAACGACGCCTTTCCTGCGCGGCGACGCGCCATGCTGCGCGACGTAGCGGGCCACACTGTTGAGGCCCGCAGAACGATGCGAGGATCGTTGCGTAGCGCATGTAAGGCCTGGGGAGCAACGCCGACTTTCGTCGGAGTGATCCCTATTGCTCAGACTCGGCTTTGACTACAACGTAACTTACGGGAAGCGTCTAAAACTATATCCGTTCTAGGAGGACCATCATGAAGAAGAGGATATTCGCGTGCGCGATGACCGCATTGTTGCTTGCAATCTGCAGTTGGGCAGACGACAAAGAAAAGGACGAGGATCGTCTGAAGAATGCCGGCACGGTGCTGACAGAGATTCTGAATATCCCAGACGACATTCCTCAAGATCTCCTCGATAAAGCCGACTGTGTGGTTATTTTTCCATCGGTCCTCAAGGCCGCGTTTGTGGTCGGTGGCAGTTATGGCCGCGGTGCGATGACGTGCCGCAGGGGCGAAAATTTCAACGGCACCTGGGGCGCGCCCTCAATGATGGCCCTTGAGGGTGGCAGCGTAGGCTTACAAATCGGCGGGCAAGCGACTGACTTCGTCCTTCTCGTGATGAATGACCGCGGTGCGAATGGAATCTTGAGCAGCCAAGTGAAACTCGGAGCAGATGCGTCGGTAGCAGCAGGACCAGTCGGTCGTAACGCCTCGGCAGAAACCGATGTCTCGATGCGTGCTGAAATATTGAGCTATTCACGCGCGCGCGGCTTATTTGCAGGCATTTCGCTCGAGGGTTCAACATCCGACCTGACAACGATGCAAACAAAAGAATCTACGGGGAGAAAATCTCGGCGAAGGATATTGTAATTGCTCACGAGACGCATGTCCCTCCCGCAGCAGAGGGCCTTATTTCGACGCTTAACGCGAAGACACCGAAGCACAAATCGTCATAGCAGTTGTCTCCGGGACCAGGCCTGGGGAGCCCTCGGCTCTCGACAACAGATAGCGATGCCCCCGCTCTCCTCAACCCGTCGTCCTATGCACAGTTCTCTGGGCCGTTCGCTGCTGGCTCTGATTTGTTTTGACAAACGATAAGTAGCAGTCGGACAATCTTGACGGGCGTGGGGCGGCTCAAGGTTCTGTGGCCGTGACGTTAGCGCTGCGCTTCTGCCACTGCCCTCCCCTTCCCCCGTCCCCGCCTACTAGGTCTCCGCACCTCTCCTTGCGCGACGATACGATTTCAGCCTTGTTCTGCATGACTCAACCTTGTGGAACCATGCCCGCGGGGAGCACGAGTCTTGCGCATGATACTGACTGCATGAGGGTTATTTTGGAGTTGTGCAAGCTCTGTAAGTTAGAGCCGTGCCGCTGAGAATTGGCGCGACACTTGCGCGACGACGTCGCGGTTGTTTCGCTTCGCTTGCAGATCACTTCGGAGGATCATCTCGCTGGTCTGCGACAGGAAGACGACATTCGAACAATTCCAGTTCGACTTCAGCATCCTTCTTCGAAATGTGATCTGAGGTCCGGCCACACCTCACACAAAACCATTCCTGCAGCTCCGGATTCCATCTGATTTCGGCGTGTTTCATTTTCGCCGACAGACCATCAGGCGGCAGAGCGGCGTCTTATCTCAGCTTCGGAGCGCTCCCGCACGCTCACAAGAAAGGGCTGGTAGGACCGCCGGTAGCAGTCCGCGCAACGCACCATCTGGCAATCCCAGCACGGGCAGAATGTATTTTTCGATGAAGTTGCGGGGATGTGAGCGGTACCCTTCAACACTGCCACAATCACTACATTGGAACGGCTTGGGCACGTTGGTACACCTCAGATTGCACTTATTAAGCGCAGCGCTTCATCAAGTCGGACAACTCCCGCTTGATGTGCAACAGGCGTTCCTGATTTAACGCACGACCTGATTTCTGCAACGCGGTATGCTCGCGTCGGCTCCAATACCGTACATTGCTGACTCTTAAATCGCTCATTTCTTGCTTCAGACTGCCGAGGCGCTCCGAAATGTAGTTCGCATCCAGCATGGTCATCTCCAGGTCATCCTTTCCGGGAAGGGGCTCTGGTACCGTCACGATTACTTCCCAGTCGCTCCAGCTTCTCCATGAGACTTAAGTTTTCTCTCGACGGGTTGAAGTCCTCCGCGTTATTGCTGGGCATCACTCTACGAGACTTCAACTTCCAGGTCGGCGGTAATTCGCGACGGCTATGACATGGGCAAATGCAACCCGGCACAGTGCAATCGGGATGTCGCGGGTTGGCGGGCGACGGATCGACGCAAAAGGAAGAAAGTAACCGTGGCCACATACCGCGTGGGTATCCTGGACAGGCGCTTCCAGTTGGGCCTGGTGAATTGTCTGGCATGTGCCTGGTGACGGACATATCAATTGATGGTACCAACCCGGCTCCGACCCGTCTGATCAAGAACGCTCACATCTGACACTACTTCCCTCTGAGCCAACGATGCGTTGCCTCTTCGCCTCACTGGTCTAGGTGCGAGACGTGACAGGCCTCGCACCGTGTCCGCGCAGGCACTCGTGTTTCGGAAGGGCATTGCTCTAAAACCCGCCCTTTATTTTCATAGTCTTATTGCCAACGAAAACAGTAACTGCACAAGGCCCTGCACACGCGCAGGCTCGTGAGACAGTTCCGAGACGCGTCCCGGAGTGTCTCGGTATTCGTTATTGACACCATCGCAGAAGCAGAACAATGGGAGAATCGTATCGTCGCGCAAGCAGGGCTGGGAGGTGGCGCGTTGCGTTCCGCGAGCAGAGGAGATTAAAGTAATGAAACTTGAGCAGACGTGTTAAACCATCAGCGTTACAATGTGCTCCTGGATTCGCGTGCAACCTATCTGGGCAAGAGGTTTCGCGATGACAACTTCAGGGCCTGCACTCCTCGGCAGCGAATTTGCTTTGCGTTATCCCCAATGGCAGCGTCAATACCTAAATGCGCTGCTTGAACTTGATCCCGAAACTCTACGTGAGCGTGTAGCCGAGGCTGAAGCGGCGATCTTCAAACGCTTGGAGGCGTTGAGCGAGAGCCAAAGCGGGCAGGGCGAGCGCCAGGCCATCGAGGAGGCGCTCAGTGCGTTGGAAGTTATCAAACAGAACAGCTTGGTTCAAAAAGTTCACACGGTTCACGGCGGCGGGAACACGCTCGGGAATAGTGGTTTCGACCCTTGAGAACCAGAAAGAGCAGGAGGATAGATATATGGTCAGCTCGATCTCTCAGTTCTGGTGCGAGGACGACGGTCAGGACATTGCCGAGTATGCCGTGATGTTGGCTGTGATTCTGGTCCTGGTGGTCGGCACAATTCGGCTGATCGGCTCGAACGCGAATAATGCCTTCTCCTCAGTGGCCAGCTCGCTCCATTGAACTCGCCAAGAGTTGTCCTCGGGGCATCGCCTTTATGGTCCGACATCGGACATCAAATTGTCGTCCATTGGCATATGATTCCGCAGTCATGGATGCGAAGGACATTCTGGATCGAGTTGCTGTCCTCAAGCAGGAGATGGAGGATTTGCAGGTTGTAAACGTTGGACCCGACGAGCCTCGATTGAGCAAAGGAGTTTACGAAGCCAGGCTCTCACGCCTGGAGCAAATCAAGATGGAGTTAGCGGCTTTGCTTGACCAGTTCAAGCGAACAGGGACAAAATACCCGTGAGTTACAAGGCTGACCCAGGCATGTTATGACACCGAGACCACATCCGAAGCCGAGCGACGTGAATCTTCACGTTATGGCATCATCTCCGCTGTCTGTCGTTCGGACGGATATTCACGGGAACGCGGTGTACAGCCGTATCCTGTTGTCCATTCCAGATGACGAATACGAGGCCATCCTGCCTCACTTGGAATTTATCGATTTGCCTTTGCACCAGAGTTTGCACGAGTCACCTGACGGGCTTGAATATGGTTACTTTTTGAATTTAGGACTCACCTCCCTGGTGATTGAGACGCAGGACGGCAGGAGCGTTGAAGTGGGAATTGTCGGCCGGGAAGGCTTTGTGGGAGTACCCCTGGCGGCAGGCTTGACCTTGACTCCTTATCGTGCAGTCGTGCAGGCGAAGGGAAACGGATTCAGAATTAAAGCCGAAGTTCTGGAAGTCACTCTGAGCGTGACTCCAAGTCTACGTCTTAGGCTGAATCAGTATGCGCAGGCTCAAGGCATGCAGGTGGCACAATTAGCCGCGTGTAATCGACTCCATGAAATTGATCAGCGTCTGGCCCGCTGGCTGCTCATGTGCCAGGACAGAATAGGTTCAGACTTGCTGCCAATGACTCACGAATTTTTCGCGCAAATGTTGGGAACTGGAAGGCCGAGTGTTAGCCTGGCTGCCGCCGTGCTGCAGAGAGCGGGCTTCATTCAGTATGCCCGTGGCACCGTGAAGATCATTGATCGAAAGGGTTTAGAAGAGGCAGCTTGTGAGTGCTACGCGGTAATCCGGAAGTTCGACGGCAGCACCACCACATCCTGAGGTTTTCGTTCGTGGGTTAGCGACCAGTCGGGAACACGTTGTCATTGAATTTTTCTGCCTCTTCGTATTCCTGCTCTCTCATTGGAATATCGTCTACGTCGATATTGACCACTCTCGAAAAGCGCCCCGAATGTTACTACCCGCGCTCGAGAAGCTGGTCTCCTGACTTTCCCTACAGCGAAGCGGATGAGTTTCTACGGTATCAGGTCGATGGAACTCTTTGTTGAGATTGCTATCGTTATTGCAGACGTCCCTATCCTTCCTGCCGAAGAGAGACTGGCGTCAATTGCGCTCTGTGCCTCCGATCACCTTCCAAGTGGCAGGACGTGCAAAAGCCTCCAAGATCATTTGACAATTCAGACGCCCAACTAGTTGCACTGTCGGGCGATTCGAGCCAGTCGGCACGCGCCCTTAGGAGTGCCTCGAACGGACGGGTACGACCTACTCGGCACCTGGTCAGAAACAACTGAAACGTTTCGGAACTTTGCTAAGGAGGAATGATGATGAAAATCGACTGCAGGAATGTTGTTCTCACCTTCCTGTGCACCGGTCTGCTACTCGGTGGTGGAGTAGCGGCACATGCACAAGAACCAACTAGTCAGCAGGCTTCTCCAGCTGTTGACAATACCAAGACTAATGAGCGAGATCGGAGCAAGGACGAGTCCACGGCAGATCAGCAAAAAGATAATCGTTCTGACCGAGACATCACTCAGCAGATACGTCAGTCCATTATGAAAGACAAATCGCTTTCCACCTACGCGCACAACGTCAAGATCATCACCCAGAATGGTCAGGTTACGCTAAAAGGGCCGGTGCGATCGGAAGAAGAGAAGAAGACTGTCGAGGCCAAGGCCACTGAAGTCGCTGGTCAGAACAAGGTAACCAGCGAGTTGAACATCAAACCGCAACAAAACAATTAGAAAGCAGAGGGAGAATCACAATGGCAGGTAAAAATACAGCGGTATTTGGCATCTATCCGAATCGCACCAGCGTGGATAACGCCGTAGATGCTTTGAAGGCGGCGGAGTTTCGCAACACGGATATTTCAGTACTTTTTCCCGAGAGCGCAGGCACGAAGGACTTTGCTCACGACAAAAGCACTAAAGCACCTGAAGGTGCCACAACGGGTGCCGGAACAGGCGCATTGCTGGGTGGCGGGTTGGGATGGTTGGTCGGCATCGGGGCCCTCGCAATCCCTGGACTGGGGCCGTTCATAGCTGCGGGACCTATTATGGCGGCCCTCGCAGGGGCGGGAGTAGGTGGCGCAGTGGGCGGCCTGACGGGTGCTCTAATCGGCATGGGAATCCCAGAGTACGAAGCCAAGCGGTACGAAGGCCGAGTCAAGGACGGCGGAATTCTGTTGTCGGTTCACTCTGACGATTCGCAGTGGACAAAGAAAGCGAAGGAGATTCTGGAGCGGACAGGCGCCCAGGATATTTCCTCAACGGGTGAAGCCACTGGCGAAAAGGGCGACAAGGCCCGCATTCGTGAAGTGGCGTGACACAACCAGCGCGTGCGTTTGTGCACCCAACGTATGCACCATCATTCAACCATCACTCCGCGCAAGCGGCATTAAGGAGAATGCACAATGACAGATGACGTTCAGAAGAGTCAGGGCCAGAATCCGGGGCAATCGGGACAACAGCAACAGAAAAAGCCGCAAGATGTTTCAAAGAAGGACCCTTCTCAGGACAGGGATAGGGATAAGGAGCGCGATAATAAGCAGGGGCAACAGGACCAGGGCGGCCAGCGCCGCGCTTCCTAAGCTCTGATTTGGGTCCCGGCTGCGATTGGCCGGGACCTTTTCATTCATGCAACTTAATTGATTCTGGAGGAACCATGGCCAACGATAGCTTGAAAAAACTGTATGTCGGTGAATTGAAAGACTTATACAGCGCCGAGAACCAATTAATCAGAGCACTTCCGAAAATGGCCAAAGCCGCGTCCTCCGACGAACTTCGAGCCAGCTTTGAAAAACATTTGGAACAAACCAGAGGCCACGTTCAACGTCTGGAAGAGATCTTTCAATCCTTGGATGAAAGCCCAAAAGGCAAGAAGTGTGTGGGCATGGAGGGTCTGGTTAAAGAAGGGTCCGAGGTTATGAAAGGCGACTTTGAAGGCGCGGTGTTGGACGCGGGATTGATCGGTGCAGCCCGACGCGTGGAACATTACGAGATGGCTGCATACGGAGCGGTCTGTGAGTTTGCCAAGGTACTGGGACAAACCAAGCACGCTTCGTTGCTTGAAAAGACTCTGGCGGAAGAAAAGCAAGCCGACGACAAACTTGCCGACCTCGCCAAAGAGATCAATGCCCAAGCCAACGAAAAGGGTCTCGAAGAACAGCAGGGTGCACCCAGGTCGGTACGCAAGACGCCTAGCCGTGCAGCGTAGTCAACGCAAGAGCAGTCATTTGCGAAGGACAAAACAGGAGAGAGCGAAGAGCAGAGTAAAGAAGTCGGCGCAACAATCAACGATTAGCTAACGAAAAGGAGTAACGCATGCAAGACAAAGTTCGTGGTGGAGTTGCAGAGGACCGTTTCACCGGAGCCATCGAATCGCAAACATCCAGAATCCCAAGCTCGGGCTACATGGCCGCAGCATTCGGCGCTATCACGGCTTCAGCAATTCTCAAGATCGTGGGCAAGGATGACTGGGCGCTGTTTGTAGGACAGTGGCCGGCGGCGTTTCTGCTAATGGGTGTTTATAACAAAATGGTAAAGCAGCACGGCTCAGATGCCTACAGTCAGGCTGCTTGAGAGTCGAGTCGGGCCCGGCCCGGGGGTTGCTTCCGAAGTAGGGGCAATCCGGACCGGCGAATTTCGCGCAGTTACTTTGACGGAACGGCACCAAACTAAGGAGATAAATTATGTCGATTCTGGCATGGATTGTGTTGGGCTTGATTGCTGGTTTCATAGGCAGCAAGCTGGTAAATAAGACGGGCGAAGGCGTCATCCTGGATATCGTGCTGGGAGTCGTTGGTGCGGTGGTTGGGGGCTGGCTGTTCAGCATGTTCGGAGCCCACGGCGTCACGGGTGTAAACCTGTATAGCCTGTTTGTCGCTGTGATTGGGGCGGTTCTCGTCTTGGTTCTATATCACGCTGTGAGAGGCGGGCGAGCGCGAGCGTAAAACAGTATGAACTGCTAGCCGGGGAAACCAATCGCGATAGGGTTGGCAGAGGGTGTAAATAGAACTGTGTAAGGTGTTTGGCCCTGGCTTCATTACCGCTAATGTCGATAACGATCCCGGAGGAATCCTTACCTATTCCCAAGCTGGTGCAAAGTTTGGGTATGCATTGCTCTGGACTCTAATCCCGACCACGATCGCTCTGATCGTTGTTCAGGAAATGGCAGCCCGCATGGGCGCGGTGACGGGCAAGGGTCTGCACGATCTCATCCGAGAAGAGTTTGGTATTCGGGCGACGTTCTTTGTCTCGTTCGTCTTTGGTTTAGCTGACTTGGGCAATATCGTCGCCGAATTCGCAGGACTGGCGTCAGGCATGGGGCAAGCGTTTGGGGACGATACTGCCACTATGAGCGTGACCTTAAACATCGACGTGGTAAGGAAGAAGCTGTTTGGCGATGATGATTGAGCGTACAAACCTGTAAGCGATTTCGGTTGCTGACTCTATCCGGATGGAGAAAGACCACGCGTGCCGCTGTCCCCTCCACGGCCTAGCAGACGATTTTAGAACTCTCGTTCTAGCCGCCAACTTGCCAGACCCGGCCGTTTTCCAGGCTCAAGAATGGTCGAGTTCAGATTCTTGCACACTACGAACTCGCGGTGTGCCTTCACCCCAGGCTTCTGAATTTGCCCGCTGAGTCGAAACGGAAATGTTTCGACACACCACAGCGAATGCTGAAGTTCAAGTCCGAGCGGCCTTTCGCGCGGCCTCCATCACGGTTTTCTTCATGCGGTTTTCGCCTGCCCAATACAAGCTGATCTCGTGACCATCAGGATCATTGAGATAAGCGTGCCGCCAGCCCCACGGCATCATGCGCGGCATTTGCGTAATGTAAAAGTGCTTCGCCTGCAACTTGCGGCAAAAGTCGTCGAGTTCCCGAATCTCAAAGTACAAACGTACGCCCTCGCTGGCGAGCGAGGTTCCAGGTCCTGCCATGTGCAGAGCGACCGTGCCGTCGCCGCCAGGGGCGCGCAGCCTCGCGTAGACCGGTTTACCTTCGTGGCGGAACTCGTCCACCATCTTGAAACCCAGCAGGTCACGATAAAAATCTAGTGCGCGTTGCACATCTTTGACGTATACCATGGCGTGATTGAAGCTGAGCTTGTCGCCGGCTTCTGGAGGCTGAGGCGTAGATGGTTTCTTGGCCCTCTGAACATTCGTCTTCCTCCTCTTCGGCGCGGCTCTCTTCTTTTTCGTGGCGATACTTTTCTTCTTTGCCAATTTTCCTGCTGCTGCTTTCGCCATGAGTGCACCTATTCCGTGCATTTTACGCGCCATTCGTCTGATGGAACGAGTGCGTAACACCCTGCTGAAAGACTAATCCTGGGTTGTCGGAAATACGAGTCATCGATAGACGTGATGTAAGCCCTTGCGCCTGTTCGCGCCCTGCGTCACCAGGTTCGAATGACTTCGTCTTTGCACTTCTGGAATGTACCCGGGTCGTCGTTCACAGCACTTAGCAGCTTTGAAGTGCCTTCCGCTTGCCAGAATCCTACTAAACCCGGCGCTTTCGTTGTGGACGGCACAATGACGGACGGTGTCGCAGAACGGGATGTAAGTTTAAGTTAAAGACCACCTGTTTCTTTGCCGAGCACAAATCTGCTGAAACACACAACGCTGTACTCTCGCATGCAGAAGCTCGGAATTCGCGGCAACTTTCTGACCCAAGCCATTAAGGTGACCAGGCCCAAGGCACAACTACCGCGTTGAGTCCTTGTACCAACGCAGGACCCGGAGAGCCCGCAGTGTTACTATCAGGTCGCGCCACCCACGAAAGGGGACGTGCGATGAACTCAAATTCAGTTAGGACAACGTTTGCGACAATAGCTGTGATGCTCCTTGCGGTTTGTGTCCTTCAAACTCGATCAGCACAATCCAGTTCCGCAACCACGTCCCAGGCCGCTCCAAAATCACTCCTGTTGGAGAAAAATGAGGGTGAGCGGCGGATTTGGAGAGAACCTCCTCCTGGGGACTTCATGCTGAAGGTCAGCCCAAAAAACAACGGTTCTCAGCACCTTGTTATGGGAACCGAAGACAAAAGCATCTGCCGTAGCAGAAGAGCGACCAGTGCAGCCAGCACCGCTAGAGCGTACCGTGTCGGTGTTGCCTTGCTTTCGAGTTGAAGGGCGGGAAGACTTGGCATTTTGTACCCCCGGCTTTCTTTTGGAGGGACGGAGACTCTTAAGAGGTTGTAGGGCCGCTGCTCAATTCAACGACAAAGGCACTTTCAGGCGTTATTCGATACGTTACACACTGTATTGCGAGCAGGCTGCTGAGCCGGGGCGACCTACTTAGATAAATGGCTAAGCGCCGCATCGTTATTCGGCCTACTAAATAGGAGCCAGGCCGTTTCGGAGCTTTTCTTCGTCGAGCTTGGTAATGAGTTGCTGTACAAGGTCGATCATCCTGTTCGGGTCTTGTTCCTGTTGGACCCGTTCCGCCAGTTCGCGCCAGTCTTGCTGGGTTGATATGCCGTTCTCCGGAAGTTGTTCAACAATCCTCTTCACCGTCTCGACGGGAATCTGCTCGAAATAAGTGTTTGATTTTCTCATTCAATTTGCTCCTTCCGTCCCAAACAGTAGCAGCTTGTGGTTCGTACGGGGCATATCTTTTGCACGCCGTCCTGCCTGCTTAGTGCACGCTAAATTACTCAATTAACATAACTTGTAAGTCCGCCTGTTTAAGCATATGGCAGCAGCCCTGTCGGGCCTTTAGCCTTCGTTTAACGGGATTGATTTTTTGCTTGACGATATCTCATGGTTGCATTACGATTGCGTAACGTTAGTTTATCGTTGTGTTCTCGAAAAGGAGGTTGCGATGAGCCCTCGAACCAATAAAGCTCTGATGAACTTCAAGACCATGGCGCAGTCGGATGTTCCCCAAGGTCGAAATGGAAAGCACAAAGAGGTCGTTAGCCAGATTCTCTCGGACCTCGATCACCTGCCCGCAGGGGTTGCGCTCAAAGTGCCGCTGGCAGAATTAGCCGAGAGCAAAGAAAGAGTGCGGTCGGCGCTTAATCGCGCCATTCACAAAGGCGGGAGGCATGTGTCCACTGCTAGCGACGCCACTTTCTTATACGTATGGAACGAGAGCAAGTAGGTTCGCGTGAAACGTATCTGGGCAGGAGATCTTCAAAAATGACAACTTCAGAGTTTTCACTGTCTGGCAGCTCACATAGTCTACGTTATCCCGAATGGTCGCATAAATACCGGGAAGCGCTGCTCGAAACTGATCGCGAGAAACTGTCGGAACGGGTAGCGGAGGCAGAGGCCGCGATCTTCGAACGCCTGCAGCAATTGAGCCAAAGTCAAGACGGGCAAGCCGAGCGTAAGGCCATCCAGGATGCGATCAACGCATTGCGGTTTATCAAACGGGACAGACTGGCGTTTCCCGATTGGGAATCCAGCTCAAGCGGCGCGTAGCAAACCCTCCTCCTGCTTGATTAGCGTCCCCACGGCAACGTCCTTCGAAACTACGACAGTGACGCCTGCAGAGAATGCTTCCTGCTCCAGAAATTTATTAGCGTAGAGCGTAAACAGGATGATTGGAACGGCTGGCAGCATGCGTCTCAGTACTGGTGCTGCTTCTAGACCGTGCATAATTGGCATTGCAAGGTCGAGCACGATTAGATCAGGCTTCAATTCGCTGGCTTTCTCGATTGCCTCGCGTCCGTTCTCTGCTTCCCCGCATACTTCCCAACCGGAGATATCCTCGAAGGTCGTCCGCAGCATGTGCCGTATAGAAGCACTGTCATCGACGATGAGAATGCACTTGGGCATAAAGCACGACCCGTGCTTCAATGATGTTTCAAGAGCCGCCGACGAGCCATCGGGTCAACAGCGTATTACCTGCCCTCCTGAACCCTTACGTCTGTAGAACTGTCTCAAAAGGAAACCCGCTGACAGTCTAGTCAGCGGGTAAGGGGTTTCAGCCCTTTTTCGTTTGGGAATGTCAATAGAATGCATTTTCCCATCCCGATCATCTGTTCAGAATTGCACAGATTCCGAACTCAGACTCTCCCTATACTGGCGACCTAATCGAATGGCGCTGTGTCGTGTGCGTCTCGATCACTGAGAAAGTGCCCGACGCCGTTGATAAAGCGGCACAACCGCGCAGGCCTTTTGTGCACCCAAGGTATGCACCATCATTCGACCATCACTCCGCAAGCGCTGTATAAGGAGAATTTCAAATGAGGTTTAAGAGGCGAGAATCACTTCTGAACGCCCTGTTCGGTACCGGCCTTTATCTGCTTGAGAACCTACGTGAGCGTCTTCCAGACAACATGGACGACATCAAAGGCAGAGCAAGGGAGACTTTCGAAACGGCGTCCGACCGCCTGGGCCATGCCGCCGACGCTCTTCGTGGCAAAGAAGATTCCCAAATAGTCGGCAAGGTAAGTGCTCTGCTGATCGGAGTGGGCATAGGCGTAGGAGTGGGCCTGCTAATCGCACCCGCCAGCGGTGACGAAACGCGAGCCGACATCGCCGACAAGGTTTCGGACTTCGGCGAAAGGGTCCGCGAGCGCACCACTGGGAAAAAACCGCAGACTGCAACTGGGACTTCTGGAGGATAGAAGGCACAATTCAATTTTCCTCAAACCTAACAACCAACATAGGAGACGCTATGAGCATCTGGACGATATTGTTTGTGATTCTGTTGATCGCTTGGATCGGCGGTTTCTCTGTGTTTCACGTCGCGGGCGGACTCATTCACCTGCTACTTGTATTTGCGGTAATTTCTTTGATCCTGCATTTCGTAATGGGAGCACGGACAACGTAGGACAGGATGCGCGTCCGTGAGCACTCCCTTTCCCTCGTGATGCTAATGATGTTCGGCATAGCTGACGCACTGCCCTTGATTCTTGAAAGGTCCGGCAGGCGGACCAAAATTCTTCCACCCATCATGCTTGCATTGCTGTTTGCTCTTCGGAGCTTGTGGGGCAGGCGTGATGGCTACCGCAAGAGGCCCTCCCCCAACAGTAATGGTCGCAACCACGGTGTTGGTCGCAGTGTCGATGACCGAGACGGTGTCGAAGCCTAGATTCGGCACGTAGACTCGGGTTCCATCCGGCGTGATGGCTACCCCCTCAGGAAATAGCCCAACAGGAATGGCCGCAACCACGGTGTTGGTCGCGGTGTCGATGACAGAAACGGTGGCGGAGCCATCATTCGCCACGTAGGCTCGGGGTTCCATTCGGGGTGATGGCCACCCCCGCGGGGTCGAACCCAACCCCGACCGTAGCAGCCACAGTGTTGCTCGCCGTGTCGATCACCGAAACGGAGATGGAGGCCTCATTCGTTACATGCCCCAGCCTTGCTTGCGTGCCGCTACGAGCCTGTTTCGCATACCTGCATTACGCAACCTGTCAGCCGAGAGCACTGTTCTCCGGAACCGCTGCTCTAAAACACGCCTTTTCGTTTCATAGTCTTAGTACTCAAGAAAACAGTTACTGCACAAGACCATGCCAGTGCAGCAGCTAGCGAGACAGCATTCGAGCCACGGCGCGGTATGGCTAGGTATGGGGCTATTGACACTGCCCCACACAATTCGGCAACAGTGGAGCTGTAAAGTGAAAGCTGCCGGCTTGATCCCCCGGTCGCTGAGGGGTGGACTCCAAGCTACCCCTCGTTCACTCCTTGGAGGTGAACGATGGCCGCCGCTTCAGAACCTTCCCAGCAACTACCAGAACCTAACCCAGTGCCACCATGCCCGGAGTGCCAAGCAGTTTGCGTTGTCCGTCTTCCACGCACTTGGCGAAAGTGTGATGAGTTTCATTGCAACAAGTGTGCTCATCAGTGGGAGGTTTGGGATACCGAGGAAGCAAGGGCGACCGAACCTTACACAATTGAGCTTATCAAGACACGTAGTGCGTACAGCCTGAAAGAAGCCGAAGCACGCGACGAAAAGGGTGGACGGTTGGATGCTGAAGCACGAGTGCGAGCGGCAGAAGCTCGCGATCTTGAGCCAATCGTCCGGGTGGAAAGTAAGCTGGACAAGTTCCTTGCGCAGCAGACTGCACCGGCGTCACAACTGGCGACAGCAGAAGCGACGGCGCACCCAACGGCAACCGGCGAATTGGACCGTGTTCAGCCCGAAAGCGACCGGAGGCCCAGGGCAACTGGGGATAAGCGACCCAATGATCGCGATCGGACAATGGCGAACCTGAAGGCATCCGACCCATCCAAATACCCCTCCATGACCACGCGTGAAGCCGCTGCGTTTCTAGACATCAGTCTTACGTCGGTGTGCGACCTAGGGCTTGAAGATCTGTCTATAGCTGGTCTACGCAAGCGACTGTGGAGCACAGTAAGCGTCATAGCCGCTAGAAATTCCCAGCCAAAATAATCTTCCCGTCGTTCCCGCCATTCCCGCCGTTCCCGTGACACCTGACCCTCTGTGTGACACAACAGATGTGTTGCCGATGGAGCCCACAAAATGATTCCACAGGACACAATTCGGAACCGAACGAAGCACCGGAGATTGCTCTTCGGGATAACCCAGGCTCTGCTTGCAAAAGATGCGCGCGTTGATCGATCCGTCTTTTCGCAGTGGGAAACCGGGATGATTGACCTGAGCGACGAGCAGCTAGGACGAATCGAATCTTCTTTGCTGAGCTTGATCGCAGATCGCCTCAACTCTCTCTCAGGAGAGTTCGCAGAAGTGGCAACAACTTAGCTTTAGGAAGTTTCGGGCCGTCCCCGACTAAGAAGGCGGCCCAAAAGGAGAAAACAATGTTCGACGACATAGTTACCACACCAGAACCGCAGTTTCAATCACCTTCTGTAGTCCCGAATCTCTTGGAAGATCTACATCAAGCCGCGATGTTCGCCGGCCAGTCACACCTGCATCTCTGCCGGGCCAGGCGAAGCGCTAGGAACACGCAGGCTCGTCGCGTCTTAAGTTCGTTGATTGCCGGGCAGCAGCAAGCTATCAAGAGCGTGCAGCGCCTCAGAAATGGCGAGGAAGGGGCGTTATGAACTCGCGACGCACGCAAGAGGGCTGGCGCTGATGGATAACTTCACAGCCATTCGAAACGGACTGCTTGAGCACGCACTCGCCGGGAAATTGTCGCCCGTAGATTTTGGGCTCTATGTTTTCCTCATCATGCGGGCGAACTATTCGACTGGAATCTACGAGGGCTGCGCGCTCACGATCGCGTGCCAGTTCGGGGACCCATCCCAGAAAGAGCACCTACAAAAAAGCCTACGCCGGCTTCGGGACAAGAAATACCTCAACTACCGGAACGGTGACGGAAGGCGTGGGGCCTATCCAATCCTCATAAACAAGTTTGACGTAACGGTCGGAGAACTGTCGGGGATGTCGCCTCAATGCGTGGAAACACAACGGACTAGCCCAGCCTGAATATGAGCGCCGGAACGGTGGCGGAACGGTGGAGACACTGTCATGGCACGGTGGTGGCACGGTGGTGGCACCTAATAAAGACTTAAAGACTAAAGACGTACAAGACAAGAGCGAGAGCGCTTTCGCGCCTTCGCGGGCGAAGGTGAAGCGTGCTTCCCAAATGGCAGAAGCCTTTGCTCCCAAGGACAGCCACAGGAGGCTAGCTATTGAACTTGGTGTGGACCTGGCGAGCGAATTTGAAGTGTTCAGAGACCATCATGTCAGCCATGGCAGCACGTTCCAAGATTGGGACCGTGCTCTCAACAAGTGGCTGCGAAACGCGCGAGAGTTCAGACGCGGTTCTCCCGCCGGCAACGGTAAGGCTGAGCCGGTGAAGGTGCCGAGCGGAAACGCCTTGGATTATCACCGCGAGCTGCTGAAGGACGGGGTTCAGTGAGCGCGGCACGTGTGCTGGAAATGGCCCTGGACCGTGGCCTGCCGGCAAGTCTTGAGGCGGAACGCGCCGTCCTCGGGGCGATTTTGCTCAATAGTGAAGCCTACAGCGAGGCCGCGCAACTCTCACCTGAAGATGATTTTTCACTCGATGCGCATAGGCGGGTGTTCCGGCGAATGTCGGAGATGGCTGCGGTTAATATTCCGATCGATGCCCTCACGCTCGTTGAAGAGATGGGGCAAAAGGAACTCGGTGCGATCGGCGGCGCGGCCTGGCTGGCTGGACTCGTGGATGGCGTCCCGGACCGGCCAAGCATTGAGCACTACGTCAAAATCGTGAAAGAGAAATCGCAGCTGCGAGGCTTGATCTTTGCGGCGAACGCTGCGATAGCACGAGCTATGGATGGCGAGAAGCCCATTGACATCGCCGGCGGACTACTTGAGACCATTCTGGACGTAGAAGCACAAGCGCAGAAAAGCCAGGCCATCGCGCCCCATGGTTTCATGTCTGAAGTGTTGCGGGAACTGGAACTCCAAGCGCAGGCAGGTGGGCTGGTCGGATTACCGACCGGTGTGGATGCACTCGACATGCTCACGGGTGGCTTGCGCAAGGGCGAGTTGATCGTAGTTGGCGCATTGCCAGGAGCCGGTAAGACTGCCCTTGCCTGTCAGATCGTGGCAGCGAACGCCAAAGCCGGCAATCCGGTTGGAGTGTTTTCGCTTGAGATGAGCCGCTGGGATCTCGGCAAACGGTTCCTCTCCGCTGTGACTTCTGTCACAGCCACCAAAATCCGTCATCCCGGCCACATCACGAAGGAAGAATGGCCGAAACTGGCGACGGGTGCAGCCGAAATTGCCGAGTGGCCTGTTTGGTTCGATGACAGCGGGACCATCAGCATTCCGGAATTGCTTGCTAGGGCCCGCCTGTTCATCACGCGCATGAAAGTGAAACTGATCGTAATGGATTACCTGCAGCTGGTCCAGGCAGACGCCAGAGATGTTCGAGAACGAGTCGGTAAGGTCGCTGATGCACTGCGGCAACTGGCCAAATCAGAACGTGTTCCGGTTGTGCTGCTCTCGCAACTGCGTCGGCCACAGAATGTAAACGATGCTCCCACGATGATCGATCTGAAGGAATCTGGTGACATCGAGGCACACGCGCACGTTGTGCTGTTGCTGCATGTGCCAACCGGGCCGGACGGAAAGCCGACGCGTGAGGACACCATTATCATCGGCAAGAACCGAAACGGTGTTAGGGGTCCGGTTCCGGTCATGTTTAGCCCGCACAAGCTGCGCTTTTATCCGAGATCCATGGAACGCGAGTACCAGCCGAGCAATGGAGATGGGCGGAATTATGAATGGCGGAATGGTGATAGCGACTGGGGAGATCGGAGGGAATCTCGTGAGCGGGCGTTTGTTATCTCTGTCCGATGTGGCCGCGCGTCTTGGGGTCTCGAGAGCTTGGGTGCGGGACCACGCGACTCGTCGCAATCCTCGGATTCCGGTCGTTCGCCTCGGTGGGAAAAGGGCCGTTTTGCGTTTTAGACCTCAAGACATCGAAAACTTCATCAACGCCCACCTTCAGGTGCAGCAAGGAGGCGTATAGTGCGTGCCACATTCCAAACCGACAGGGGGAGCCAGATGCGCACACGATGCCAGAGAGGATGGGTAGAGGAAACCGGTGCCCGCACTTGGAAGGCGCACTGGTACGAATACATTTGCGACTCTGAAACCGGCAGAGAACGGCGCGCACACCGCAGCCGTGTACTCGGGGAAAAGAACAAGATCCGGAAGTTCGAAGCGGAAGAGAAGCTGGCCGAAATCCTTGGGCCGCTGAACAGTAAGCATTCTTCCCGGCGTGACGACCGCGTTTCACTCCGCTGGTTTTGTGAGCACCGCTGGCTGCCCACCATAGAGGGCGGTTGGAGCGCATCCACTCGGCGAACCAATGAACAGCTAGTGCGCCGGATTCTGAATCAGTTTGGCGACAAACAACTGCGAGACTTAGACCGGGTGGAACTGCAAGATTGGCTCAACAAGCTGGCCCGCGACTACTCTCGCTCGCTGACTTTCCACTGCTACACTTATCTGAAATCCATGTGCGGGGAAGCGGTCGAACAAGATTTTCTGGTGAAAGACCCAGGACGCAAGCTGAAGCGGCCCAAGACCCGCAAGCCGGACGAAACCGTGCTGGAATGGCCGCAGTATCAGGCTGTGATTGACGCGGCCAAGACTCTGCGGGACAAGCTGGCCATCAAGGTTGGGTCCGGCACCGCCGTGCGCCCCGGTGAATTGTTCGCGTTCCGCTGGCGTTCCCTAGAGCAGTTGCCCAGTGGCCGCCACGCGCTGCGAGTCACGGAAACGATTTATAAGTGCAAGCTGCGCCCCTGGGCGAAAACGGAAGAAAGCGAAGCCTGCGTCCCGTTGCCGAAACGACTAGCGGCAGAACTGACGCAGTGGCGGGGACTCACGACCAAACCTGCTGACCGGGATTTCATCTTCCCCAACAGCCAAGGTGGGTTTCTGGATTATGAGAATTTTGAAGCACGGGTGCTCGACCCTATCCGCGTCCAGTTGGGTCTGCCCAAGCTGAACTTTCAGATTCTCCGGCGCACGTTCGCCACGTTGGCTGTGGGAGAACGCAAGGGTTCCTTGAAGGACGTGCAGACGCAACTGCGGCACACACGCCCGGACATCACCTTGCAGAACTACGTGAAGGAGATTCCCGACTCGGTATACGTGATGGTCGATTCGATGTATGACGGCATCACCCGCCCGGATGAGAAACAGATTCTAGCCGCCGCGCCGGTCACGGGAGGCGTACAGTGACGGGCAATTGCACACATTCTGAACACGATGGGAAAGGGCCGCTGTGTAAGTTGTTGAGATCTGGCGCGCCCGGAGAGATTCGAACTCCCGACCTACAGCTCCGGAGGCTGCCGCTCTATCCAGCTGAGCTACGGGCGCGCTACGTTCAGTTTACAGCCCTGGCTTCGTCCTATCAATGCGGGCGGGCTTCACGCAAGCAAAGAGTACGCTCACGGTAGGTCGCGCAAAACGCGTCGGACGCGATTACCAACGACCTCGGCCACCACCGCCGCCACGACCGCCGCGGTCCCCACCACGATCTCGACCGCCGCCTCCGCTGCGTTCTACCTTGGGGCGGGCCTCATTTACGTTCAGCGTACGTCCGCCCACCTGGCTGCCGTTAAGCGCAGCGATTGCTTTCTCACCTTCTTCCGCGTTTGCCATTTCGACAAAACCGAAACCGCGGGAACGGCCAGTTTCACGGTCGGTCATGATGCTAACGCGGTCCACCTGCCCATAGGCCGCGAAGAGCTGACGCAGTTCGTCTTCACCGGTATTGAAATCCAGGTTGCCTACAAAAATGTTCTTCACGCGAATTGCCTCGGAGTGAGCTATCTGAGTGCAGCTGACTTCGGCGGAAAACGCGGGGGCTGGTTGGCCGTCCAAATAGCCGGAGTTGGCGAACAGTCAAATGCGTGGGAAGTATAGCAGGTTGGCTCATTATGGGAAGCGGCGGGGCAAGGGCGTCCTTAATTAGGTCCAGTCGGGTGTTAGCAGTCATCCACCTTCCAATAGCCTTCGCGGTGATATCCAAGAAGCAGCACCCGGTTCCTGGGATCATGTCCCTTGCCGCACCCGGGACATTTCAGATAACGGCTCCAAGCGGTACCGTGACGATCGTAGTTTTCAGCGACCGCAAACGTCGTGCCGCAACTGCAGGGCACGAGAAACATCTTCAAGCGCTGTCCGCTCTGAGGAAACCGCTTGGGTTTCGATCGCCGTGTCACTAGCCCTCTTCCACCGTCGCCATCATACTTTTCTTCCGCCTGTTTGCCGGCAAGGCTTTTTTCCGCAGGCGCAGCGCCTTAGGCGTGACCTCGATGAACTCATCGTCGGCGATGAACTCAATCGCCTGCTCCAGATTCAAATTACGGAACGGAACCAGTCGAATCGCCATGTCCGAGGTCGACGACCGCATGTTGGTCAGCTTCTTCTCGCGTACCACATTCACGTCGAGGTCGGTATCTTTCGCGTTCTCGCCAATGATCATACCCTCATACACCTCGACCGTAGGACCGACAAATAGTTCGCCGCGCTCCTGCAGGTTATAAAGCGCATAGGGCGTTGTAACACCCGCGCGATCGGACACCAGCGCGCCGGTCAGGCGATGCGGAATCTCGCCTTGCCATTCGGTGTATCCGTCAAACAGGGAGTTCATGACGATCGTGCCTCGGGTGTCCGTGAGCAATTGACCGCGCAAACCAATCAGGCCCCGGCTGGCCACACGAAACTCGATTCGCACCCGGCCGTACCCGTGATTGTGCATGTTGAGGACTTCGCCCTTACGTGTGCCAAGCTGCTCCATTACCACGCCCACGAACTCTTCGGGCACGTCCACGGTGAGCTTTTCGATCGGCTCCATGAGCCTGCCGTCAACACGTTTGGTGACGATTTCGGGCTTACCTACCATCAGCTCGTAGCCTTCGCGGCGCATCATTTCTATCAGGATCGAAAGCTGCAATTCGCCGCGTCCCATGACCACGAATGAATCCGTGCTGTCGGTTTCCTCAAGGCGCAGGGAAACGTTGGTGAGCAGCTCTTTTTGTAATCGCTCCCGCAGATTTCGCGAAGTCACATAGGTGCCCTCGCGTCCGGCAAAGGGTGAGGTGTTTACCGTGAACAGCATGGCAATCGTGGGCTCATCAATCGAAATGTGAGGCAGCGGCGCTGGGTTCTCAGCGTCGGTAATGGTCTCACCGATCGTGATGCCTTCAACCCCGGCCACCGCAATGATGTCGCCCAGTGTGGTCTCGGTAATGTCGGTGCGCTTCAATCCGGCGAACGAAAACAGCTTTGTAATTTTGGTTTTTTGCAGCGTGCCATCCAACTTGGCGATGGCGACATCTTCGCCGGTGTGCATGCTTCCGTTGAACACGCGCGCAATCGCCAGCCGCCCCAGATAGTCGCTGTAATCAAGATTAGCTACCAGGATCTGCAACGGTCCGGCTTGGTCGCCTTTTGGTTCAGGAATGGTGCTGATGATGGCATCGAATAGAGGCTGCAAATCCTCGCCGCCGCCTTTTATATCGGTGGAAGCTGTGCCCTCCTTGGCATTGGTGTACAGGACGGGAAAATCCAGCTGATCTTCCCTAGCGTCAAGATCAATGAAAAGGTCATAAATCTCGTTAAGAACTTCCTGGGGACGCGCGTCTGAGCGATCGATTTTATTGATCACGACGATGGGTGGAAGATTCGCTTCCAACGCCTTGCTCAGCACATAGCGGGTTTGTGGCAGAGGGCCTTCGCTGGCGTCCACTAGCAGCATCACTCCGTCGACCATCTTGAGAGCACGCTCGACTTCGCCGCCGAAGTCGCTGTGGCCGGGAGTATCGACAATGTTGATTTTCACATCGTGGTAAAAGATGGCGGTATTTTTGGCCAGAATCGTGATGCCGCGCTCGCGCTCCAGGTCGTTCGAGTCCATAACGCGCTCGATCAGATGCTCGTTGGCACGAAAAGTGCCGCTCTGGCGCAACATGCCATCCACCAGAGTAGTTTTGCCGTGGTCAACGTGCGCAATAATAGCGATGTTACGAATAGCTGAACTCAAAGTGTGGCTGTCCTTCCCGATGTTTGTTGCTACTACCACTTTACTATGGGATGGTCGGGGAAGGTGTGTTTTCACCACGAGGTAGGTGACGCAGGGGTATCGTTTTTGTCGCGGAGTCACTGAGCGGATTTTGGCATCCGAAGTCCGGCTAATCGGCTTTCCGCTTCCTTTACCGCCCGCTTGGCGGAGAGGATCGCCGGGCTGACTGTGGATTCCGGCCCTTCGGAATCTGTATTGGCGAAGAACACACGATCCATAGGCTGCCGCACCAACGGTTGCACTTCAGTGAACAGGCCGGGAGTGGACATGTATAGGGGATGGCCCCGCCGATAGAGGTGTACCTCAAGTGGATCGACATTCGATCCGGAGAAAAGCTTCTGGAAATCGCGCAGCACGTTGGCCGCAACCCGGCGCGCGCTGGTTTCGCTCAGCAGGGTACTACGATCCTCTTCACGCAGTGGCGTGTAGCAAGTCAGAATATTGTATTTCTGCTTGTAACCAGCCTGGTTGCGCATGACCCAATCAGCCACAGTTATGTCAGTAAAGGCGTTTCCCGGGCACCAGGTATCGAATCCCTTGTTGAACACTGGTTTGTCAAAAATCAGGTTGACCACAGCATAAGGAATGTAGCGAATCTGGTGCATGGCATCGCTTTGCTTCTCGGGTAGACCCTCCACGACACGCCGGGTGATGAATTTAGGTGTGGCCATGATTACGGCTTTTGCAGCTACCGTCTTTAGCTCAGCGCCCTGCATGTAGGTCACTTGCACTTCGTTCTTATCGGAGACAACCGCCACAGTCGAAGCGCCGGCCTGCATGCCCGCGGCAGATTTCGACGTCAAGAGTTCGACAAGCTTGTTGGTCAATGCACCCAGCCCTCCGGGCCAGGTGAAGCGATCGTCATGCGGACTTTCCGCGACCATCGCCTGCAATTCGATCACGCCGACTGCCGCCGCTGCGTCCTCGGTCATCGCGCCATAGTTGGAAGCCCCGTAAGCGTCCCACCACCGTTTGAGTTCGTCGGGATATCCCTTGAGTAGTTCGGAGAAAGGAAGGTTGTAGAGTTCCTTGGCGCGCTTTTCCACGTTGATGGCAAGCATCTCCTTTTTAAATTTCTTGAAGCCTTCGCGAACCGACGGCGAGTATGGCAGCTTGTCGAGTCCGTCTCCCCATGTATCGGGGATCCACTCGCCGTTAATTACACTGCCATCAGGGCTGTCGACAGGCAGTGGTTCCAGGTCGATTTCCTTTGCGAATCGATAAGCGTATTCATCCCTGTAGAGGAAGGCCGTGCCTGTGCCGTACACGTTTCCTTGATATTCCATGGCGTAAGCATTGCCACCCCAGTGCGGCTCTTTTTCCAGCAGAAGGAAGTCGCTTTGGCGCAGAAAATAAGCGGCAGCCAGTCCGCTGAGACCACCGCCGACGATCACCACATCGTGCCGGGCGGAGACGGGCGGCCGCGTGAAGATTTTGCCGTCGCGTACCTGGTGGCAGATGCGATTATCTTCCCCCTCCACCAAGGACGCGTGCGGGTTTTCGGTTTGCGCGGCGAACGGCGAGAGGTCAACTGGGCATCCCGCGGCAACCGATCCCGCGACCACGAACTTGATGAAATCTCGGCGATTCGTACTCATCCGTCGTCCCCTTAGGATACCGTCTCTACCAGGTCGGCGACGATTTCCGGTTTGGCTTCCGCGCTCGCGCGCAAGCGATACCAGATCACAATCGCCACCAGTGAAAAAATGAAAATGATGCTTGAGATGGCGTTGATCTCAGGAGTGATGCCACGGCGCAGCCGGCCCCAAATCTCCAGCGGCAGCGTATTGTCGCGCCCGATCAGGAAGAAGCTGACCGCGATTTCGTCCATAGAAAGCGTAAAGATTAATAACGCCGCGCCGATGAGGGAGAGCCGTAGGTTCGGAATCGTCACCCGCCACAAAGTCTGCCAATAATTTGCGCCGAGATCGAGGGATGCTTCTTCCTGCGCCCGATCCAATTTCTGTAATCCTGCGAACACTTCGGTAGTGGCGACAGAAATGAGCGCTGTGCCATGGCCCAGAACGATGGTGATCAGGCTGAGCTTCACAGCGGCCTCGCGAAACAGCATAAGCAGCGAGAGTCCGGTAATAATGCCCGGGAGAATCAACGGTAACAGCACGAGTCGGCGAAATAGCGCCTTGCCTGGAAAATTCGCTCGATCGAGAGCCAGCGCTGCGGGTATTCCGAAGGTCAGCGAGATTGCCATTGCGGCGAGCGCGACCACCACGCTATTCAGGACTGACGTCCAGATGGCATCGTCCGAAAAAAGCATGCGATACCAATCCAGGGTGAGATTGCGCGGTGGGAATCCGCCGACGCCCGAGCCATTAAACGAGTACACGATCAGCGTGACGATGGGGAGGTAGAGAAAACCGAAAACTGCAATCGCGTGCCAGGGCAACCAGCGGGAGGTGTGACCTGGGCCGCTGCCGGTCATCGGAAGCTCCATTTCCTTTCGAGATTCTCGGAAACGAAAAGAAGCGCGAGCACCAGGAGCAGCATGCAGAGCGAGATCGCGGCGCCTAGCGGCCAGTTGTAAGCGGCGCCAAACAGACTGACGACAATATTGGAAATCATGATGCCACTCGGCCCGCCTAGTAGAAGCGGCGCCAGAAAATCCCCCAGACTGAGCACAAACGCAAAAGTTGCCCCAGCGAGAACTCCGGGAATAGATAGCGGGAAAATCACTCGCCAGAAAGTTTGAAAAGGAGACGCTCCCAAGTCGTGCGAAGCCTCGACCAGGTTTCGAGGTATATGCTCGAGCGAAGCGTAGATTGGGAGGAATGCAAATGGAGTATAGATGTGAGTAAGCGTCAGTACTACCGCGAACGGACTGTAGAGCAGGAATTCCAGCGGATGCTTTGTCAGGTGCACGTACTGCAAAAGCGTGTTAAGGACGCCATCGCTGCCCAGAATAGTCTTCCAGGCATAGGCGCGGACCAGATAGCTCACCCACAGCGGGATAATCACCAATTGATAGAAGAGGTCTTTTCTCTCACCTGCGTGGAACGACAGGTAGTATGCCAACGGATAACCGAGTACGAGGGAAAAAATCATAACTCGGGCCGCGATCCACATGGAGCGAAACAGGGTTTGCAGGTAGACATTCACGCGCAACAGTTCCCGGTAGTTGTCGAGCGTCCAAGAATGAACGATCGCCTGCGTCGGAGAGACCGACCAGAAGCTATAAAAGAAGAGCAACACATAGGGGAAAAGTAGGAAAACTGCGACCCACAGCAGCGGCGGCAGGGTGATGGCCGCTCGGTAGGCGCGAGAGAACATCAGCTTTTCTCCTGCGATTCACGGACCGGTACGGCATCAGACGGCGAAAATTCCAGATCGAGATCGCCTTGCCAGTTCTCGCGGCTGGCAGTTCTGATCGAGATCATCAGACCATCCGCGCACTCGACTTGCAACAGGTCAGTGGCACCGTGAAAAGCTTGTTGTCGGATTCTTCCGCGGAAGCGGATGCTTGTGCCAGTCGGCGTTGCCGATGCCAGCCGGATATTCTCGGGCCGCAATGAGAACAGGCCGGGCCCATCTCGCAGCCCGGTTCGCCAGGATAGGGACTGGCAGCGGGCGACGCCGTCCGTTACTTCTCCCCGAAGAAGGTTGGTGTGACCGATGAACTGCGCCGTGTAGGCTGTCGCCGGACGACTGTAGATTTCTCGCGGGGAAGCTACTTGTTCCAGCTCACCCGTGCGGAGCAGCGCGATACGGTCTGACATAACCATGGCTTCTTCCTGGTCGTGGGTGACGAACACGAATGAAATGCCAACTTCCCGCTGCAGTGATTTCAACTCGACCTGCATCTGCCGGCGAAGATTGGCGTCCAGAGCGGAAAGCGGCTCGTCGAGCAGCAATAAACGTGGCCGGTTTACCAGAGCTCGCGCCAGGGCGATACGCTGCTGCTGCCCTCCGCTGATCTTGGCCGGCTTGGACGAGGCATACGCGGTCATCTTGACCATGGCGAGCGCCTGCGCGACCCGCTCCGTGATTTCATCTTTGGGCCGCTTGGCCACCTTCAATCCGTAACCGACGTTTTCGGCGACGGTCAGATGTGGAAACAAGGCATAGTGCTGAAACACGGTATTGACCCGGCGCCGGTAGGGAGGCAGGCGGTCAAGCCGGTCAGCGCCCATGATTATTTCTCCCGAGTCCGCGATCTCGAATCCTGCGATGATGCGCAGCAGGGTAGTTTTGCCGGAGCCGCTTTCGCCAAGAATGGTGAGGAACTCGCCTTCTGCGACCTGCAGTGAGATGTCGCGAAGCACTGCGGTACGGCCGAATGACTTGGCGACATTGCGGATGGAAAGCAGCGGAGGGCTGGACGACTGCGCCGTGTTGAGCCCTGCGGATTCGGTGGTGGTCGCCATGTGGTTCGGGGAGGCCGCCCCAAGATACAGCGCTACATCACTGTGCTGCCTTCACTTCATTCCAGATTTCGTTGTACTTAGCCCGGCGCGCCACATTCTGCCAGAAATAAATCCGCTTCTGATAATTATCCACGTCGTCAAGATGCAGGCTTTTGACTTCGTCTGGCGTCATGAACTGCGCAGCCTGCGGGTTCGCGGGAGTGTAACCGGTCACATCGGTGACCTTCTTCTGGATTTGTGCTTCGATCATGTACTCCAGGAACTTGTGAGCCAAGTCTCCATTTTCACTGCCGGCGGTAATCATCAGATGGTCAATCCAGCCCGTGGTGTTTTCTTTGGGGATGGTCTCGCCGACCGGATAATTGACTTTTCGAAGCTGATTCGTCATCAGCGGCCAACCCATGGCCGCAACCACCTCATGGTTTTGAAAAAGATTTGTGAGCTCGCCGCCGGTTGACCACATCTTCCGGATATTCGGTTTCATCTCCAACAGCTTCTTCTTGACGGCATCGAGTTGCGCGTCGGTAAGGTTGTAGAGTTGGCTCGGATCAGGTTTGTCGTAGCCGAGCACCTGCGCCGCCATGTACACCGTGGAGAGATCGTCCCACACCGAGATCTTGCCGCGGTATTTTGGATCCCAGAATACGTTCCAACTCTCGGGTGGCCGTGGAAACGCCGTGGTGTCATAGATCATGGGGTCCGGTCCCCACATGAACGGGACTCCGTAAACCTGCCCCTTCAATCGCACGAGGGGCAGGGAGGTGAGCTGAGGAGAAAGCTGAGAGTAGCCGGGTAACTTCGCGAGATCGAGCGGCGCAGCCAATCCCGCGGATGCGATCGAGGTGGCAACATCACTTGACGGCGAGATGACGTCATAGTTGCCGGCGCTCCCGCCGCGCAATTTCGCGACCAGTTCATCACTCGATCCCATGTAAGAGGCTGAAACTTTGCAATGATTCTGCTCTTCAAAGGCATGCACGAAGGATGAATCAGCGTAGCCTTCCCACACCAGCAAGTTGAGCGTGGCCGTCTTTTTCCCGCACGAGCCAACGATGAAGACCGCCGCCGCAAGCGGCAAAGCCAGCAAGGGCCGGATGATCATTTTGCCTCCGTTGTGGCGGACCCGCGGGGCGCCGCCGGCGACTGATAAACGGTTTTTCCGCCGACCATGGTCAACAGAACCTCTGTTTTACCGATTTCGGTAGGCTCGATTTTGAACACGTCCTGCGAGAGCACGATCAAGTCTGCCAACTTGCCCGGCTGGAGCGAGCCTTCGGTTTTTTCCCGATGCCCAGCAAAAGCTGCGCCCAGAGTGTAGGCTCTTATCGCATCTTCCAGGCTGATTCGTTCGTGCGGAACGAAACCACCCGGCGGATTGCCCTCGGTCGTCTGACGGGTCAGCGCATTCTGCACTCCCGGCCAGGGATTCAAGGTGACGACGGGCCAATCGCTACCGAACGCGAGCTGGCCACCAGCATTCTCAATGCTGCGCCAGGCCCACGCCCGCTGAGCGCGTTCCGGGCCGACGTTTCGCGACCAGACGTTCAGGGTGTCATCGTTGGGATAGGCGTGCAGCGGCTGGAAACTCGCAATCACAGCGAGCTTGCCAAAACGTGGGATGTCCGCAGCAGAGGCGTCCTCGATGTGTTCGATACGGTGCCGGGCATCCAACGTGTGATTGGTTTTTTGCGCTCTTTCATACGCATCCAGCGCCACGCGAATTGCCCGGTCCCCGATTGCATGGGTGAACACCTGAATGCCATGGCGATCCAGCTCCACGACAGCTTTCAGGTATGCATCGTGGTCCCAGAGTAATTCACCTGACGTCGATGGATCATCGGAATAGGGCGCGAGCATGGATGCGGTGTGACTCTCGATGACTCCGTCAAGGAAGAATTTGGCCGCTCCCGCGGCAATCCATTGGTCGTGGTAACGGCGCCGTGCCTCTTCGATCTCCCGCAGATTCCTGGCAGTAAGAGTCGGAGGCTCCATGTAATAGGCCATGTACATACGCAGGGTCAGATCGCCGGTACGGCGCAACTGGTCGTACAGTTCAACATTCTCCAAATCACTGATGGCGATGCCTAGATTGCCGGCGCAGTGGACCCGCACCAAGCCGACGCGATTCGCTTCTTTGAGACTCTGGCGGATGCCCCGCAACTTTTCTTCTCGGGTTGGCAAGGGAATCACGCGCTCGAAAATGCCATCTGCCGGATCCTCTTTGATGACACCCGTAGGCTCGCCGGTCTTGGGATCACGCATAATGCCGGGCACCGGGTTGGGCACCTGTCGCGTGACGCCAGCGAGTTGCAGGGCCTTACTGTTCGCCCACCAGGTGTGCCCATCAAACGCCTCCAGATAGACCGGTCGGTCGGGAACGATTTCGTCCAGGTACTTCTTGTCGGGAAGTGCAGCCGCGCCAAACATGGGGTAGGACCATCCCCTTCCCAGGATCCATGTCTTCTCCGGATGCGCTGCGGCGTATGTTTTTACCTGCTGCTGCAACCCGGCGAGAGTTTGCGTGTCCTCAATAACAATTTGTTGCGCATTCATCGAACCTTCGAGGAAATGGATGTGACTGTCGGTGAAGCCGGGAAGGACCAGTCGTCCGCCCACATCAATCACCTTCGTCGCCGCACCCCGATAGGGCGCAATGTCCTGCGCTGCGCCGACTGCGATGACCTGCTCTCCGCGGATCGCCAGCCCCTCCGCCCATGGCTGCCGCGGGTTCACCGTGTAGATCCTCGCGTTGACCAGGATCGTGTCAGCCTTGTGGGTCTGGGCGAGCGCGATGGCAACCAACAGGACCGCTGTTCCCAGCAAAACAGTCATCTGCCGAAAACGGCGAGCGAAGTCCGTGGCATCGAACAAAACTTTTCTCCTCGACGTGCCCCTCAACTAAGACGCGCGCCTAAAAGGTCGGCGGCGTGTTCACCCACAACACCCAGGTTTCAGCCCGTCCCGGATTTTCCCAGCGATGCGGCGTCGCGCTCTCGAAATAGAAACTGTCACCGGGCTTGAGCCGGTACTCCTCGTCGTGAAGTGAAATCTGCAATTGTCCACGTAATATGTAAAGAAATTCTTCACCTTCGTGGGCGTAGGATTCGCCGCTGCCGGCTCGCGGGGCGATGCGAAATAAGTGTGGCTCCATCACCGTGTTTCCCCATGCCAGCAGTTCCATGCGGACGCCCGGGCCAGCTTCAAGAACTTTACGCCCGCCGGGAGGCACTACCCGGCTCTGAGATTTTGCGGCGTCGAAGAAATCAAGGATGTTAGTTTTGTAGAAGCGAGCCAGTTTGCGCAGGGTGCTTACCGAAGCGCTCATATGTGAGCGCTCCAACGCACTGAGGAATCCCAGCGAAATGCCCACCGATCGGGCAACCTGGGCGAGCGAAAGCGCGCGCTTGGTGCGCAATTGGCGGAGATGAACGCCGATCGCGCCAGCCGCACCGTTGGGCGTTGGCCGCACCAATCCCTCCCGCTTGAGGGTTTGCACTATGGCGGGCGCGTTCAGTCCCCGAACCCTGCGCAAAAAACGTGCCCGTTTGAGCAGCGTTACATCTTCCGCGCTGTAGAGGCGATACTTGCTGGCGGTACGGCGGGGTCGGGTGAGGCCAAGACTCTCCCAGGAGCGGATCACCGATGGAGAAACCCCGACCAGTCGGGCCACATCGCCGATTTTCAAGTAAGGTTCAGGAATGGCTGGTTTCATTTCGAAACTGCTCTCTCCGCTCGACTGCTAAGTGTTCAGGGGAATCGGTATTTTTTGCTTGACAGTCTACCGGCGGGCCCTCTAACCTTGCGCGATTATAGCAAGGTTTGTCGCGAGTGCAAGGCCGTCATTTTCAAGCTCGACGATAAGTATCCGTTCCTGATCTGGAGGCCTCAATGCCGTCCTCGACAGCACGCTCGATCTCTTGGCTGGTTGTCCTGTTTTGTCTGGCCGGTTCTACGCTGGTGTTGGCGCAGGGCACCGGCGGCCGAATCTTGGGCCGGGCCGCCGACTCCACCGGCGCGGTGCTGGCGAACGTCAAGGTCACGCTGGTGAACGAGGCAACCAGCCTGAGTCAAGAGACGCTAACAAATAGCACCGGTGACTATGGGTTTCCGCAAGTCCCGGTCGGCACCTATCGACTGGAATTTGATCTCACTGGTTTCAAAAAGAACGTGCAACACGGCATCACCGTCGACCTCAATCAGGTCTTGACCATCAACACGACTATGCAGATAGGCCAGACCAAGGAGACCGTCGAAGTCACTTCGGAAGCGCCGCTGGTGGACACGACTAGTACGCAACTCGGCGCCGTAGTGGATGATCGTGCCGTCAGCCAGCTCCCGCTCAATGCCCGCGACACATACCAATTGCTACAACTGCAGCCGGGAGTGCAGTCGCAGTTGGGAAATCCACTTATTTATGGGAGTGACAAGGCCGGAGCGGTTTCCGTCAACGGCGGTCGAGGGCGCTCCAACAATTTCAGCGTTAATGGCGGCGATGCCAACGACCAGTTCGTGAATCTCCCGACCGTCCAGCCCAGCCCTGACACCATCCAGGAATTCCGCGTCTTGACCAACACTTTCGACGCGGAGTATGGGCGCAACTCGGGGTCCGTGGTTAATGTGGTCACTAAAACGGGCACCAATAGCTTGCACGGAGACGTGTACGAGTTTTTCCGCAACAAGGTGCTTAACGCTCGCAACTATTTCGAGGAGACACGACCCCAATTTCAGCAGAATCAGTTTGGCGGCACGCTAGGCGGGCCGATCAAGAAGGACCGTACGTTCTTCTTTGGCTCCTACGAAGGACGGCGTGTGCGCCAGCCTACGACGTTTCCTGTTTCGACCCCACCGTCCCAAGCTGAGAGAAATGGAGATTTTTCAGCGAACGGTGGCTTCACTGGTTCAATTTCCGACCCATTCTTCGCATCCGTGTTGACTGGACGCACGGGGTGTTCACAGGCGATCGCTAAAGCAGGCGGCATGGCGCCTGCGGCGGGCTTGTCCTACACCGACGTCTTTCCTAACAGTCAGGTGCCGATTGCCTGTATGGATCCGGTTGCAGCCAATTTGATGCAGCAATACGTGCCGCTTCCCAATCGTCCCGATGGCACCTACCAAGCCACGGTTATCGGTCCCGCCCGTGCGGATCAAATGACTACGCGAGTGGATCACAGAATCAACGACCGCCAGAACTTCGCTGCCTACTACTACTTTAATGACGACCGTACGGTGCAACCCTTTGCCTTTTTCCAGTTTGCCGGCGCCACCGTGCCTAACTTTGGCAGCGTCGTCGCTGAGCGCGTCCAGCAGGTCAACCTGAGCCACACCTGGACGGTCAATTCGACTTCGGTCAATGAGTTTCGTTTCACTTACATGAGAGAAGGCCAAGGCACATTCCAGCATCCGCAAAAGACCAATCTCGTCACAAGCTCTTGTAACGGTGCGGCGGCAGCGTTTTGCTTTACGGGCACCTCGGATTCATCGGTGGTAGTGACTGCTGTGGGCACGAACCCCAAGTTGGGGATCACCCCGAATCTTGGACCGAACCACGAAGGCGTACCTTTCGTGAATATTGCCGGAGGCGTTAACTTCGGCAATAATTCCGAGGGCGACATTCCTCAGATTGGCAACTCTTTCCAGTGGTCGGACAGCTTCACCAAGGTTGCGGGCAAGCATACCCTCAAATTTGGCGCCGATGTGCGGCGCCAGAGATTTGACCAGGAACTGTTCTTTGAGGTCAGCGGTGGGTTTACTTACACCGGTGGCGGCCCTAACGACACCGTTGGCGGCGACCTCTACGGCAACTACTTTCTTGGTCTGCCCGATACCTTCGGCCAGGGTTCAGCTCAGTTTGAACACGTTCGCAGCACCGGGGTTTACCTGTTTGCCCAAGATAGCTGGAAGATCAAGCCAAACCTGACACTCAACTACGGGTTACGTTGGGAGTTGGACACACCCCTTGTCGATATCGGCCACCGCGTACAAACCTTCCGTCCAGGACAGCAGGATACGATTTTTCCCTGTCAGGTCGGACCGAACGGGGCTCCAGTGCTGGGGGTACCGGTTGGGACGTCATGCGACCCAGGCGGCCCTGCGGCGTCGGTTTACCCCCTCGGCTTAGTTGTCCCTGGGGACAAGAGTGTCCCTGACGGCTTGACGCAGACCTATTACAATTCCTTCGCGCCGCGCATTGGAATTGCATGGAGCCCTGGAAAGTCAGGAAAGACGAGCATACGGGCGGGCTGGGGTATGTTCTACAATCCCA
>Ga0210386_10000608_pt1 | contig 33081 bp, 35 predicted proteins | sample IncBWH32OmetaG_FD_160091 | JGI IMG/M metagenome (GOLD analysis project Ga0210386, IMG submission 160091) | Forest soil microbial communities from Barre Woods Harvard Forest LTER site, Petersham, Massachusetts, United States - Inc-BW-H-32-O ...
CTGCATCGAGGACGTCGCTTGCAACTGGGACGCGGTCATGAATCCGGCAGCGTACTTCGTCGCCGACGACATGCGACATTGGATCGCGATCAACGAGGAGCGAATCTTGACGCGCACCAGCAGAGAAAGAACCGATCGAGACGACGGCGGAGTTCTGGGCCGGGCTGCGCCATCATAAGGTCCGATTGCAGTACTCACCCTTGTCGGATGCGTACGTCTTCTATCCGCGGGTGCTCGCTCCACGCACGCTGGCGGACGACCTGGAATGGCGCGAGGTGTCCGGCGAGGGAACGCTTTATACGTTCACGCTTGCTCGCCGAGCGGTAGCGCCCGCGTGGGACGACGAGGTATTGCACATACCCGCAGTCGTGCAGTTCGATCAGGGACCGCGGATCAGCACGGAACTGGTGAACGTCGAACCGACGGCCGTACGGATCGGAATGCGCGTCAAGCCATTCTTCGTCGATTCGAACGACCGGGGTGCGACGTTGCTGATGTTCGAGCCCGCCTGACCTACGGGACGTGCGCGCGCACGTGCGCGTCGTAAACACGCGATTGGAAGGGCACCAGACTTGGATCAGTCGCTCATCGACGAGGTGTTGTCCGCTCGGGCCGCGACCCTGGACAGGGCACGACCCGAAGCGGTCGCCAAGGTACGCGCTCGCGGCCACCTGACCGGCCGCGAACGCATGGCGGCCGTGCTCGACGCCGGTTCGTTCGTAGAGTACGGAGTGCTCGCGGATTCGGATGGAGCGGGTGCCGCGGACGGGCTGGTGAACGGGTTCGGTCAGTTGGACGGCAAGCCGATCACCATCGCGTCCTATGACTATTCCGTCTTCGGCGGCTCTCAGTCGTTCGTCAACCACACCAAGCTCGAGCGCGTCATCAACGTGGCTTACGACCAACGCCTGCCATTTCTGTGCTTCTCGGACGGCGGCGGGCTGCGAGCTCATGCCCTCACTGGTACCGCGACCCGGGGTGGTCAGCGCGGTCAGTTCCACTGGATCCAAGGTCTGGCGATGATGTCCGGCTGGGCACCGACCGTGGCCGTGGTTTCCGGGCGGGCCTTTGCCGGCAATGCAACCATCGCCGGTCACTCGGATCTGGTCATCGCGGCTCGCGGCTCGGCCGTAGGCATGGGCGGTCCACCGCTCGTGGAGCAGGCGCTCGGCATCAAGGTGACACCCGAGGAACTGGGCGCGGTCGAGATGCACGAGAAGTCCGGCGGCATCGACCTGCTGGTCGCCGACGAGCCAGCGGCAATCGCCGCGGCCAAGCAGTACCTGCGCTTTTTCCTGCATGAGGAGAACGAAGTAGAGCCGTCGCCAACCGCCGACTCGATCGCCTCGATCGTTCCGGAGAACCGTCGTCGGGCCTACGACATGCGTAAGGTCATACACGCCCTCGTGGACAGCGAAAGCCTCTTCGAGTTGCGCCCAAATTGGGCGAAGACGGTCATCACGGCGCTCGCCCGGATGGGCGGCAAGACCGTCGGGCTCCTGGCCAATCAGCCGATGTCGAACCGGGTCGGCGCCATCGACGCCGACGCGTGCGACAAGATCACCCGATTCGTCCAGCTGTGCGACGCCTTTGATTTCCCGCTCGTCTCGCTGATCGACAACCCTGGCTTCATGATCGGACCGGATGCCGAACGGGCCGGGATCGCCCGGCGGCACGCGCGCACGATCATGGCGCACGTGCACAGAACCGTGCCGCTGTACTGCGTGCAGATACGTAAGGGCTACGGGCTCGGACCGGCCGCGATGGGGGGATGTACGGACGCTGCGACCTGAGCCTGGCGTGGCCGACTTGCGAGACGGGTGGCATGGGTCTCGAAGGTGCCGCGTCACTCGCCCAACGGGATCAGATTGCAGCAGCCGGCGACGACCAAGCCGCCATCCGCGCCATTCGGGAGGAGTACGCGGCCGAGGTGCGGCGCGGCAAGTCAGGGCTGAGCGCCGGCCGGAACAACTCCTTCGACGACATCGTGGATCCGGCCGAAACACGGGATCGGATCATTGCGATCCTGCGCTTCAACCAGCGAGCCGTTCGGACGCAGAAGAAGCACTATATCGACACTTGGTAACACGGCCTTGGGAGACCGCTGATGGCAGACGACGAATGGCCGGCCGAATGGCAGCCGATGATCGACGCCGTCGGCCAGGACTTCGGCGGGGGGATCGTGTACGTGGCCGCCGACGACGTGGAGAAGGCGCTCGTCCGCGCTATCTCGAGCCCCTGGAGTTCGATTGTCCGCTGCACTACGACGAAGAGGTCGCTAAACGATACGGCTACCGCGGGATCGTCGCTCCGTACTCGGGTATGTCGACCTGGGTCGCGGACGCCAAGTGGAAGCCAGGCACCGTGGCCTTCACAAGCGCCGAGCGCGGCGCATTGCCACCGAATGCTGGGCTGGGCCGCTATCCGATGCCCGGCGACCCGGAACCGCCACGTCTTCCGCGCCCGACGACCGAGTACTCGTTCGTTACGGAGATGGAGGTCGATTACATTCGAGCGGTCATCGTGGGCGACCGGCTGAGTCAGACAGGCTGCAAGCTGCTCTCGTGCATTCCCAAGGAGACGAGGGCGGGACGCGGCGCGTTCTTCACGACCGAGGTTGAGATCCAAAACCAGCGTGGCGAGCTCGTGGCCAGGATGCGCCAGCAGCTGTACTGCTACAACCGTCACCTGAAGGCGGCTGAGTAACGATGCCAGACTGCACGCAACGGTACTGGGAAGATGTCCACGAGGGCGACGAGTTGCCGACGCTGGAGTTTCCGATCACGATCGTCAGGCTCGTCATCGAGGCCGCCGCGAATCGTGACTTCTGGCCGCTCCATCACAGTTCCGAGTTTGCGCGAGCAAGTGGCGCTGCGGACATGTACGCAAACAACATCTTCCTCCAAGGGATGTGGGAGCGATCTGGCCGCGAGTACATCGGCCTAGCCGGCGTGCTTAAGAAGCTCGGGCCGTTCCGTATGCGGAGCTTCAATTTGGTCGGTGAAACGGTTGTGGTTAAGGGCGTCGTCAGATGAATGTGGCAGTCGGAGGGCGAGAACTTCGTGGAATTTGAGTTGCGCTCGGAGAACTCGAAGGGCGTCCTCACCGTCGCGCCCGGTCCCGTGATAGCTACGCTGCCATCTCGCGCGATCAGATAGTGGATATGTATCTTTGCCAGTGCCCCTGCCGCTTCGAAAACGGCGCCATTCGAGCTTAGGCAGCTTAATTTCGGTCAGGTCGTGCCCGGGACCTGGCGGGCAGCGTGTTGCGATGCGGGTATGGCCATAACGGCCGACGGCACGGCATCAGGGCTTGCCTTATAGACATAATCATAGCTATAATAGCAGCAATACAGCTTCTCCTGTGCGGCGAGGTGATGGGACTGCAGCGCTACGCGGTTCTCGACGATGAGGTCAACGACATGCTCGAGGTCCTCGATCGTGGTTACCCGGCGGTCGAAACCATGTCTCCCGCCCAAGCGCGAGCCGCCGTCGCCGCTCGCCGCCAGCCAGCCGGAAACATCGACGACGTCGCTCGAACCGATGACCTGACCGTGCCGGCGACCGACGGCTATGCGATTTCGGTCCGCGTGTATCACCCGCATCCGTCGGACGTAGTCAGCACTGGCCCGTCGGCGGCGATTGTTTTCGCTCACGGCGGCGGCTTTGTGCTCTGCAGCATCGAGAGCCACGATTCGTTCTGCCGGGCCATGGCCCGCGGCTGCGGCGCAGTCGTAATTAGCGTCGGGTACCGGCTTGCACCCGAAGCGCCGGCACCACAGGCCGCCGAAGATGTCTACGACGTGCTTTTGTGGGCAGTCGCGGCCGGCAGCCCGTTCACGATCGACCCATCTCGTATCGCTGTCGCAGGAGACAGTTCGGGTGGCAACCTGGCTGCTGCCGCAGCGCTGCTCGCCCGGGACCGAGGCGGACCAGCCTTGGCCGCACAGGTCCTGCTGTACCCGGCGCTCGACCCCAAGTGCGACTCGCCCAGCTATAACGAGTTCGCCGAAGAGCACTTCAACACCGCGGCGGCCATGCACTGGTACTGGGAGAACTACCTTGGGTCAGGCCGCGACACGGACCGAGGCAGTTTCCCTGCCTGGTACGCAGCGCCGTCGTGCGCCGATGATCTGACTGGCCTCGCTCCGGCTGTGATCGTACTCGCTGGTCGGGACCCGTTGCGCGACGACGGCGCGCGCTACGCCGAACGTCTCGCCGACCAGGGCGTGTCGGTGATACGGCGTGACTATCCCGATCTCTTCCACGGATTCGTCTCGATAATGACCTTTGCCCCCGGCGCCTCAGCGCGCGAGCTGCTGTGGTCAGACCTGTCCATCCGGCTGCAAGAACGGAGCCAGCGTGTCTGACCCGGATTCGTTCGATGTAGTCGTCGTCGGCACCGGCTTCACCGGCATCTACGCGCTGCACCGGTGCCGGCAAGCCGGGTGGAGCGTGCTAGGCATCGAAGCCGGCGACGGCGTCGGCGGCACGTGGTACTGGAACCGGTATCCCGGAGCCCGGTGTGACGTCGAAAGCGTCGACTACTCCTACTCCTTCGACGGCGAATTGCAGGCAAGTTGGCGCTGGAGCGAGAATTACGCGACTCAGCCCGAGATTCGTTCCTATCTTGAGCACGCTACCAACCGGTTCGGCCTATGCGACCTCATCGTATTCGGCGAGCGGGTTGTCGCTGCACATTACGACGATCGCTGGATACTCACGACAGACGCCGGACGTAAGGTCAGCGCACGGTTCGTCATCATGGCGACCGGCAGCCTCTCGGCGCCTCAGGTTCCAGACCTGCCCGGGTTGGCGGACTTCGCGGGAGAAGTGGTACTGACCGCCATGTGGCCCGAGCGGCAGGTCTCGTTCGCGGGACGCAGGGTAGGCGTCATCGGAACGGGAGCCTCGGCCCTGCAGTTGGTACCGATCGTCGCCGGTGATGCCGCCGAGCTCACCGTGTTCCAGCGGACCGCAAATTACAGCATCCCCGTGCGCGTCGCGCCGTACAGCGAGCAGGACCAGCAGCAGATTCAAGACGACTACTCGCAGCGGCGGGCGAAGTCGTGGCGGGCCGCGGCCGGTACTCCGCACGGCAGCTATCCGGTCAGTGCCCACTGCCTCTCCGTTGAGGAGCAGCGCGAGGTGCTGGACGCCAGCTGGCAGAAGGGCGGCGTCTTGTTCGCCAAGACGTTCCCGGACCAGAACACGGACATCAGCGTCAACGACCTCGCCCGGGCTTACGTAGAGGAGAAGATCCGCTCAATAGTCAAGGACCCCAGCATTGCCGCCGATCTCGTACCGGTCGATCACCCCATCGGGGCCAAGCGGATATGCAGCGACCTCGGCTACTACGAAGTGTTCAACCACGACCACGTGCGGCTGGTCAACCTGCGCCGAGAGCCGATCAAGGAAGTCAGCGCGCGCGCCATCGTCACCGCGGACCGGGAGATCGAGCTCGACTTGCTGATCTTCGCGACCGGCTTTGATGCGATGACGGGCGCGTTGACCCGCATCGAACTGACTGGCCCCCGCGGCGACATTATCACCGACCTCTGGCGGCACGGCCCGTGCACCTACCTAGGGGTGGCCGTACCCGGTATGCCGAATCTGTTTGTCCTCAACGGCGCCGGCACGCCCTCGGTCCTGGCCAACATGGCTCTGAGCGCAGAGCAGCAGGTCAACTGGACGATTGACCTTATCGCCTATTGCGTCGCGCACGGCATTGACGAGGTCGAGCCCCGGGCCGACGCTGCGCGAAAATGGACCGACCACGTCGCCTTGGTCGGCGAAAAGACCTTTATGGCGAAAGTCAACTCGTGGTACGTGGGCGCCAACATCGAAGGCAAGCCACGAGCTTTTCTGCCCTACGCGGGCGGATTCGCCACGTACACACAGACCTGCGAAGCGGTCGCGGAACGCGGCTACGACGGCTTTGTGCTTACGCATCGCAGCAGAACTGCCTAGTCCAGCTTCGACGACATCAATACAACGACCGCAGTACCGAGGACGGATCAGGAGTCAGCCGAGATGCCCCTCAATCGGGTACGACTGGCTCATCTCCCCAGGCGATGACCGGCGGCCGTACGTCAGCGTCGGGGACGCTCACCCGGCGGGTATAGGGACGGTTGGGGCCATCCAAATCAAAGCTTCGATGGATAAGTCGGTCGCCGACAATAGTGCCGACGTATCCACCGTCTTCGCGGCGGAATACCCGATCCCCTACAAGATGACCAACCGGAGCCCCCGATGGAGAAAAGACGTCGTTGCCCTGACAGGACAGCGGACGCCCATTCTTCGTCCAGAGGTTCGCCATCGCCACTCCCCGCAAATTAATCCACAAACTGTACCTTACGACGTATGCCTATTGTAGCACTGCCAACTCGGCGGGGCGGGAGTCCAGCTCGCTGCCGCCGCCGCCACCGCGTGGCTGTGGCAGCGTGACGGGAAGAACCGTCAGGGTGCGGCATCCACGCGGTTGGCCTCCGCGGCGGGCTGGGACGCGATGGGCTGGGGATGGTTAGCGTGGCGGGTGAGGTTGAGCCACGGGCCGTTCGGACTCATGAAGCGCCCTGGCCGGGGCGGCCCGTCTGCCCGCGGCCCCAGCCGCGGTCCGGTCTGTATGGAGGTCAGGGACTTATCCCGGTATCATTCACCTTAAAGAGGCCAGGTCATGGGGTCGGCCGAGGCCGCCGGAGGCGGGTCCGCCTGCAAGCGGAATTGCACTGTAGGTAGGAAGGGAGCCCATGACAGGTGCGCGCAACGCGGCTTCGTCCCACGTCGCGCGCGTAGTACCCGCCGACGTCGATATCGAAGTGCTCGACAGCGAGACACTGTTCGACGCGTCGTGGCGGGAGGGATATGACTGGCCCACTGTTTGTGTCGGCCAGATGCTCTGCACGGCCTGTCACGTGATCGTCAAAGAGGGTCTCGAGAACGTCAGGCCGGTGGTCGAGCAGCAGGAGGCCGCGGCGATCCGGCGGCTAGCGCGACGTACTTACAAAGGGGACGAAACGGGGCTACGCCTTGCGTGCCAACTGCGCATCACGGGCGACGTCGTGGTTGAGCAAAAGGTGTTCAACGGGAAGATGCGCCAAGACTTAGAACGCCCGCGACCGGTTCACGGTAGTGAGGGGCAACCCTCACATGCGATCATCGAATGATGGACCCCAACTGGGGCGCTGTCGAACAATCGCCGTTCCCGGCATCCGCCCAGCCGTCGCTCGAGCAGGTGCGCTGTGCAACCCTAGCGCGGGTCCCGGTGGTAGCTCTGGCCAAGCCCGACCTTGGCCAAGGTCGGCTACTGTCGGCACGGTCGGACCCGCGGAATCACTCGGTGTCTCTCGCGTACGGCGATGAAGCAGCGCAGGACGGTCCGTTCGTCACCGTGACCACATATGTCTGGGCCCGAACGTCGTTGACCTACGGCGCGACTCCAACTCAGGTAGCGCTCGCTGGCGAGCGGGATCGTCTATTTCATCAGACCGGCATCGACGAACCGGAACCTGCCGACGCGCACACCGAGAACCTACGCATGCCGTTCGAGGATATCGGTCTCACGGCCCGAGTCCGCCACGAGGGATCTCTGTGGTCGGCCGAGGTATGGCTGTCCATCGACGATCGGCCGGCCGGCAGCCAGCCTCGCGACCGCGCATTCGCGATCGTCGTGTCACGCGGTGTTCCGGTCCAGGCCTTGGCGCTGCGACTCGAGCACGATCTGCAGCCGCTCTGGAACGCCCGTGACACGTGGGTTCGTCTTAAGACCCAGCGGTCGGCCGAGGACACGGAGCCCGAGCCATTGCCGGCCACGAAAGACCTGAGGGGGCTCGAAGAACTGATCGGCTCCGCCGTGGTCGGCCGTCCGATCGGCCACAATCGAGAGCGCCCGCTCGCTCCGCGCCGGTCACTCCACGACCTGCGCCGCGAATGGGAGGTCGCGCTCCAGGCTCAGATGCACTACGGGAACCAACCGCTGGCCGAGGCCAGCAGGTCGATCATGATGCTCGTAAGCCAGATGCGCGAGCTAGCGATGTCGGTTCAGTGGTGGGGCGACGCCGGAGCGGCGGCGATCGCCGAAAGCATTCGATACACGGTCTTCGACAGCGAGGTGGCGAGCCGGCCCGCGCAGCTACTATGGCGCAAAGCGATCGACGAACGCGGTGCGCGCGCCGATTGGCTCAAAGAATGGGAGCGTTGGCACGCCGAGCAGGCGGGCTAAGCGTCACGGGCCGAGGATTGGCGGCTGGCGGGCAGGAAGACCTTGCGTCCGGGCAGGGCCAGCGTCGGCAGGCCGAGCTCGTGCTGGGCGATGATGGCGCGAAAGACCTCGACGGTGCCGCCGTAGGTTGGGGTGCCCTGGGCGAAGCGCTGGGCGAACTCGACGGCGGCTAGGCCCGGCTCGTTGAGGGAGGTCATCGATTCGAGTGCGTCGATCCCCACCAGGTCGATCAGATCGGCCGACCCGCGAACCATCACGTCAGCTCCGGCGACTCGACCCATCGGGCCCGGCGTGCTGACCCCCGCCTCGAATTCGGCGATCACCCGCCCGATCCGCAACTGGGCGACGCGGTCATCGGCGACCCGGCTCCCGTCGGCGCGCACTGCGGTCTGAGCCCAATGAACCGTCGCCTTGAGAGCCTCTTCGAGGTAGCGAAGGAACCCGGCACCGGGGCCCGGCCGAAGCCCGGTATCCTCGCGGCCGATGCCGTGCTCGGCGTCCAGCGGGCCGTGCAGTACCGACCAGCCGGCGTTGACCGGACCCAGCCGGTACTGGTCAGACACCCGGACATCGCTGTAGTAGACGATGTTGGTGCGCTCGCCACTGAACGCTCGGATGCCCTGGATCTCGACGCCAGGTGAGTTCAGCGGCACCAAGAACATCGTCAGACCCCGGTGCTTAGGCAGGGTCGGATCGGTGCGCGTGATCAGGAAGACGTATTGGCAGTTCTGTGCGCAGGTGGTGAAGATCTTCGAACCGTTGATCACCCATTCTTCGCCGTCTTGGACCGCGCGAACCTTGGCCGCCGCGATGTCGGAACCGCCGTCGGGCTCGGTGTAGCCGAGGCAGAACCGCACCCGGCCGCGCGCGACGTCCAACCGCATCGGCTCCATCAGCACCGGGTCGAGGTAGCGCTCAACGGCCGCCCAGACCAGGTTGGTCGTGGACATGGTAGTGGTGAGGCCCGGCACGTGCTTGCGCGTCATCTCGAGCTCGAGGATGCGGGCCGAGATCGGGTCGAGACAGGCGCCGCCGTGCTCGACCGGCCAGGACGGCATCAGCCAGCCCTTCTCACCGAGGCCCAGGTGGACCTTCTCGTCGAACCCTTCACCGTGTTCGAGCTCACGGTCGTACACGTCCTGCGTCATGATCTCGTCGAGGAACGCGCGGACCTCCTGCGCAAACTGCCGCTGCTCGGCGGTCACCTCCACTAGGGAGAAGTCCATAACGGGGCCTTTCGCTGAAGGGCGGTTCTGCGTTAGCTGGCGGCGGCGATGGCGGCCCTGCCAACGCCGATGAGGTCAAGGACCGGATCGCCCGCGAGGACGCTCCACCCCTTCGACCGAAGGAAGAACAGGCTGGCGTCGGCTTCCACCATGAAGCCGAGACCGCCCTGCATGTGAGCGGAGATCTGGGTGCCATATGACGCGACTTGCGCGGCGATGGCGAACGCGATCGGGATCAGATCGGGACGCACGCCCGGCTCGTGCTCGGTCATCCAGGCAGCTCGCCAGGTCAGGTTGCGCCCGCCGGAGATCCCGATCGCCACGTCAGCGAGCGGGAACGCCACGCCTTGCAGCGAACCGATCGGCACGCCCATCGTCTCGCGGGTCTTGGCGAACTCGACGGAGATATCGAGCCCCGCCTGGGTCAACCCGATCAGGGCAGCGGCCATGAGTAGCTTCCATTCGGCGATCGCCCGGTCGTGGTGCTCATGCGCCGCGGCGCCACTGGCCAACACCACTCGCTCGGCGCCGGCGGGTGACCACCGACCAAGGGGGGTACTGCCGTGGTTGGTGACGTGCGGTGCGGGTTCGCTCGAGCGGAAGAGCACCAAGTCATCGCCGTAGAGGGCGATGACGTCTTTGGCGATCGCGGCATCGGGAACCAGGACGGTGCCGGTGCCGCGCAGCGGAGCAAGGGCGAGCGCCACCGGCCGGCCAGCCTTCGCGGCTTCGATGATCTCATCGGCGGCCGCGACGGCGGCGAGTAGCCGGGTGCTGACGACGTGGGCGACGAAGGGGACGGGCGCGGCGGTGCGACCGACTTCCTCGGCGATGAGCACCAGCTCGACCAGTGTCGCGTCGTCACCACCCGCGGCGGCGGGCAGGCTCATCGTAGGCACACCCATATCGACGAGCGCGGCCCAGAGCCGAGCGTCGTAACCGAGCGGTTCAGCGGCCCGAACTACCGAGCTCGGGGATTCTCTGAGGAAGAACTCGCTGAACGCATCGCGGACGTCTTGCTGATCACGGTCGAGCGAGTAGTCCTGGCGCCGAAACTCCCACGGGTCGACGCTCGTCACTGGCGGGGACCCCCCTGGGTCATCGGATTTGGCGATGGGAATGGCGCCACGATCGAGCGGATATTAGCGTCGCTAATAATTGAATACACGAGAAGTGTCCAATCGGTCAAGGTATCGCTCGGTGGATGTCGGCGAGCTCGCGAACCAGTTGGCGACGGATATGAGTGAATTCGTGAACCTGATCCAGCCCAAGCACTGCTACGGGGCTTCCTTGTCGGTAGTACACGGCCAGGAAACCCTTCTCGCCTTCTTCTATCTTTACTTCGTCGTCGGCTCTCATCGAGCCCGCGAACTGAATGCGCGAGCCGTACTGGTTGGACCAGAAGTACGGCTGTGGGGGTGGGCCTCCCGCGTGTGTGCCGCCTGCAAGCAGTGTTGCGATCGCAGTATTTGGGCGTTCGACTGCCCCCGCCCAATGCTCGATCCGCTCGTGAGCGCGACTCAGGGGGTCAAACCAGGCGGCGCAGTCGCCAACGGCGACCACCGACGGGATGGAACTCGCCCCGCCGCTGTCACAGATAATCCCGTCGCCGAGGGCGATGCCGGAGCCTTTCAGCCATTCGATCTCGGGCACTGCACCGATCCCGATCACGACCACGTCAGCGGGTAGGCGCCGCCCATCGGCTAGCTCAACGCCGGTGACTCGGTCGGATCCAGCGAGACCGACGACTCCGACGCCGAGATGCAACGTCGTTCCATGCTCGGCATGCATAGCGGCCAGCCGGGCACCCACGTGCTGGCCGACCTGCAGCGACAGCGGTGCTGGCGCGGTCTCGACGAGGCTCACATCCAGGCCGAGTTTCCTCGCCGTCGAAGCCACTTCGGCGCCAATAAAGCCTGCCCCGATGATGACCAGCCGCGAACCCGGCCGCAGCTCTGCCCGCAGGGCGTACGCATCATCGAGGGTGCGCAGCACATGCGTACCCTCGGTCCGCTGCGCGCCCGGCAACCAACGAGCCGCGGCGCCGGTTGCTATAACGACGCCATCGGCCGTTAGCTCACTGCCATCGGACAGTTCGATGCGCTGGCCAAGAGGGTCCAACCTGACGGCGCGGACGCCGAGGGACCAGTGAGCCTCCAGGTCTTCATCGCCGTCTTCGAGCCTCAACTCGTCCTCGTCCATGTCGCCGGCGAGGAACTCCTTCGACAAGGGCGGCCGGTCATATGGACGACGCGACTCACCACCGACAACCGTGACGTTCCCGTCAAAGCCTTGGTCGCGCAAAGCTCTGGCGGCTGACAGCCCGGCCAGCGACGCACCGATTATTGCGACGCTCTTCACCGGGCGCCCGCAGGGTGAGGGTGAGTCATTCGGAGGCCTACGCGTCGCGGGCGATCGCCTGGGCCAGCAGAGTGCGCGGCCCGTTGGCCCAGATGACCGGCACCATCTCAAACCGCCACTCGGGGGCGAGCCGGATGGCCTGGACCCGGTCGACGAGCACTTCGGTGGCGATGCGTGCTTCGAGACGGGCCAGGGGCGCACCCGGACACAGGTGCCGCCCGTACCCGAACGCTACGTGCGCCTGCAGGTTGGCCCGGTCGAGGTCCGCATCGTCTGGGCGGGTGAACAAAGCCGGATCACGATTGGCGGCCGACAGCGACAAGACGGTCCTGGATCCTTCCGGGATCGGGCACTGCCCGAGTTCAGCGCCGGCGGCGGCTGTGCGGTAGATGGCTGTTGACGGCGGGTACAGGCGCAGCATCTCCTCCACGAAGGCAGAAATGCGCTCAGTGTGATGCTGCAGGTACTCCAGCATCTCCGGGTGTTCGGCAAGGTGCATGACGATGTGCGCAAGCAGGTGGCGCGTGGTGTCGCTGCCTGCCTCGAGCATGAAGGCGATGATGGTCAGCATCTCGATCTTCGTGAGCGGCCTGCCTTCTGGCCGTGCGGTGACGAGCGTCGTGAGGAACGAGTCCTCCGAAGAGCCCGCTTCGCGGTTAGCGCTTGCCTCGTCTAGCAGGTCGCTCATGTAGGCGGAGAACTCGGGGAAGCCGGCCACGATGCCGTCACCACCCGGCCCGCGGTTACGCGTCAGCCATTCGCTGTGGCTGATCTCGTCCACCCAGCGGTCCAGGCGATCCCAGTCCGCCTCGGGCACGCCGATGATTCGCGCGATCGTCGTGATGGGTGTCCATCGTATGTAGTGTTCGACGAAGTCGACCGGACCGTCCTGAGCAATGATCCAGTCCATAGCCTGCTCGCACGAGCGCCGGATCGGCTCCTCGTAAGGGGCGACGCGCGACTTCGTGACGGCGGCGTAGAACAAGCGGCGGATAATCGAGTGCCGCGGCTCGTCCAGCTGGATGACGGCAAGTTCCTCCTTAGTGATCGTCGTGCCCTCTTCGAGCAGACTGCCCGGGAACTCACTCCACGTGCCCAAGCCGTGTGCGACGTCGTCGTAGCGGGTGCAGAAGATCTGCCCCGTGCCGACCTTGGCCAGGGGTGCCGACCGCCGCAATTCGGCGTGCAGCGCATTGGGGACGCCGGACTCCTTCTCGAACGGATTCGGCCCGTTCCAGGCCACGATGCAGTGCTGTGGGTCGGAAGATGGCATGGCTCAGTTCCTTGTCGCCAGGGTGGAAAATCGACTGCGGTGGAACAAAAGAGGGGCGCGAGTGTCGTCGTCCGGCAGGCCCACATCACGCAAGCGGCAGAGGACGATCGTGTGATCTCCGGCGTCAATCTCCTGCTCGATCTCGCAGTGCAGCCAGGCGAGACAGCCGGCGATCTCGGGTGAACCCCAGGTGGACAGACGCCAGTCAACCCCGTAAAACTTCTCGGCACCGCTCACCGCGAAGGACCGGCACAATTTGGCCTGGTCGTCGGCCAGCACGTTGATGCAGCAACTTCCCACCTCGCGGATCCGGGGCCAGGTGCGCGACGACCGACCCGGACTGATCATGATCAGCGGCGGGTCGAGTGAGATCGCGGAGAACGACTGGCAGGAGAAACCGATCGGGCCGGTGTCGTACCCGGTCACGATGGTCAGGCCGGAGCAGAAGGTGCCCAGCGCACGTCGGTAGAGCGCCGGGTTCAGCTGAGTGTTCACTCGCCGGGCACGTTCTTGCCGACGTAGAAGCCGCGGAGGGCGCCGAGTCCGCGTCCGGTGCCGGTGACGATAACGACCTTGCCGTCCAGGAACATCATCTCGATTTCCTCGTGGTGTGCGTGCACTACCGGCGGAGCGTGGCCCCGTTATAGGAAATCATAGAATGATTGACGGACAGCCTTCAAGGCCTTAGACTCGCGACGTGGGGTTTATAGGGCGAATTATAGGACGTAGCGCTTCAGCGGGCGGACGATGCTGATCGTGGTCAGCGGCGAGGGCATCACCTGTCTCGAACCGGACCAGACGGACCGTCTGCAGGTAGACGTCCGCGCCGGGGTAAGTGACGAGTTGGTCCGGAGTCAGCTGTCGTCACTCGGCCTCATGGACGGGACCCATGTCTGGCTGGACGTAGAGCAGATTCGCGCCCTCTCGGGCCTGGCCGACGATGTCCACTGGGCCGAACGGTTCGAAGGGATGCTCCGCTACGCCCGAAACCGGGGCTGGCTGCGCGAAGCCGCGTTGGTGCGAGCCCACCTCACGCGCGCGGACGTGCCTATTCAGGCCGCACCTACGCAGGACGAGACATCGTGAGCGTCATCGAGGTCAGCCGACGTGGTGAGGTGTCGGTCGTCCTGCTCAATCGGCCGGACCGCCTCAACGCGTTCGACGGCGACATGACGACCGCGCTGATGGCTGCGGTCAGCGAGGCGGACAACGATCCGGATACCAAGGCGATCGTGATCACCGGAGCTGGCCGTGCCTTCTCGGCCGGCGGGGATGTCCGGTCGTTCGGGACGAACGTCGACACCCGGGTGAACCGGCGCGGCTGGCATCTGGCCAACTTGATGTTGCGCGTCGAGAAGCCGACGGTCGCGATGGTCAACGGGGCCGCCGTGGGTCTCGGCCTCACGGTGGCACTGCTCTGCGACGTAGTGGTGGCCGCGGAGGACGCCAAGCTAGGCGACACGCACGTTGACCTGGGCCTGGTGGCAGGGGACGGCGCTGTTGTCACCCTCCCGCTGCTTATCGGACCGCAGCTCACGAAGGAATTGCTGCTCACTGGTCGGCTCGTGACGGGTCGCGAGGCAGCCGAGATGGGAATGGTCTTGTCCGCGCACCCGGCCGATGATCTTGAGTCGGCCGCCTTCGACCTAGCCAGTAGCCTGGCTGCCCAGCCGACCTACGCGGTGCGGGCTACCAAGTCAGTCATCAACAAGTACGTCCGCTGGATGTCCGACCAGCTTCTCGACGTGGCGCTCGCCTATGAGGAGGTCTCCAAGCACAAGCCCGAGCACCACGATGCCGTGGCCCGGTGGCGGGAAGGCCGGGCTCGGTGACAGGTGATACGGGAGCGAGCTGCCTTTCGACGTCGGGCTGCGGGCAGGCGCCGGGAGCGTCGACACTATGACCAGTGCCTCATCGAGCAAGGGCCGTCGTGGCCGGATACACTCGCTACCTCGCCGTCGCGCTCGGTCCGCATATGCGCGCGAACGCGGTCGCGCCGTGCAACGATTTGCTAAGCCGGACGCGATCGCCCAAGTCGTCGTTTTCCTGCTCTTGCCGTCAGTGGCCTATGTCAACGTACCGGTGCACAGAGGAACAAGGAGGCGGATATGCGATCGGCCCGAGTAGGTGAGCTCGTCGCGGAAGCCTTGCGCAATCGGATCCTCAGCGGCACTGTCGCAGGCGGCGAACGTCTGCCGCCGCAGGAGGAGATCCTCAAGGAATTCCGCGTTGGCTTGCCATCGGTGCGTGAGGCCATGCGCATCCTAGAGGTCGAAGGACTCGTCACCGTCCACCGGGGAAACGTAGGTGGCGCAACCGTGCACCTGCCCAACGAGGGCCGTGTCGCCTACATGATGGCGATGGTGCTGGAGTCCCAGCGGATCCAGCAGAGCGAGGTCGCGACGGCCCTGTTGTGGCTTGAACCGATTTGTGCCGAGATGTGCGCCCAAAGGTCGGACCGGTTTGTGACCACGGTGCCCCGCCTGGACCAGTCACTGGAGAATCAGCGCAGTGTCATCGGTGATGCCATGAGCTTCAACAAAGCCGCCCGCGAGTTCCACGTGGTTATCGTGGAGGGCTGCGAGAACGCCGCCATCTCGCTGGCCATCGGAGGTCTCGTCCAGCTGTGGAGCGCGCAGGAACAGACGTGGACCGAATCGGCGGCTCCGAAAGGTAGGTTTCCCGGCAAATCCATCCAGCGGGAAATCGTAGCCGCCCACGAGCGTATCGCGACAGCGATCCGCGAGGGGAACGAGGCCACGGCAGCGCGCCTGGTCAAAGCTCACCTCCAGGCCGCCCAGGGCTTCCATCTGTCGGTGGAGAATAACGCATTCGTGGTATCGGAGCCATTGCGGCACCTGCAGCGGGATTGAGCGACTAAGCCTGGCGTTTGACCTCCCGGTTTCGGCGTGGTTTCATGCGTCGTCTTCTTGGTGGCGGCCTTGCCGACGTCGTGACGGGGTGGCCGGGTGCCGGTTCTTCGAGCCGGGAGGTCTGCCGGGGCCGGGTTTGCCGGGTTTCGGTGCGGCTGTGAGAACGGGCAGTGTGCCGTGGATGGCCCGGAATCCCCGCCGGACCCGGGCGGGGGTCAGGCGGCCGGGTGGGGCCGGGCGCTGCCAGGGCAGGCGCAGGTCTGCAGCCAGGCCGCGGGCAAGGCAAAGCTGGGTGTGGCAGCTAAGTCAGATTACGCCGCGCTCCATGAGATCGGCCAACTCCCCCGAGGACAGCCCGACCAGGTCGCACCAGATCTCGGTATTGTGCTCGCCGACCGTAGGCGCCCCGGTCGGCTGCTGATCCGTATCGAGCACTGCCGGGAACGCGGCGGGCTGCAGGCAGGTGCCGAATACGGGGTCGGTAACTTCGACCAGTTCGTTGCTCATATGGCCCAAGCGGTATTCGTCGACTATATCCCGCGGTGTGCGCACAAGCGCGTGCGGTACCTCGGCCTTCTCGAGTTCTCGGATCAACTCGTCCGCAGTCAAGGCGGACGCGATCACCCGCGACGCTGAGTCGCCGCCCGGCCGATCGCCCGGCCGATCGCCGGGCCAGATGACGGCGGTCAGCGCGTCGAGGTCCATCGGCCGCGATGCACCGGTGGCGACGTAGCGTCCGTCGGCGCCCTCAATGAGGAGCAGACCGGGCAGATCCGGGTCGAGAGCGCCACTCCGTGTCGCCGGGACGCCCCTCTCCTCCGCGGCGATCCGCCAATCGAGCGTCCGGAAGATCGACCCGAACAAGGACGCGTCGACAACGGCGCCGTCGCCGTCGACTTCGCGCCGGAACAAGGCGAAGACGGCGGCCTTGGCAGCGAACACGCCGGTGAGGTGGTCAGAGATCGTAATGTTCGACTTCATGGGCGGGCCGTCCGGGTACCCAGTCAGGCCGAGCAGCCCTCCATGCGCGATCCCGACCATGTCTACCCCAGGCCGACGCGCCAGCGGCCCTGTCTGCCCGAAGACGGACACCCGGACGTACACGAGGGAAGACGGCAGGTCGCTCGGCCCTAGACACCACCGCTCCATCGTCCCTGGGCGGAAGTTCTCGCAGAGGACGTCGACGCGCTCGGCGAGTCGGCGCAGTAGGGTCTGCCCTTCCCGAAGCCGCAGGTCGAGAGTGATGCTCTTGCGCCCTCGGCCCTCGACAGACCACATGAGCGAGTTCCCGTCGTGGAGCGGACCCAGGTAGCGGAGGAACTCACCTGCGCCTGGCTGCTCCACCTTAATGACGTGTGCCCCTAGCTCGCCCAGCGCGCCGGCGCAGAAAGACGCCGCGATACGCGTGCCGACATCGAGCACCCGGAACCCGTCAAGCGGGCCGAGCGCGCCTGCCACATCATCCTCCGACTGTTATGAGTCAATGATAGCCATGATAACATGCAGCGATGGTAAATGGCAGCGGTCTGCTCGACGGTGTCGTCGCGGCTGTCCTTGGCGAGTCGCTGACGGCGACGCTGTGCGGCACCTACCTCGCCGAGCACGGCGCCACGGTCTACAAAATCGAGCAGCCGAGAACCGGTGATCCGCTCCGCGCTCTCGGCCCGGCAGTTGACGGCGTCAGGCTGCGCTGGGCTACTCTCGCAGCCGGTTTGCGCAGTGTCACCTGTGACCTGTCCGATCCGCGAGGGCGAGATCTGCTCAGTCGAGCGACCCCCCGGATCGATGTGATCTGCGACGGCCGGGGCGACAGCGACCCTGCCGCGCAGGAGCTTGGCGACGATGTTCCGGTCGTCCTCAGTTTCGGGACCCGGGATGCGTTCGGAGGGCTTCAGGCTGGCGTGGCCGAGGGCTTCCTCGGGGAAGCGCGAGGCGGGCTGATGGAGCTCACTGGCGAGCCGGCGAGAGCTCCGCTGGCCCTCGGGACGGACGTGGCAGTTCACCTCGCCGCTGCTTATGGTGCTCAGGCTGCGGTCGCCGGACTTCTGGGCACCCGTCGAACCGGCCGCCCGTTCCGGATGAGCGTGCCTGTCGACGGTGCTGTCCTGCGTATCACCGAGTGGGCCGTTCCCGCGGTCGAGATAGCGGATGTCGTGCGCCGACGCGAGGGGAACTTCCCGTCGGCTGTTGCCCCCATCGGCGTGTACAAGACCGCGGATGGCGATTTCGTCGGCGTCGTCGGCGCGTCGGATGTGAACTTCCGTCGTCTCGTGGCGGCGATGGATCGCCCGGAACTGCTGGACGATGTGCGTTACAAGTCAGGGCAAGACCGGGCCGCGAATGGGCCCAGTCTGCACGAGACGATTGCAGCCTGGGCAGGCTCCTGCACAACGCAGGATCTATTGGCCAGCTGCGCCGAGAACGTCGTGATCGCCGCCGCGGTAAAGTCCGTCCGGGACTTGATCGCGGATCCGCAGGTCACGGAACGAGGCGAGGTGCGCTCCCTCCCGGCCCCAGTCATCGGAGCCATTCCCCAGCCGGCACCTCAGCCGCACATCGAGGCGCGCGTGCCCGAGCCCGGAGCTATGCCGGCGCCTCTCCTGGGCTCGGCGAACGCGGAATTCTGGGTCGATCGCGTCGCGGTGAGCGTGGCGGAACTATCAGCCCTGGAAGCTGTCGGCGCTGTCTGATCAGACCGGATCCTGAAGATCAGGCATCATTCGGTCAGGGCGAAATTTACCCCGATGAGCTCGCAAGGCTCGCTGTACGGATTCGACCATGAGTGCCAGGTGCCCCGCTGCACTACGACGTCACCAGTGCCGAGCGGGACCGGCCCCGTCTCGAGGATCAGGTCGATCCGCCCGTTCATCACGACGATGACGTCGATCGTCGGTGTCGCGTGCATGTTCGGGCCGCGGGAAGCGTCGAAGTGTTGCTGACGATCGGCGTCACCGCCGGAATCGGCCACTTCGGCCGCCCCGGCCTGGTCCGGGGGATGGAACGTCCGGATGACGCGTGCGTACCCCGGTCCCGGGACCAGCGTCGGCCGGTCGGCCGTTATGACGCCGTCGTGCTCGGTCCGGGGCGGGATGGGGAGCTCGAACAGCGAGGCGAGCCCGAGCCCGCCGCGTTCTTTTAGCTCGTAGCGCGACTCGACGGGCCCGTCGGCTATGACACATGAGCGGCCGTCAGCGCCGACCCCGGTGATGACACGACGGATGGATTCCACGGGCGGTCCCTCCTCGGCGTCCTCACTCGTGTTGCTTCCATCTTAGGGTGCGCCTATCATTGTATGATGGCAAGATTAGCCTATTGTTATCCTGATACTGCAGCAAAGTGATCAGGCGCGATTGCCCTGGCCTCCTGGCGGAAGTGAGAATGGCATGCGTTTTGCCCTGTCGGCCGAGCAGGACCAGTTCCGGCAGGCAACTCGCGACTTCCTGACGACCTACTCCTCGCCGGCCCGGGTGCGTGAGGTGATCGACACGGACGACGTGGTCGACGAGAAGCTGTGGCGCCGACTGGCGAACGACCTAGGGGTAGTGGGGCTCAATATCCCTGAGGAGTTCGGCGGTACCGGAGCTACCTTCGTCGAGGTCGCGATCGCGGCCGAGGAACTGGGCCGAGCGCTGGCGTGCGTGCCCTTCCTCTCGACGGCAGTTCTCGCCACCTCGGCGCTCCTCGAGTCGGGGGACCTGGTTGCCTGCGGGGACATCTTGCCCGCCATAGCCGAGGGACGATCCATTCTCACGGTCGCGCTCGGCGACGGCCCGGCCAGGACTGGTAGGCCTGCCGACCCCGTTCCGGCGGCGGAATCCGTCGACGGCCAGTGGCGCGTGAACGGCGAGCTCACCTTCGTCCTCGACGGCGCCGTAGCTGACGCGGTTCTGTTCGCCGCCGACACTGATGGCGGCCCGAGCCTTTTCCTGGTCGATTCCAGGGCCGCGCAGGTTGACTCGCTCACCGGCCTCGACCTCACCCGGCGATTCGCGCACCTGCGCTTCGCGTCCGCTCCGGCCCGGCTGATCGGCACCGTCGGTGACGCGACGCGGATCCTGACCCGGGTCGCGGATCTCGGCTCGGTCGCGATCGCGGCGGACGCGGTCGGCGGAGCCGAGTCCTGCCTGGACATGTCGGTCGCGTACGCGAAGATCCGCGAGCAGTTCGGCAAGCCGATCGGGTCCTTCCAGGCGGTCAAGCACAAGTGCGCGACGGTGTTGCTCGAGGTCGAGTCGGCGCGCGCCGCTGCGTACTATGCCGCGTGGGCAGCGACGGCGTCACTGGAGGACCTGCCCCGGGCGGCCAGCATGTCCAAGGCTTACTGCTCGGACACGTACCTGCACGCCGCACAGGAAAACATCCAGATCCACGGCGGCATCGGGTTCTCCTGGGAACACCTCGCTCACCTGTACTTCCGGCGCGCTAAGTCCGCCCAGCTGCTGTTCGGCAGCCCGTCGGCGCACCGAGAGCGCTTGGCAGATCTGCTCGGGATCTGACCTGATCCAGGCGCGCTACGCAACCGGCAGTGCGATCGCAGCCGACGCCGGACACCTGCTGATCCCTGGCTATGTCGGTTGAGACGTCAGCCGAAACGACAACGTGTGAGGAGCGAAACCAGTGAGCCAACCCGACGCCGCAGCAGAGCCCGTCCTGGTCGAGCATCGATCCGACCAGGTCTCTGTGGTGACGCTCAACCGTCCCGAGCGGCTGAATGCGAGCAACGCCGCCATGACCTATGCGTTGATCGATGCGCTGGCCGAGTCCGACAAACACCCGGACACCAACATCATCGTCCTCACCGGCGCCGGCCGTGCCTTCTGCGCTGGCGGCGACACCAACAACATGGGCGGGGAACCGACCGGGTGGGACGACGTGCACCACCGTGACTGGCATCTGTCACACGCCCTGCTGAGCGTGGAGAAGCCCACGATCGCGATGGTCAATGGGGCCGCGGTAGGTCTGGGGCTGACCATGGCGTTGTTCTGCGACCTGGTCTTCGTGGCTGAGGAGGCGAAACTGGGCGACACCCACGTCAACATCGGCCTGGTCGCCGGCGACGGCGCCGCGGTCACGATTCCGCTCCTCATCGGCCCCCAGCGGGCCAAGGCGCTGATGCTCGGCGGCACCCTGATCACCGGCGCCGAGGCCGCCCGGCTCGGGCTGGTCAACCGGGCCGTGCCGCGGGCGGACCTCGAGCGGGTCACCTGGGAGACGGCGACCCGCATCGCCGCCCAGCCGCCCTACGCAGCCCGCGCGACCAAGATGGTCGTGAATCGCTACGTGCGGTGGATGTGGCAGGAGGTCATGGAGTACGCGCTGGCGGCGGAGCAGATCTCGGTCGGGCTACCCGAACACAAGGCCGCGATCGAGCGTTATCGGACCAGCCGCGCTACACCAGCAGCCGGACCCGTCGGCAAGGGCCGGTGACCCACCGATGCGCCTCATCGGCCGGTCCGAGCACAAGCTGGTCGACCACCCTCACTTCACCGGGCGGACCTCCGCGGTCAGGATGGGTCAGCTGGAGTCCCCGTCAGACGCCTCGGATGCCGTCGAGGTCGTGTCCGTGGCCTGCGACGGCGGCTCCATGACGGACTGGCACTCACATGCGAGGGGTCAGGTTCTATACGTGATCGGCGGCCGCCTCACTGCCATCGGGCAGGTCGGCGGCGAGATGACTGTCGAGCCGGGCGAGGGGTTGTACGCGGCACCGGGGGAGGTGCACCGGCACGGCTCCGTGACCGACGACGTCCTGTTCCTGGCCATCACGATGGGCGGCACGGAGTGGGCAGCCGACACTGCCGCTTCGGCGGCCTCCCGCGCTCAGGACCGTCCCGATGACCGAGGATGACTCGGTGCCGCCCCGCCTGGTGCCCACTTACCTCGATGATCACCAGGCGGCACACTGGCGTGCGGTGGGCGCGTGGACCGACCGGGTGCTCACCGAGCTAGATGTCGCTGAGTCGCCGGACGCGGTCATCGTGGTAGACCGCGACCGACGGCTCACCGCCGCCGAACTGCGGTCGCTGTCGACCGCGGTCGCAGCGCGCCTGCGGGCCGACGGAGTGTCAGCGGGGGACGCAGTCGCAATGCAGGTGCCGAACTGGTGGGAGGCGGTCGTCGTCACGTTTGCGGTGATGAGCCTGGGCGCCGTGCTCGTACCGCTCCTCCCCGGCCTTCGTGAGCGCGAGCTCGGACAGATCTTCCGCGAGATGAGGCCGGTCGCCGCCGTAGTGCCGGAAACCTTCCGCGCGTCACCGCTTGCTGCGCGACTCAGCAAAGCCGAGTACGCACCGCCCCTGGTCTACCTGCTCCGCCCCGCCTCACCCGGATCGGTCAGGTCGCTGGCCGCCGAGCTCGCGGGCGAGACTGCGGACATCGACGCGCTCCCGGGCGCCGAGGGCCCTCGCGACGCCGACGAACCCTGCGTCGTCTTGTACACCTCAGGCACGTCGTCGATGCCGAAGGGCGTGATCCACACCCACAACACCCTGCGCGCCGAGGTCGAGGGTCTCGCCGCCGCTCACCGAATGACCTCCGAGGACGTGATCCTGCTGCCGATGCCGGTGACCCACGTCGGCGGGCTCGTCTACGGCGTGCTGATTCCTGCCCTCACCCGGACCCGCTGCGTTTTTCTCGACGTCTGGGAACCGGCCGCCGCGATCGAGCTGCTGCGCCGCGAGCAGGTCACCGTATGCATCGGCATGCCGGTGTTCCTGCGCGGGATCCTGGACGACCCCACCTTCACCGCGGATGCGGCACGGTACCTTCGCCTGTTCTCCATGGGTGGCACGCGGGTGACGCCAGCTGACGTCGAGGAGGCGGCAGCTCGCCTCGGCTGCTGGTGCAAGCGGAGCTACGGATTGACCGAGGCGCCGACCCTCACGACCGGCCCGTTCTGGGACACCAAACGCCGAGCCGACACCGACGGGCTGCCGATCTCACCGTCGCGCGTCCGGATCGTCGACGCCGAGTTCCGGGACCTGCCGGTGCTCACCGAAGGTGAGATCATCTGCGTCGCGCCCGAGCTCTTCGTCGGGTACGTCGACCCGCACCACAACATCGAGGCGTTCACGCCGGACAGGTGGTTCCGTACTGGGGACGTCGGCCGGGTGGACGCCGTCGGCTTCCTGTCTGTCACCGGGCGCCTGAAGGACATCATCATCCGGGGCGGCGAGAACATCTCGGCCAAAGAGGTCGAGGACCTCCTCATAACGTTGCCCGGGCTGACCGATGTCGCGGTCGTGGCGATGCCTGATCCCGTACTTGGCGAGCGGGTCTGCGCCTTCGTCGAGTCCGACGGCGATCTGCGGCTCGAGGACATCGTGCAGTTCCTGCGTGAGCATTCAGTGGCGTCCTACAAGCTGCCTGAACGCCTCGAGCAGCGCCTCGCGCTGCCACGGAACTCGGCGGGCAAGCTGCGCAAGGACCTGATGCGCGCCGAGGTGACGGCCCTCATCGAGGCCGGGCCAGCCAACTGACTATCATTGACATGATTGTATCTTTTCCTTAATGTCCATATAGCCTGGTGAAAGGACCCTGCGGTGTATGGTCAAGCTCAGTCAGAACGAGCATGAGCGGCGTCGAGGCAGGAGCGTCGCGCCACTCAATCGTTGATTACGGCCTGGCCGGCCGGGCGGCTGTCGTGACCGGGGCGGCCACCGGAATCGGCGCCGCGACGGCGGGCCTGCTCGCTGACCTCGGGGTAAGCGTGGTCATTGCTGACGTCAACGAGGCTGCTGGCACGCTCACCGCGAATGCGATAGGTGAGTCGGGAGGACAGGCGCGCTTCATAGCCTGCGACGTGAGCGACGAGGACGCCGTACGCAGGGCAATTGACGCGGCGGTCGCCACCTACGGCGGGATCGATATCGTCGTTAACTGCGCGGCGGCCATGCCGCTGGTTAGCTCAGATCGGGACGTTGTGCAGGCCGAAGTCACGCACTGGGACCGGATGTTCGCCGTCAATCTGCGCGGCCAGATGCTGACCTGCAAGCACGCCATCCCGGGCATGCTGCGCCGTGGGGGCGGCAGCATCGTGAACATCTCGTCGGCGGCAGCGATGGCCGGCGACCTCGGGCTGACTGCCTACGGGGCGTCGAAGGCCGCGATTAACCACCTGACTACGTCGGTGGCCACGCAGTACGGACGCCAGGGCATCCGGTGCAACGCCATCGCGCCCGGACTGGTGCGGGTCACGAGGGCAGCACCAATCGACCCGACGACACCGAGTAACGATCTCGTGGCCCACCACCTCACGCCATACGTGGGCCAGCCGATCGACATCGCCCACGGCGTCGCGTTCCTCTGTAGCGACCGCGCACGCTTCATCACGGGTCAGGTGCTGCGCATCGACGGCGGGCTGACCGTCCACCAGCCGGCCTACGCGCACACGCTCGCTGCTCTCGACCCGGCACACACCGATGACGACAAGACCAAGGACCAGTAGCGTCTCACGGCGGATCGCGGACCGCGGATCGCGGAGCGGCTGGGGGGCCGTTCCGACTGGCGTGGCGCACATTGCGTGGCGCTTGCTTGCCCTCCCCAATGCACCTATCGTTGAATGAAGCAATCATAGGAGGATTTGGTGACGGCAGAGGCCTCTCGGCGCGTTCGCTTTGGTGCATTCATGGCGCCTTTCCACAGCCCGAAGCAGGGTCCGGCTCGGTCCTACGAGGAGGATCTGCGCAGCATTGAGCTGCTCGATGAGCTGGGCTTCGACGAGGTATGGGTGGGGGAGCACCACAGCGGAGGATGGGAGCCGGTGCCATCGCCCGAACTCTTCCTGGCCGTTGCGGCGGGCCGCACGCAGCATATCCGGCTCGGTACCGGTGTCGTGAGCCTGAGCTATCACCATCCGTTCCACGTAGCTGAACGCTTGGTGTTCCTGGACCTGCTCACGCGAGGTCGCGTGATGCTCGGTGTCGGTCCGGGGGCGCTCACGACGGACGCAGACATGTTCGGTATCCCAGCCGATCAGACCCGGCCGCGGATGGACGTAGCGCTCGCCGCGATCATGGACCTGCTGCGCCGCGAGGGGCCGGTGTCTGTTTCCACGGACTGGTTCGAGCTTCACGACGCCGTTCTCCAGCTCCCTAGCGTGCAGGTACCGCATCTCCCGGTGACGGTGGCCAGTACGTCGTCGCCGGCTGGGGCCCTGTCCGCGGGGAAGCATGGTGTCGGCTTGCTGTCCCTCGGGGCCTACTTTCCGGCCGCTCGGCTGCAGTTGCCGAATCACTGGGAGATCGTCGAGAAGACCGCCGCCGAGAACGGTCGGACGGTGAGCCGAAGCGAGTGGACCCTGGTCACGCCGATCCACGTCGCCACGACCCGCGAGCAGGCCCTAGCCGAGGTTGTCGCCGGTGGCGACCACTGGCTGCGCGGCTACTACAACGATACCGCCGGGTTCCCGGCCATGTTCCCGGACGAGGGTGGCAAATCCAGCTACCTGAACATGATCGACGCGCGGTCCGCCTTCGTTGGCACCCCGGACGAGGTGGCCGAGAGTATCGAATGGCTATGGGAGCTGACCGGCGGCTTCGGCTCTCTGCTAATACTGGAGAACTCGGCTGCCTCGCCGGCCGCCCGGCGCGCCAGTTACCAGCTGTTCGCGCGGGAGGTGGCACCGCGCTTCACCGGCGAGCTCGATCAGCTGCTGGCTTCTCAGCGGCGCGCAGTCGTTGCGCGTGAGGAAGGCTATGCGCGCAGGATCGCTGCCCAGGAAAAGGCGTACGCCAAGCTGACCGATCGCGCCGGTGCCGGCGAGTGAGCACAGGGCTAGACCTCGCCGAGTCCCCGGAGGACGCGCACTTTCGGGAGGAACTCCGGGCGTACCTGCGCGACCATCCTCCATCGGAGTCCGGCGGCGGCTTCGCGGCGCAGCTGGAGTGGCAGCGAACCTTGCATGCTGGCCGGTGGGTGGCGCCTCAGTGGCCCGCGCAGTATGGAGGCAGGGACGCGACGCCGTCGCAGTACGCCGTCTACTGGCGGGAGATGGCTGCGGCCGGAGCCCCGCAGATCGCCAACCGGATCGGCATCCAGACGGTCGGTCCGACCTTGCTCGCCTGTGGCAGCGACGAGCAGAGGCAGCGCTATCTCGCACCCATCGCGTCGGGGGAGGAGATCTGGTGCCAGCTCTTCAGCGAACCCGGCGCCGGATCCGACCTGGGTGGGTTGCGAACCACCGCGACGCTCGATGGCGATCACTGGGTCGTCAGCGGCCAGAAGGTTTGGACGAGCTACGGCGCCGAGGCGCGGTTCGGTTTGCTCTTGGCCCGGACCGAGTCGGCCGTCGAAGGGCTGGCCGGCATCTCGTGCATGATCTGCGACATGACCGACCCGGGCGTGACCGCCCGGCCGCTTCGGCAGATGAGTGGTGAGTACGAGTTCTCCGAGGTCTTCCTGGACAACGTGCGGATCCCCGCGTCGGCGATCATCGGCGAGCGCGGGAAGGGCTGGCGCGTAGCACGCGCGGCCCTGACCTCCGAACGCGGCATCGCGTTCCCGATGAAGGAACAGATGATCCTCGAGGCTCGCGTAGCGAGCCTGGTTGACACGCTGAGAGCCCAGGCGCCGGCAGGCGCGCGAAGCCGAGCGACGGTCGTGCAGTGTGTCATCGACTATGAGCTCTTCCGGCTGATGAACTTGCGGACGCTGACCAAGCTGAGCGATGGCGAGGACATCTCTGCGTGGACGTCCCTCGCCAAGCTGGCGTGGTCGCGCGCTGCTCAGCGGATCGCGGAGGCCCAGGTCGACCTGGCCGATCTCGGTGGGCTGGCAGGCGATCCGGCCGTGTGGTTTGAGTTCCTGCGCTACCGGATGGCCTCGATCGCGGGCGGGACGACGGAAATCCAGCTGTCTATCATCGGCGACCGGCTCCTTGGGCTGCCGCGATGAGCCTGTCATTCGCTGAGACTCCGGAGCAGGCCGAGTTCCGGAGCTACGTGCGAGAGTGGCTACGGGCAAACTGCCCGACTGAGCCGCCTCCCGCCGAAGAGAGCGCCCAGGTCGATTTTCTCCGCGGGTGGCAGCGTCAGCTTGCCGGGGAGGGCCTGGTTGCCGCTCAGTGGCCGACTGAGTACGGCGGTCGTGGCCTGGGCTGGATGGACAACTTCATCGTCCAGGAAGAGCTCGCTCTGGCTCGCGCCCCGGAGATTATCAACCGGATGGCGGTTAACCTCGTCGGCCCGGCGCTGATGGCGCACGGGAGTGCCACCCAGCGGGCCCGCTATCTTCCGCACATGCTCAGCGCGGATCAGATCTGGTGTCAGCTGTTCAGTGAGCCGAGCGCGGGCTCGGACCTGCGGTCGCTGCGGACGGCCGCTCGCCGTCGTCCGGCGGGAGGATGGGAGATCTCCGGCTCCAAGGTCTGGTCGAGTTGGGCGCACCACGCCGATCGTGCCGTCCTGCTGGCTCGGACCGACGGAGAGACCGGTCGAGCCGGTGACATCGGCTACTTCCTGCTCGACATGCGCCAGCCGGGCATCGTCACCCGGCCGGTTCGGCAGATGACGGGGGACGCCGAGTTCTGTGAGGTTTCCCTGGACGGCGCGGTGGTCGACGATGCCGATGTCGTGGGCGAGCCGGCCGACGGGTGGAACGTCGTCCGCACCACCATCCGGTACGAGCGCAGCGTCTCACCGCGCCAGCTCATCACTCATGTGCGGCTGCTCGAACACCTGCTTGAGTACGCGCGGGCGAATCGCCTTTCCCCGGAGTTCCGCGAGCGCATCGCCCAGGCGTACACCGAGCTGACGATCTACCGACTACACATTTACCGGGTGCTCACCGAGCTCGAGTCGAACGGTCAGCCGTCGGCCAGGAGTTCTGTGATCAAGCTGTTCTGGAGCGAGATGGCCCAGCGCATGCACGAACTCGCCATGGACATCGGCGGAATGAAGGCCGTCTGCGAACCCGACGAGCACGTCCGCGCCTATCTCTACTACCGCGCCTGCACAATCTTCGCAGGCACCTCCGAGATCCAGCGCGACACCCTAGCCCATCAGGTTCTGCGAATGCCTCGATGAGCGACTGCGGTCGCGCGGCTTTTCGCCTCGGCCATCGAGTTCGAAGCCCTCGGCCTCGAAGTCACCCTCGCCCGCACCCCCGAACCCGACCCGGACAGGCCAGCAAACACCCAGCCGCCTGACCCATCTGCCCACCCTCCCGACGGCACAAACCACCGCCGGCAGCTGCCGCGCGCCCCGCTCAGGTCCTATTTTCGGACTAGGAGCATGAAATTCCGGATCTTCACCACGCCGCAGCCAGGCGCCGACTACCAGATACTGCGGAACGTCGCGGTGGCCACTGAGGAACTCGGGTTCGACGCGTTCTTCAGGTCCGACCACTACCTGAAGATGGGCGACGGCTCCGGGCTGCCCGGCCCGACCGACGCCTGGACCACGTTGGCAGGCCTGGCCATCGAGACCAGCCGCATCAGGCTCGGGACGCTGATGAGCCCGGCCACGTTCCGGCTGCCCGGCCCGCTCGCGATCACGGTGGCGCAGGTCGACCAGATGAGCGGCGGCCGGGTTCGCGCGCGTCCGCGAGACCTGCGAGGCGGCCGGGCGCTACCCGGCGACCATGACCTACTCGGTCGCGCAGACGGTGTGCTGCGGAGAGGACGAAGCCGAGTTCCGCCGTCGGGTCGCCGCCGTCGGGCTACCGCCATCGGCCGTGAGCCCGCCGATATGCGCGAACACGGCCTGGGCGGCACACCGGGCGAGGTCACGGCCAAGATCGCGGAGTACGCCGAGATCGGAGCGGAGCGGGTTTACCTGCAGGTGCTTGACCTCGGTGATCTCGATCACCTGGCCCTGATCGCCTCGGACGTAGTGCCGCAGTTCTAGCCGGTCCCGCGATCCGCCCGTCAGCCGAAGGCCTGCGTCGTGGCTTGCCGCCCGATAGCACTGGCCGCCTGGTAGCCGTAGGTGCCCTGGTCCCGCAGTTCAGTGGCCGCGCTGACCAGGGCGCCCAGCGCCGCGAACGCGAACGAGCCGCCAACCGAGATCCGGCTCGTGCCGGCCTCGGCGAGCTCGGGCACGGGAGGTGCGCCGCCAACGGCTAGCACGTTGACCGGCCGGTCGACCTCGCGGATCAGCTGGCGGATATCGGAGATGTCGCGCAGGCCGGGCGCGTAGAGCACGTCGGCGCCGGCCGCCTGGTAGGCCTGCAACCTGGTGATCGTGTCGGCCAGGTCCGGCCGTCCGTGCAGGTAGTTCTCGGCACGGGCGGTGAGCACAAAGGGAACCGGGCCCACGTGGGCGATCTGCGCTGCCGCGGCCACCCGCTCGGCCGCGAACCGGAGGTCGTAGATCGGGTCGTCCTCGCGCCCGGTGAAGTCCTCCACCGAGCCGCCCGCGAGCCCGACCTCGATGGCCAGTCCGATGGTCTCCGCAACAGCGGCGGGCTCATCCGCGAAGGCGTTCTCGAGGTCGGCCGAGACCGGCAGGTCAGTCGCCGCGACGATGACCGCCGAGTGGACCAGTGCCTCCTCCCGGCTTACCGAGCCGTCGTTACGGCCCAGCGAGGCGGCGAACCCGGAGCTCGTGGTGGCCAGCGCCTGGAATCCCAGGGACGCGAGCAGCCTGGCCGAGCCGAGGTCCCACGGGTTCGGCAGCAGAAGGGGGTTGCCCGGCCGGTGCAGGGCCAGGAACTGGCGCGCCTTGTCCGCCTGAGTGATCATGGCCCTAACGTATCGCCGACCCGCCGCGGGGAACGGACGCGGCCCGCCCGAAGGCTCCGGGTGACCGTCTGAAGGCAAGTCGGAATGAGGGGACCTGCCCGTATGGCTTGCGGGGGGCATACCGCGATGCGATCGTTGAGCGGTGCGCTCCGATACCGCCCCTCCCCAGAGGGTGCGGCTTGTCACTATCCTCTCGGTGGTCAGCGCCGTGATGGTCATAGCGGGCGGGATTCTCGTGGTGGCAAGCACGGCCACCCACCTGGTCGGCCGGCACTCTGATAGTCATTACACCAGCCTGGGCGTGGCCCTGGGCGTGGCGGGCCTCGCGGTTGGCCTGGTGACCCTGCTGGTTTTCGCGTTCACCCGGGTCGGAAGGTCGCGCCGGCGGCGGCCCGCTGGTCACCGGCGCCGGGCGGCGTCCCCGGGCTCGCGCCGGGAGCGCGGACGGGCGCTGAAGCCGACGAGCGTGTATTCACCAGGTGGCCTGATCGACGTTCCCCGCGACGCGCGCCCGCCGGGCTCTGCAGGCGCGGCTAGGTCTCCCGGGTTCGACGGCCCTCAAGGGACCATGAGGCCCCCAGCCTCCGGGGGTGCTCGCGAGGCCTTCCGGCCGCCGACGGCGGGCGGTGCTCCTCCCGGCCCACCACCCGGCGCATCTCGCGGCAGCCCGAGCGAGGCGCGGCCCGCCGCGGGCCGCACGGGGACCGCTCCACCTCGGCCCGGATACCAGGCCGGAGCGTACCCGGCCCCCGGGCCGGGCCCTGGCTGGGGACCACCACCGGGCCAGGCCGGTCGCCCGCCTCAGCCGCCCATGTCATCCCAGGGGCGGATGAGGCCAGGCGAGGCTTCCCCACCCGGCGATGCCTTCCCGCCGCGCGATCCCGTCCCCCCGCGCGATCCCGTCCCGCGCGAGAACCCGCCTGCCAAGCCAGGCTTCCCGCCCGGTGAGACCCCGGGCGCCCGGCCACGTGCCCCGTTCCGGGAGGGCCCGCCGCCTCGTCCCGGCGCGGCGCAATGGCCGGGGAACCCCCCGCGTGATGCGGCCCCGCCCCGCGAGCCGTGGCGGCCCGGTGCTCAAGGGCCGCCCTTCGACCGCGCCTATCCCTCCCGCGCCGCGCGCCCCGGGCCGGCCCCGTCTGGGCCGCCGCCGTCTGGGCCGCCATCCGAGTCGGCGCCATCCGGGCCGGGCCGGGCGACCGGAGCCGGCCGGCCGTCAGCCGCTCCCGGCTACGGCCCATCCGCCGGGTGGCGGCCTTCGCCGCCCGGCCCTCCGGGTCCGGGATCCCCGGGACCGGGATCCCCGGGACCGGGATCCCCGGGACCGGGATCCCCGGGACCGGGATCCCCAGGACCGGGACCGCGAGTTCCGGGTCCGGGAACCTCGGCACCGGGACCCCCGGGTGCCTGGGTAGGACCAGGCCCGGCCGGTCCTAGCGCACCCTTCGACGGCGGGTACGCGCAGATCATCCGGCCCGCGAACGGCCCGGCGCAGGCCGGCCGAGGCCGCCCGAACCCTGGCCGGCCTGCCGATCCGGCATGGGCGTCGGACCGGGACGTGTACGTGTACCGCGACGTCAGCGAACCGACGCCGACGTCATCACCGCGACGGCCGGCCGCGGACGACGCCGCGTACTGGTATGACCTGCTGGCCGAGGATGCCGCTCCGCAGCATGAACAGACCCGCGGCCCGTTCGAGCCGCTGCTGCCCTCCAGTGCGCCGACTGGTACGGTCGGCCAGCAGCCGTCCGCCGAGCCGGAGCAGCGGTCGCCGGGTGGGGCCGGGAGCGACCCTCAGGAGGCACCGGAGCAGGCCCGGGCGCGCAAGCTCGAGCAGCTCAAGGACCTGTACCTGACCGCGGAAGCGATTGGCGAGCAGAACGTGGACAAGCACTTCGACCAACTCCTGGCCCAGCAGCGCGAGCTGATCAGCGACTACTTCCGGCAGCCGGCCGCGGCCGAGCCAGGCGTGGCCGGACCCAGTGATGGCGGCGTGGCCGGCGGTCAGCCTGGTCCGCCGGAAGGCGCGGGTGTCCGCGCCGAGCCGCCTCGCGCATGGTGAACCCGGACGAGCGCCCGCTGGTCATCGCGGTGCTCGGCCTGGGCGAGGCCGGTTCGGTGATCGCGCGTGACCTGGTCGCCGCGGCCGCGGTCGTGCGCGGCTATGACCCGGCGGTGGCCGCCGGCCCGGGCCTCACCGATACCCCCAGCGAGGCGGAGGCGGCGCGCGGCGCGGACCTGGTGCTGAGCGTGAACAGCGCGAAGGCCGCGATGGACGCCTTCCGGGCCGGGCGGCCCGGCCTGCGCCCCGGCGCCCTGTGGGCCGACCTCAATACCGCTTCACCGGGCCTGAAACGCGAGATTGCGAGCATCGCCGAAGCCGGCGGCGTGCCCTTCGCCGACGTCGCCATGATGGCGCCCGTCCCCGGGCGCGGCCTGCGCGTCCCGATGCTGGCCAGCGGGGACGGCGCCGAACGCTATGCTCGCCTGCTCACCCCGCTGGGAGCCGGCATCGAGGTGCTGGCCGGGCCCGCCGGGCTCGCGGCCACCAGGAAGCTGCTGCGCAGCGTGTTCTACAAAGGTATGGCCGCGGCGATCGTCGAGGCGCTGGAGGCCGCCCGCGCCGTCGGCGATGAGCGGTGGCTGCGCGAGCACATCGCCGCCGAGCTGACCGAGGCCGACGCGGGCAGTGTGGAGCGGATCGTGGACGGTACCGTTCGGCACGCCGTGCGCCGGACCGCCGAGATGGAAGCGGCCGCGGAGATGCTCACCGAACTCGGCGTACCGCCGGTGATGGCCGAGGCCAGCCGGGCCTTGCACGAGCGCCTGTCAGGGACACGCCACCCGTAACGCCAGCGGCCCGAGCGCCTCGGCCAGCGGCTTGAGCGAGTCGGGCTTGGCGTGGAGGGGGAGGTTCATAATGATCAGGTCGGCGCCGACGTCGCGGTAGGCGGCTACCGCCGCGACCACGGGCTCTAGGTCCCCGTCGGGCTCGATGCGCACGTTGACCGAACAGGTGATCTCGTTCACGTCGCGTCCAATCGCGGCGCAGTGCCCGGTGAGCACTTCCTTCAGCTCCAGCCACTGCTCCGGGCTCTCGGCGATGGCGTTCCACTGCTGGGCCCAGCGGGCCACGGTGCGCAGCGTCCGCGTCTTGCCGCGCCCGCCGATCGTGACCGGCGGGTGCGGCTGCTGCACCGGCTTCGGCTCGCACCTGGCCTCGGTGAGCCTGACGTACTGGCCGGCGAACGTGGTGGTGGTCTGGCTCAGTAGCCCGACGATGGCCTCGACGCCCTCGTCGAACCGGTCGAACCGCTCCTTCAGCGGCGGCAGGTCGATCCCGTAGGCGTCGCACTCCATCTGGTTCCACCCGGCCCCGAGGCCCAGTTCCAGCCGGCCGCCGGAGATGATGTCGACGGTCGCGGCCATATTGGCCAGCACCGCCGGGTG
>Ga0210386_10000609_pt1 | contig 33043 bp, 39 predicted proteins | sample IncBWH32OmetaG_FD_160091 | JGI IMG/M metagenome (GOLD analysis project Ga0210386, IMG submission 160091) | Forest soil microbial communities from Barre Woods Harvard Forest LTER site, Petersham, Massachusetts, United States - Inc-BW-H-32-O ...
ACCTTTATTCCCTTGGGCAGCATCTCCAATGGGGTACTCAAGCTCAATATGAGTATCCGGCAAGGATTTTTTTAAATGCCGATATAGTTTATTCTGAAACTCATATTCATGTTGACATTGACCAGGGTTCCAGTTTTTCAAAGCATTGACAAATTCAATGAACAGGTTCGACTTATTGTTCGATGCGATTACCTGCATGTGCTCTTCTTGTCTGGAGTTGACTACAAGCCAATCTGCATTTTCAACTTGTACTTTTACCATGTCACCATTGAAGGCGGTTCGATTTCCTCCGAATAACTGGCGCAAGTCTTTCTTTATGCGTTGAAGTATTTGTGGATTAGATCGGTATAAATAATACATGATACCAATGCCGGCAAGCATGACAATCCAATACCAATGGTTTGTGATGCGCTCAAAATTTCGCAGCCGCATTATATAAGTATGGGTTATTTTCTCCATCGGCTTTCTGATAAAGACTGAAATGTTTTGCAATCCTTTCCAACAGATGGCACCGAAGAAAAGCCACCAGCCCAACTTATATAGATTCTCATCTCGGGAATTGGTTTTTGTTGTGGCTGCCGTGTCACTAAAAGTTTCGTAATAAGTAATTAGCCTGTCTTTGGCACATTGCCAGGTCCAATTACCACTATCGTCCCGCCAAGCACTTACCCAAGCCAATACTATAATTATGGTATAGAGGAAGAATACTAATGTGGCTAGGTAAGTAAGACGGTCATAAGGTACTTCAAGTAATTCATCTAATAAAGGGGCAACTATCAATACCAGTATTGACCCTAATATAAAATTCTTCATTTTCCTTCCATATAGATAACGGTCAATATTATCTATAGTATCAAAGAATTTTGATCTTTGAGGTTGCATTGATTCCATATTAAGTAATTTACTGCGACTAATTTAAGCCTTGTAACTTATGAAATATTCTCGTTTTCTAAACGAGTTATATAATAACATGTACAATAATATACAATAGGAACAATAATTAATCAAACCACAAAATACTTATAACATACCCATAGCTATTAGAATAATAACATTGTTCATACATTTGTTTATCTCCTCGTTTATCCTTGGGGTAAAACCAATCATCAGCGGAGACCTTCTCTACCCCGGTGTATTTACTATCCTGTTTCGTAAAAAACTCGCCAGAAACTGACGTGGGTGGTAGTTTCTGCCCAATTCTAAATTTAAATGGCCAGCTTGGAAAATCGTTGCTTTTAACATACCACAATGGAACATTATCGCGGGAAAATATTGCCATAATATTGTGCGTACCAACTTCTGAAAATCTTATAATCGTAGCAGGGATACTTGCTTGAAATGCATTTGATAGGCTATTAATAGTTTCAAGCGAGAATTTTTTAGCACCTGAACAACTCCTTAATTTCTTTTCCGGCAACAATAAACAACTTGCAAAATAATCAGCCTCAATTTCAATAGGTTCTTTTCGCTCCTTTCCATGAAAAGACCCATGTGGCTCAGTTTTACCTGATTTTAGATTTATTCTGTGTTCATCAATAAAGAAATGCCCAAGTTCATGTGCCAAAGTAAAGCGCCCTCGTTTAGATTCTTCTGTATTCCCTAAATTGGTGTTAATATGAATATGGAAATCATCTTCTACCGAGACCAACATACCATCAAATGCGTTCTCATAATTATCATAATGGAGATACAGTTCTTCAAATTTGATTATTTCCTGAAGTGATGTTATATTCCCCAGTGAAAATTCGCTGGCAATATATTCTGATAACCTGCTAATTACCCTTTTCCTCTGTTCCGTCATTATTATCCTTAGCCTTTTGTTGATTTTTCATTATCTTATCTATAATATGCTTGGGTAAATTGCCTCCGTTACGAGCAACCATCCTAAATTCTTTAGGTGTAGTACCCTTATTTATATTAATTTTTTTGATTGTATTTTCAGGGAAAATATTACTGATAATTCTATCAGCATTAATACTTTCGGTTATTGGAGAATCTTCTGGTTTACCATATAGCTTTTCAAACCGGTTCAGTTCAGTTTCATTACGAGGAAATATAAATCCGGTAGAGGCAAGCCATTCGGTAATAGTTTCAGAGGTAATATGTTTTTTATTATCTGCCATAGATTTCTAAATATTTGTTAAAAGTATCAAAGGCTTCCTTTTTATATACTTGTATAGAACTCTGTGTTAATTCTAAGTCTATTCTTAGTTTCTTCAAAAGGCCTCGTGGCATTTGGTGGCCTTTCTGTTGGTGGGTTTGATATGTAAGAAATATTGTCTTATGTTTTGGTGTTAAAGAAGATAGCGCCTTATCAATAAGTTCGCATCTCTTGCGTAACTCCCTTTTGGTTTCTATTGACGCATCTATATTATCTACATCTATTTCTTTAATGACTTCTTCTGTACCATCATAGGGGCTGAGACCGATTCCCTCATCTTCATTTTTCTTATCTATAAGTAAACGCCTAGCAATCTGATAAAGGTAGAGTCTAACACATGTGTTTATATCGCTTTTCTTCCCTTTCTTAATATCGAACCCATTAGGATACTTAAAAAACCGTTCAAATACTTTTTCTGCAATCATATCAGCGATAGTTTCACTATATCCCCATTTAGGGCAAATAGTTCTACATTTTTGCATAATATCATTTTGAAATCGAAAAATCAAAGCATAACAGGCTTTTTTTGCCAAATCAAGGTATGTAGGATCATCCTTCCATCGGATGTATTCAATTAGATTTTCAGTCGGTTCGTTATTTAACTCATCTTGATTCATCCTGCCTTCAATTACTATACCAAATTCCGTTAGTAATGGATTTAGTATTATCTATGTATTGCTCTCTTATAATTAAGAACCATTCAAAACTAATGGAATTAGTATTTAAAATGGAGGGCAATGAAAACTAAAGTGCTAATTTAATGTACCTAATAGTATTAAACAACCAAATATGAAAAATATGAAAAAAAATAGCCGGCACAGAAACCTGAAATATATTGTATCTTTTATTGGAATCACTGCAATTTATGGCTGTAACCTTTTTACGCCTACTGTATCAAGTTACGATCAATATGCATACAGCCAGACAACTTCACTCAAAGTAGATGCCTTAAACTTGATGGATTCGGCCGCAAGTGATTATCAAGCTCACATCAAATTAATTACGACTGTAAAAACTACTGTTCAGAAGCTGTATGAATATGAAAAAAATCTTCCGAAGAACGACATCACATTAAAACAATGGCAAATATTAACCGATACAACCGGTCATCTTTTCGGGGGCTTCATGCTCAGATGGAAAAATGAAAAAAAATTAAGTATAGGGTTTATAAATGATGAGAAAAATTTGGTAAGCAATGCTTTCGACCAAATCGCAGAATTAGAAAGCAAGAAAATTAAGTCACCATCAAATAACAATTAAAAACATAGAATTATGGCAATCGACGTACAAGCTATTCTTAACACTATTACAACAGGCATTTCCAATCTTGCCCAGTCAACCCTAAAGGGTTATCTTCCTCAAGCTGAGGCTGATGGGCAAAATATAGTAAATGCGATGAAGGCAAATGTCCAAACTTGGACAGGACAACTAACCTCCGGGCAAATATCCCCTGATGACCTTAAGTTTTTGATTTCAGGCAATGAAGAGTTACTGAAGATTGATGCCTTAACACAGGCTGGTATAGCAGCAATTACATTAGATCAGTTTAAACAGGGAGTTGTTAATATAGTTGTAACAGCACTTACCTCTGCAATAAAAATATAGGCAAATGATGATAACTATTTCATTATTACTGCCAAACTGACAACGATACACTATGGCACACTTTTTGAGTAGCTTAAACATATCTAATTTTTAATCACTTTCATGGCATATCTTACAAACAAACAACTTTTAGAATTCCAGCCTAAGCAAAGTCCACAGCAAATCAATGAAATGCTCGCAAAGGCCGCACCTAAATACGGTACTGATGGCTCGATAGGGCTCAAAGGCGCGCGGGTTTTTATTTCACATAGTCACTACGATACTGCGCTCATAAAAAAAGCAAAGCTTTATTTATTGTCACAAGGCGCTTCAATCTACGTAGACTTAGAAGATACTTTTATGCCAGATGAGACATCCCCCGATACAGGTAGAATTCTAAAGACAAAGATTGATGGTTGCGATAAATTTATCATGCTTGCCAGCACCAATGCCCTTAACTCTAAGTGGGTTCCCTGGGAATTAGGCTATGCGGATAAGGCTATAGGCATTGATAATGTTGCAATTTTTCCGGTAGCAGATGATACAGGCCGATGGAAAGGGTCTGAATACATGGGACTTTATCCTGAGATTCAAATGTCTTTAAATGAGCAGAGAACATTTTCAGCAAGTGTAATGGGACCATCTGCCGATGTTTGGCTAACTAATTGGCTACAAAGAAAATAAAGTAAAAACATAAATGCAATAAGCACTAAAAAACGTTTAATGAATGAGTAAAACACTATTTGTTAGTACAGTTTTCGAGGACAGTAAGAAAATCGAATCAATTCAGAAATGGGCTAAAGAAAAACGCCTTGGTGATCTTGCTATAACAAGCGAAACCAAAGATAAAAGGTCAATAGGGAAAGAAGCCATAAAGCAGCATATTTCTGATAAAATACGGGGCTGTTCGGCCGTGGCTGTCTTGGTTGGAAAAGATACACATAACCACGATTGGATAGAAGCTGAGGTTGAACTCGCAAATAGCTTTCATAAGCCAATTATTTGCATGCGCTTACCCAACACAACCGGTGCAGTGCCTAGCATTCTTAAAAACCACGATACGATAAATTTTGATCCTGATTCATTAAAACGAGCATTGAAAAGATAGCTATTAAAGATTATAACAGGTAACAATGAATACAAAATACCAACTGGTAGTAATAGGAAGTAGTAATCCTTTGCAGGATTTAATCATAGATACATTTAAAAACCGTGTATCAGATTTAGGTATTAATATTAACTCAATAAGCATCCTTATTGCAGATAATTTTCATGCTAATTACATAACTAATTCACCTACGACTTGTATCTATTTTGGCTCAAAGGACAATACCCATCAAAATATTGACATACTTGAAACCCTGATTTCCGATTCGAAATTGGTTTTACCTGTAGTTGATGACCTGGCTAACTTCACAAAACATACTCCGACAATTCTTCATCCCATCAATGGGTTTAAGTTAAAAGACAAAAATAATGTAGAGGCTTTGGTAGGTCGAATACTTGAAGGGCTTGGGCTACTTAGATTATCAAGGAGATTGTTTATTAGTTATAAAAGAAGTGAATCAACGGGTGTAGCCATACAACTTTTTGAAAAACTAGAACAGTCAGGTTTTGATGTGTTTTTAGATACACATACCATCTTACCAGGTGAAATTTTTCAAGATGAATTATGGCACCGGCTTGTAGATGCAGATATTGTAGTATTACTTAACACTCCGGGGTTTCTAGAAAGTAAGTGGACCCGAGAGGAACTGGCCAAAGCTTCAGCTAAATCTATAGGTATTCTTCAGGTAATTTGGCCAACACATAAGCCTGAAAATAGCTCTCTGTTAAGTATCCCTGTCCCATTAAAAGTAAATGATTTTGAAAATAACCATTACAATGACTTAAATGGCAAACTGGTTGATGCCGTCCTAATAAACATTGTAAATCAGGCCGAATCATTACGTGCGCGATCTCTTGGTGCCCGACAAGACAATATAATTTCGGAATTTATGCGGTCAGCTAAATCCCTAAATGTAGTAGCATTTCTTCAGCCTGAGAAGTTCATTACCGTTAAAAATAAAGCCGGTGATAAGATTATTATTATACCTACAATAGGTGTTCCTCATGCCTTCACATATCATCAGTCTGAAGATCTTATCAAAGCTATTAAAGAAGATAAAACTCAAAAAATATTCCTTTTGTATGACCACATAAATATCAGAGAGAAATGGCTAAAACATCTTGCATGGCTTGATGAATACTTACCAGTAAATTCCATAAAAACTGTCGAAATTGAAACCTGGCTAAAAACCCTTAATCAATGATTTTCCTATCCGCAAGTATTCCTTACGAGGAAAGACATAGAAAGTATATTGAAACAGCCGACATTATAGCAATCCGGGATGCAGTAAGAGCTTTGGCGGCAATTGTTATCCCAAAATCTCATTTGGTATGGGGCGGGCATCCCTCTATTACTCCTTTAATTGAGTATGTAATGCAGAGAATGAGTTCTGATTTAAAAAAGCATAGCACTTTATATCAAACAAATTATTTTAAAGATTTCTTCCCGAAAAACAACTCGTTCTTTGAAAATGTGACTATTACTCCTGAAAATATAGATAGAGATACAAGCTTACTTGATATGCGAAAATTAATGATTAAAAACCATCCGTATACAGCTGGTATATTTATCGGTGGCATGGAAGGGATTGAAGAGGAATTTTTACTCTTTCGCGAATACCACCCGGAAGCTCTCTTACTTCCTATAGCAAGTACAGGTGCAGCAGCAAAAATTGTTTGCAATCAATACATAGATAGCCCTAACCCGAGATTGCTGAATGATTATGCCTATATGGCATTATTCAAGGACTTATTAAGAAATCAAATTAAATTTTAAATAAAATGGCAACAAAAAGAAAGATCTTTTACAGCTTTCATTATGATCATGATGTATTTCGTGTTCAACAGATTAGAAACATTGGAACTCTTGAGGAAAATGAGCCGGTAAAAGCAAACGCATGGGAAGATATTAAAAAAGGCGGAGATAAGGCAATTGAAAACTGGATCAATGATACCATGAAGGATAGAAACTGTGCTGTTATTTTAGTTGGCGAGAAAACTGCCGAACGCCCTTGGGTAAGATATGAAATAAAAAAGGCTTGGGCTGACGGTAAGGGTGTACTCGGAATTCACATTCACAATCTTAAATGCCCTGTAAAAATAAGAGAATATCCTTATACCGGTAAGTCTAATAAAGGAGTTAACCCGTTTGAAACATTTACTTTAGGCAATAAGGATATGTCAAGTATAGTGCAATGTTATAACCCTGACCCTAATGACGCTTATGGTGATATAAAAGCCGGTCTTGAAAAGTGGGTTGAAAAGGCTATTGAAATTAGAAACAATTATAGTAAATAAAACATGGTTAAAAAATTCAAGAAAGCACATAATATAGTTTATGTGAATTGTCACGAGGCAGCCCTTCGCCTTAAATTTAATATTACAAAAGAGAGCCTTACAGAAGGCGTAATTGAATTTAAAGTAGGATGGTCACTATTGTCATTTGGTGAGAAGTTTAGAATTATTATTACTGAAATGACACCTTCCCTAACAAAGGTTGAGGTTGAATCGGAGGCTGCTGTTAAAGCACAGGTTATTGACTGGTGGAAAAATGATAGCAACATAAATAGTTTTTTCAAGACATTAACTGAAACTTTAAACAGATGAGATTATCTATTAATTGCGCTAACCAATACTGTAACAGGAAAATATATCTGCGTTCTACAGCAAAAACAAGGCTTTCATTAGCTAATACCTGGGGGACATATTTCTTTATAAATTGCCCGCACTGTAAAGTTCAAGGCCAATACCATGTTAATAATACTATTGCTGGGCCTTCTGAGCCAATCACACATGCTCCTGGAGCAATTGGAGGCGTTCTTAGTGGTTTATTAGTAGGAGTTTTGGCTGGCCCTTTGGGGATGATAATTGGAGGGATTGGCGGAGGTGTGGCAGGTGGAAAGATCAGCGGCGGCAATGAAGATAAAGCTATTGCGTTATTCAACAATTATCATGTTTAATATTTGATACATGGCACGCTTATATAAAAGAGAAGAATTAATTGAACGGTCAAAGCTGAACACAAAGAGCTTGTCTTTAGGAGGGTATATTGCTACGGATTTATATAAAGCTAAAGCAGTACACCAGTTAAATGAAAATGTCAGAACCTTCTCTAAATACAAAACTTATGACATTTTCCTTTCACATAGTATTCAAAATGCGCAAATTATTAATGGTCTGAAATCTGACTTGGAAGAAAGAGGATTTAGTGTTTATGTTGATTGGATAGAAGATGCCCAACTTGATAGATCAGATGTTACTAAAGAATCCGCTGAATTGATCAGAGCACGAATTTCTAACTGTAAATGCCTTATTTATGCTGTTAGCGAACTTTCTAAACAATCGAGTTGGGTACAATGGGAATTAGGATATGCGGATGGCAACACAGAAGGCAAAGTCGCTATTTTGCCCATTGAAGATCCAATTATGATAAATAATGATTTCTACAAACAAGAATACTTAGGGCTCTACCCATACATTGATAAGTCTGCATTCCAAATTTGGGTGAATGGCGTAAAATTTGGTAATAATAATTTCTGCACTTTGAAAGAATGGCTATAATCTACTAAAGATGAGAGATGAATTCTCACAAGATATAAAAAGAAAACTTGCAAGTAGGGTGGCTTGGAGATGTTGTTTCAGTGGATGTAATGTAATTACTATTGGCCCTGATAATAAAACCAATGAAGGTGTGACAAATCTACCAACCCTTGAGACAAATATTTTTCTATTGGGTGCTTGCAACCCATCCCTCTGAATATCTTGCCATTTTTCCATAGTAGTAATGTGGTAAAATGCAGCCTCCAGTTGGGATAAGAAATTTCTCATACTTAATATAGTTAAATTTTATTGATTTTTATATCAAAAGAATTAGGCTGTAGTGTAACCTGTTTGAATACTACGTTCGGGTATTGAGAAGTCTTTATTATTTGCCTAATCTCTGTGATGTCATTGGGATCTGTTTTACAGCCAAAAATGATTTCCTGAAGGCACTCTTTGTTAATTGAATAGCTTCCAGGTTTTCGCTGTATCGTTCTTATTTCATCCTCATATTCCCACACCTTTGATTTTGTAAAGATTGCTTTTTTAATATATCCGTGTGCGCGCTCTGTAATGAAATCAACTTTGGGATATTCATTGGTGTAATCCATTTTCATTGTTTGCGCAAACAATTCATAATGCTTTGTAATATCATATTTCAGGCAAATGCCCTTATGCGCATTTGAATAGTGCGACCATAGAAGCAAATTGTCTGGTTTTGTTATAAAGCAGGCTACGCCTGATTCTCCAAGTACTTTTCTGTAGTTACCAGTAAAGAATTTTGCAAAACTTCCCGGATATTGCTTTTCCCTTTCTGCAACTTCATCGGCGTCAACACTACCACCAACATTTTTATTCGCGAATTCTATATAGTTTTTAATTATTTCAGGTGTCCATTCCGTTGCATCATTAATTTGGCAATCGAAGGGATCATTAAAACTCAGAGGAGATGAAAACCAAAGCTCGGATTTAGTTAGTGCATTATATAGTTTTTCAGAAATTTTAGTGTGTTTATAAACACTGGAAGGAAGTTTTCCAGACTCAATTATTGCTTTAAGATAAGGCACATATTCTTTCCGCTCTCTCTGTATATACATAAACGTTCAGATTTTTTTCGAAAAGTACACTTTTACCCTACATTAACAATGAACATGATAAACTTACTAATGGCTTCGGCAACAACACCCCATTTTAATACTAGCTGGTAACCAATCAGAAGAGCTACTTTGAAAATAAATTGGTGAGCTATATTTTATCTGAACCGTGCAAGTATTGCCATAATGTATACACACACAAATTGCAATAAAGCTGCCAGTTTTTGCATCTTTTCATGCGAATCAACCTTATTCTCTATTAAATACAAAAGCCAGTTGATGGTCCCTTTAAAATGCACATTTATACCTTCACTTTTGCTATGCAGAAATATGTGCCATCATTCCGGCGTATTTTTTCAAAGCCCTTGGTTTCCAGTCTCTGTGAAAATCTGTTCTTACCCAATGGCAGATACTTATTATCCTTGCAATAGTCCTTATACTCACTGTACAGGTCCATCAGGGTTACCCTAATCTCATCAGATGGCTGGTATGAATATTCCTCAATAAATAACTGAGGGCTATCAGCCTGTTTACGAAACTCAACCATTGCTTTTTCAGAGCTTTCACAATAAGTAAATTGCTTTTGCTTCACTATTCTATTGAGCCCTTCCAGAGCCCAGTTAAATACACCCGGCAGTTCCGAACGGATGATTTTATCCGCCAGGTAGATATCCTTTTCTTCCTGCGATATCTTGATAGCAAATGGAATTATCAGAAATCGCCTGAAGTATGCTTCTGTATTCTCAGTTTCCTTAGGCAATTCATTACAGTTAATAATAAACTTTACTGGACTACAAATAGTAAAAGACCGGCCATAGGGCTCACGTGCCTGTATAGGTTCACCGCTAACAAGCGTCTTGAATGTATCCGGATGCAAGTCAAATCCTCTTTCGCTACTATAGTTTAGCAATACATTCGTCAATTTGGCCCGGTTATATTCCCGCCCAAAAAGCCCCAGAGAATAATTCAGGGTGTTATCTTTGCCAACCAGTGCATTTAGAATATTGAAAAAGACACTTTTGCCATTGCCACCGTTGCCTGTCAGCACCAAGCATTTTTCAAGATTCAGCTTTGAGAATATGAAGCCTGCAAACTCCTGTAGTACCATACGACTGCTTTCATCCGGCAAAACCTTTAATAAGTATTTGTCAAATATGGGACATTTAGCTGTAGAATTGTAATCGAATGGCAGCTGGTATGTTAGAAAATCAGCTGGATTAAATGTACGCGGAATCCAGCCACTATCTCCAAATTCAAATGTGTAGTTCTGCAAATTAATCAGCATCTTATCATTTTGAACCTCTGGCTTTGCCAAATGCGCATAGCTGATAAATTGCTTGAGAAGGTTTTCGGAAAATGAAAAATGACATGCTTCATAATCAGGATGCCCCATCTTTATTGCCGCATCGCACAGAAATTTCCTAATGTCAGATCTGGTGTATTGCTTCCAGTAGGCTCCGTTATAGATATATGTGTAGTCGTACTTCTGGCATAAACCCCAGTTCTTGTCATTCGCTATTTGCAACAAATATTTTACCACGGCGACAATGACGTGTCTCGTTTCTATTTTCTCTTCTGCCGGTAGCCCCAATATATCGCGAAACTCAATAGGTTTTATTTCTGATAGCAATCGACGCAAAATGTCGTCATGGTTTGGCTGCCTTGAAAGCTTAATAAGCTTTCCGCTCTCTTCATCGGTCTTACTCTCTTGTAAAGGCAGTTGATATGTTTCCATTTTACTTGTTTATTAGCAGTCGGGGTTAAATTTAACCCCGACAAATAGTTAATATTTAAAAACTGGTGTAAAATTATGTAGATGAAATGGCACATTCTATCACATAAAACAAGATGAAAAAGCTTTTTGTGTGCGTACATCAAAAGCAGGGAGTTAAATTCATCCCAGCCTCACATGAAAATATTATTTAAAGCCTACACTTTTTCACCTTTTCACGTAACAATATGAAAAGGTGAAAAAGTGTAGGATGAAAAACATTCATAGAGTTATCGGGCTGAATAAATCCGAGTGGCAATAATTTCATAGCTTACTTAGATGCTTTATCTTTTACCTGAAACCATACCTGGATAGCCCTTACCAATGAATCTGTACCACGGAGATCATCTCTACCATAATCAGGAGACCTAAAATCCCAAATTAATTTCCCCTCAGGCCCATACCTTGTATCAGGAAGGGGAATAAGAGAATATACATCCGCAGCAAAAGCGTAGTATTTACTATCCGTTAATACCGCATTTGTTTTTGATGCTATAATATTAAGGTCTTGCGTGAATTTAATAAGGGCTTTAGTCCATTCGACTATTATACTTCTATGGAAATTATCTTTTTTCCATTTACCCAACGGTGGACGTTCTTTAGCATTAATTATACTTCTAATATTATCTATTCTATGGGAGTCCTTGAATATGTCAGCCTCGATATTGCTTAAACAATACAATAAAAGATTATTTATATAATAACTTGAAAGCTTAAGAACATGCTTTCTTGATTTATACTTCGGCACTTTTATCTTATCCGTATCCTCCTCTTTTACTACACTTATCTCTGTCATTAATGAATCACCAATATCGAGATGCCCCAATTTAGAAATGAATTGCTGTATCTTGATATATTCTTCTTGTGTATTGTATATAGCCGTTTCAGCATTAACAATTCTTTGGTATTCGGGGTAATCCCAAAGAAAATTCGGAAGATATTTATTATAGCACGAAGCAATTACAACTATAATATCAAGGTTTTTCTCATTGAATTTATATGCTCTCTCCCTTATACTTACTTTCCTCTCGCTGCCTCGAATATCCATATAATCGAAAAACTCAGCAGAAGTTTTTGTAAGTCTCATTTCAAAACGATTATACAAATCTACAGGTACACTATAACTACGTTCATTGATAACCCTCTCAAAGGATGGCATTTTTCCAAAGTACTGGGAAAGCAATAGGGCTTGTCCTTCCGTGAGTTCAATTTTTTTAATAGTGTTATTCATGGTTTATTATTTAGAAATTAATGATGCAAATATAGGTACATGAATTTAAATTATTCCGCACGGGAAAAAAGCATTTTTCAATTTTCAAGTGAGAAAATAATTCGCACGGGAAAATCAATTTTAATCGAATTCACCTTTTAGGATAAGGCTTTCAGGCGCTTTACCTTTGTCCCGAAATTTAATAGAAATCGGGGATGAATTTAACCCCGCAATAAAAATCAAATAAAAGCAGCAAAAACTAAAAGGACAAATAGTAAAGAAATTACTAACCAACTAAACCATAAACCAAATGAGAGTAATAGAAGTTGAAAATGTAGATATCGCCAAGATTCTACTTAATGAGAAAAATCCTTACAAAATGACCGAAGGGAGAATCAGTATGATGGCAGAGTCAATTATATCCTTCGGGATTAAAGTGCCACTAAGGATAAAAGAAATGCGTGATAACCCAGGGTATTACATACCCATTAGTGGGAATTTGCGCCATCAAGGCGCTATACGAGCTGGGCTAAAAGAGGTTCCTGCTGAAATAGCAGTATATGAGTCAGATGACGAGGAGCTACAGGATATGCTGGAAAACAACCGCAGCCGTAAAAAACTCCACTCAGAAATAGCAAATGAGCTATTGCTGGAGAAAGGCATTCTTGCAAAAAGTAATGAAGAGGGTAAGGTTCGCGAGAAATTGGCAATTAAAAATGACATGTCACCGGTATACGTCGATCACCATATAGCAATCGCTGAAAAAAGGAAGAAGCTATACGATTACATCGACGAAAAGAAAATGTCGATACATGCAGGATATAAAATCGTGAAGTTCCTGGAAGAACGTAATGTCCTTGGCCTTTCAGACAGAGACATGATGTATGAAGTAGTGAAGATGGCAGCCCCTGAAAAATTAGATGATACTAATCTCGAAGAAGCCTTTCTTTATGCTGCCAGCAGGCTTACAAGGGCACTGAACGAAAGGGCTGCAAAAATTGACTCTACAGATGTCCATGACAATACAGAACATGCAGCTACACCTACTATTAGCACAGAGAATATAACAGATGCAAAACGAGAGAAGCAAGATGACTTTAATGCAAAATATAAAGAATTAGGTATAAGCTCTGAAGCTGAGCCAAAGATAAACGTAGCTCCACCCGAGCCAAAACAAAGCCGAACATCAAATGTTTCGCCATACAAGCTGCCAAAAGAAGAATCTATAGTTGGCAATACGGAAGCAGCAAATGCAAAACCTGCGGAAGATTTGTATGTCACCTTAACAGGCATTTGCCAAAGCTGCGGTGAGCATACGGAAATAAGGGTTCACAAATCTGATTTAGCCGCTATTTATAGCGCATAAAAACAACTAACAGTATAAACCAACAGGCAGGCTTAGCGCACCGGTTAAACAAGCCCCACAAGCATGGGCATTATTAAAATGGAAAAGATCATTAAATCGTGCGTAGAGCATGCGAAGAAGTTAATACACGGGGGAACCGGAGAGATCGTCGAATGCAATGAAAAGGGAATCGAGGTGCTAAGTTTTCTTCTAACCGCTACTCACAAGACCAAGTTCGAATTAAATAAGGATTCAGTACTTGCCTTAGGTGTATTTTATGGGGAATGCCTGAAAAACATTACCGGTCGTGAAATGAAATGGGAATTATTCCTTCAAGGCGATAAGCTCATGTTCAGTCCAATACAGCAGGTGTCCATGCATTATGAGCTTGGCAAGGATTATGGAATCATCCAAAGATGTAACGCACTTTGCAACACATTAAATATTCCTTCACCCTATGCACAACAGGAAATAATTGAGGGCGCAGCAGAAAACCCTATTGGCTTGGCAAATGAGGAAGACTTTTCCTTTCACAGCAACTGCCATCCCGTTGCAAAAGTAGACCGATTGGCACTTATCAATCAGCATGCCCTAAAAGGACAGGAGCTTATTGCCAAGTGTACGGAGGAAGTCGGTAAAAATGCTGTTAAAGCATTATCAAACTATATCAACATGCTAAGGGAACAGGGTAAAGAAATGCCAGAGGAAGTGCATCTTCAATTAGGTTGTTGCTTCGGTGCCTGCATAATTTTCGAATTTGGTGGGCAGTGGCTTGATAATATGCATGTTCAGATAAATGAAAGAGTTAGAGCCAATCCACTGGGGATGGTTTGGAAACACTTTATGTATGGTGAGGAAGATGACATATATGGCCATTTTGCTGTCATCCCTGGTATGTTAGGGTTGGCAGGAGACACGGCACAGAAATACAGGGAAGCACAACAATAATATTAAAAAAACTTCAATACACTTGCGACCCCCTCCCACCGGGTGTTATACAGTATATAATCTATACGTTTTAGTAATATGAATACAAAGACTAAAGAATCATTTCCACCCATACTGGCCTACATACCTGTAGGATTCCTTAGTATAAAAGATATTATTGAGGGAACTCGTCTCAACCCCGACAGAATGAGGGTTCTTCTTCATCAGTTTTTTTTGAGAAGGCTTGTGGATTCAATGAATGACGAGACAGTACAAACAGATATGTACAAAGAAGGCTGGGTTAGCTTAAGTTCAGTTATACTCCATAAAGTAGCAACGGAAAACTATAAGAAGTACCTCAACCTTTTAGAAGAGAAGGGTTTCATAGTTGCCAGGCGCAACGAAGATACAGGCGCAATGAAATATGCTCAGCACGGTTCTTTCGCGCGTTATAAGATTGTAGACAAGTTCTTACGTAGTCCCAGTAGCTTGAAGCACTACCGCAAGGAATTAGTAACTGACCGTTGCACGCTTAAAGCCGTAAGAAAAGTTCATGATACCTTCCATGCTTTCAGAGCAGACCTGAGGCATCTGGAGCCCGAAGAAATACATCAATCGCTTATTGCAATGACAAATAACATCAGGTTTAACGTTGAAAAGGCAGAATTATTTATTGAAGGTATCACTACCGGTAATGTTATTTTTCCACCTACCAGGTCAGGCCATAATAGAAATCATGCCGATATGTTACTCTTTTTAGATGCCTGGAACAGTGGATATTATAGAAAGTATCAAATTGATAGATACGGTGAACGCCTGCATTCAGGTATCAGCAAGTTATGGAAACCATTGAGAAACTTCATTTACTTCAAAGATGAACCTGATGCTGAATTGATAACACTTGATGTTGCCAATAGCCAGCCATTCTTTAGCTCCATTGCCATTGATTCGAATATTATAGAGCAACTTGCTCCTGAGTTTACACCGGTAATTCCATATTTACAGGGGTGCAGCAATACAGAAGATTTTAAGTTTTTTGCAGAACTATGCTGCAATGGTAAAATATATGAACATTTTCAGCAATTAACCAATAGTACTCGTGAAGAAGCAAAAGGCCAGGTATTTTATCTTATGTTCTCTCCCAATCGACGTAATAGTATAAGAGAAGGATTTTACAAAAATGCAAAAAGGCTTTTTAAACAAGCATTTCCAAATGTCGATAGATGTTTTCGCAACATTAAAAGTCTTTCAGAACAGGAGTTACTTTTTATTAAGAATGTGTATGTAAATTACTATGGAGGCTTTGAAGGACGTCGTTCATACCATAAGAATCTTTCTTGCCTGATGCAAAGGCTGGAAAGCAGGATAGTGTTAAAACATATTGCACCTAAATTAATAAAGGCAGGTATTACTCCATTCACTACCATACATGATAGTTTTCTATTGAAGAAGGAGCATGAAATTCAGGTCAGGGTAATTATTGAAAAAGAGTTCACTAAACTCGGAGTAAAACCACCAACAATAAAAACGGAAAACCTCGGAGTAAAATCACAAAAAATTGCAACCATATAAATAAAATATGAAAAAGGAAAATTGCTCAGCACCGAAACAGGATAGCGTTATTGTTACCTCTAATTACAGCAATAAGACAAAGATCGGGTCATATAGGGCAATACATATCGGAATCAATGAAGTGTTCGTTGAATCAGGCCCGGTAGCAGGAGCTTCACCGAATATCCTTGCCTTTCTCGGAATTGTTAAGGCAATGAGATTTATGCACAGGCATGAGCACGCGTGCATCATCTATAGCAATAATAAATCTGCCATTTCTTGGGTTGAACAAAAAAATGCACTAACAGATCTGGTAATGACCGAAGAGAACGAACCATTATTTGCCAAAATAAATGGCGCAGTAAAGTGGCTCATAGAATATAATGGAGGAAGCAGGGTATGGCAATGGGATACAATGCATTGGGGGAAAATATCAGAATACTCAGGCCAGTAATTATTCTCACTGTAAAAATAGTTTTTAAGCAATTTTCCGTGATTGCTAAAGGCTCTAGGGCAACTTAATTTTGTAAACTTTTAATTGATAAATGCGTGATGGACGCTACTGATTCAACTTATGACAATAAAACCCATTATACAGTATGGAGGGGATGGGTACCGGGAGTTTACCGCAGCCGGAAAGAACTCAACTTACAAATCAAGGGGTTCAAAGGGGCTCTTTATCACCCGTTCCGTAATAGAGATGAAGCGCAATGGGCCTATGATATTGGTTATAATGCATGGCAATCCGGGCAACAGCGGTATAAAAACACTCCGTTATTCTGAAACAAAATAATTATAAAGCCACCATTTATTAAAGTGGAAAGCACCTCAACCGAAATAAACTCCGATTCTAAAACATAATTCCATGAAAGAACTACACACTGAAGAATGCCAATTTGATTACATCAAAAGCATTATTGAAAAACATGAAGGACGGATACTGGAGTCGTTGCCTGCCACGTTAAAAGAAAAACTTAACAGCATGACAGACAGCACCAAAGAAAAGGTATTAGAAACCGAATACAATGTGCAGAGGTTACATGGGGTATTAAAAAAGTTCGGCTGGCTTCGTAATTGGGTCATTCAAATACCGCCTGAAATAAGAATAGAAGGGCCATCTGAAGATTACCCTGGCTTGGGCAGGATATTGTTGGATATTGAAAACTACATATCCATAAAAGGGCCTAACCTAAAAAAATTAGGAATTGATAACCATACCTATGTAGACCGCCCACTCTCACAGGAAGTTACCATAAACGGGTTTAACAGGAGCAGGTACGAAGTTGAAAATATGCTTGTGCGACTTGGGTATGCGGAGAAACATGAGCACAAATTCTTTTGGAAAACAAATGCAGGCCTTTTAAAAACTGATGAAAGTGCCATATTCCACATACTTAATGTAGCAGGGCGCATGAATGGATGGTGTAACGAATCACTTGCCCTAATTAAGAAAATGTTCCGCATTAAAGATATAGCAACTATTGCAAATAATAATTCACAAGAATCCATTCAGATTACACCTATAACTAACGTTATTACTCCGCCAGTCGTAAAGCCTAAGGATATACAAACTACAAGCCTAACCGGTAATATAGATGAGAAGGCTGAGAGCTTAACTAAGAACGCCCAGGCAATGCTTTCTGAAATAAACCAATTATCCGAGCGGCAAATGGAAGATGCTGATAGGGTTGCCTCTCTGGCACAAGAGCTATCCGATGTGGTTGCAGAAATTGATATGCTATTGCTCTCCATGCAAATGCGTCACAAAGAAACCGGGCTGCCTAATTTAAAAATTGTAGGCAAGTTAGAACTGCCTGCCAAGCCTGTTGAAGTTTACTACGCAGGGGCAGCCCAGGAGGAGCTGAGGAACAGTCATTACTCAATATGGGAAAGCCCTACGGTAAAGAGTTTCAGGATAACGGAGGTTAGCCCCCGCAAACGCGGAGCACCAGGCCAATTCTATAAGGCTGTGGCTGAAGAGGGAAAACTTGTTTCACTTCTGGGCTTCGATACCCTAACGATGCTAAATTCAGGGGAATCCATAAAAGTTAATACAGTGGAGAAAATAAGTAAGAACGGGCAACACACCTATTATACAATATGGCCTCTCGACGAATCTGATGGCCAGGAGTACTAAGAATATTATACTTGAGCAAATGAAATATGAAATAGCGTTACCGATTGCAGAAGAAGTTTTGAAATTGCTTAGTCCGCATTGCTTCAGGTGCGAAATAGCCGGAAGTTTACGAAGAAAAAAGAGCGAAGTAGGAGATATTGATATTGTTCTATTTCCGAGGCCCTATGGAATAAACCTGCTTGAATCGGGAATAGCAACGGTAGTAAATAAATGGATGAAGGTGAAAGGTGAGCTTCCCTGCAAGCATACGCAAAGGCTGTTACCTTCTGGTGTAAAACTTGACCTGTTCTTCGCAAATAAAACCAACTGGGGATATATTTATACCATTAGGACAGGTAGCGTTGAATTCAATAAAAGGAAACTTGCTTCTGGCTGGGTAAGAAAAGGATATGAGGGCATTGAAGGTTATTTGTATAAAGAAGGTAAGCGCATAGATGTTCCTGAAGAGATCGACTTGTTTAATCTCATCGGCCTGCAATACGTGGAACCGGAAGACAGGGATTAACAATACCAATAATTATTACAACAATTAACGTAAGCATGTTAGCGGCATGCTGAAAATAAATACCCGGAAGCCCGGGGACGAAAGTATGTATACATGCAGAGGCACAATAATCTATTTGAGCGAAGAGCAAATCATCAATGATTCGCTCAGCAAAAAAGTGTTAGCCGTTCATACGGAAGATGATGATCGACCTCAGGATCTTTCGTTTGAGCTGCTTGGCAAAACCATGGAAATGGCTGATCCTCTACAAGTAGGTGACCGGGTTTCAGTAACCTTCTTTATAAGAGGTATTAAATCAGAGAAAGGAGGAGGAACCTACTTCTTCAATTCGCTCAGGCCAACCAGAATATCCAAATCGAAGAAGCAAAAAGAAGAATCGGAAGAATTAGCCGAATAAAGATACAGGCAGGTAATTAAATTAAATGCTGCGACCACTTTTTAATGTTAAAACAAAATGAGCCAAAGGATTGAAGATGTAAAAAAACACTTAAACATACTATTGCATAGTTTAGTTAAAAAAGTTGAACAGGGAGTGAAACCTAATTTTGCGTTAAGGTCTGAGAGAATTAAGGAATTACAGGCTGAAATGGCAGGTAAGGAAATAGGCTATGCGATAGAATTAGCCTATGAAGGCGACATTGAAGGATTTGAGGCTTGGGTTAGCGCTAACGATGAAGCACTTATCGCAGATGATATCTTGCGCGCACATGTATATTATCTGAGAGGGTTAATCCTTCACAACGGTGGGCTTTACAGGCAAGCGCTTTGGTTTTACAATAGAGCCATATCAATTCATCCTAAACCTGAAGGCATATACTATTGCGATAGAGGTTACATTAAAGAACATTTAGGCAACTTACAGGGGCGCGATGATGATTTTAAAATATTTGCAAAATTGAGACCAGAGTTGGCTCGAGGTCTAAGGCCTGAGTTCGATTACCTGCTGTAAAAAATTTCAGGCAATCTAAATAGAATAACAGTAACATTTTAAAGAATACCCCAAAATAACAGCAGTATAACACATGCAATAAAATGGACAGAGAAATTCTTATCGTACTCACCGATAAGCAATTCAATGAACTGGTTGGTAAACTGGATTCAATCCTGCATTTATTAGAAAACCTTAAGGTAAGCTCACCCACGATAAATAATTTTCTGAGTCAAGAAAAAGTTGAAGAAGCAACCGGTTTATCACGGGGTACTTTACTTAAGATGCGCAAGCAAGGTGTCTTAAGGGCATCGAAATTAGGAGGTAAAAAGCTTTATTATAATCCTGAAGATTTTAAAAATCTTCTTCCTGGAACCAATGGTTAATTGGCATTATAATCCATTCAGATACTTACGCTATAATAGCATCAATTATACAGTATGATCATCGTACCCTTATCTATACGGTTTTATCTACGCACGTCCAGGACTACTGCACGAAAAGGCATACCCATTTGGGTTAGGATAGTATTGCGAAGAAAGAAGATCGAACTCTATACCTATCATAATGTTCTTGAAGAAAAATATTGGGATGGTGTGAGGGGTCGGGTGAACCAGCTTCCAGGGAGCAATGCCAACTATCTTAATAGGCAGCTTTCAAATATTGAGGCCCGTGTATACGATCTGAAAGACAGCATAGAAAAACTCGGTAAGGAAGTCAGCGTGGATACAATGCGCCTGGCATTAAAAGAGTCAAGTGGCAGTAGCTATGGAATACTGCAATACCTTGACGACTATATCAAAAAATTGAAGGTATTATCTGCTGAATACGCTAATGGCACCGTAAAGCAGTATATAACCACACGCGCCCACTTGGCCGCCTACCTTAAATCTATTGGAAGGAGGGACTTACCACTTTCCGACTTTTCAAGAGCGCACCTTGCTGCACTCGAAGATTTCCTTATGACTGAATATATCAATAAGCAATATGGCCGCAGCCTATCAAGAAATAGCTGCAACAAATATTTAGTGCGCTTAAAAACAGCCTTGAAAGCAGCGGTTAGAAAATCGCTTATTGCTCAGTCTCCGTTCGACCAGGGCTTTAAACTGAAATATACCAAGACCCAGCGAAAGGCCCTGACCAAAGAGGAAGTTGATAGGTTAATAAAATATGATTTTTCTCACAGTGCAACATTACAAAGGATAAAAGATGTTTTTTGTTTCGCCATTTTCTCCGGCCTGAGGTTCTCAGATATTATGGCGCTTAGGGCCACTGATGTATCAAAGATTAAAGACCGCTACTTTCTATGCATTCGCCAAATAAAAACTAAGGAAGAGTTGACTATACCACTACTCCGTAATGCAGAAAACATTCTCCTTAAGTATTCCGAATATCAATTGGCAACTGGGTATACCCTACCTCACCTGACAAACCAAAAGATTAATCTATACTTGAAGATTATTGGCGATGCAATCAATGTTCAAGGGTTGACTTTCCATGTAGCCCGCCATACATTTGCTACCACTATTTTATTATCAAACCAAATCGACCTGAAGGCTACGAGTGCCTGGCTTGGCCATACCAGCCTCCGCTCGAGCGAGATATATTCGAAGGTAAATATTGGTCTGCTATCTGACCTTGCGGACATGGTGGATAAAAAACTGGACTGCTGATGTAATGCTTTACCCATGTGTTACCAGTATTTACATACTTTTGTAGAGCAATTGGCAACCAGCTATATTCACATAAAAATTGAATTCCTGGCGGGGCCACAATAACAACTAATAGAACGTTTAAAGATAAGCGGATTAATACGAAATTGCTTATCCCAGTTACTTAAACCAAGATACTACTTAATTGCCCTGACTATATTATAGCCTTGGTAACCAGTCAATTTTTGAACATGAAAATATCTACTCGATGAATCGTAAAGAGTCTTAAAATCAGTATTTCTTGGTATCACCTCACCCTTTATAACATCTCCTTCAAGTCCTTCAAATTTCAAAAAAAAATTACTTCTTAACTTACCTTCTGAATCGGTGCTAAATAAAAACTCACGGGGCACTTTGGTGCAATGCGACCTCATTTTTATTTCTGTTTCAATTGCTGTTAGTTCATCTGACTTATTCATTTTATTTATTTTTTAAAAGTTATGCGTTCACCTGAAATTAAAACATCACTATATTCAATTATCCTTGCAATAGCGTTCAAGCCATTTTCCACTTCCTGTTCAGGAAGCACTGTTGAGTCCTCTGAATATTCCGGAAATGCTTCCATGGTATTGCCATAGTAGTCATAAGCGCCATCTGTAGTATATCCTTTTAACATTTGATTATTTGTTTGATACAATATTATAAAGCACCTTAGTAATCCACCACTTATTACTTTTATTTATCAAAACATTATTATAAACAATATTAAAGACAACAATGTCATTTTTACCGAAAGAATCGATGAATCAGGTGAAAAAGTAAATAAACCTTTTGTAAGAATCGGTAAACAAAGGCCAGTTATCTATAATAATGCCCGTATTCTTCCAATTCTCTCATTATAAATTTTCCTCTCATTCTCATTACGATGAGCCTGGAATGTATTTAACATCTTAAATAGTTCCTCGCTCCCGGAAAGGTAGCCCACATGCATGTAAACGCTATCAGTAACGATGATTTTGTTTTTGTTCGCATCAATATAGACACATTTGTTTCCAAGAGTATTTATTTCTAACCCGCCATACTTATTTGAAATGTTAGTCTTTACTAACTCAAGTGCATTTTTGTTGTTTTCCTTAAAAGTATAACATGCATAAAAAAAGTAGTCGTTTATGAAATGAAGCTGAACCAGAGTTTTCATATTTTCAAGACGTTCCTTATAAAAAATAACCTCATATATATAATCTCCTGATTTAATTTTATATGAATAACGCGGGATTCCATACAGTCTAATAACATTACTCTTCAATGTACCCCACGGTAGCCCTTTAAAATTAACTTCACTTTTAGAGAAAGTACCGTCGTTATATTCCGAAAATGAAGTAACATTTTGCGGAAAGATGCGGCGCTCATAGTATTCTTTCCTGGAATCTGAATAAGCTGTATTGACTTTTGGAGGTCTCCTCTGCGATAGTAATTTATTTATCTCGAAATTGAACATAGAAAAACAATTCTGAGAACAGCCGATTAATAATTCTTACTTTTTACAGTTTTCACTACACGTTATGGCTTGCTGAAGATGTTTCTGTAAGACCGGAAGTGTTGTCGTTGCCCAACTTTGAATATCTGCATCATTAGCATGAACTGATTCTTTTTCAAACATTGCAATTGCTTCTTTATGGCCCTTTACCATCATATCCGAAAAATTCTTATCAAAATCAACCCCTGATTTATCTGCCAGCTTTTCATAATCGTTCTTTGCGTCTTCATCCAAGCTCGTTGGAATTGTTATTGATTTTTCCCGAGCAAGTTCCGTTAATTCATTCCATAATTTAGTATGGTCTTGCTCCAGCATTTTTCCTAAATTCTTAACATCTGGCATAACTGCCTTCTGTTGTGCCAATTGCCCCATTTTAATTTCCTCCAGGTTAATTTCAGCCGCTTTGTATACAAATTGCTTATCTTTCCCCTTAGCAGTTGTATCAGCCGCTACCGACTGGTATGACTGATCAGTATTTGAAGCTTGATTGTTGCGGCAATATAACGTGCTTACTAAAACAACTGCCATAAATGCTATTTGCAGTGCGGTCCGGGTACTTGCTTTTCCTAGTAACATAAAGTTTATATTTAAATTATACCTACTATTTAACTAATGCTTATTCAAAATTTCAATGGCAAATTAACCCTTCGTAAAAGCAAATTCAATTACTATTTCGACAAACATTCTATTCTATTCGTCCAGTATTTATAAATTATAATTGGTCAAGCACGCCCTTCTTTTTTATTTAGTAAGTCACTTTCTCTTTCCCACTTTACTTAACCCATTCATTACTTTACTTATCATTATAAAACTTAGTTTCATCGAATAAAAAATCAGCAACACTTCTCGTCACCTATTTTCATCACATAGGTAATTAATAGAACCCTATATGAAATATTTACTTTCAATATTCCTTTTACTGCAAAGCTTTATCTTTCATGTAAAACATGATAACTACACCGGCAAACAAAATACCAATACAGAAGCGGTACAAAACCCTCCGCTAAATTTCCCCAAAGTAGTTTTTGATTACAAAGTGAGCGACCTTGATAAAAACATGCTGGATTCACTACGTTATGTTATCAAGGCTATGAATAGAAACGCCAAACTTATAGTTATGATTAACGGCCACGCTAGTCAAAATGAAGGAACCAATATGGAAAAACTACTGTTATCAGAAAAGCGTTGCATGGTATGCCTAAAATATTTTATATCACAAGGTATTGATTCCTCAAGGTTTAAAACAAAAGCCTGGGGTGATAGCCTACCTACCAAAGGTAGTGACAAAGAAGAGATACGCAGACTAGCTACTAAAGAGGAACGCGATGCAGCATATGCAAAAAATCGACGCGTACAGTTCGAATTAATTAAAAACGAGTATTCCTATAAGTAAGGAAGTTCATTTACTCACATGCATAATAAAAAAGTAAAGGGCTTCAGTATATTCCTGAGCCCCTTGTAATTATGTACCCTTCTTCTTTTAAAGCAGAAGGCTCTTTGTCACATAATTAATTTTTTGAATCTACTAAAGGGTGATATGCTTCAACCAGTTTTAGTGATACAATAGCCTGTTTAGTATCCTTAACCGCTTCTTCTTTATGGCTGCCAAAATCATGAGGCGTTTTCTCCATATAATCTATAATATCTTGCATTTTTTCTATAGTAGTTTCAAATCGTTGATGATCTGCTATACCAGGCTGAAAAACTTCTTGTATAGGACTGAATGCAGATGTAATTAAAACACCACCTATAAATGCAACACCGGCAACTATTGCTACAAGTTTTGTTTTCATACCTTATTTATTTTATTACCATTGATTTTTACAATTCAAAATTATCTTGAACCCACTATCACCCGCTTATTTTTCGGTCAACTACCTTTTTAAGCAGGTGTACACTAAATCTGTTTATTTCAACTGATTTATCTACACTAAATCAATAAAATCTATTGAGAATTTGTTAGAGCCTTAATATAGAATGTACGACCGTAAAAAAAATTGGTTAGCCGAAAAAACAAAGTGGTACAACAATGGCTAAATAATTTTGACCCTGTAAAAACTTTAACAATAATAATTATAAAACTAAGATCATGAAAAACAAGAAGATTATCTCACCCGGAAAAACTGTTTTACTACTGCTCGGAATTGCACTTATAAATATATCAGTGCGTGCAGCTGGTACATATACAGCTGTTGCTTCAGGAAATTGGAGCAGTTCTTTAACCTGGGGTGGAACTCCTCCGCCCTTCAAATTAGCCACCGGCGACCAGGTAAACATAGGCACTGGCTTTACTGTAACCATGGATAGCGATGTTGTCATCAATGGGTTACTTGCTCAAATTAGTGTTTCAGGAACACTTTCATCCGGCAACTCTATGTCTCTTAATGTAACTACCGGAACCCTTACAGGCAGCGGAGTTATTGCAGTAGGTCATATGATGTTAAATGCAGGTGGTACTTTTTCCTTTACAGGAAGTTTAACCACGCAAACGCTTACTAACTCAATTGCAAGTCTTGGTGCTACAGCTAATTTTAGTATAATTGATACTCTTATACTCAATAGCGCACTAAATATTCAAACGAGCGGTGTACTTGCAATAGCCAATAATTCAGTAATTCAAGTATCTGGCGGGCAGCTTCTGCAAAGTGGAGGCTCATTAAATTTCCCTTCAGCTTATAATGTTAACTATGTCTCAACATCTTCAACAACCGGGATGGAATTAAGCGGTTCAGGGCTGAAAAATATAAATATAAATGTAGGTAACGGAAATAATGTAACACTTGGCAATAATTTAACATCAAATGATACATTGAAACTCACCAGTGGTACACTAATACTAAATGGTGATTCGCTTGTTATCAATGGAAAAATTGCCGGAACATCTACTCTTACCGGCGATGCTTCTGCCGACCTGACAATTAACACAACCGGTGGCTTAGCAACTGCCCTTACTTTTGCAGATGGTGGCCAGATGTTAAAAAACCTAACCTTAAACATTGGAGCAAATAACTCAGTAATATTGGCCTCAAATCTTTCGGTAACGGGAAATTTGGCTCTCACCAATAGAAGCAACCTTGATATAAGTGGGGTATCTTTCTCTTTGGACGGAACACTTAGCGGAACCGGCGTGCTACTTGTTAATTCAGGATCAAAATTATTGGTTAACACAACTTCTTCCATTATTACACCAATTTCTTTATCAGGTAGTAGTATAGGAGGTTTAACAGTAAACGTCGGAAACGGAAATAGCCTTACTTTAGGAATGACTATAGGGGTCGATACACTTAACTTAGAATCCGGCTCACTAGTACTTAATAACAACAGCCTAGGCATTACGGGAGATATAGTTGCTTCGGGAAACGGAACTATTTTCTCAACTTCAGCCTCTAATGTAAGTGTTAATACAGCAGTTTCTCCTACCGGTACTTTAGCCTTTTCCTACCCAGGTAATATTGTGAGAAACATGAATATTAACATAGGCGGCGGTGGTTCAATAACGATGGGCTCAGATTTAGTTGTTCAGGGAATCTTGAACTTTACGACTGGCCATTTAAACACAGGAAGTTATAATGTACAAATTGCCAGTGGTGGCTCAATAGCTGGTGCTAATAACAATGCATACATCATTACTTCAACTAACGGAGTTTTAACAATGGCGGCAACTACAAGTTCAGCTACAACTTTCCCCGTTGGAACAGCTTCTTATTATTTCCCTGCGAACATAACCCTTAACTCAAGTTCTCCTACCGGCACATTTGGCATTAATGTTTCTCAGGGTGTATACTCACAGGGAACTTCAGGCACACTGTTATCTTCTGCCCAACCTATGGTAGACGCTACCTGGATGCTTCAAACCAGTATTTCATCCGGATTAAATTACAATGCCCAGTTGTATTGGTCACCAGCAACTGAAGTGAATGGATTTGTACATGCAAATGACTATATTTCACAATATACAGCAGGCCACTGGGATACCAGCGCCTATACTACGGCTACGGGAGGTGCAATGTTTAACATTACAAGAGACAGCCTTACTTCAGCAAGCTTATTAGCCGTATTTGATTCCAACACCTCTGCCCCTACTGGAATCATTGAAGCTAATAACTCCGGTCAGTTCCAAACGTTTCCTAATCCGGCATCTAATGACATTAATATTGTAAATAACAACAGCAAAGGTCAGTTATTATATATTGACGTTATTAATACCTTGGGGCAAATAGTTGGTTCATTCAGAATGGCTGACTCACGTATAACTCTTCCTGTTGCTGATTTAAAAGCAGGAGTATACTTTATAAAGCTGTATAATAACACCACAAATGTTACTGAAAAATTTATTAAGGCAGAATAGGCTTTTAAAAACCAGATTAATAAAAGGCTGACCCTAACCTAACAGGTCGGCCTTTCTTATTTTCTTCTCTTCTCACCGGCATTATCTAAGTAAAGGTACCCTAAATAGGTAAATTAATATTAAGATTAGTAGAAAGTATTATTCAAAGGAATTAAAGCAACTGAATCCCGACCTATAACAATTAAGCGTAGGCAAAGTAAACATTAATAATTTAATGAGTGGTTAATTATAGGCCAGGCAAATTTGGCTATATAGGGTCACTTATGATTGCCAAGATTGAAAGGATCTTTACCTCTTGTAACACGTAGAATTATTACTAAAATTGAATTTATCAGCAGTACGTGAATAGGCCCTGTTGCATTATACGCTAACACTCCTATAATCCATATCAAGGCAAATAAAATAGCAATGAAATATAAAAACCATCTCATAATTATCACTTAATACATTTAAGGCGAAAATAGAGCAACTCAGCTAGTGCTTAAAGCCATTTCGATGAGCGAAATATTTTAAAAGGTATAGCTCGAAAAATTATTGGTTAAATAATTTTTCTCATTACATAAGGGCCTGATAAAATCGGACTCAAGAAAAATCAGCCGAGTACAAGATCAATTTGGTCGATTAAAAACTAGGGTTAACTATTGATTTCATTTAGTTAATAGAAATAAAAACAATTAAAACAAATACCATTAATACATTGCACCCGAGTTTTCTATAACTCTCTTTAGCCTCCCTGAGCCAAAATCTCCCCCCTCTTTTTTCTATTCCTTTGGCACGAGCAATCAGGGAGGCTTTTTTTATTGCAACATATTATATCAGGTACCCTTATTACTTATAAGACCATAATGCGCTTTACCCTATACAAACACCTAACTGTCTGTGTTATAGCTTTAAAGCATAAAAACCTGTTTCCGTCGAAATAGTTCTGATTTCAGATATAGCTCAATTAAATTCGTTTCACAGAGCGATAGTGTTTCGGCCTATACCCGTAAAGTGAAAAGGAAATATGAAAAAAGCAGGTAACAAAATAAAAAGGGCATTTATAGGTACTGCAATTGTTATAACCATAATACTTGTTTTAGTTATTGTTTTAATATCTCCTATAGCTAAATACGTTATAGAAAAATATAGTGTAAAGTATACTGGCAGGCAAATTAAGGTTGATTGGGTATACCTTAACCCCTTTACAGGGTATATGTATGCAAGCAATCTTAAAGTTTACGAAAATAAAAGTGATAGTCTTTTTATTACAATAAAAGGGCTTAGTACTGAATTAGCCATCATGAAACTATTTCACAAAACCTACGAAATCTCTCATGTAACATTAAATGAACCCTGGATAAGGATAATTCAAAATAACAAAGTGATGAATTTCCAAGATATTATTGAACATTTCACACCAAAGGGACCGCCTGATACGACAAAGGAACCGGTACATTTTAACATTCTTGGTATAAAAATTAATAATGGGGAATTTCATTACATAGAACAATCTATTTCCGTAAATTACTTTATAAAGAATGTAGATATCCAAAGCAATGGTAAATGGTGGAATAATGACACCATGAATTTTAAGTTTTCCTTCGAGTCCGGACCAGGTTCCGGTACTGTAAATGGCGACTGCCTTGCCAATATGAAAAATGCCGATTATCACCTGAAAGTTTTATTCAATCACTTCGACTTGAAAGTATTTGAGCAATACCTGCACGATTTTGCAAACTATGGAAACTTCAGTGCTAATATGGATGCTAACATTGACGCAAAAGGTAACTTCAGTAAAGCGGTTGAGTTAGATGCAAAAGGGCAACTGACAGTAAACGATTTTCATATTGGAAAAGTGCCGGGTAATGACTATGCTTCATTTAATAAGTTTACAATAGGCATATTTGAATTAAACCCAAAGAATCATAAATATTTTTTTGATTCCTTATCTCTCATCAGCCCATTTGTACTATACGAACGTTACGATTCCCTTGATAACATAGAAATGATGTTTGGAAAGAAGGGAAGTAATATAACATCAGTTAGTTCAATTCCCGACAGAACTAACGTGTTAGTTGAAATAGCGCGCTATGTAAAGACAGTAGCAACAAATTTTTTCGCCAGCGATTTTAAAATAAACAGGTTAGCCATTTATAAGGGCGATTTACGATTTAATGATTACTCTTTACATGAAAAATTTGCTATCGATATGGACCCGATGAATATTATTGCAGACTCAATATACAAAAGCCGCGACAGAGTACACCTTTTATTTAAAGCTGCCGTAAAACCGTATGGTAATGCATCTGTGGCTTTAAGTATGAACCCCAAGAGCTATGGAGACTTTGATATGACTTATAGTTTAGATGACTTGCCCGCTTCACTGTTCAATCCTTATACAATTACATACACTTCGTTCCCATTAAACAGAGGCACTATTGATTTTAACGGTAGCTGGACTGTACGCAATGGAATTATTAAAAGTACTAATCACTTACTTGTAATTGATCCCTACACAACTAAAAGGATACGAAGACAAGATACAAAATGGCTTCCGCTTCCGCTTATTTTAGCTTTTGTACGTGAAAGGGGAAATGTAATTGACTACGAAATACCGATAACGGGCGACCTGAATAACCCGAAATATCATTTAAAATATGTTTTATTTGATCTTCTTTCCAATGTATTCATTAAACCACCAACAATACCTTATGGCGCCCATGTAAGTGAGACTGAGAATGAGATCCATAAATCTCTCACACTCACTTGGAATATGCGGCAAGCATCGCTTCAACCCGAACAGGAACGATTTGTAAAAAAAATGGTAGGCTTTCTGAAAAAGAGCCCTAAAACCTCAATTTCAATATTTCCGGTTCAATATTCTGATAAAGAAAAAGAATACATTCTTTTTTATGAAGCCAAGAAAAAATATTTTCTATTGGTAAACGGAAAAAGTCCATCAGCTTATACTGTAAACGACTCTTTGCAGGTGGATAAAATGTCAATTAAAGACCCTGCATTTGTCCGTTACCTGAATAAATACTATTCTACCCCACTCACATTTACTATTCAGGAGAAGTGCGATTCTTTTGTGGGTAAGACAATTGTTAATGCTAAATTCAATCAATTAGTAAACAGGCGTGAAATAAATTATTTAAGTTACCTAAAAAAGGAAGGCATAGAAACACAGGTAAGATTTCACCAATCTGCTAATAGCATTCCTTATGACGGTTTTTCTTACTATAAAATAGATTACAATGGGGATATTCCTGATGAACTGAAAACAGCATATATGGAAATGTATGAAATGAATGAGGGATGGTTCCGAAGAAAATATAAAAACATTAGGAAAGAAATAAAGGCTAAATATGAAAAAGAGTTTACCATGCAAACAAAATCATAGAAATAAGAAAGCATTTTAACGAAATAAAAGATGGAAAAAGTTGCATCAAAAAAAGAAGAAGGCGAACAGGCTGGGCAGAACAAAGAAAATTTATTTATTCCTGTTGTCCGTGGCTTTTTCGTGAAAACAGGGCTTTTAACTAAATTTATTATTCGCTTCTTTAAAGAGGTGTTTGTTCCTCCTTATGAGTTTGGTGAATTTGCCAGACAATGTTATGCAGTAGGCTACAAGTCAATTCCGTTGGTTGGCATAACAGGTTTTATAATGGGCTTGGTACTTACAGTGCAAGCCAGGCCAACATTGGCTGAGTTTGGTGCTGAGTCCTGGATACCGGGAATGGTATCTGTTTCAATTATTCGTGAAATAGGCCCTGTTATTACTGCATTAATTTGCGCCGGTAAAATAGGCTCTTCTATTGGAGCCGAGTTAGCTTCAATGAGGGTAACAGAGCAGATAGATGCCATGGAAGTATCGGGCATCAACCCGTTCAAATATATAGTAGTTACCCGGGTTTTGGCGACAACCTTAATGGTGCCGGTTTTAGTTATATTTTCAGATTGTATAGCGCTTTACGGATCATTTATTGGCGTTAATCTTAAGGGAGATATCAGCTTTCAGTTATTTGCTTCACAGGTTATCAATATACTCAGTTTTAAGGACATATTTCCAGCCTTTATCAAAACCTTTTTCTTCGGGTTCATTGTTGGCCTGATAGGTTGCTATGAGGGATATAATTCGAATAAAGGTACCGAAGGAGTTGGAATATCAGCAAATGCAGCAGTTGTTATGGGCTCTTTAATGGTATTTATAATAGATATGGTGGCGGTTCAGTTAACAAGTATTTCTCAATAAAAAGAATGGAAACTAACCCCGACAATAAGCCAGATTCAATAAATCCAGGAAACACTTCCAACGGAGGGGATTATGTAGTAGTAGTGGAGCACCTGAAAAAATCATTTGATGATAGGTGTATACTTAAGGATATTAATTTAAAACTTGCTAAAGGTGAAAACCTGGTTGTATTAGGCAAATCGGGAACGGGAAAATCGGTGCTTATTAAGTGTATCGTTCGGCTGCTGGAAGCTGATGGGGGAACAATTTCTGTATTTGGCAAAAACATTGCTGAGCTGGAAGCTAAAGACCTGAATGAGCTACGAAAAAAAATAGGTTTTTTATTTCAGAGTGCAGCACTTTACGATTCCATGTCGGTACGTGAAAACCTTGAATTCTCTATTCGTGAACTTCAGGCAAAAAAAAGTGATGAAATTGATTCGCGCGTAAAAGAAGCATTACAAAATGTTAATCTCTTAGATGCAATCGACGCTATGCCCTCCGATCTCTCAGGTGGTATGCGAAAAAGAGTTGGCCTGGCACGAACGCTAATTTTGAAACCTGAAATAATTTTGTATGACGAGCCTACTACTGGGCTTGACCCAATTACATCAAGAGAGATCAGTAACTTAATAGTAGAAGTTCAGCAGAAATATAATGCTGCATCCCTCATAATTACTCATGATATTGCCTGTGCAAAGACCATTGCAGATAGGGTAATGCTTATCAATGAGGGTATTTGTGTTGCCGAAGGCACTTTCGACGAGCTGCAGAAATCAAGTAATTCACTTGTACAATCTTTCTTTAAACAATAAACAGACAAATTAAAACAGTACATATCATGCAAAAGAATAAGAGTAATAACATCAGGTTAGGAATATTCGTTTCATTAGGGTTGGCTTTATTTATGGCCGGAATATACTATATAGGTAAAAGGCAGCAACTGTTTGGGAGCACTTTTAGAATAAGCTGCGTGTTTAAAGATATAAGCGGCCTTCAGGTCGGGAATAGCGTTAGGCTTTCAGGTATTAATGTAGGGGTGGTTCAAAGCATAGATATAGTAGCCGATACCTCTGTAAGGGTCGGCTTGAGTATAGATGAAAAAGTAAGAAAATTCATAAGCACCGACTCTAAGGCTACAATAGGGTCTGACGGGCTTATGGGAAATAAGTTGGTTATAATTCTGCCTGGAATCAGCTCAGTTACAACAGTTCAGAATAATGGACACCTGGCGACCTATACACCCGTTAATGTAGATGCTATAATGAACAAATTACAAATTACTATTAACAATGTATCAAATATTACCGGAGATCTGTCCGCAATAATGGATAATATACGTTCGGGGAAGGGTACAATAGGAAAACTTTTTATGGATACTGTACTAGCAAAAAATATTGACCAGACCGTGGTAAACATAAAGCAGGGCG
>Ga0210386_10000610_pt1 | contig 33014 bp, 29 predicted proteins | sample IncBWH32OmetaG_FD_160091 | JGI IMG/M metagenome (GOLD analysis project Ga0210386, IMG submission 160091) | Forest soil microbial communities from Barre Woods Harvard Forest LTER site, Petersham, Massachusetts, United States - Inc-BW-H-32-O ...
GAGGCAGCCTGAGCCGAGGCGCGGACGGGCTCCCGGCTGGGGAGCCCGTCCAAACCTCAAAGAGCTATCGAGCCCCCCGGTGTCGGGGGCACTTGGAGACCGACCAGCCTAACCCGCTGCCCCGTGGTTATCCGCTCTACGGCTGGAACCGGGACAACGGGCGCGAGAACCTCGGCGCGTGGATCGAGACCGCTGCGCGCCTCGCCGACCGCTAAGCGCGCCTGCCTTCGGACAGCATCGACGCGCTCCCCGAGAGGCGAGTACGTGGCGGGGGCATCAAGGACCGCAGAACGGACCGCAGCGCCTTTCCTGCGGTCCTTTTGCGGTCCCCAGTGTCGGGAACAGCCGAGAACAGGCGAGAACAGCCGACCACGAGCCCCAGTGTTTTCCCGGCTATTCCCGCGTGTTCCCGGCTGTTCCCAGTTTTGACGTTTATCGGGGAGACAGGATTCGAACCTGCGACCGCCCGGCCCCCAGCCGGGTGCGCTACCAGACTGCGCCACTCCCCGTGGCCTCCGAAGTCTACGGCCATCCGCCGAGCTTGCCCTCGGCTCGCGACCCGAGCGTGCCGTCGGCCAGCGAGCTGTACATACGTTTGTGCACGAGGCCGAGCACCCACCCCACCCCGGCGATCCGGCCGATCTCGGCCGGCCGCCGAGCCCACCTGGCGTCGTCGATCGCGCAGGGCAACGCGCCAGCTGCCGCCGCCGCTCCCGACCCCAACGGAGCCACGCCCTTCACGAGATTGCCAACCACCCCACCGTTTGTGCAAACTGTGCTCGACGCCGAACCGCCCTAGGGGCTGGATTCGCGCGCGCGGCGGTAGCTCAACGGTAGAGCCTCGCCCTTCCAAGGCGATGATGCGGGTTCGATTCCCGCTCGCCGCTTCGGCGCCCGCCGGAGCGCCTGTAGCGCTGCAACCTACCGCCGCCCCTCCACCGGCACCGCCCCCCGCTCGTCGACCAACCCCGGCGGCGGCCACGGCCCGAACCAGTTGTCGCGCGCGCCGTCGAGCGTCACCGTCGAGCCGTTGAACGCCGCGCCGAGCGGCGAGCACAGCAGCGCGACGAGCCACGCGTGCTCCTCCGGGCGGCCGAGCCGCTGCAGCGGCGCCGAGCGCGACATGCCGGCGCGCACGGCCGCCGGATACTTGACCATCACCTCTGTGTCGTACGTGCCCGCCGCGATCGCCGTAACCGTCACGCGCTCGCCCGCCCAGCGCGCCGCGAGTTCGCGCGTCAGCGCCTCGACCGTCGCGCGCGCCGCGCCCGAGTGCGCCATGCCCGGCATCCCGTGATGCGGCGACAACGTCACGTTCACGATCCGTCCGCCGCCGGCCGCTTCGTTGCCGTCGCCACGGGCGCCCGCGTCCGGCGCGAGCGCCAGCTCGTGCGCCGCTTCGGCCATGTTCAGCATCCCTTCGACGTTCAGCCGCCATACGGCGCGCCACCCCTTCGCCGCGATCAGCTCCGCCGGGCTGAAGAATTGCCCGCCGGCGTTGTTCACGAGCACGTCCAGCGCGCCCATCCGCGCTTGCGCCTCGCCGATCAGCCGACGCGCGTCGTCAGCCTCGCGCACGTCGCCCGCGACGGCGTGAACCGTGCCGCCTGTCCCGCCTTCGCGCGCGCCGGCGTCGCCCGCCGCTCGAGCGATCTCCGCCGCCGCCCGCTCGAGCACGTCCGCGCGCCGGCCCGCGATCGTCACCGCCGCGCCGCAGCGCGCCAGCTCGAGCGCCGTCGCCTTCCCGAGCCCCGTCCCGCCGCCCGTCACGAGCGCGCTGCGCCCGCGCAGCATGCCCCGCGCGAAGATCGCCGACCCGTCGCTCGCGTCGCCCACGCGCCGATCATACGTTCGCGCGCGACCGCCGCTCGCCGACGCCCAGCGGCGCGTGCGCCGGCGCGATCGGTCCACGCGGCGTCCGTCCGTCTTACGTTCCCTTTACTCTGTGCCCGTGCCCTACCGGCCGCTGGCCATACTGTCCGGGCTCACGATCGGCGACTACGTGCTGTGGAACTGGTCGCTGAACGGCAGTCACGACGTGCTCTCGCTCGTCTCCGGGCTGACGCTCCCGCCGCTCGCGATCGCCTGCCTGTGGTTGCTCGCGCTGACGATCGGCCGCCTGCTCGGCCGTGTGAGCAGAGGCGCGAGCCCCGCGCGCACGCGCAAGCCCGCCGCCAAGCCGCGTCGCGCCGGCGCCGCGCCGCACCAGGCGGCCGGCCCCGCGCCCGCGCCGCACTCGGCGGCCGCCTCCGCGTCATCGCCCGCGCGCGCCTCACGCAAGCTCGCCGCCTGACGCGGCCGCCGTCGGCGTGAGCGATCGCACGACGCGCCTGCTCCCGCGCTCGCCGCGCGTCCGGCTGCTGCTCGCGGCCTTGCTCATCGCGATCGTCGGCTTCGCGATCGGCGGCTACGTCTACGAGCGCGACCGCACCGGCAACATCTACCACCCGCACGCGCGCTTCGTCCCCGAGGCGACGCCGCAGCCGCCCGCGCGCAAGGTCGATGACTTCGCGTGGCCGTTCTACGGCTACACGCAGGACCACACGCGCTTCTTCCCCGCCCCCGCGAGCCTGCACCCGCCGTTCAGACGCGTGTGGGAGAACGACGCGCACACGCTGCTCGAGTTCCCGCCCGTGCTCGCCGGCGCGCGGATCTTCCAGCTCGGCGACGACGGCGTCCTGCGCGCGTTCGACAAGCACGACGGACGCGTGCTCTGGGCGCGCAGCCTCGGCCGCCTGTCCGCCTCGACGCCGGCCGTCGTCGGCGACGTCGTCTACGCGACCGTGCTCTCGCGCGGCGCCGCCGGCGGCGGGCGCGTGTTCGCGCTGAGCGCCGGCGACGGCAAGACGATCTGGCACCGCGACCTGTCGAGCGCGAGCGAGTCCTCGCCGATCGTCGACGGCGGCAGGGTCTTCTTCGGCTCGCAGAACGGCGCCGTCTACGCGCTCGACGCCGGCGACGGCAGCGTCGTCTGGACCTACCACGCCGGCGGCGCCGTCAAGGCCAGCCCGACGCTGTCCGCCGGCGTGCTCTACTTCGGCGACTACTCCGGCCACGTGCAGGCCGTCAGCGAGCGCACCGGCCGCCGCATCTGGATCAGCGGCTCCGAAGGCGCGCTGCTCGGCAGCGGCACGTTCTACTCGACGCCCGCCGTCTTCTACGGCCGCGTGTTCCTCGGCAACACCGACGGCCGCGTCTACGCCTACGACGCCGGCGACGGCCGGCTCGACTGGGCCGTGCAGACCGGCGCCTACGTCTACGCCTCGCCCGCCGTCACCAACGCGCCCGGCCTCGGTCCGACCGTCTACGTCGGCTCCTACGACGGCACGTTCTACGCGCTCAGCGCCCGCTCCGGGCGGATCGCGTGGAAGTTCGACGCGCACGGCAAGATCTCCGGCTCGGCGACGATCGTCGGCCGCTACGTCTACTTCGCCGACCTCGGCACGCACCGCACGTACGGCCTCGGCATCTCGACCGGCCGCCCCGCCTTCGAAATGCGCACCGGCGCGTTCGACCCCGTGATCAGCGACGGCGCGAACATCTACCTGACCGGGCTCGAAGGCCTCTACGCGCTCGCGCCGCGCTGAGCGCCGCGCCCGCTCACCCCGTGCGACAAGCCGGCGCGCCGCCGAGCGCGCGCGCGAGCGAGAAGCGCGCCGACACCCGCAGCTCGCCGGGCGCGCGCGCGAGCACGCGCGTCCAGCCGCCGGCCGCCGGCCCGACGCAGCCGGCGCCGCGCGTCAGCGTCCAGTACGGCGTGTAGTGCACGCGCACGACGAAGCCGCCGCGCGCGCTCGCCGACAGCGCGAACGAGTCGTTGCCGAGCGCCGTCAGCGCTCCGGGCCCGCTCGCGATCGGCGTCGCGTCGCGCACCTCGTAGATCCGCCAGTGGCGGCTCGCGAACACCTCGCGCAGGTACGGCAGCCCCGCCGCGATCAGCCTGCCCTCGCGCGCGCTCGACGGATCGAGCTTCGTATCCGGCAGCGCGACGTACGTCACCGCCTGCTCGTGCAGCCAGCGCTCGTAGCTCGCGGCCGTCAGCGAATGCGACAGCAGCACGCCGTCGTAGCGCTCGTCGAGCTGCTTCTCCCAGCCGCGCGCGAGCGACACGCGCGGCGCCAGCTCCGCCGCCTCCCAGTGCGAGCGCGTCAGCGGCACCTCCACGCGCACCAGCGTCCCCGCGTGCCGCGCGAGGAAGCGCTCGACCGGCGCGTAGTACGAGCCCTGCGTCGATTCGTTGCCCGCGACCGCAGCCGTTTCGCGCACCGGCCCCCACACCGTCCACGCGCCCCACGCGCACAGCGCGACGCACACCGCCAGCGCGCCGCCCGGTCGCAGCGCCGCCCCGAGCCCTCGCGCGCCGTGCGCCGACGCACTCCCCCCGCCCCCCGCCGCGCGCGCGGCGCCGAGCGCGCAGATCAACAGCGGCCCGGCGAGCAGCACGCCGTAGCGCTCGACGTTGCTGCCCATCGGCGTGTGCACGAGCACGAACGCGACGCACGCGAGCGCGTACAGCGCCGCGCCGAGGCGCAGCTCGGCGGCGCGCGGCGGCAGCGCCCACGCGAACGTCGCGAGCACGAGCGCCGTCGCGGCGAACGAGAGGATCGGATACGGCTCCCAACCGCCCTCTCCAAACAGCCCGACGAGCGCCAGCGCGACGATCGCCGCCGGCAGCGCCAGCGCGAGCAGCGCGCGCGGCGAGCGCCGCGACAGCGCATGCGTCAGCGCGGCGAGGCCGAGCAGCGCGCCCGCGACGGGGCTCGCCGCCGCGCACAGCGCCGCGAGCGCGGCCGCCGCGGCTGTCCGCCGGCGCGCCAGCGCGAGCGTCGCGGCGAGCGCGAACGACACGCCGAGCGCGAACGGCACGCGCCCGATCCACACGTCGCCGACGGCCGCCAGCGCGAACGCGACCGACGCCCAGCGCGTCGCGCGTGCGTGCGCCAGCCGCATCAGCGACTCGAAGCAAGCGACCGACACGAGCACCGACAGCGCGCCGAGCACGCGCAGACCGACGAACCACGCGAGCGGTCCAAACAGCAGGCTGTAGCCCGGCATGTCGTGCCCGGCGTACCAGCGCGCGTCGTAGATCGCGAACCCCGCGCGCCGGAACAGCTCGAGCCGGTACGTCGCAGCCGCCAGATCGGGCGTGCGCGGCGCGAGCAGCAGCCACGCGAGCAGCAGCGCGAGAGCCGTCGCGACGCCGAGCGGCGTCGCGCGCACGCGCTTGGTGGGAAGATCGACCGGGGTCCGGTGTGCTACCCCACCGGACCCCGGCATACCCGCCGCCGTCGCGGCGGGTCCGTACCCGCTTGAACCGCTGACGCGCCCCGAAGTAGCTGTGTAGCCGATCCGCACGCCAGGATAATGACGGCCATGCGCTCGACGAACGCCCTCCGCCGCCGTCGCCGCCGCGCGCTGCTCGCGGCGTGCGCGGCCCTGCTCGCGGCCGCCGCCGCGTGCGGCTGCGGCTCCTCGCGCCCGCGGACGCTCGACGCGCGCGAGCTCGCCGAAGCGCAGACGTTCCCGTACTTCCGCGTCTACTGGGTCGGCCCGACGTTCCTCGGCCACACGCTGACGGCGGCCGACGGGCAGAAGGGCTACATCAGCTCGGTCGGCGACAGCGTCTACTACGGCGACTGCGTCCACGGCAAAGGGATCTTCGGCGGCGGCAGCTGCGTCGTGCCGCTGCAGGTCACGACGGCGATCTACGCGCTGCATGCGAATGCTCCGCTCGGGCGCCAGCGCAACATCGTCGTGCGCGGCGTGCCGGCGACCGTCTACGACGAAGGGCGCTCGATCGAGCTGTACAGCGGGCGCGTCGCGATCGACGTCTTCTCCGACTCATACGCGCACGCGCTCGCCGCCGCGCAACTGCTGCTCCCGCTCAACGCGCCCGGCTCGGCGAGCGGCGGGTTGCCGCCGCCGGTCTACTGCCCCGGCCTCTCAGGACCGCAGGACGCGAGCGTGCGGCAGGCGATGGAAGCGCTACCCGGACGCGCGTGTCAGCGCGCGAGCGCGACGCTCGCGTTCACGAAGAGCGTCTTCCCCGGCTAACCCGAGACGCGCGGCGCGAGCGGCTTGCCGATCTCGCGGCGCAGGCTGACGAACGCGAGCGAGCCGATCGCCGCCGGCACCCACAGCGAGATCGCGCGGTAGATCACGACCGCGACGACGACGTTCGACGCCGGGCGCACGCCGAACAGCAGCAGCATCCCGACGAGCCCGCCTTCGACGGCGACGAGCCCGCCGGGAATCGGGATCGAGTTGGCGAGCATGCCGACGAGGTAGGCCATCAACACGACCCACACCGTCGGCGCGTCGCCGAACGCGGCGAGGCACGCGTACAGCGCGAGGTTGTCGAGCAGCCAGTACGCGACCGCGCCGAGCAGGCGCCAGTCGCGGTCGCGGATCAGCTCGAGCGCGTCGGCGACGCCGTCGGACAGCGCGCGCAGCGCGACGACGAGCCGGCCGCCGCGCTCGCCGCGCCGCTCCGCCGCGCGGCCCGCCCAGCGCGCGAGCGCGAGCGTGCCGAGAATCGTCGCGAGCGCCGCCGCCGCCGGCAGCAGCGTCAGCAGCGCCTTGCGCGAGCCGGGCAGCAGCCCGAGCCACATCGGCACGCCGACGATCACGACCGCGCCGACGTTGACGGCGCTCGTCAGCACGAAGATCAGCACCGAGCGGCGCGCGATCCGGTCGACCGAGACGCCCTTGCTGCGCAGCACCCACGCGCCGAGCGCGATTCCCGCGAGGCCGCTGATCGAGACGACCGAGTTGACCGCGAGCTCGGACAGCGACAGCCGCGACGTCAGCCGCGCGCCGAGCATCCCGAAGACGAGCCCGAACAGCACCGCGTAGCCGGCGCACGAGAGCAGCTCGAGCGCGACCGCGGCGCCGATCAGCGACGGATCGGCGTCGGCGAGATGGTCGAGCGCCGAGCGCAGGTCGGGCACCGACAGCACGAGCGCGACGGCGAGCGCGAAGAAGATCGCAAGGCTGACGATGCTGTTGCGCAGCGTGCGCGACTGCGCGCGCAGCACGTCCGCGCCGTCGTCGAGCTTCTCCGTCTCCCCTCCCTGGCGATCGCCCACGACCTTCACGGTAGCCTGATGAGTCGAGGAGGCATGGCCGAACAAGCGCGCATCTTGGTTGTCGACGACGAGCCCGCCGTGCAGAACGCGCTGTCGCGCGCGCTGTCGCTCGAGCGCTACGACGTCGCGCAGGCGGCCGACGGGCGCGAGGCGCTCGAGCGCCTCGCCGGCGCAGCGTACGAGGTCGTGATCCTCGACGTCTCGATGCCGCACGTCGACGGGCTCGAAGTCTGCCGCCGGCTGCGCGACGGCGGCGACCGCACGCCGGTGCTGATGCTGACCGCGCGCGAGCGCGTCGACGACCGCGTCGCCGGCCTCGACGCCGGCGCCGACGACTACCTCGTCAAGCCGTTCGCGCTGCGCGAGCTGCTCGCGCGCGTGCGCGCGCTGCTGCGCCGCTCGAGCGACGAGGACGAGCACGAGCGCGCGCTCGCATTTGAGGACCTGCGCCTCGACCGCCTCGCGCACGAGGCGTGGCGCGGCGAGCGGCTGCTGGCGCTGACGCGCACCGAGTTCCTGCTGCTGGAGATGTTCATGCGCCATCCGCGCCAGGTGCTGACGCGCTCGGCGATCTTCGAGCACGTGTGGGGCTACGATTTCGGCGCGACGTCGAACTCGCTCGGCGTCTACATGGGCTACCTGCGGCGCAAGACCGAGGTCGGCGACGAGCCGCGCCTGCTGCACACCGTGCGCGGCGTCGGCTACGTGCTGCGGGGAAGCGCGTGAGCTTCCGCCGCCGGATCGCGCTCGCGTCCGCGGCGGCCGTCGCGATCGCGGTCGTGCTCGCGTCGCTGCTGACGTACGTGCTGACCTCCAACCAGCTGCACAGCCAGATCGACGAGCAGCTGCGCAACCGCGCGCACACGGCCGGGCGGCTGCAGCGCTACCTGCAACCCGGCGCCGGCTCGAAAGCGGCGGCGATCGTCAAGCGCGACAGCGAACGCCTGAACCTCGATCTCAACGGGCTCGACGGCTCCGACAAGGCTTCCAATGAAGGCTCGCCGGGCGGCGCGCAGCAACAGGGCGAAGCCGCCAACGTCCCGCGTTACGGACCGCTCGCGCGCAACCTGTTCGGGCGACTGCCCGCGGGACCGGACACGGTCCGCGGCTACCAGCAGGTCGTCAACTCGAGCGGCACGATCGTCGTGCGCTCGGCGCACAACGTCTCGCTGCCGGTCGACGCCGCGACGCTCGCGCTCGCGAGCAACGGCGGCGAACCGTTCTTCCGCGACGCGCGCGTAACCGGCCTGCACCTGCGCGTGCTCGCCGAGCCGTTCGGCAGGGGGCGCGCGATCCAGCTCGCGCAGCCGCTGACCGAAGTCGACAGCCTGCTCAGCCGCCTGCGCCTGATCCTCGCGCTGCTCGACCTCGGCGGGATCGCGCTCGCGGCGCTGCTCGGCCGGCTCGTCGCCGGCGCCGCCGTGCTGCCGCTCAAGCGCCTGACGCAGGCGACCGAGCACGTCGCGCTGACGCGCGACCTCAGCGGGCGGATCAAATCGGTCGGCCACGACGAGATCGGCCGGCTCGCGCGCAGCTTCAACGCGATGCTCGACGCGCTCGAGCGCTCGATGAGCGCGCTCGATGACTCCGTGCACGCGCAGCGCCAGCTCGTCGCCGACGCGTCGCACGAGCTGCGCACGCCGGTCACGAGCCTGCGCACGAACATCGAGCTGCTGCAGCAGACCGACGACATGGACCCGAACGACCGCCGGCGCCTGCTCGGCGACGTCGTCGAGCAGATCGAGGAGCTGACGCTGCTGATGAACGACCTGATCGAACTCGCGCGCGGCGACGAGCCGTTCGCCGCCGCCGAGGACGTGCGGCTGGACTCGCTCGTCGGCGAAGTGATCGAGCGCACGCGCCGCCACGCGCCGGCCGCCGAGTTCGAGCTGGCCCTGACGCCGACGATCGTCGCCGGCGTGCCCGCGCGCCTGGAGCGCGCGATCGGCAACTTGATCGACAACGCGATCAAGTACAGCCCGCCGCACGAGCCGGTCGAGATCGTGCTGTCGGGCGGCGAGCTGACCGTGCGCGACCACGGGCCGGGGATCTCGGCGGCCGAGGAGCCGCACGTGTTCGACCGCTTCTACCGCGGCGCCGAGGCGCGCGGGCGGCCGGGCTCGGGGCTCGGCCTGGCGATCGTACGTCAGGTCGTCGACCAGCAGGGCGGCCGCGTCTCGGCCGAGCGCGCCGCCGGCGGCGGGACGCTGATGCGCGTGTGGCTCGCCGGCGCCGAGACGCTCCCGCCCGACGCGCTCGACGGCCGCCTCGACGAGCTCGCGCGCGGCGCGGCGCGGCGCGAACCGGCCGGCGTCGGCGGCGACGGCCGCGCGGCCGAGCGCTCGCGCGGCTGAGCGCGGTGCGCCAGCGCGCGTCGGCGGAACAGCGCCGGCGCGATCCCGTAGCGGCGACGGAACAAGAGCGCGAAGTGCGGCGCCTGGCGGTAGCCGACGATCCGCGCGACCGTCGCGACCGGGATCGCCGGCTGCTCGGCGAGCAGCTGCGCGGCGGCGCTCATCCGCCGCGCGCGCAGGTCCTCGTGGAAGCTCAGCTCGCCGAACTGCGCGTACGCGCGCTGCACCTGGCGCGGCGAGCTCGACACGGCGGCGGCGACCTCCGCGAGCGTCAGCCGCCGACGGTAGTTGCGCGCGACGCAAACGCGCGCCAGCAGGTACAGGCGCCGTCGCGCCGCGAGCGTCTCGTCTTGCACACCCGCTGATCCGACCGGCCGCGCCCGCCGGGACACGGCGCGCGCGAACCGCCAGCGCTAGTCCTCGCCGAGCTCGAGCACGGCGAGGAACGCCTCCTGCGGGACCTCGACGCGGCCGACCTGCTTCATCCGCTTCTTGCCCTCCTTCTGTTTGGCGAGCAGCTTTTTCTTGCGCGTGATGTCGCCGCCGTAGCAGCCGGAGATCACGTCCTTGCGAAACGCCTTGACCGTCTCGCGCGCGATCACGTGCGCGCCGATCGCGGCCTGGATCGGCACGTCGTACTGCTGGCGCGGGATCCGCTTGCGCAGCTTCTCGGTCAGCGTACGTCCGATCTCATACGCCTTCTCGCGATGCACGACCATCGACAGCGCGTCGACCGTGTCGCCCGCGAGCAGCACGTCGAGCTTGACGAGATCCGACGGCTTCATTCCGCTCAGCTCGTAGTCGAGCGACGCGTAGCCGCGCGTGCGCGACTTCAGCTGGTCGAAGAAGTCGAGCACGATTTCGGCCAGCGGCAGCTCGTAGTTCAGCTGCACGCGCTCGGGCGAGAGGTAGTGCATGCCCGAGTGCACACCGCGGCGCTCCTGGCACAGCTCCATCACGGCGCCGACGAACTCTTTCGGCGCGATGATCGACGCGTTGATGAACGGCTCGCGGATCTCCTCGATCGTGCCTGGGTCGGGCATGTCCGACGGGTTGTGCACCTCGAGCTGCTCGCCGTCGGTGAGCGTCACGTCGAACTCGACCGACGGCATCGTCGCGAGCAGCTCGAGGTCGTACTCGCGCTCCAGGCGCTCACGCACGATGTCCATGTGCAGCAGGCCGAGGAAGCCGCAGCGAAAGCCGAAACCGAGCGCGTCGGAGGTCTCCGGCTCCCACGACAGCGCGGCGTCGTTCAGCGTCAGCTTCTCGAGCGCGTCGCGCAGGTCGGGGTAGTCGTCGGAGTCGATCGGGAACAGCCCGCAGAAGACCATCGGCTTGACCTCGCGATAGCCCGGCAGCGCCTCGCTCGCCGCCGCGCCGCCGCCGGCGCGCGCGCGCGTCGTCAACGTGTCGCCGACGCGCAGCAGCGTGACGTCCTTCAGGCCCGTGATCAGATAGCCGACCTCGCCCGCCGCGAGCTGGTCGGTCGGCATCATCTGCGGGCTGAACACGCCGATGTCGTCGATCTCGGCGTGCGTGTCGGTCGCCATCGCGCGGATCGCCTCGCCCTTCTTGAACACGCCGTCGACGACGCGGATGTAGGCGATCACGCCGCGGTACTGGTCGAACTCGGAGTCGAAGATCAGCGCGCGCGGCGCCCCGCCCGGGTCGCCCGCCGGCGGCGGCACGCGCGCGATCAGCTCCTCGAGCACGTCCGCCACGCCCGCGCCGGTCTTGCCGCTGATCTTCAAGATCGACTCCGGCGGCTCGCCGATCAGCTCGCTGACTTCGCCGGCGACGCGCTCCGGCTCGGCGCCCGGCAGGTCGATCTTGTTCAGGCACGGGATCAGCTCGAGCCCCGACTCGACCGCGAGATACGTGTTCGCGACGGTCTGCGCCTCGACGCCCTGCGAGGAGTCGACGACGAGCAGCGCTCCCTCGCACGCCGCGAGCGAGCGCGAGACCTCGTACGTGAAGTCGACGTGCCCCGGCGTGTCGATCAGGTGCAGTTGGTAGGTCTCGCCGTCGCGCGCCGTGTAGAACACGCGCACCGCCTGCGCCTTGATCGTGATCCCGCGCTCGCGCTCGAGATCCATCGAGTCGAGCAGCTGCGCCCTCATGTCACGCGAAGCGACCGTGTGCGTCAGCTCGAGGATCCGATCGGCGAGCGTCGACTTGCCGTGGTCGATGTGCGCGATGATCGAGAAGTTGCGGATCTGCGATTGGTCCATGAGCGGATACAGCGTAGAGGGCGCGCTAGCCTTGTCTCTCCGGCGGATCGCCAACTCGACTATGGATCCCTCGAGATCCAACCGCGGCTACGCGCCGGCCTTCGGGCCGGCGGCCTGTCCAGGTGTCGGGAGTGTCAAGCCGCCCAGGCGATAGACACACAGTCCTGGGACGTATGTAGTAAGCGGCGATCTCTGATCGGGCGCACGCCGGGTGGGCTTCGGCCCACCCGGCCTCTGCTCGGCTCAGGCGGCGTCGGGCGTATCGGGGCGGCGCGCGAGCTGGTTGACGATCAGCCGGTGCACCTGGTGCGCCTCGGGAACGCGCATCGCGAGCACGGCGCGCACGTAGACGAGCAGCCCGGCCGCGCCGGCGGCGCCGACGCTGACGATCTGCGCCGGCAGCGACGTGCCGAGCAGGTCGTCGAGCAACTTCCACACGAGCCACGAGACGCCGGCGAGCAGCGCGGACGCGACGGCGATGCGCACGGTGATCATCGTCGTCTGCGCGCCTTCGAGGCGGCCGTTGAAGCCGACGCGCAGGCGTCGGACCTGCAGGAACGTCATCACCGCGTTCGCCGCGACCGTGCCGATGATCAACCCGGCGATGCCGAACGGCTTGTACAGGCCGATCGAGACGACGATGTCGACGACGATGTTCATCGCCGCCAGTCCGGTCGGGATCCACGGCCGCTGCACGGCGAAGAACGTGCGCGTCAGCAGCAGGTTGAGGCCGCCGAACGGCAGGCTGAAGGCGAACCAGAACAGGGCGATCGCGACGACGTGCGTCGAATGCGCCGAGAAGGCCCCGCGCTGGAACAGCAACCGCACGATCGGCGTCGCGAGCACGATCATGAACGCCGCGGCGGGGATCAACAGCAGGTTGATCTGGCGCATGCCGATGCCGACCGCCCGGCGCATCGCGCCGACGTCGCGGTCGGCGGCCATCCTGCTGAGCGTCGGGAACAGGACGGTCGCGACGGCGACGCTGAACAGTCCCTGCGGCAGCATGTACACGCGGAACGCGTTGTCGATCGCGCGCGGCGCCTCGGCGGAGACGAGCGTGCCGAAGACCGAGTTGATCAGCTGGTCGAGGTTGACGATGCCGAGGCCGATCGTCACCGGGAGCATCAGCGTGAAGACCTGCTTGATGCGCGGATCGCGCCAGTCGATGTGCGGCTGCAGACGAAAGTCGATCCGCCCGAGCGCGCCGGCGGCCATCAGGAACTGCACGAACGTCGCGACGAGGATCGCCGCCGCGTAGAGGTACAACTGCGCTTCTTCGCCGTGGAAGCGCGGGCGCAGGATCAGCAGCAGCAGGAGGATCACGACGTTCCACACGGCCGGCGAGATCGCCGGGATCGAGAAGTGGTCGTAGGACTGCAGGACGCCGACGAGCAAGCCGGTCAGGCCGAGCAGCAGGATCACCGGGAACAGCACCTGCGAGAAGCCAGCCGTCATCCCGTCGAGCACGCCGTTGAACTTGCCGCCGGTGAACAGCGGCATGATCACGCCGGCCGTCAGGATGAAGAAGGCCGTCAGCGCGCCGAGCGCGATCAGCATGATCCAGAACAGCGTCGAGGCCAGCCGGAACGCCTCTTTGCGCCGCCCGCGCTGGAGCAGTTCGGTGAAGACCGGCACGAACGCCGCCGACAGCGCCGCGTTGGCGAACAGGTTCGCGAACAGGTTCGGCACCTGGAAGGCGATCGTGAACGCCGAGAACGGCCCGCGAATGCCAAAGAAGCTCGCCGCCGCGATTTCTCGCACGAGGCCGGCGATCCGCGAGACGCCGGTCGCGATCGAGAAGATCGCCGTGTTGCGCGCGACGCGACCGCCGCCGGGCGGCACGGGAGCGGTCGGTTCCTCCGCGGCGGCTTCAGCGGGCACGGGCAAGGCCGCTATAGTACGGCGCTCCGCGGCGCGCCAGGACCGTTCTGTCTCGCGGCTCGCGCGGCTCTTTTCATGGCTAACATCCACTCACAGAAGAAGCGAATCCTGCGCTCCGAGCGCGAGCGAATCGAGAACCGCCAGTACACGTCGGCGATCAGGACGCACTTCCGCCGGCTCGCGACGCTCGTGCACGACGGCGACGACGCGAGCGCCGATGAGACGCACCGCGAGCTCGTCTCGACGATCGACAAGGCCGTCAAGCGCGGCGCGATTCATCGCAACAACGGCGCGCACAAGAAGTCCCGCGCCGCCCGTCTTCGCGCGAGCAAGTAGCGCCGGACGCGCTCAGCCGGCGATCTTCGCGATCGCGCGAAGCGCAACCGTGTCCTCGCCGAGCGCGGCCGAAGATGAGCGCTCGGAGGCGATCGCGGCGCCGCCGCGCGAGTCGAGCTCGAGGTCGGCGAGCGCGCCGAGCGCGGCGCGCAGGCGCTCGGGGGTGCTGCGCTGGACGTCGGCGATCAGGCGGTCGGCGGCGCGCGAGGGCATGCGCAGGCCGCGCTTGACGGTCGCCGCCGACTCGCCCGCCTGCAGGCGCAGCGAGACGGCGAGCGCGTCGCGCAGGCGCGAGGCGATCAGGTAGACGAGCCCCGACAGGCGCTCGCCCTGCTCGCGCAGGCGCAGGTACAGCCGGGTCGCCTCGCGCTCGTCGCCGCCGACGAGCGCGTCGGCGAGCGCGTACGCGCGAAGCTCGGACGAATGCGCGGCGCGGCGTTCGACCCGCTCGGCGTCGATCGTGCGGGCGGCGGCGGCGCGAGGCTCGCCGCGCTCGGCGCCCGCGGAGCCCTCGCCGTCGGCGCCCTCGTCGCCGTCGTGGCCTTCGAGCGCTAGCTTCTCGAGCTCGCGCAGCAGCCGCTGCTGGCGCTCGCCGACCTGCGCGACGAGCGCGTTGGCGGCGGCGGCGTCGAGCGAGAGGCCGAGCCGCGCGCCGTGCTCGCGCGCCCACTTGGGCAGCTCCCACGGCTTGACGTTGATCTGCGCGACGACCTGCCCGCCGGCGCGCTTGACGGCGTCGTGCAGCGCGGCCGGCGCCTTCGCGCGCGCCTCCTCGCGCGCGAACAGCGCGAGCGTCGTCTCGGGCGGCATCCGCGCGAGCGCCGGCGCGAGGTCGCGCTCGACGTCGGCCTCGCGCCAGCGCTCGACGCCTTCGACGACGATCACGCGCCGCCCGACGGCGAGCGTCAGCGCGGCGAGCGCGCCGGCGACGGCGGCGGGCGTCGCGCGCTCGCCGTCGAGCAGCTCGACGCTCGCGACGCCGCCGTCGGCGTCGGGCCGCTCAGCGAGCGCGCGCAGCCCGGCGCGGCGCTCGGCGAGCGCTCCGTGGTCGTCGCCGTGGATCAGGTACGCGGGCTTCAGCTCGGGCACAAGGGCGAGTCTAGGTGCAGCCGGCGACGAGCTAGAAGCTCACGGTCGATACCGCCGGCCGAACGACGAAGTTGACGAGCTTGCCCGGGACGACGATCGCCTTGACGATCTCGTTGCCGTCGAGATGCGCCTGCACGTTGGGTGCCGCTAGGCACAGCTCCTTCAGCTCGTCGGCGCTCGCGCCTGTCGCGGCCTGTACGCGGTCGCGCAGCTTGCCGTTGACCTGGCAGACGAGCTCGTAGACGTCGCGCTCGAGCAGCTCCTCTTCGGCGCTCGGCCACGACGTCTCCCAGACGCGTTCGCCGGTCAGCCGCTCGAACACGTCGGCGGAGACGTGCGGCGCGAACGGGAACAGCAGCGACGCGCCGGTCGCGAGCGCGAAGCGCAGCATCTCGACGTCGGCCGAGTCGCGCAGCCGCGAGCAGTCGTTGAGCAGCTCCATCACGGCGGCGATCGCCGTGTTGAAAGCGAAGCGACGCAGGTCGCCGCTGACCTTGTCGATCGCCCAGTGCGCCTTGCGCAGCAGCACGAGATCGTCGCCCTGCGCGCCGGCGTCGCCGTGCGGCGGTCCGCTCGCCGCGCCGCCGCGCTCGGCCGTCTCCGCGCCGAGTCGCCAGAGCCGCGAGAGGAAGCGGTGGACGCCGTCGACGCCGGCGTCCGACCAGTCGGCGTCCTGGTCGGGCGGCCCGACGAACAGGATGTAGCAGCGCGCCGCGTCGGCGCCGACGCGCTCGACGATCGACGCGGGCGAGACGACGTTGCCGCGCGACTTGCTCATCTTGGCGCCGTCCTTCGTGACCATGCCTTGCGTGAACAGCGCCTGAAACGGCTCCTGGAAGTCGAGATGGCCGAGATCGGCGAGCGCCTTGCAGAAGAAGCGCGCGTACATCAAGTGCAGGATCGCGTGCTCGACGCCGCCGATGTACTGGTCGACGGGCATCCACTCGCGCAGCGCGTCGGGGTCGAACGCGGCGAGGTCGTTGTGCGGGTCGCAGTAGCGCAGGAAGTACCACGAGGAGTCGACGAACGTGTCCATCGTGTCGGTCTCGCGCCGCGCGCGACCGCCGCAAGCGGGGCAGTTAGTGCTGACCCAGTCCTCGACGGCGGCGAGCGGCGAGCGGCCCTTCGGCGTGTAATCGTCGATCTCGGGCAGCTGCACCGGCAGCTGGTCGTCGGGCACGGGCACGACGCCGCAGTCCTCGCAGTAGAGGATCGGGATCGGCGCGCCCCAGTAGCGCTGGCGCGAGACGAGCCAGTCGCGCAGCCTGTAGTTGACGGACGCGTGGCCGTTGCCTTCGCGATCGAGCCAGCGGACGATCTCGGCGAGCGCGTCGCGGTTGGGCAGGCCGTCGAAGTCGGAGCCGCAGTTGACGAGCACGCCGTCGCCGGTGTATGGCAGCGCGTCGTCGTCGGCGGCGTCGCTGCCGCCGGCCGGCTCGATCACGCGGCGGATCGGCAGGTCGAAGGCGCGTGCGAACGCGTGGTCGCGCTCGTCGTGCGCGGGCACGGCCATGATCGCGCCGGTGCCGTACTCCATCAGCACGTAGTCGGCGACGTACATCGGGATCTGCTCGCCGTTGACGGGGTTCGTCACGCGGCGCCCGAGCGGCACGCCGGTCTTCGGCCGCTCGACGTCGCCGCGCTCTTGGTTTGACTCGTTGAGCGCGACGTTGACGTACTCGCGCACTTCGTGCTCGTGCTCGGTGCCGTGCGCGAGGCGCAGCACGTCGGGGTGCTCGGGCGCCATCACGAAGAACGTCGCGCCGAACAGCGTGTCGGGGCGCGTCGTGAAGACGGGGTAGTCGATCGCGAGCTCGTCGCAGCGGAACGTCACCTCGGCGCCCTCGGAGCGGCCGATCCAGTTGCGCTGCATCGTCTTGACGTTCGCCGGCCAGTCGATCGTCTCGAGGTCGCCGAGCAGCCGCTCGGCGTAGTCGGTGATGCGCAGGAACCACTGCTCGAGCTGGCGCACCTCGACGAGATGCCCGCAGCGCTCGCAGCGCCCGTCGGCGTCGACTTGCTCGTTGGCGAGCACGGTCTGGTCGTGCGGGCACCACTTGACGGCCGCCTCCTTGCGGTAGGCGAGGCCGGAGCGGAACAGCTCGAGGAAGATCCATTGCGTCCAGCGGTAGTAGCTGGGTTCGTGCGTCGCGAGCTCACGCGACCAGTCGATCGAGATTCCCCACGACCGAAACTGGCGCTGGAAGGAGGCGATCGAGACAGCCGTCGAGAGGCGCGGATGCTCGCCGGTCTTGATCGCGTGGTTCTCGGCGGGCAGACCGAACGCGTCGTAGCCCATCGGGTGCAGCACGCGACGCCCGAGCCGGCGGTGGAAGTGCGCGATCGCGTCGCCGACGGAGTACGTCTTCAGGTGGCCGATGTGCGGCTCGCCGCTCGGATACGGGAGCATCTCGAGCACGTAGGAATCGTTCGCGTGAGCGGCGGCGTCGTGCGTGTTGGCGACCTCCCACGTGCGCTCCTCGGCCCAGATGTCCTGCCAACGCGCCTCGATCTCGTGGGGGTCGTATTGAAGGGCGGTCATCGCGCCGCAGATTAGCGGTCGCTTGGGTGGCTAACGTCTCGCGAGGCTCACCTACGAGGTCGGGCCGCGCCGGCGGCGTCACCGGGCGGAGCGCAGAGCGGCGGTGAGTTCACGGCACGCGGGCGAGCGCGTCGTCGCCGGCGATGAAGCGGCTGTTGCGGCGCAGCAGCGCGACGATCTCGGCGGGCGCCTTGTCGGGCGAGCCGGCGTCGAACGGCGGCTGCGGGTCGTACTCGATGCCGAGCTGGATCGCCTGCGCGACGGCGTCGCCGGCGACGCGCGCGGCGAGCGCGAGCGCCATGTCGATGCCGGCGGAGACGCCGGCGGCGGTGACGAGCTTGCCGTCGAAGACGACGCGCTCGGAGACGGCGTCGGCGCCGAGCTCGCGCAGTGTCTCGATCGCGAGCCAGTGGCCGGTGGCGCGCTTGCCGTCGAGCAGGCCGGCGGCGGCGAGGATCAGCGAGCCGGTGCAGACGGACGTCGTCCACGTGCTCGTCTCGTGCGCGGCGCGCAGCCAGTCGAGCGCCGAGCGGCCGGCGCGCGCGGCGACCTCGCCGGGGCCGCCGGGGACGAGCACGATCTCGGGCGCGCGAACGTCGGCGAGCGAGCGCTCGGCGTGCAGGGTGAGCATGCCGTTGTCGGTGCGTACGGGTCCTGGCTCGGCGGCGACGAAGGTGACGCGAGCGCCGGGGATCCGGCTGAGCACCTCATAGGGGCCGATCGCGTCGAGCGCCGTGAACCCGTCGTACAGGAGGATCGCTGTGTTCATCTGCTTGGCTCCTTTTCGATGATCGATCGACGGCCGCCGTGCGAGCGGCGGTGCGCGGCGTCCGCGGGGCGAACGCCGCCTGCTTGAAAGCGGCGGCGGTACTCGGCGGGCGCGACGTCGAGCGCTCGCAGGAACGCGCGGCGCATCGTCTCGGCGGCGCCGAAGCCACAGGCGGCGGCGACGCGAGCGATCGGCTCGGCGGTGTCCTCGAGGCGCCGCCGGGCGGCCTCGAGGCGGACGCGCTCGACGTAGCGCGCGGGCGTCACGCCGGTCTCGGCGCGGAACGCACGCGCGAAGTGGCGCGCGCTCATGTTCGCGCGCGCGGCCATCGCGTCGACGGAGTGATCGCCGGCGACGTCGTCGAGGATGCTCCGCTGGACCTCGCGCAGCGGCTCGCGCGCGGGCTCTTGCGCGGCGAGCGTCGCGCTGAACTGCGACTGGCCGCCGGGGCGGCGCAGGAACATGACGAGGTGGCGCGCGATCGTCAGCGCGGCGTCGCGGTCGTGGTCGCGCTCGACGAGCGCGAGCGCGAGGTCGATGCCGGCGGTGACGCCGGCCGACGTCCAGATGTTGCCGTCGCGCACGAAGATCGGGTCGGGGTCGACGCGCACGTCGGGATGCAGGCGCGCGAGCGCGGCGGCGGCGGCCCAGTGCGTCGTCGCGCGGCGACCGGCGAGCAGGCCGGCGGCGGCGAGCACGAACGCGCCGGTGCAGACCGACGCGGTGCGCCGTGAGCGCGCGGACGCGTCGGCGACCCACTCGAGCAGACGAGCGTCGGCCGACGCGGCGCGCGCGCCGCGGCCGCCGGGAACGATCAGCGTGTCGATCCGCTCGGGCGCGTCGAGCAGCGAGCCGTCGGGGACGAGCGTCAAGGCGCTCGACGTGCGGATCGGAGCGCCGTCGGCGCTGAGCGTGCGGATCGTGTAGCCGCCTGGCACGGCGCGCGAGTCGGATCGCCGCGCGCCGGGGGCAGCGGCGAGAGCGGCGTCGAGCAGGCGGTTGGCGGTGGCGAAGACCTCGATCGGACCGCTGACGTCGAGGCTCTGGACGTCGTCGAACAGCAGCACTGCGATCGTTCGCGTGTCAGCGGGGTTGGACATGCGCCGATCATCGCCCAGACGGCGCCTGTCCGCAAGGACGGATTTCCCATGATTTCTGCCAAGGAGCTGCGCAAGACCACGCTCGTCGCAAGGCGTGCGCGAGGTCTACGATGAGCGGATGGAGCGTCAGTCGGGGGCAGGCGGCGGCGGGACGATCGAGCGCGAGACGCTCGAGGCGACGCCGGCGCGCGTGGCGTCGATCGTCGAGGCGGCGGAACGCGCGGCGAGCGAGCTGCGCGAGCAGGCCGAGGCGCGCGCACGCGAGCGAATCGCGGAGGCGGATCGGGCGGCGGCGAACCGCGTGCGCGCGGCGGAGGAGGAGGCCGAGGAGCTGCTGCACGAGGCTCGCGCCCGGGCGGAGACAGCGCGCAACCACGCGGTTGCCGACGTCGGCGCGATCCACGCCGAGGCGGAGCGCGTCAGAGCGGAGGCGCACGTAGAGGCCGAACGCGTGCGCGAGCGTGCGCAGGCGGACGCCGAGGCGCGGGCCGAGCGCGCGATCTCCGCGGGCGGCAAGGACGTCGAGAAGCTGCGCGCCGACGCGCTCGAGCAGGCGCAGCGCGTGCGCGCGAAGGCGCGCGAGGACGCGCGCGAGATCGTCGGCGAAGCGCACGTCGTCGCGCGCGAGGTGCTGCGCGATGGAGGCGAGCTGTCGCGCAACTTGCGCGAGCTGTCGGCGTCGCTGCGCAACAACGCCGAGCGCCTGCTGCGCGACGTGCGCCTCGCGCACGGCAGCATGACGGCGCGCCTCGACCAGACGAGCCCGAGCGGCGGCGTCGGCGCGGGCCGGGGCGGCGCGAGCGGCGGCGTCGGCGACGCACGCCGGCTCGACGACGGCGACGACGACCTGGAGGTGCCGGAGTTCATTCCGCCGGAGTGAGGTTGCGTAGTCGCGCGCGGCCGAGCGCGCACGCGCGGTCTCGCAGACAACACGCTGCGGTTGCGCGCCAAGCGCAGCCGACATCGGCCGAACCTCGTGCGCTCGACGGCTACACTTTTCCTGACGCATTCCGGGGCTATAGCTCAGCTGGGAGAGCGCTACCGTGGCACGGTAGAGGTCGTCGGTTCGAGCCCGACTAGCTCCACTCCATCTAATTTGCAGCGAATTCCTTGAGCACGTTCTTATCGGTGGTGGAACCGTGTGAGTACCGCCGGGAAAGCTGTGCGCAGCGGTTCGACTTGAGGTCGGTTTGGCTCCATGGACAGTTGTCTACCGGTACTGCGGTCCGCGAGGGCCCTCGGCCGTCGGATCTTTTCAAAGCGTGGTCAATATCTCGACGTCATTTCCGTCGCGCATCGCGCGGATGCTCGAGTCGAACGTGATCAGGCGCACCCCGCGGCGACGGGCAAGTGTCAGTAGGTGCGCGTCTGTGACCTGCCGATAGCCAGCGATCGACGGCACGTCACTGTCGCTCATTGAGACGTCATCGGTCAGGAAGCGATGATCGGGGTGCGCGCGCAATGCTGAAAGCACCTCACGTGCCGCATCGACGCCGATCGCGCTTGGCAGCACGATCGGGTTGGACGACACGCGCACGAAGCCGCTCTCTGTGATCGGGCACGTCGCCCATCCCGCGGAGCCGTTCGCCGTGAACCATGCGCGCATCGCCGCATGGTGGACGTGGGAGTCCCAAGCCAGCGCGACGAGCGCGTTGACGTCCAGCAGCCCCACCGGGAAGCTCAATCCTCGTCGAGTGCTCGCTGCACCATCTCTGGCGTGATTGGCGGCGTACCCGCCGGCACACGGATGACCGGCAGTCCGTCGTCAGCCTCAACTCGAGCGGGGGTCAGTCCTCGACGAGCAAGCTCGGAGATAACGGAGCCGAGCGAGCGGCGCTCCCCAGCGGCAAGCTGCCGCGCAACCGCGACCACATCCTCGTCGATATTCAAGGTCGTCCGCACAAAATGATGTTAGCGCATCATCGCATCACCGGTGGCGTCGGTCCGCCCGCGCGAGCCGCCGAGCAGGATCTGATAAGCGCTCACACCGCCGGCACGCTAGCGTCGTCAGTCGTGCCCGCCCGCCCGATGCGTGAGGTCCGAGTGGCGCGCAACGCCGTCGCCGGCGTCTTTGTCCGTGCGCTTGGCCGGCGTCAAACAGGAAAGGAGCCTCACCGGTGAAGACAATGACTTGCAAGGACTTGGGGGGACCGTGTGACCTGCCGCATCACGGAAAAAGCGCCAATGACGTGATCAAGGCACAGGATTCCCACCTGAAGGAGATGGTCGCGAACGGCGACGACTCGCACAAGGCCGCCTTGGCGGAGATGCAAGGTAGGTGGAAGCACCCACTGTCGGGAATGGGGTGGTACAGAAGGACGAAGCGCGAGTTTGCCGCTCTGCCTGAAGACTGATGCGGTGCACGAGCGTCGCCGACGTCTTCACCTCAGAGCGTCACGACCCCCGGGTGCAGGATCTCCGGGTCATGGCCGGGGACGACCGCCAAACCGGCGTCGCGCATCGCTCGCAGTCGCTCCGCCGAACGCCGCTGCTGCTCGTGGTCGTCGGCGAACAACGGAAAGCGGTGGTCGTCGAAGCCGGACGCGAAGTGCGCCACGTCGGCGCCGAGCACGACGTCGCCGATTCGCACCGACTGGTGGCCCGGCGTGTGGCCGGGCGTCAGGAGGAGCTCGACGCTGCCGTCGCCGAGCAGGTCGACGTCGCCGTCTACGAGGATCACCTCGCGACCGTCCTCGCCCGTATAGTCGCCCGGTAGGAAAACGTTGCGTCGCACCGCCGCGTCGTCGTGCCCGGCCTCCCATTCGCTGCGTTGAATCACGACCGGCACCGACGTCGGGATCAGGCGCAGCCCGCCGACGTGATCCCAGTGCAGATGCGTCAAGACGACCTTCGTCAGCGTGTCGACGTCGATCTGCTCGGCGACGCTCCGCTCCTGCTCGAGCCCGAACACGCCGAACACGTCCGGACGGTCGTAGTAGGCGGCCGGATCGTCGATCGCGCCCGGGTTCAGGCCGGTGTCGATCAAGATCCTCTCGCTCGCCGTCTCGAGGACATACGCCGGCACCGGATAGCGGAACGCTCGGTCGAGATCGTCGCCCGCGCGAAAGAGGCCCGCCGGCGCCGTGAACCACCCGACGTTCAATCGTTCGAGCTTCATCGTGCTCAGCCGAGCGGTTCGCCGGCGTTGAGCCGGTTGCCGTCGGGATCGGTCACCGACGTTCGCCGCACGACGCCGCCGACGCTCTCGATCGGCTCCGCCTGCACCCCGCGCTCGGCGAGCCCCGCGCAGAACGCATCGAGGTCGTCTACCAGCAACGTGTTCAACGCCGTTCCCGCGCGCGGCGGATCGGCGATCACGTAGACCCACCCCGTGTCCGTCACGCGCCACGCGGCCTCGGCGGCGTTCGGCAGCAGCTCCGGCGGCGAGCCGAAGAAGCGCGTGTACCACTTGATCGCCGCGTCGCGGTCGGCGACCGGGATGCCGGCGAACACGTGCGTCAGGCTCATCATCGACGATGTTCCCATACGCGCCGACGCGCGCAACTCCGGCCGCGCTCGCGAGGCGAGCCGGCGTACACTTACAGCGACCCGCCCGAGAAACGAGGAGGTCGAGATGAACAGCCAACTGCCGCCCGGACCGCGCGCGCCGAGCGTGCTGCAGACGCTCGGCTGGTGGAGCCGGCCCGCCGCCTACCTCGATCGCTGCCGCGCGCGCTACGGCAAGCGCTTCACGATCCGCCTGCTCGGGCAGTCGCCGTTCGTGATCATCTCCGACCCTGACGAGATCAAGCAGATCTTCACCGCCCCGCCCGACGTGCTGCACCCCGGCGAGGGCGCGCAAATCCTCGAGCCGGTGATCGGCCCGAGCTCGGTGATCCTGCTCGACGAGGGCCCGCACATGCGCCAGCGCAAGCTGCTGCTGCCGGCGTTCCACGGCGAGAAGATGCAGCGCCTCGCCGGCCTGATGTCGGAGCTCGCCGAGAACGAGGTCGCCTCGTGGCCACTCGAGGAGCCGATCGCGCTGCACCCGCGCGTGCAGCGCCTCACGCTCGAGGTGATCCTGCGCGCCGTCTTCGGACTCGAGCGCGGCTCACAGCTCGACGAGTTGCGCGACCTGATGACAGAGCTGCTCGCGTTCGGCGAGAGCCCGCTCTCGCTGCTGCCGCCGGCCCAGCGCCTGCTCAAAGGCCGGGGGCCGGTGGGGCGCCTGGAACGCGCCCGTACGCGCTCGGACGAGCTGATCTACGCGCTGATCGATGAGCGTCGCGCGCACGGAGCCGATGGCGAGGACGTGCTCTCGCTGCTGCTCAGCGCGCGCGACGAAGACGGCGAGCCGATGACGCCCGCCGAGATGCGCGACGAGCTCGTCACGGCGCTCGTCGCCGGACATGAGACGACGGCGTCGCAGCTCGCGTGGGCGTTCGCGCAGATCGCACGCGACGACCGCGTCCAGACGCGGCTGCACGCCGAGCTCGACGACGGCTCCGACGACGCGTACCTGGCGGCGACGATCAACGAGATCCTGCGTCGCCGGCCGGTCTTGCCGAACGCCGAGCCGCGGCTCGTGAAGAAGCCGATCGAGATCGGCGGGATCGAGTACCAGCCCGGCGTCGTGCTGTTCGCGAGCGCGCACCTGCTCCATCACGACCCCGCGATCTACCCCGAACCGCGCGCGTTCAGGCCCGAGCGGTTCCTCGACAAGGCGCCCGGCACGTACACGTGGACCCCGTTCGGCGGCGGCCGGCGTCGCTGCCTCGGCGCGAGCTTCGCGCTGCTCGAGATGAAGCTCGTGCTGCGCGCCGTGCTCTCGCGCTACGCGTTGCGCCCGGCGAGCGACGCGCCGGAGACGACGCGCCGGCGCGGCATCACGTTCAGCCCGTCACGCGGCAGCCGCGTGATCCTCGTGCCGCGTGCCGGCGCCGGCGCCGGCGCAGCCTCGCCCGAGGTCGCGTCCGGCGTCGCCGTCGCCGCGTAGCGACGAACCGCCGCTCGCCGGGTCGCCTCGCGCTGGGCTCGCTCCGCGACTACTGGCCGATCGGCTCGCGCGCGAGCTCGTGGCGCACGCGCTCGCGCGAGTCGGCGTAGCGGATCGCCTCGTACGCGATCAGCGCGAGCAGCAGCGCCGCGACGATCGCGAGCGTCGTCAGCGCCGAGATCGAGCCGGTCGCCGGCAGCAGCGCGAGCAGCACGATCGCGCAGAGCAGGCGTCGCATGCTGAGCGTGCGCATGTTGCGCAGACGGAACGCGACGTGCGCGAGCAGGTACAGCGCCGTCCCGCCGAGCAGCGCCGCCGCCGGCACGAGCGCGAGCGAGCGATCGACGTGCTCGAGCGTCACCTTCAAGCCGACCGCGAGCAATGCGACGCCGGCGACCATCGGAAAGTGCATGTACGAGTAGGAGTCACGCGCGATCCCATTGCGCTCGCGTCCGGGCGCCGCTTTCGCGAGCCGTCGGCGTGCGACGATCGCGGTCACGTCGAAGTAAACCCACCACAGCGCCGCCGCGACGACGACGCCAAGCGCAGCGGCGACGACCACGCCGGCGCCGATCGCCGCTTTCGCGCCCACTCCGAGCGCGACGATCGACTCGCCGAGCGCGATGATCACGATTGCTCCGTGGCGCTCGGCGAAGTGCGCCGGAACGAGCTTCCAGCCATCCTGGCCGAACAGGAACGGGCCGCCCATGTCGAGCAGCAGCGCGAGCCCCCAGATCGCGACGCGCGCGTCGCCGGACATCGCCGCGGCGACGAACAGCAGCCCCGCGCCGACCGCCGTGCTCACGGCGAGCCCGAGCACCGACTGGCGCAGCGCGCGATCGTCGCGGCTCGCGAGCATGAACAGGAAGATGTGCGCCGCGCGCACGACCGCGTACGCGCACGCGAACAGCAGCCCCTCCGAGCCGAACGCCCCCGGCACGCAGAGCGCCGCGACGAGGAACGCCGCCATCGCGACGAACATCGTCAGGCGCACGGCGCCCTCCTCCGGGTCGACGACGCTCGTCAGCCACGCGTAGCCGACCCACGACCACCACAGCACGCCGAGCACGAGCACGCCCTTGAGCATCCCGCCCCACGTCGGCGTGCGCACGATCAGCGTCGTGCACTGCGTCAGCGCGAGCACGAACACGAGGTCGAAGAACAGCTCGAGCGGCGTCACGCGCTCGTCGTCGCGCAGCGTCGCTTTGACACGGTGTGACTCGCTCCCCCGGTCCGACTGACTCGAGCGGTGCGCGCTCACGCGCGCATCTTCGCATTCGGGCGCCAGGCGTCTCCGACCGGAGCGCTCAGGCGCTGCCGGCGACGCGCGACGGCGCCTCGCCCCACAGCTCCTCGAGACGGTAGAACGAGCGCGCGTCGGGCGTGAAGATGTGCACGACGACATCGAGATAGTCCATCAGGATCCAGTCGGCGCGACCGGCGCCCTCGACCCGTCGCGGTAGCGTGCCGTGCGCTCGCTTGAGCCCCTCGTGGATGCCGTCGTGGATCGCTTTCGTCTGGCGCGTCGTGTTACCCGAGCAGACCACGAAGTAGTCGGTGGAGTCGAGCACTCCACGCAGGTCGAGCTCGACGATCTCGACCGCCTTCTTGTCGTCCGCGAGGCGCACGATCTCCGCCAGCAGCTCCTCCCCCCTCACCGGCTCGCCTCTCGCGCGCGCGTACCGTAGAGACCGTGCTCGGCGATGTAGCCGGCGACGCCGGGCCCGACCAGCTCCTCGAGCGGCTCGCCGGCCGCGGCGCGCTCGCGCACGAGCGAGGAGGAGACTTCGACCAGCGGCGACTCGAGGAAGCGCACGCGCGACTCCGACGGCGCCAGCGGCTCCAGCGCGGCTATCACGCTGCGACGGTCCGCGCCGGGGCGCGCGGCGACCGCGACGTCGGCCAGCTCGAACAGCCGCCGCGGTTCGTGCCACGCGGGGATCGTCGCCGCGATGTCGGCGCCGACGATCAACGTCAGCTCGGCCTCCGGGTGGCTCGCATGGATGGCGTCCAAGGTATCCACGGTATAGGACGGCCCGTCGCGTTCGAGCTCCAGCGCGCAGACCTCGACGCGCGCGACGCCGGCGAGCAGCAGCCGGCACATCTCCAGCCGCCGGTCCGCACCTGGCTCGCGCTCGACCGGCTTGTGCGGCGGCCAGCGCGCCGGCGTCAGCACGACGCGCGACAGCGACAGCTCGCGCAGCGCGTGCTCGGCGATCGCGAGATGGCCGACGTGCGGGGGGTTGAACGTGCCGCCGACGACGCCAAGCGAGCGCAGCGCCTCGCGGCCGGCGCGAGGCTCAGGCGCGAACGTGTCCGTCGCCCTCCACGAGGTACTTGAACGTGCACAGCTCACGCAGCCCGATCGGCCCCCGCGCGTGCAGCTTCTGCGTCGAGTTGCCGATCTCCGCGCCCATCCCGAACTCGCCGCCGTCGGTGAAGCGCGTCGACGCGTTGACGTACACGCACGCCGCGTCGACGCCTAGCTGGAACGCGCGGGCGGCGCCGGTGTCGCGTGTGACGATCGCCTCGGAGTGACCGCTGCCGTAGCGACCGACGTGCTCGATCGCGTGCTCGACGGAGTCGACGACGCCGACTGCGAGCGTCAGCGACAGGTACTCGCTCGCCCAGTCCTCGTCCGTCGCCGCCTGCACGAGCGCCGAGTCCGTCAGCGACGCCTCGCTCTCGAGCGGCGAGCCGGCGCCGCCCGGACGCTCCCGCTCGCGCTCGTCGCGCGCGAGCTCGAGCACGCGCTCGTCGCCCCGCACGACGACGCCGGCGTCGGTCAGCGAGCGCACGATCCGCGGCACGAAGCTCGGCGCGAGCTCGGCGTGGACGAGCAGCGTCTCGACCGCGTTGCACACGCCGGGGCGCTGAAGCTTCGCGTTGAGCACGATCGCCTCCGCCTGCGCCTCGTGCGCCGAGGCGTCGACGTACACGTGGCAGTTGCCCGACGCCGCGTAGATCACCGGCACCGTAGCGACCGCCTGCAGGGCCTCCTTCAGCCCCTCGCCGCCGCGCGGGATGATCAGGTCGACGCTCTCGCGCTGCGTCGCCAGCTCGGCCAGCTCGGCGCGCCCGCCGCCCGCGACGAGGCTCACGCTGCCCCCCGGCAGGCCCGCCGCAACGGCCGCCTCCGAGGCGATCCGCGCGAGTGCGGCGTTCGAGTGCTCGGCGGAGGAGGAGCCGCGCAGCACGATCGCATTGCCCGACTTCAGGCACAGCGCCGCAGCGTCGATCGTCACGTTCGGACGCGCCTCGTAGACGACCGCGACGACGCCGAGCGGGACGCGCACCTTGCGCACGTCAAGGCCGTTTCGCAGGCGCCGCCCTTCGATCACCTCCCCCACCGGGTCCGGCAGCGCCGCGATCTGCCTGACCGCACGCGCGACCTGAGCGACGCGCTGCTCGTCGAGGCGCAGCCTGTCGAGCAGCGCCGCGCCGATCTCGTCTTCGGCGCCGAGCTGCATGTCGCGCTCGTTCGCGACGAGGATCTCCCCAAGGCGCTCTTCGAGCGCCGTCGCGATCGCCTCCAGCGCCGTGTCCTTGACGGCGCTGTCCAGGCGCGCGAGCACGCGCGAGGCGCGCTTTGCGGCGTCGCAGACGTCTGCGACCGATGCGACGGCGGTGCCCATGGCCACTACAGGGTACGACCCTCGCGCTGGGGTGCGACCCTCGCGCCCGACGTGCGACCCGAGCGCTGGGCATGTCGCTCGCGCTGGGGTACGACGCTCGCGCTGGCGTGCGCTCAGTCGACGACCAGGTAGTCGCGGTGCACAGCCTCCTCGCTCGCGCGCGGGAACAGCTCGCGCACGGCGACCGACTTCAGCCCCTGCACGCGCCGAAGCTCGTCGGCGGAGTAGTTGCTGATGCCCTTCGCCACAGGCCTCAGCCGTCCGCCCGAGGAGCCGTCGCGCTCGATGATCTCGACCGCGTCGCCCGCGTCGAACTCGCCCCGCACGTCGCTGACGCCGACCGGAAGCAGGCTGGCGCTCCCCTCGCGCAGCGCGCGCGCGGCGCCCTCGTCGACGATCACCTGACCGCGCGTCGGCTTGGCGTACTTCAGCCACAGCTTGAACGAGCTGTAGCGCGCTTCGCGCGCCGGGAAGCGAGTGCCGGCACGCTCGCCCGCGAGCACCGCGCGCAGCGCGTCCGGGCGCACACCGTTGCAGATCGTCGTCTGAATCCCGGCGGCCGTCGCCATGTCGGCGGCGACGACCTTCGAGCGCATCCCGCCGGAGCCGAGCGGCGAGGTCGTGTGGCCGATCTCGAGCCGCTCGACGCTGCCGAAGTCGTCGATCTCGCGCACGATCCTCGCGTCGGGGTAGATCCGCGGGTCGGCCGTGTAGAGGCCGTCGATGTCGGTCAGCAGGACCAGCTCCTCAGCCGAGATCAGCACCGCGACCTGCGCGGCGAGGAAGTCGTTGTCGCCGAACGAGATCTCGTCGGTCGCCGTCGTGTCGTTCTCGTTGATCACCGGCAGCACGCGCCACTCCAGCAGCGTCGTCAGCGTCTGGCGCGCGTTGAGGTAGTGCGTGCGCGCGCTCATGTCGAAGAACGTCAGCAGCACCTGCGCGCTGGTCACGCCGAGCTCGCGCAGCAGCTCGTCGTAGATCCGGTAGAGCTTGCCCTGCCCGACCGCGCTCGCCGCCTGCAGCTCTCTGATCGAGCTCGGTCGCTGCCCGAGCCCCATCACGCGCATCCCGCGCGCGATCGCGCCGCTCGTGACGACGATCACCTCGCCGCCGCGCGCGTGCAGCTCGGCGAGCGCCTTGCAGACGCCGCGCAGGACCTCGACGCGCGGCTCGCCGTCGCTCCCCGCGACGACGCTCGAGCCGAGCTTGACGACGACGCGCCTCATGCGATGGAGCTTATGCGTCCGGATCGAGCTCGAATACCGAGCCGGCGATCTCGATCTCGTCGCCCGGCTGAAAGCCCTCGGCCTGCAGCGCCCTGAGCACGCCGATCCGACGCAGACGTCCCTCGAAATGCGCCATCGCGTCCTCGTTCTCGACGTCGTAGCGTGCGAGCAGGCGCTCGATCCCGCGCCCGCGCACGGCGAACGCGCGCGGGCCGAGCCGCTCGACCTGGAAGCCGCTCGCGTCGGCCGGGCGGAAGACCATGTGCTCAGCCAGCTGCTCGACCGCGCCCGCGCCCTGCGCATCCGTCCCGTGCGCCTCGGTTCCGTCGCCCGTGGCGCTCGCCGGAGAACCGGCGGCGGGCACGCCGCGCAGCAGCTCGCTCGCGAGCTCACCCAGGCCCGCGCCCGTCGCGCTCGACGTCGCGATCACCGGCGTCTGCTCGCCGAGCCGCTCGCGCCACTCGGCGACCGCCTCGCGCACGCGCCGCCCGTCGAGCAGATCGCACTTCGACAGCGCGAGGATCCGCGGCAGCCGCGACAGGCGCTCGTCGTGCGCCGCCAGCTCGCGCTCGATCGTCGCGTGGTTGACGACCGCGTCTGCGTCCTCCTCGCCGCTCAGCTGCGGCGCGACGTCGAGCACGTGCACGAGCAGGCGCGTGCGCTCGACGTGCGCGAGAAAGTCGTGGCCGAGGCCGGCGCCGTCGCTGGCGCCCTCGATCAGCCCCGGGATGTCCGCGAGCACGAGCTGGCGGTCGTCGCCTTCGAGCACGCCGAGCACCGGCGAGAGCGTCGTGAACGGGTAGTCGGCGACCTTCGGCGCCGCGCGCGTCAGGCGCGCGAGCAGCGAGGACTTGCCGGCGTTCGGCAGCCCGACGAGCCCGACGTCGGCGAGCAACTTCAGGCGCAGCTCGAGCCAGCCCGCTTCGCCGGGCAAGCCGCGCTCGGCGAAGCGCGGCGCCTGGCGCGTCGGCGTCGCAAAGCGCTTGTTGCCCTTGCCGCCCGGCCCGCCGCGCGCGACCGTCGTGCGCTGCCCGTCGGCGAGCAGCTCCCAGCGACGCCCCGCGAGATCCTCCCCGTCCTCGGCCGGCGCCGAGATCTGCGTGCCCGGCGGCACGGCGATCTCGAGCGTGCGTCCGTCGGCGCCGTGACGCTGCGCGCCTTCGCCGTGCCCGCCGCGCCCCGCGCGGTAGTGCGCCTTGCGCCGGAACTCCTGCAGATCGCGCAGCGACTCGTCGCACACGAGCACGACCGCGCCACCGTGGCCGCCGTCGCCTCCGTCGGGACCGCCGCGCGGCACGTGCGCTTCGCGGCGAAAGCTCGTCGAGCCGTCGCCGCCGGCGCCCGCCTGGACGTGGATCCTCGCGCGATCATGCAGCATCTCGCGACCAATCCTGACAGTCGCCGGGCGGCGCGCAGCGGGCCGACGCAGGATCGATCGCCCGTGCGGCGTTCGCGCTAAGCGACGTCGGCCGGGACGACGATGACCGTGCGCCCGCGACGACCGGTCGTGAACTGCACCGTGCCGGCGGCGCGCGCGTACAGCGTGTCGTCCTTGCCGATGCCGACGCCCGGACCTGGCCGGAAGCGGGTGCCGCGCTGGCGCACGATGATCTCGCCGCCCGCGACTGTCTGGCCGGCGAACGTCTTCACGCCGAGCCGCTGCGCGTTCGAGTCGCGCCCGTTGCGGCTCGAGCCGAGCCCCTTCTTATGAGCCATCTGACGGCTCCTCCTTCGCTTTTGCGCTCTGCGCTTTCGGTTTGGCCGTTTTTGCCGTCGGTTTGGCCGTTTTCGGCGTGGCCTTCGCGGCAGCCGGTTTGTCTGCGGCCGGTTTGGCGGCGGCGGGTTTCGCTTTCGCCGACGGTTTCTCGCCTGCGTCGCCCGTGACCGCTTTCGCCGTCGGTTTCGCGGCGGCTTTGTCCGACGGAGCCGGCGCCTTCGCCGCAGGCTCCTTCGCCGGCGCCGCCTTCGCCGCCGGCGCTTTCGCTTTGCCGTGCGCGATCTCCGTGACCTCGATCTGCGTGAGGTCCTGGCGGTGGCCGGTGCGGCGCTTGTAGCCGCGCTTCGGCTTGAACTTGAACACGCGCAGCTTCTCACCGCGCACGTGCGCGAGCACCTTCGCCGTGACCTGCACCGACTCGAGGCCGGCCTTGTCGAACACGGCCTCCTCTGAGCGGTAGAGGATCGGCTCGAGCTTCACGTTCGAGCCCTCTTGCACCGCGAGACGCTCGACGAGCAGCCGCTGGCCGCGCTCGACGCGGTACTGCTTGCCGCCGGTCTTCACGATCGCGTACATGTCTGTATCGGTTCCGTTCTCTTGCCTTGCGAGGCGCCGCGGTCGGCCGCTGTGCGAGGAGATCTACTCCGGCGTCGCGGGTGCCTTGGCAGCGGAACGGCGTCGCCCGCCCCTGCGGCCACGACGCCGAGGTTTCGATTGTAGGCCATCCGCGGCGGCGTCGCCCGGCTGCGCCTCGGCGTCCACCGCGTCCTTCGGCGCAAGCTCCTGCTCGGGCTCGGAGTCGACCGCCGTCGGCGACTCGTGCAGCCCCGCTTCGCGGCGCGCGTCGGCGTCCTCGCTGTCGGCCGGCGCGCGCCGGCCGCGCGCGCGCGATCGCGCACGTTCACCGGCGCGCCCGCCCTCGCCCGAGCCCGACGCGCGACGTCCGCCACGAGCGCCGTTGCGCGAGGAGCTCGACCGCGTCGGCGGACGCATCACCTCACCGGACTCGTCGAGCAGGAAGGCGCTCGCCGCCGTGCGCCCGACCTGATCGATCCGCACCATCCGCTTCGTCCCGACCTCCGACGCGGCGCCGGCGATCGAGATGATGTAGCCGTCGATTTTCGCAACCGCATCGTCGACGTCGTACATGTGCGGCTCGACGATCTCGACCAGCACCTCATCGCCCTGGCGGAACGGCAACGCGCGCTCCTCGACCTCCTCGCGCGTCCCCTCGAACGTGATCGCGAAGTGGTCGAGGACGAGCCCTTCCGAGCCCTCGAACAGGAACGACTTGCCCGTCTCGGACTCGAGCGCATGCAGCACGCGCGAGCCGTGGCCGGTGAACTCGGTGCTCACGCGCGGGTTGATCTGCACGAGGAACGCCTCGACGTCTGCGTGTTCGGCGGCGATGTCGCGCAGGCGCCGCTCGAACTCGATCGCGATCGTCTCCTCCGAGCGGATCACGCCCTCCCCCTCGCACGTCGGGCACGGGCGGCTCATGATCTCGCGCACGCCCTCGGTGACGTTCTGGCGGGTCATCTCGACGAGCCCGAGCTTTGAGATCTCGGCGGTGAAGGTCTTGGTGCGGTCCTCGTCGAGCGTCTTTCGCAGCGTCTTCATCACGGCGTCGCGGTTGCGCGCCCGGGCCATGTCGATGAAGTCGATCACGATGATGCCGCCGATGTCGCGCAGTCGCAGCTGGTTGACGACCTCCTCGGCGGCCTCGAGGTTCGTCTTGGTGATCGTGTCCTCGAGGCCGGCGCCCTTGCCGCGGCCGATGAAGCTGCCGGAGTTGACGTCGATCACCGTCAGCGCCTCGGCGTAGTCGATGATCAGATAGCCGCCGCTGGGGAGATCCACGCGCCGCGAGAGCACGCCTTCGATCGCCTTGTCCACGCGGTAGGCCTCGAACAGCGGCTCCTGCTCCTGCCACAGCTCGACGCGCTCGACCAGCTCGGGGGCGGGGCGCGTGAAGAACGACACGAGGCGGTGGTACTGCTGCTCGTCGTCGACGATCGCGCGCTCGAAGTGCGCGGAGAAGATGTCACGCACGACGCGCACCGACAGGTCGGCCTCCTGGAAGACCAGCCCGGGCGCGGGCGTGTCG
>Ga0210386_10000614_pt1 | contig 32917 bp, 25 predicted proteins | sample IncBWH32OmetaG_FD_160091 | JGI IMG/M metagenome (GOLD analysis project Ga0210386, IMG submission 160091) | Forest soil microbial communities from Barre Woods Harvard Forest LTER site, Petersham, Massachusetts, United States - Inc-BW-H-32-O ...
TGGCGCCCTCCGCGGGGGTGGCTGCAATCTCGCTGAGTCTGCCGAAGATCCAGGAACGGCTTGTCAGCCCGCACGACGAGGCGTACAGCAGCTCAGGCGACAGTGGCGACAGCAGTTCGAGCGACAGCGGAGACAGTAGTTCAAGCGATAGCGGCGACAGTAGTTCGAGCGACAGTGGAGACAGTAGTTCGAGCGACAGTGGAGACAGTAGTTCAAGCGACAGCGGAGACAGTAGTTCAAGCGACAGCGGCGACAGTAGTTCGAGCGACAGTGGAGACAGCAGTTCGAGCGACAGCGGAGACAGCAGTTCAAGCGACAGTGGAGACAGTAGTTCGAGCGATAGCGGCGACAGCAGTTCGAGCGACAGCGGAGACAGTAGTTCAAGCGATAGCGGCGACAGTAGTTCGAGCGACAGCGGCGACAGTAGTTCGAGCGACAGTGGCGACAGTAGTTCGAGCGACAGCGGCGACAGTAGTTCGAGCGACAGCGGCGACAGTAGTTCCGGGGACAGTAGCTCTGGAGATAGTTCTGGGGACAGCTCTGGAGACAGTTCGGGGGATAGCAGCTCTGGAGGTAGCTCCGGCGACAGCAGCTCTGGAGCCAGTAGTTCCGGAGACAGCTCTGGGGATAGCTCGGGTGACAGCAGTTCTGGAGATAGCTCCGGCGACAGTTCTGGAGATAGCTCCAGCGACAGTTCGGGGGATAGCAGCTCCGGAGATAGCTCGGGTGACAGTTCTGGCGACAGTTCGAGTGGTCCCTCCAGTTCCAGCAGCAGCGGATCCAGTGGTGGTACTGGTAGTAGCTCCAGCAGCAGCTCCAGCGGCAGCTCGCTTTCCAGTCAAAGCTCAAGCTCTAGCTTCGGAGGATGCACTCTGACGGGCATTACGCCCACGAACGCCTCTCTCTTCGCCGGCGAGCCCCAGATCTTTACGGCACAGGGAACCAATCTTGGTACGGTTTCATGGACGACCAGCTCCTCAGCGAACCCGGCGACCGGCGGCGGAGCAACCTTCACAACCCGATGGAGTGCGACCGGAAACCAGACTGTGACGGCTACCTGCGGCGGCGTGACCAAGACGGTGACCGTGGCGGTCCACTCGCTCGACATCCAGATCAATAACACCACCGCCACGAACGACGACCTGGTGGTGTTGAACAGTACTCATCCAGCTCAGCAGTTCAACGTGGGCTGTCAGGTGAGGCTTCTCGGCCCATCGGTTGGCAACGTGACCGTCGTGCTGTCAAATCCGGACGGACGACTCCGCTTCCCGAATGCGGCCAACACCACCGTGAGCCTCAACCTCGATGCCGGCGGGGCCTTTTCCGCATTCCAGATCTCGGGCAACGCGGCAAGCGCTGCAATCGGCGATGCGGTGATTCACTTTGCCTTGACCAACGGTTCGGAGATCACAACCAAGAACGTAACGGTCGTCAGCTTTGATACGGCCGCAGTCCCACTCACGCAGGGTGGCAATTATGGTTTCACCGGAGGAACCCGTTACGAGCCTGCGGGTAACCAGCCGGCCGTGTCATTCACATCGAGCGCGCGGATACGGCCTGCCGGTGTCGACTGCTCGGCGCCACAATTGACCAATCTTCGCATGGCCATCATGCAGGAAACCAGCATCAAGCTCATCAATACCACCTGGGACACGCCAACGGTCAGTTGGACTGCCGCGGCAACCACGGGAACGACGATCACTGTTCCGACCACAACGCGGAGAACCGTCACCTATACTGCCGCCGTAGTACAGCCAGTCAATGACGGATTGGCAGGGGCATCGCCCCTCTATGACAAGTCGGCCACGGCCTTGACGCCTGCGACCGGCTGCGCGGGCGCCGGAACGGCCGCAAGCAACGACGCTCCCTCGCATACGGCGAATCCTACCTTCTCCCAGACCTTCCAGAATTCTGCCGGCGTCGCCGTTGGCACAGTGATCTGGAACAATCGCGTCAACACCACAAGGGTGCAGCACTTCCGAACATTCTGTGTCGTTTTCGACCAGACAAACCCGCCGCCGGCAGCCTTATTCTTCTCGTTGCGGGAAGCGATCTGGGATATCAACCTGGATAGTGCTGCTGCGGCAGCTCAGCATGCAACGGTGAATGCCGACGCTCCAGCTTCGGCCAACCCCGCCACTGGCATTCAGTCAAACAATGCGCCTCTCGCGACGACTGACAATCCGGTTGGAGCGGCTACGACAACGTTCACTAAGTGAGGTTAACGATGAGCGACAGTGACATTCTGGCAGCCACTCCGGAACAGCACCTCCACGATCTGCGTGCTGTCTATGATATGGGGAATCTACACCTGGATCCCGCTGCAAAAGTGGGTGATCATCCCTGGTCCGTAGTGCGGCTTACTCCAGACCCACACAGTGGCTCAGAGACATCGGTGGGGGTTGCACGCAACATTGAGACGGGAGAACTTGTTGAAGTCGGTACCGGGAAACCCGTTGCTGCCGGAACAGCGGTGCAACCCGGCACGATCGAAGAAGGGTCCTGGGCGCTGATTACCCGGATTGGTGCTCTTCGTGGAAAACAGCACGGACGCTATAAGTGGATAAAGCCGACGGATTATCACGATCGGAAGCTTGAACCGGATGATATCTACCGGCCGTTCGCAAAAGGAGGCATCGTCCTCTGCAGGCATAACCCCCAGGTTGAGGGGACTGCACAGTTCGATGCGGTCAGTCTTCTTCCTCCGGGATGGGAAACCGATGTCCAACCTGCTTTTGACGCCCTGCAAAAAAATAAAGCCCTGTCCAAGACGCCGACTTCGGCTGCGGGAAAGGCATCTCTCCAGCCCATGCTGGCGAACGACAACCCGATCATCTCAAGTATCGCGTTTCGCTCCCTCGTCGAACTGGGAAGCCTCGATTCTAAAACCTTTCAACAGAGTCTTTCACGAACTACCAATTATCGGCGCGCGGTGTTCATGTACGTTGCATTGGTACACGCCCCAGCCGCGGAGCCGTCCACCATCGAGCCCGCACTCACTCAGGCTGTCCAAAGCACTACACGTCCGCCAGATAGCCGGTCCGCCGCTCTTGCCTTCACCGCGGCTGCCCTCTTCCATCCGAATTCGCCTCAGAGTCGAACGCTGAGCGTAAACCTTCTGAGCGCGCTGCGAGGTTCGGCACCGTCGGTCGCCGGGCAAAGAACCGCTTCGCCCGCTACGCAAAAACCCGATCCCTACATAGAGGAGCTACTTAAGATAGCGCAGGTTCCCTGAACCGTAATTTGATACGTTGATGGGCATCGGAAGATAGGCTGCCAGCCTGAAGTTGTCTGCTTATTCTCACCGATTGGCCCGGAGTGCTCAGAATTCAAAATCTTCGCGCAAGACGGCAGAACAAACGCTCGGGATCTAATGAGATGCGACAGCAGGCATTTGAAAAATGCTTATGCCTGGGCTCCTAATATCTCTGCGCATTGCCGGGAAACGTGACGATAGCGTGGTTCGAATCCGAGATTGCGTGCCACGTTGAGGATGTGCTCAAAATTCAGGCTGATCGTCGCTCCCGCTTTTTGCGTTACCTCATCTTCGATGGGAAGGTCGAAATCGTCGGCTCCCCAACTCAGTCCTTCCAGGGCACGCTCATTTTGGGTGAGAACAGACGTACGAATTCGGGGAACGTTGTCGAGGTAAATGCGGCTTAGTGCGAGATGCCGGAGGTATTCGTCGGCAGTAATCTCAACCCCGCCGATCTTCGTGAAATATGGCTTGTAGGTCCAGCAAAGGAAGCTGGCCAAGCCCTGGGTCTCGTCCTGGAAGGATCGGGTGCGCTCCAAATGTTCGAGCCTCTCGTCCAGCGTTTCATCGAAGCCTATCACCATGGTAGCCGTGGTTCTGAGTCCCGCATCGACGACGGCGCGCTGTGCGTCGAAGTATTGCGCAACGGTGTACTTGAATTTGCTGTGACGCCGGCGGAAGTCTTCGGTGAGAATCTCCGATCCGCCGCCAGTGATCCACCGGACACCAGAGTCTCTGAGATGCTCTGCTGCTTCGTCAAACGAGATGCCGGCATGGTCAGCAAGGTACATGAACTCTGCAATCGTGAGTGCATAAAACTCAAGTCGATCACCGTACCGTTCACGAATCGCGAGGAACAGGTCGCAGTAGTAGCCCAGTGGCAGTTGAGGATTGAATCCGCCATTGAATGCGGCCAGATCTCCGCCAAGGGCCAAAAGTTCATCGAGCTTCGCAAAGACCGCCTCCCTGGGCAGAACATAGCCTCCTTCCTGTCCGGGCAGCCGATAAAACGCACAATAATCGCACTGGGCCACGCAGACATTCGTGTAGTTGATAATCCGCATGATCATGTAAGTGCAGCTCTTCGTTGGAACAAAGCGATTGCGCACAATCGTGGCCAGTCGGCGGAGCTCATCATTCGAGGCGTGGTTCCACAGCCACCGCGCTTCTTCCATGTCTATACGTCTGCCGTTCGCAACGGCATCGTAAATCAGCTCAGTGTTCGTTTCGCTCGCCATTTCTCCATTGTAAGGAGACGAGGCGCAACGTGGCGGGCGGGCTATCCCAGTTTCTGAACATTTCGTTCATCTGCAACAGATTCTGCTCGTTGCTGTGGCAAATGCCAGATCGATACATCTTTATAATCAAGTAAAGCCTTCCGATGCCGTACTACGCGAGGCCTTCTGGGATTAATTCATGGAATCAACGCAGACTACCTCGGCGAAACAATCGCTGTTCGAACACATCGATCGACATCCCTCCCTTCCACCCGAAGCAGTGGTGAAAGCAGACCTGTTGCGTCGCGGATTGTCTTTCGCGAGTGAAGCCCTGATCCAACCTGAAGCTCAGGAACACCAGCCAAAGTCGTATTTCATCTTCTCGTTCAACATGGTGCCGCAGGCGGAGCTTGATTCGGTCCTGCAGTGGAAGTGTCCAGAAGAGATTGCCCTCACTGAAGGCCCGCTGGATTTGCGGCGCACCATAGTTTCAGTGCGACTGAACCCGTCTTCGCCGTACCGCGTCGTGCTGCATGAAGGCGAACGATGGCTCTCGCTGGAGGGCGAATTGCTGGCGCGCGTGGCGCTGCCTCCCATGCCGCCTCATTATTCTGAGCGCCTGCCTGATGACCGACCCGTGGCAGAGATCGCCCCTACGATCGAATGGGGCTATCTGATTTACCTGACCATCTTCCGCATTTGCCAGTACTTCGGAGAGAAGGAAGAGTGCCAGTTCTGCGACATCAACCATAATTATCGGGAGCAAATTGCCGCGGGGCGTCCTTATACGGGTGTGAAGAAGATTGAGGACATCTTGATGGCCCTGGAGTTGATCGCCGCAAGCGACAGCCCCACCAAGGCATACACCGTTACGGGCGGGAGTGTTACGTCCAAGCTCGCCGGAAAAACCGAGGTCGAGTTTTATACGGAGTATGTGGAGGCAATCGAACAGCGCTTCCCGGATCGCTGGATTGCTAAAGTCGTGACGCAGGCCTGGCCTAAGCCAGACGTGGCTCGGCTGAAGTCGGCCGGAGCGAAAATTTACCATCCGAACTACGAGGTCTGGGACGCTGATCTGTTCGCAGCCTATTCGCCCGGAAAAAATCGATACATCGGGCGTGACGAATGGATCAAGCGAGTGGTCGATGCCGCTGACGTCTTCGGCCCATCACTAGTGATTCCGAACTTCGTTGCGGGGATCGAGATGGCTAAACCTTACGGATTCAGTGATGTGGAAACCGCAATCGCGTCGACCCAGGCCGGCCTTGCATTCTTCATGTCGCACGGTGTGGTTCCCCGCTTCACCACATGGTGCCCCGAACCCACAACTCCCCTGGGAAAGCTAAATCCTGAAGGCGCCTCGCTCGAATACCATCTCCGGCTGCTGGAGGTCTATCGCGATACCCTCGCGCAGTTCAGGCTTCGCTCGCCTCCCGGCTATGGCGATCCAGGGCCGGGCAAAGCTGTGTTCTCCGTCAGTCCATTCATGGATGTCCTGCCGGCAGGGACTGCGTGATCGGCACAGCCGAATCTAAGTCGGCGACCTCGTTCTCGTGTGCGACGTTGGCGCACCACGGATTCCAGCCTCATCACGGTTTCTGAAGAGAACCGCGAACTGACACTGAAACGCGTGGCTGTTGGCGACCACATACTGCGGGGCGGCGACAACATGGACCTCGCTCTGGCGCGTGTTCTGCAGCAACGCCTTGAAGCCTCCGGCAACCGCGTCGATACCTGGCAGTTGCACGGCCTGTGGCATCAGTGCCGCATGCTAAGGAAAGGCTGTTCACATCGCCCAAGACGCAGAGTTGCCCGATCACTTTGCTGGGCAAGGGGACGAAGCTTATCGGCGCGAAATTTTGCCCGACTCCGTTGCTGGACGTGACTCATTCTCTGCGTATTGCGGCCTCTTTTTGCTTCAGAAAATGCCACTACGGATGCGTTCGTCTTCGTGCTCGGTGTTCCAAACTTGAACATGGCTGACGAGAGACCTCAGTTGCGGGCGTCATTCCTATGTTGCTCAACAGAATAGCCGCATCTTTCGATTGTCCTAGTAGAGCATAGATCGTTGGGCGAAAAACACCAGAACGATTTCAAGCGCGCAGTGCCACGACCGGATCAACGTAGGCGGCCCGCCGCGCAGGAACTGCACAAGCGATGATTGATACGATGCCAATCAACAGCGTGACTAACAGAAGAATGAGCGAATCATGTGTGAGCTCCCTTCTGCCCAGTGAGCGAGGACCTTGTTCAAGGCGAGCGCGAGGATGACACCGGCACCGATACCGCAGCCCAGACTAATCGAGGAAACTGCTGGGCCAGCCATGCGTAAGGATGAGCGGTAAACCCCGGCCCGATGCCGCACGCCTGTAAACAAAGTGAATGCCTTCACAAATGAAGTGGTCGAGAGCGTTAAGCCGCTGCTCCCAGGGGCGCCAGTCGAAGTTGTGGATCCAATAGGACACGAGGTGCTGCAACCAATCCAAATCCGTGCCCTGTTTCCAACCTATGCTGGGCACCTGGTCGGGCCATTTCGTATGGCGTAGCCGTGCCCGCAGATCATCGAGCACCTCATCTGCAACATGAATCTGAAACGGTTCCACCACAACTCCTTCTCAGACAGTGCCCACCCGTACGCGCAGCAAGGCCCGTAATAACTGCGCCAGAAGCCATGATACTTTTCCTCGCCGAGCTTGAAGTGTCGCCACCCTTCGTAAGGCGGACCCGGCACGCGGGACCGGGCATCAGTTGACCACCGATCACCAATGCACTGACGGACCGGCTTGAGGACCATTTCCAGGTTCCAGGCGGATCACCGCCTACACAGGACCCTACTCGTACTAGGAAGGCCCAGCAAAGGGAAGGATCGGCGACCACTCGTGAGTCAACGAATTCAGTAGAGCCTTCGTCTATGTTTACCGATCGGCGTTAGACTTTGGGAGTCAGTTTCACCCACCATCCGACCGTTATGCGGTGTAAAATCCAGGACACGCGATTTGAGGAGAGATCTCCGGCAAGATGGCCGCCTTCTCTAATTTCGAGGCATGTTGGCAGGATGCCCGCTACGGAGCCCGAATGCTGCGGAATAATCCTGGCTTCACCGCCGTCGCGGTCCTCACGCTTGCCCTCGGCATCGGCGCCAGCACCGCGATTTTCAGTATCGTGAATGCAGTACTTTTGCGGTCGCTTCCGTATCCTGATCCCAATCAACTCCTCCTAATGTTCGCTGTGCCGCTACATCAGCCAGACGCTCTGTCGAGTATTTCCTACAGGGACTTCACCCTGTGCCGCGAGCAGAACCGCGTGTTTAGCGAGATGGCAGGAAATGCGTTTCACGATCTCACATTGACCGGGGCAGACGAGCCTTCCATTGTGAACACCGCGGCCGTGACGCCGGAGATATTTCCGCTGCTGAACGCAAAGCCTCTGGCCGGCCGCGCACTCCTGCCCCAAGATGGGAAGCAAGGCGCGGCGCCCGTCGCTGTTCTGAACGAAAATCTCTGGCGCAGCCGCTTCGGTTCCAATCCGGCTCTCATAGGCCAATCCATCACGCTGGATAAGCGTTCATTCACGGTTGTCGGAATCCTGCCGGCAAGCTTTCGCTATCCTGACGGTGCTCCCCGTCAGGACGTGTGGATTTCTGTCGCGCAGGACCCGCTGTTCGGACCTCTGATTTCGGAGCCCGGTGCACGTCTGGTCGTCGGGATCGGCCGGCTTAAGCCAGGCGTTTCTCTGACACAAGCTCAGGCCGAGATGAACATCCTGGGGGCGCGACTCGCGAAGGAGTTTCCCGCACAAGATTCAGGATTCACAATCCGGATTGAGCCCTATCGGCAGGTGGTTGTCGGGAACGTGAAATCCGCGCTCCTTATTTTGCTGGGCGCGGTTGGCCTGCTCCTATTGATCGCTTGTGCCAATATTGCGAACCTACTTCTGTCGCGGGGCACTTCGCGGGCGCGAGAGATTGCAGTGAGAATCGCGCTTGGGGCGGGGCGCGCTCGTATTGTCCGGCAATTACTGACCGAGAGCGCTCTGCTGGGCTTGCTCGGCGGATTTGCCGGTGTGATTCTTGCGGCCTCGAGTATCTGGAGTTTCCGGCCTTTCTTGCCGTCCGAGGTGACCCAGATCAGTCCGATTCATGTTGGAGGCTCGGTATTGGCGTTCGCGCTGTTGCTGTCTCTTGCTGCCGTGCTGGCGTTTGGACTGGCACCCGCGCTCCTGGCAACTCCGTCCAACTTGCAGACGAAGTTCAAAGAGGGCGGCGACCGTAAGGGCCAGCATGGCGGCCAACATGTCCGGAGTTTCTTGGCTATCGCAGAAATTTCGCTGGCCATGGTGCTTTTGGTTGCGGGCGGCCTCCTCATGCGCAGCTTTGCGCTGGTCACGTCGGCCAATCCGGGATTCGATCCCACCAACGTCATAGAAGCCGAAGTTTCGCTTCCCCAATTTCAATATTCCACGTCGCAGCAATGGACGGCCTTTTCAAACGAGTTGCTGGCGCGCCTTCATGCGCAGCCCGGTCTGCGAGATTCCGCTCTGGCGGCTCCGCTGCCGATGGACCGCCAAGGCCAAGCCAGCCTCGGGTTCAGCATTGTAGGAAATTCTCCGCTCCCGACTGGCAAATCCAACACTGCCGATTATACGACGGTGAGTCCCGATTATTTTCGCGTGATGCGAATTCCGCTGCTCCGGGGCCGTTATTTCTCCGATAGTGACTCCCCGTCCAATCCGAACGTAGCGATCATCAGCGAAACGCTGGCGCGGCGTTATTTCCCGAACGAAGACCCCATCGGAAGGCAAATGAGATTTGGATTTCCGCCAAACAGCAATGTGTCCCGCGAAATCATCGGAGTCGTCGGCGACCTGCGGGATGTGGCACTTAGCCTGAAACCTGGCCCGATGATGTATGTACCCTTCGCTCAGGCGCCCCTGTATGGAGGAGAGGTCGTTGCAAGAAGTTCGTCGAGCGCATCGAACGTGGCCGCCGGCATTCGCCAGACAGTTCACTCCATTGACAAGGAGCTACCCGTGACGAATGTCGAATCTTTCCCGGAGGCGGTCGGCGCATCGGTCGCGCAGGAACGATTTCGCACTTTGCTGATGAGCTCATTCAGCGGAATTGCCCTGATCCTCGCCGCTGTTGGAATTTTCGGAGTGATTTCGTACTCGGCGTCGCAGCGCACGCACGAAATCGGCATCCGCATAGCTCTGGGCGCGCAGCAGCACAACGTGTTGCGGCTGATTTTATGGGGGGGAACGAAGCTTGCATTGCTTGGCTTAGGCGCCGGGACCCTGGCCGCGCTTCTGCTAACGCACTTGATGGGCAGCCTGCTCTATGGAGTTTCGGCGACGGATCCCCTGACCTTTGGCGCTGTGGGCATCGTTCTGTTCGGCGTTGCGGTGACTGCCTGTTACATCCCCGCTCGCCGCGCCATGCGGGTCGATCCGATGGTCGCCCTGCGCCATGAATAGTTCGGTTGTCCCGTTCATTCGCATTCCTCACGCTCATGGAACTGAGCGACCAAAGAGTGTTGTTCGCGGAAGTTGGGCGCTCCAACAGCACTCACCGAATGTGGGCGGATGACCGCCATTCCGGACCCTACTCGATTTTGGGGTTAGGGGAGGACCGCCGACAACACTTCCCATACCCCCGTGAACGAGACGCACCCTGCCAAATTCAATAGCGCGTCCCGTCTCATTTCGACAAAATCTCCAGGGCCCTCAATGCGATACGCTCACCCCCCCCGCGGCGGTTCTCCTGCGCAACTGACCGCAATACCGCCGCGCGACCCCGACGATTGTCCGGCATAGTCATATCCGTCGATTGTGAGAAAGTCCACTTGCGCGGCTGCTGCCTTCAAATCGATGTTGGCGTAGTTCTTCGCATACGCGGGAGAATCGACACAAAGCACGTTGATCGAGCTGGAATGATCACGATGTGGCATGAAAAACTCCCTTTAGATTTCTCAACGCACGAGCAAACGAAGGAAGATGCCATTCCAGTGCACGCTGCATACTTTTAATTGAACACTTCGGAAAGTTCACGAGCGACCTATCCGGCGGCTCATAAGCTGCCCAGGGAGTATGTGCCAAATATCTGTAGTACATCTCCTTATAATGCGGTTGCCAGCGATAGAACCAGGGCTTGTAGGGAGAAGTGAAATGTACCAATTTTGGCGTGCGGCGGAGAGCGGAAAAAGTCTCACGATCCAAACCCAATTCTGCGGGCGTGAAACGCGGGAAAAGAGCCTGCCAATTCCATTTGTACCCGATATCACAAATCCGCCCCCGGAAAACACTATTGATGGTGTCTTGATCCGGACTATGGATAATCTCTTGATTCTTTTGAGCGAAATCGAGCAGATGAGGTAAGACCTCATCTGCTCGCCAGCGTTCGAGGTTTACAAGCATTACGCCCGAGTTTACATAGAGATCAGTTGGGGAAAAGCCCAACGGCTCGCGCTGCCGCCGGTCATATGGTTCGCGTGCAGCACCAATATAAGCATCTCCCAACGGTAAAGACCACAGTTCCCGAATGTCCGAGCAGACGATGATATCGCTGTCCAAGTAGAGAATTTTGTTGAGAGAGGGATCAAGGTACTCGGTCATGAACAGTCTTAGGTAGATGGCAAAGGTAAGATGGCTATGCGTTGGCAGATGCTGATAATTCGTCGCCTGCGAATAGACAATTGTCTCGAGAGAGCTCCCTTTCCCTTCAATCACTGATCTGAGTTTCGCAACTTCTGCTGCATCCATTTCGGCGGCCGAAACCACAAAAATGCGAAATGTGCTTTGATGATTATTTTCAAGCAGAGAAGTGATCGATACAGCAAGATGCTGCCAAAACTTCCCATCGATGCAAAAAAGTACGGGGATAATCATGACTCATTCTCCGAAAGCCCAGGCCTGTGATACCAAAGACCTACTAGAAGATTCGGAATATACCGGGAAGGATCGGCAGTCTTATTGCATCTTTGTGCAAATCCTGGCGTTCCCCTTGCATTGTATCGCGATATCTGACCTCTCTCCTCTAGACCGGGCCGGACCTTTGTCTTAGTAGGAACCGAATCCATCGAAGATAAAGCTCGGGGCGGCAAAATTTCTTATTTTTATGTCCAGGTATTTGACCGTACAAAGAAGTGCCTGTGTAATCACTTTTGCGGCGGGCGAAAGCTGCGCATAGTGCGGCATGCAAAGCTACCATGGTGTGAACGGTGGCGATCGGTAGCGGAGATATTGAGGCAGGTAGCTCCGTTGCCTTGGAAGAGACGCTCAGCGAAGAAAACAGCTGGCTTAGGGCCTAGTCGCCTTGGCGAACTTCGCCACATGCTCGTTCGCCGCGTTACAGTCGAACGGGTGAATAGCGACAACGGGAACAACCTTGTGACCGCGACTGAGCTCGAACTGTAGCAAGGCGAATGATTGTAGGGACAAACTGCTTCAACTCACGAATGAACGTCCAGCCGGTTTCCTCTGTCCTTGGAAATGTGCTGGCGCATATGTCCGTTTGTCCGAGGACTGCATATTAGATAGGAGGTAGTCATGCCGAAGCCCAGGGCATTTTTCTTTCTTCCAGAGCGGGCGCTACGACCCGATGGTATACGAGGCTACCCGCATGCTGCCGTCACCCTCGCCGAAGGTCTCAGCGGTCAAGGCTGGGAGATCGCGTCGACCGTCAGGGACTGGGTGGCGGAACCGGGAGGTCCTGCGCTGTTCCCGGGAAACGCTGCCCTTGAGGGAGCAGACCTGATTGTTTTTGGCGAAGAGTACTTTATTTGCCAGGATTCCGACCGGCTACCGGATGCAGTGTCCCGTGTGGACATCCCCATGGTGTTTCTCGATCGGTCAGACCTGCTCCGTTATACGGCGTGGAACAGCGGACGTTCAATGCGTAAATTTGACCGAATCTACCGGTGCCATGGCAGCTCGTACTTCAAATATCCCGACAATGTACGGCAATCGGTGTTCGGCATCAGCAACCGGATTGCTTTGGCTTGCGCAGGTGGGAGTGAAGAACGGGACGGGATCATGTGGAATTTCCGTCATACTCAGCATGCGCACAATACTCGCATCTGGGCCGAGCGTCATGTAAAGCCTGTCGTCCGTGAACACCTGGAGACGAAGGTCACCAGGAACGGGGACGCGGAACCGCCTACTACCGAGTACGAGCGCCTCATGAGGTGGCAGACCGATGGCAAGCACTTCGCCAGCTACTATGATGAGATGAAACGTTCGCTGGTCTGCTCCTGCTTTGGCGGTTGGTTCCTCTTTCCGATCAAGCAGCAAGAAGGTGGCCCTTTCTGTTTGAAGACGAGAGGCCTGATTCGCAGATTACCTATCGCGACGAAGGCTATCGGCCAGTGGGATAGCTGGCGCTTATGGGAAGCCTTCGCTGCGGGAACAGCCGTGATGCACTTCAACTTCGACGAGTATGGCTTTCTGCCCGGTGGACCTCCTCCTATACAGATGAAGCACTACATTCCGGTTACTGAGAGAACAGTCAAGGAACTCCCCGACATCCTTGCTGATCGGAGATTGCTGCGGGAGATCGGGCGAGCCGGGCAGGAGTGGGCTATGGAGAACTATAGTTCGACGGCCATTAGCTCACGGATACTAGAGGATCTGGGGCTCGCACGGGCCAACATGGATGGAACCAGTTATGTTGACGAGAGATCGTTCGGGATAAGGCCGGAACCGCACGTATGAGCAGCCCGGGAGATCGAACGCCGCGCTCGCGCCATTCCGAGTGCGCAACTAAAAGGAGATATCAGCACGACTCGCCCTGAACCAGGGGCCAGCCTACGTCATAGCAGAATCTACATGCACCATGTGCAATTCTTACAGAGTGTGGCTTTTCCGGCCTCCACACCAGCGTTAATGTCATAATTTACGGTTACACATGCGGGAGGGAGGTTCCGCAGCATCGCTGCGGGCTTGCGCCAAGAGACGCTGAGGCTTCAACTTCACGCCGGCCAACGGAGGTGTTTGAGCCACCGGCGTTTGGATGGCCCAGGAAATCTTCATTCCAAATAACAACCGGCCACGCCGAAAGCGACGGTAGACACTCTAAATTCTGGTTGCTAAAGTCTAACTAGGGGTGTAGGCGAGATGACCACAGCAGATTATCTGGCAACTCATCCTAAACGGGCCATCCCGTGGCTGCCATTATTGCTGCTTCCTTTGCTGTATTCCGGAAGCTTTCTCATTCTTGGCAGCGCACTTAGAATCCAGTATGGATTTCCCCTGGACGACTCCTATATTCATCAAACCGTCGCGCGTAATTTCGCCCACTACGAGGTGCTTGGATTCATTCCCGGCAAGCCATCTTCCGGCGCCACCAGCTTAATCTGGGCGTGCCTGCAGGCATCCAATTACAAATTTCTGCACATCGATCCCGTCAAGTTCAACTTTGCCTTCAGCTGGATCATGTTGGGACTGATTGGCCCTATGCTTTTCATTCTTTCGCGCCGCGATGGAATGCCTCTTCTCGCCAGTTTTGCTCTGGCCGCGTCTCCTGCGCTCTGTGGAAATTTCATATGGCTGGGACTGATTGGGATGGAGCACCTGCTTTTCATCGTTCTGGTGCTCATCTCTATCTATTTCTGGTTTGAACTCGGGCCACATCGCCGCCGGAACGCCATATTGGCTGGATTGGGAGCAGGTCTGTTAGCAATTACACGGCCTGAAGCCATGGTGTTTGGGCCATTGCTGGCGATCATCTCCTGGAAGATCAAGCGTACGCGGTCTGAGGTCGCTTCCGCTCTTGCTGTCTGGTCTGTCTTCCTCATCCTATTGTTCGGGACAAACTTCTACACATCGCATTCCTTCATGCCAGCTACGCTGAAGGGCCGAACCTGGCTGTACTTCCACAACAGCGGCGGGCCACATACACTTCACTCCATGATGCGTTTTCTTGGCGCCTGGATTCAGCGCCTGCCACGCCAGTTTTCTACAAAATATGTTCAGCAGATGCAAAGCTTTAGTGAAGTACACGGCAGCTTCGCCTTGTATGGTTTTCTGCTTTTCGCCTTGGCAGTCCTTGGCGTCTATGCGCTCGTGTCGAAGCGACCTGCACGCGTGAGCTTCCTGCTCCTGTGGGCCGTACTTCACTCCTGCATCTATCTCCTCACATTCCCTACGGGAGGTCATGGCGGCCGTTATCAACCCCTCAACCTGCTGTTGCTCTTCCCTTGTCTCTTCTTTGGAGTTCTATGGCTACTCAATAAAATGAGCAAAGGACACGCCCAGTCGACAACGGCTGTCGCAGTCGTTGCCCTGGCCATTGCTGGAGCAGCATCTCTGCGCACCTGGCGAATCGTGACGATTGACGGAGTCGGACACATCAACAATACGCACGGCAAAATGGCGCAGTGGATGCTGCAGAATCTTCCCCCGGATGCGGACGTGGCCGCTTTTGATATCGGCCGAATCAGCTATACCTGGGGTAAAGGTCTGCTGGACCTTGGAGGATTGGTCGACCCGTCCTACGTGCCATACCTTACTTCAGGCCATATACCCGAGTATCTGGCGGAACGTCATGTGCAGTATGTGGTTCTCCCCAGCAAAGCAGCGGACGAGTTTGGCTTTACTCATGACTCATCCCTGACCATGACAAAGCTATCGGAGTTCTGCAGCCCGTATGATCCCTGGGTCATCGGCTTCAGGTACACGATTCACGCTATGGAGTGCCAGGAGCTTTATCAATTGCATTTCACCAACGTGGCGCAGCAGCGGGCCCTCGCATCTAACCAGGAGAACTGAACTTGAAGCATATCGGGTGAAAGAATAGCGATGAATGACGATCACAGCAGCATGCTCGCGCGCAGAAAGTGTATCGGGAGATCGGTTATGACTGGCAATCGGGCGTTTCGTCTAGCGATGGGGCTGTTAGTCATCGGCTCATCGTTGCTGATGGTCGATGGCGAAGCCCAGACCGTGCGAAACACAGAATCAGGAACCATATCGGGAACGATACCCGCAACGCTTCGCATCCCTCCCGGAATCTCCTTCAAGGTACGTCTGCGCAATGCTTTGAATTCTAGCAATGCCACTCCCGGTACCAACTGGGACGGAGTTCTTGTCGACGATCTCGTAAGTCCTCGAGGGCGAGTCTATGCACTCGCCGGCACTACAGTAGCCGGGGTGGTGGCGTCGGTAAAGCCAGCTGTCGATAACCAGCCGGGAGCGATCTCGCTTCGTGCGACGTCCATCGATGGAGTGGAGCTACATACCGACAATAAGATTCGAACCGGATCGGAAGTTGATCAAAGCGGGGGGCGCTTGCAACCTGAGGGCGGAGTCAATCTCCGCAATAGCGTCGCTGGGCCTTCCGAAGGATTTGCAACATCCTCAGGCACAAAGCAGGCGAACCTGTCAGCGGGCGCCATGCTCAAGTTCGACACGACTGTTCCTTGATAAGAGGACGGGAGCGATTGGCCGAGTGGCATTGTTTCTATAGCTCGAACGTCTCTACCTCCTTCCCGTGGTCGAGATCAAGACGCCACAAGTTATTTGTAGGCTTGAGGTTACTGAGCCAGGTACGGGTGTATCCCTCGAAGAGCGTCGTGTATCGGCTAAATGACTATTTTGTGAGGCCAATAATTTACATATAGCTCGAACGTCTCTACCTCCTTCTGTGGTCGAGATCAAGACGCCACAAGTTATTTGTAGGCTTGAGGTTACTGAGCCAGGTACGGGTGTATCCCTCGAAGAGCGTCGTGTATCGGCTAAATGACTATTTTGTGAGGCCAATAATTTACATATAGCTCGAACGTCTCTACCTCCTTCCGTGGTCGAGATCAAGACGCCACAAGTTATTTGTAGGCTTGAGGTTACTGAGCCAGGTACGGGTGTATCCCTCGAAGAGCGTCGTGTATCGCTAAATGACTATTTTGTGAGGCCAATAATTTACATCTTGCTTCTGTCGTTTTGCTGTGGCAGACTCTTCATAAGGGCAGTTTGTACGCTGAATAGCTAAAATGATCTATTTCAGCTGTGCTTTGAATATGTCCTTGCCTCGCCTTGTAGAGCTCGGTCACAAGCCACCGCTGCTTGGTTGCTCCGCTTTATTGCCTGATTGCAAGTTGGGCCCTAAATTGCTTAAAGAAGATTAAGAAATTGTTAAATTGCTACTCAGCGGTGCAATACAACCTAATCGCCCGCTGGTATTTCTAAGCCCTATAGCAACCGTTCGTAAATCTCCGGGTCTATGGTTCGGGAAGAGGACGGCTTCGGTAAGAGGAAGAAAGATCGCTAAAGCGCTAAAGATCGGTCAATACCCTGAGAAGGTGTTCGAGCCTAGTATCCCATTGTTCGGAAAACTCATTCAAGAAGGAAAATAGTGCCCCGAGAATTTTATGCCCCAAGATTTGACGCACAACTACAAATCCGGCTCATCTCTCGTCTCGATGACGCACGACTACAGATCCGGCTCATCTCTGGTATCGATCGTCGAGACCGCGTTCCGGCAACGGCGAGTTTTTCTCTGGTCGTCGCTGACAACTTTTCTGTTAGCCATGCTTTTCATCTTCGGAACCCACAAGAGGTACGGTTCCGAGATGGTGCTGTTGATTCAGAATGCACGCGCAACTCAGCAGATCGCCGCTGAGCCAACCGCTGCCATGCCCCCCCCCACTGAGGTGACTGACGAACAGCTGAATTCTCAAGCTCAGGTCCTGCAGAGCCACGATGTACTGGATGAAGTAGTTTCGCCTGGGTGGCGAAACACTTCACCGAACAATCGGAGCGCGGCCGAGATTAATGAACACGAAGCTGCCACAGCATTCCTCTATAAGCATCTGGACATTACTCCCGTCAAGAAATCGCACTTAATCTTAGTTGAACTCAAAGAGCACGATCCTAAAGTGACGACTGACACCTTGAACCGCCTGCTTACTGTGTTTCTCGCCAAGCAGCATGATTTAACGAGGCCACGCGGTGCTGCGAAGTTCTTCGCCGAAGAAGCAGAGAAATACAAAACTCAGTGGGCCGCGGCGCAACAGAGACTTTCCGAATATCAGCAACAGCACGCCGTGACTTCGCCCGGCGACAAAGAGACATGGCTAGAGCAGCAACTCGCAGATGCTCAGATGAACCTGCGCAACACCGACGCGCAGAGCGCCGAGATGGAGAAACGCATTGTGTCAGATCGCGAGGAATTGGCCACTGTTCCAGCCCGGCAGAACACTGTGCAACGAACGGTCCCCGACTCTGGATATATGGATCAAATGAGCGCCCTGCTCATTCAACTTCAGAATCAGAGGACTGAGCTGCTCACAAAGTACAAGCCGGGAGACCGTCTTGTGAAACAAGTGGAAGATCAAATTGCGTCGACCCAGAAGGCGCTTGATGAAGCTCGCTCCAATCACTTTGGAGAAGTCTCGACTGACGTCAATCCGACTTGGCAGTCCGCTGACCAAAGCTACAACACGAACAAGGCGGCCATAAAGGGTGTACTGGGTCGTCGTGCAGGCCTGGCCGCATCGATCGCTAGTTTGCAGCATCAGTTGAACGAAGCGGAAGGGGAGGAAACAACCTTCAAGTCCCTTCAGCACGACGTCTCCGATGCAGAGAGTAACTACCAGCTGTACGCGCAAAAACGCGACGCTGCTCAGATCGCAGATGCAATGGACATGCACGATTTGCTAAATGTGGCTGTCGTGGAATACCCAACCTATTCACCGACGCCGGTTCATCCAAAGCCGCTGCGAGATACGGTATTGGCCGTCTTTAGTTCCATATTCATCGGCGCATTCATGGTCTACCTTTCTGAAAACGGACGGCGGAACTTCTCCACGCCCTACGAGCTCGAACAGGTTTCAAAGTTTCCTGTTCTGGCCACGATACCGATTGGAGAGGCCGCACCCCCTGCAATTCTCGATTCAGGAGGGCGTACTGGTCACGTGGTCGTATTCACCACCCCCACGATGCGTCCGACACAATTAAGCAGGATAAGCTGGGCCAACTTTTTGTCTTTCCTCGGCCCTCGGAACAACGACCGCTCCGTTGGCACGGTGCTCTAAGAAGTGCAATATTATGAACACGTATGATTCCGTCTTTAAAGGTCTGATCTATAACCTGCTGCAGCAGCCGCGGGCTGATGCCGACAAGGGTATGGTGCTCTGTTTCACCTCGGCTCAGCCGGGGGAGGGTGTCACGCATGTCGTTCGGGCCCTGGCCAATGAGCTTGGCACACAGGCCCCAGAACGCGTAGCGCGCGTCGATCTGGCGTACCTTCAGACCAGCGCCTTGCTGTTTTCTGGATCTACGGCGCTGTCCATCACGCCCATGCAGGATGACAGCCGTGAGATGAGAGAAGACGCATTTGATACATCCAAATCGAATCTCCAACTGAATTGGCATGGGAATAGGCAACATCGCCGGGACCGCATAAGCGGACTGCGGTCGCATTTCGACTATGTGCTGATAGATTGCCCTTCTCTGAGAACGAGTGCAGATGTTTTGGGCATAGCGCCTCTGGTAGATGGCGTGCTGCTCGTCGTCGAAGCAAATCGCACGCAGCCACGCCAGATCCTGCATGCTGAACGTCAGATTGAGGCGGCAGGGGGTCTCATTCGTGGCCACATTCTAAACAAACGGAAATATTTTGTTCCCAACTGGCTCTATCGAAGACTCTCAGGAACCTAAGGAGTAGCTACGACTATGAAAGCTACATGGTTTTTACTCACTGCTTTACTGATCCCGTCTGCGCAAGCGGATGACCATCTGCACGAGCGGCCGCGTTATACCTTGCATGTAGGCGATGTCATCGACCTGAATTATCGGCTGACTCCGGAATACAATCAATCGATCACTATCCAGCCTGACGGATATGCCAGCCTGAACATCGCCGGTAACCTCCATCTTGAAGGCCTGACACTCGACCAGGCGCACGATCTAATTGTTAAGAAGGACTCCGAGCGGCTGAACGATCCCGAACTAAACCTGATGCTAAGCAGCTTTCAACGGCCATACGTAGTAGTTGGCGGTGAAGTGCTCCAGCCGGGCAGGATTGATCTTCGCGAGAATATGACAGCTATGCAGGCTGTCGTGATGGCGGGCGGGTTCAAGTTGAGCGCGAAAGACACGCGCATCATTGTATTTCGTCATATCAATTCTGATATGGGCGAGGTCCGCGAGCTCAACCTCCACAACATTAATAAAACTTCACAACTAGAGCAAGATATGGTGCTTGAACCCGGTGACATGTTGCTGGTTCCAGCAAACAAGATGGAGCATTTTGCCCGCTACATGCACTCGTTTTCGTTCAGCTCCAGCATCAACCCTGGCGTGCCTGCTTTCTAGGGACGACACAAACTCAAGTTAGATCTGAACTACATTGTTTTAATTTCACTCAATCGATGAGGGTCTATGAGACATAGGCCTGGTTTTACTTTCACCCATTCAAGGAGTATCTATGAGACAAAGGCCTGGCACGCTGACTGTTGTCGTTGATGGCCTCATTTTCTCGGGATTAGCCTCGTTCGCGGTAGTTTGGGCGAATCAGTTGTATATGCCTCCCGGAACGCTCAAGAACTTTCTCGAGATTCGCATCACTCTGCTCAACGCGATGTTCCTGATTGTGTTCGCTGTCCTGAGCACAAAATGTGCAGGGTCGTTTGGCCTTTATCAAAACGACTTCAGGGATTGGCTGCGCGCTGGGGGCAGGACTGTGGCGTGCTCCGCTGTCATCACAAGCTTCGTAGCAATCTATCTGCTGCTACGCAGATCCCCGAGCCCTGTCGGTATCATCTTTTTAGAATTCTTCGTATCGGCATGTATTTACCAACTTGCGCGACTGCTGCTCACCAATCGCGGCCTTCGTTCAAAACGGCGCGAACCAGAGAGGATATTAATCCTGGGGACCGGTCGCCGCGCGATGAAAGCCTGGAAGGAGTTGCGAGTCCGCTATCACGGAAGCAAGCAGCTCATAGGATTCGTCGATGACCGCGACCCTCAGATGCTGCCGATCGAGTTAGAGGCATCCTATGCCTGCCACGTAGACCTGCTGTCAGACTACTTACTGCACAATGTAGTTGACGAATTGGTTGTCGCCGTTCCAATGCGTTCTTGTTATGACATGGCACAACGGGCAGTCTCCATAGCCGAGACTGCTGGTGTGCGCGTCGTCACTCTCAACGACACCTACGGCCTTCGATTTGGCAAGCTTCTACGTGCGCGAGCACCTCTTTTCGTTGAGCTCGTTCCCAAGGACGATAAGTTGATTGCTGCCGAAAGTTTCAAGCGCGCGTTCGACATTGTGGGTGCGAGCATTGGGCTAACGATGGCCTTGCCGCTCTGCGTACTGATTGCGATCGCGATTAAGCTGACAAGCCCCGGGCCAGTTCTTTTTATTCAAGAGCGATATGGCTATCGGCGGCGGATCTTTCCAATGTGCAAATTTCGCACCATGGTGGAGAACGCGCCTGCGCTGATGGCTTCTCTGGAAAGTCAAAACGAGGCGCGCGGCCCGATTTTCAAAATCAGAAATGATCCTCGTATTACACTCCTTGGGCGATTTCTGCGGGAGTCTTCACTTGATGAGTTGCCGCAGCTTTGGAATGTGTTAGTGGGCGATATGTCATTGGTGGGACCGCGCCCAATGAGCACGCGCGATGTCTCACGTTTTACAAAGGCCCAATTGATGCGGCGCTTTAGCGTACGACCAGGAATCACGGGCATCTGGCAGGTATCAGGCCGCAGCGCTTTGACCTTCGAGCAGTGGATGACTCTTGACTTTGCCTATCTTGACGAGTGGTCTCTTGCCCTTGATCTGAAGATCCTCACGCGGACCGTACCTGCAATATTGAAGCGATCCGGTGCAATGTAAGGCGTCACAGGAGGTGTAATGCGAGTTGCTGTAGTGCACGACTATTTTACGCAGCTAGGCGGCGCGGAAAGGGTAGCCGAAGAGCTGATGCGTTTGCTGCCGCAGGCGGATCTTCACTCCACAGTTGCGCTTCCCGACTGTGTGCCGGCGCGCCTTTCGGGGGTGCCGATCAAAACGTCCTGGATGCAGAATCTCCCTCGTCTTAGGGATTATTATCGGCTTTATTTCCTTCTCTATCCTCTGGCTGTTCGCTCACTCAACCTGAGTCAGTATGATCTGGTCATCTCCAGTTCTTCCGGTTATGTCAAAGGAGTGCGTACTGGCCGGGATGCACTGCATGTCTGCTACTGTCATACCCCAATGCGGTGGGTCTGGGGATTTGATAACTACTCGAAGCGAGAATCCTTCAGCACCGCCCATCGGGTGTTGCTGCGCGGCATAATCAGCGGTCTGCGTGATTGGGATATTAGCGCCTCTCGACAGCCTGACTATTTCATTGCCAATTCGCGTGCAGTCGCAGCTCGAATCTGGCGAGCCTACGGGCGTCACGCTCAAGTAATTCACCCGCCCATTGACCTCGGCCGTTTCGGTATATCGGATGAACAAGAGGACTACTACCTTGTTCTGTCGCGGCTGGTTTCTTATAAGCGCCTTGATCTCGCCATTGCGGCCTGCAATCTCCAACGACGGAAGCTGATAGTCATCGGCGATGGTCCTGATCGTGCGCGCCTTACTGCATTGGCAGGTCCTACTATTACTCTTCTTGGGTGGCTGCCGGACCGTGAAGTCCAATATTACGCCGCACGTTGCCGCGCCCTTATTTTCCCTGGCGAAGAGGATTTTGGCATGGCACCTCTCGAAATCGCGGCGGCCGGTCGACCCACAATTGCGTACCGCGCCGGTGGCGCTATTGAGACAATCGAAGAGGATGTCACCGGTGTGTTTTTTGATAGGCAGGCGCCGGAGGATCTGGCGGCTGCGATCGAGCGATTTGAGAAGATGAACTGGCCCGAACAACTTCTTCGCAGCCACGCCAGCGGTTTCAGCGTGGAGGTATTTCAGGGGCGCATGCGGGCCTTTCTTAAAAAAATCGGCGCCCGGGTACGCGACAACTCACCGCTCGCTGTCAATATGGAGGAAAAGACTGCATAAGACCAGACCTTTAGTGCGTAAGTACGGCAGGCGCAGAAGTCCTACCGGTAGCGTTGTAATGTTAAAGCAGGAGGAAGGAACCACCGCATGAGCACAGCGGAGGTAAAGGTTACTGCCAATACAACGTGGATTGACTCCGATCCGGCACCTGCACCTCGGCAACGAGGCGCGCATGCTGTGATCCAGGTGATCGGCAGTAGGATACTCATTCAAGCGATCAATGCGGGTACGGGCATCATTACTGCGCGGGCGTTAATGCCCTCGGGACGCGGTCAGCTAGCCGCGATGATTCTCTGGTCGCAGTTTCTTGCGTACATTTCGTCACTCGGCGTGCCCAGCTCGATGATTCATGCCTACCGCTGCTATCCGGCGAAACGCCGGGCTATCGTCGCCAGCGGCCTGGTCATGAGCCTATGCACGGGCACGCTTGTGACCATCATCGCGGCTATCTTTTTACCTCATTGGATGCACCGATATCCCGCGCCGATCATCCGCTATGCCCAATGGTTCCTGATCATTACCCCGATCTGTTCTCTTAGCTTCGCCGGCAGGGGTGTGCTAGAGGCAGCAGGCTCCTTCACATCTTCAAACCTGATGCAGATTCTCACCCCAGTTGCCACGATCATTCCTTTGATCGTGCTCGCTCTATTTCATTCGCTCACACCTTTCAGCGCCGCGCTTTGCTATATTATTTCGGCGCTACCCACGTTTTATTACCTCCTGCTGCAACTGCGGCCATACGTACACGGCTTGAAACCGGACCTGGGGATTAGCAAACTTCTCCTAAGCTTTGGTATCCGTTCGTATGGCATTGACCTCCTCGGCTCGCTGTCAGTCCAGTTAGATCAGATTCTCGTAGTAAACATGCTTACACCGGCGGAAATGGGATCGTATGTAGTTATCCTGAGCCTTTCCCGCACCCTGACTGTTTTCCAAAACTCGGTGGTGACCGTTCTCTTCCCCAAAGCTTCCGGGCTTCCCAGCGAAGCTGTTCTCAAGTTGAGCGAAAAGTCGGCGCGCATCAGTTTGCTGGTCACGTCTTTCTTCGCTGTCTGGGTCTATATCTTCGGGCCAATCCTGCTGAGGATCCTCTACGGCAAGGCGTATGTAGGCGCCTTCAATGCCTTCCGCATCATTCTGGTGGAGGTAACACTCTCCGGCTGCGTCTTCGTGCTTGCGCAGGCTTTCATGGCGATGGGCCGGCCGGGTGTTGTCACGATTCTGCAGGCGACCGGGCTATCGCTGAGCATCCCCTTGATGCTCGTTCTCATTCCCAGGTGGCACATTGAGGGGGCCGCTACCGCTCTGCTTGCTTCCACAATCGCTCGTTTCATTTTCGTTATCCTGGGATTCCGCTTCTTCCTGAAGGCTCCCCTGCCCGATCTCAGGCCAAGGCTGAGTGATTTTGAGGAGCTACGGTCTATATTTCATCGGCGCAGCGCAGCGAGTGCCGCATGAGGGCATCGAATAGCCAACACCGTCCGGACGAGATCTCCGGCACACCGAAAAAACCACACCTGGCGTGGGTCTTCTCCGTCTTCATTCTGACGAACGCGCTCCTGGTTTTCTCGCCGCCGGCCCGTGCCGCGATTGTCGTTTACCCAATGTCGTCTTTTCTGCTTTCTCTATTTGTTGTCAAACGCTCCAGGGCTGCATTTGTGGGTTTCATATGTTGGCTCTGGCTCCTTACACCGTTTGTTCGCAGGGTGGTCGAGTGGCGAACCGGAGGCACGTCCATCGTAATACTGCTGGCGCCCTATGTCGCGATGAGTGTTGCCGCTCTTGCATTGGTGCCGAGATTAGCCTTAGTCGTCACCCGCCGCACCATGCCTCTGCTCTTCGCGCTAGGTGCAGTTTGCTATGGAGTAGTCGTTGGCATTCTCCACTTCCATTTTTCGGGACTTCCCCAGGCAGTCGTCGCCTGGGCGATGCCCCCAATTTTTGCGCTCTTTCTCTTTGCGGAACGTGTGGAGCACGAATCCATTCATAAAAGTTTTGAGCTGGCCATGGTTGCGGGTTTGTTCGTCATCGGCGCTTATGGGATCTATCAGTTTTTCCTGTTGCCCGATTGGGACTCGCAGTGGATGATTCAATCCGATTTACAGTCCATAGGCTTACCCGAACCGTTCCAGGTGCGTGTCTTCAGCACCATGAATTCTCCCCAGGTATTCGCGGCATTTTGCGCAGTCGGATTGCTGATCGCGCTGCGGTCACATTTAAAAATTCGGTACCTTGCGGTTCCCGCCGGCTTCATCGCCCTGGTGCTTTCTCTTAGCCGCACCGCATGGCTGGGGCTGACCGTGGGCATCGTTTATCTTTTCTGCAAGATCACCAATCAGCAGCGCGTCCGTATTGTTGCGGTAGCTGGCTGCTGCCTCGTATTTTCTCTGGCTGCGATGCAGGTTCCTGAGGTCAATACGATTGTGACGATGCGCCTCAGTTCACTTACAGATCCTCAACATGACAGCAGCTATGAGGCCCGCGCTCACGACTACAACGCAGTGGTCCAAACCATGATCGAAGATCCATTCGGTCATGGGCTTTCGGCCGACGGAGACACCAGCGACCAATCAGCACAGGCGAACGCGGTTTCACAGCAGGATAGCAGCATCGCGGCGTCGCTTTTGTCTCTCGGCATGCTCGGCTCCGCAATCTTCGCTCTTGGCCTCTTGGTGCTGGGCTTTGGCATCTTCACAAAGCACGGCACCGTCGCATCGATCGGTGTCCGGGCTACACTGCTATCCATCGCCATCGAAGCTCCGTTTAATAATGTCGTCTCGGGTCCGGTCGGGTTTCTTCTCTGGTGCTGTGTTGGGCTTTGCATCGCCGAGTGCGAGCTTATGCGCTTACAGCGGTCAGATCAAAGTCACGAGCCGGCCCAGCCGCCAGTATCCACTCCTGCAGTGATTGCAAGCTGACGGCATGCGCATACTACACGTCATGAATAATCTTTCCGACCGCGGAAACGGCATTGTCAACCTGGCTGTTGACCTCGCCATTGAACAGCGTAAAGCTGGACACACCGTGGCCCTTGCCAGCGGTCACGGCGGATATGAACAGCTGCTGCGCCTATATGGGATCACTTATTACCACCTTGACTGCACCAGGCCGCACAGACAACTGCTGGCTGTTTGTTTTGAATTCAGACGAATCCTTACAAGATTTCAGCCAGACATCATCCATGCGCACATGCGCATTGGCCTTCTTCTCGCATGGCTTTGGTCGCGTGTAAAACGCATTCCGCTAGTGGCGCACCTGCATAATGTGCACGACAGGTTTTCGATTCTCATGGGGCTGGCCGATCGCCTTATCGCAGTCAGTCTATCGGTCAGCAATTCCATGCAGAAGCAGGGTATACGCCGGTCGAAATTGCGTGTCGTCCTCAACGGGACATTGAACAGCGAACGCGCTGCTCAGCAGGGCACCATCACGCCGGCAACTTTGCAGCGTCCTGCAATTACTACTGTGGCAGGCATGAATCACCGCAAGGGCATCGAAGAGCTGATTCTTGCGTTCAACATGATTGCCGGAGATTTTGTCGAGGCCCACCTTTACCTGGTGGGAGATGGCCCCGAACGCAAGCTGTTCGAGCGACAGGCAGCCGAATCACCCTTTCGCGACCGTATTCATTTCGAGGGCTTTCAGAGCCAGCCTCAGGCATATATGCTCTCGTCGGACATTTTTGTTCTTGCCTCCCGACGCGAGTCGTTCGGCCTGGTACTTACCGAAGCCCGCGAAGCTGGTTGCGCGATCGCTGCCAGCAATGTCGATGGCACTCCGGAAGCTTTGGAAGGCGGAGAAGCAGGTATGCTCCTCCGGCCCCGGGATCCCGCTGCACTAGCGAACGCCCTGCGCTTGCTTCTCGGGAACGATGAGCTTCGCCGTGACTGGCAAAAGAAGGCACGGCGGAACATCGAGGCGTTCACGACCAGGCGGATGGCTGAGGAAGTGGAGAAGATTTACCGCGAATTAACTCCGGCCGTCGAGGCTCAGGCGCCGGTATAAGGCATCATTTCTCGCGCAGAGAGCCTGGGGTTCGTGCGCTTTCCTAGGGCAAAAGCTCAAGAATGAGTACGTGATCGGGGACCTCGATGCCCACCTTTTCTGTCTTATTCCACGTCTGAATTGGGGCGCCGCTTTTTAATGGATCATAAAGGTTAATGCGGCGGAAAGGTTTCTGGAAGGATAAGTCTTCTTTCTCATCCGGCACGACCAGATCGGTCTTTGTCTTGGTATCGTAGCTGGGAACCTCCTGCCAGATGGCAAGGTAATATGCGCCGTTGCGCTTCCGCAGCAATGTGTGCGAGAGCTTTTGCGTTTCGCCGCTGATCTGGTATGAAAGCGTACCGGAGGCTGCCGGGCCGGAAGAGCTGTCCCGCAAAATCGAGATCAGGTTGCGCATGGCAACAAACGCCGGCTTTTCGGTGCCGTCGAAACGTACCAGTCCAAAATGAAATTCCGGGTTGGTCAGGTCCGGATTGCTGGCTTCATCGAAGAATTCGTAGAGATAGGTTTTTACGATGCCGGCATTGTACGACTGAAAAAAGAGCCGCGGAATGTACTTGGCGCCGGCTGCTTCCGATACGGGCGCCTGACCGCCATTATTGTCCAATGCATTGTGGTAGCCGGTCTCCGTCACGACCAGGGATTTGTGATCATACATGGGAATCGCCTGCTGGGCCTGCTTCGCATAAAGATCATCGGGCATGCCACCGGAAGCGTAGGTATGCAGATTGCCTTCCGTCACAAACGCCGAAATATCGCCGACTCTCTGAGCGTTCTTCACGAAAGCCATGGAGGGACCGATAAATTGAAGTCCCGCTGCAGCGGGTGTCTGCATGCCTGCCGTGTATAAGGCCTGCTGATAGTTGTGGGCGACATCGATCCAGGCGGGCTTTTTGCTGATATCGAGTTCGTTCGGCCCTTCTGTGCTCTCCACCGACCCACCAGCCAGGTCAAGCAATTTATCGATCTGCTCGGCGTTGGGCTCCTTGACAGATCCACGCGGATCAAAGCACATATCGAACTTAACCCCAAAGCTTGCCAGAGTTCGCCATCTCCCATAGATAGTACGGTTGTATGCGTCATTTTGCAGTACCGCTCCGTCGCGTACGTGACGAATCCCGGACTCTTCAAGCCGCTGCTTGAGCAGATCGAAATTTCCATACAGCCGATCCAAGTAATTGATGTGCGTGTTGACGCCAATACTGTCTACAAATGTCTGTGCATCCCTGGCCTGCTCCGTTTCGAGTGCAGCGCTAAGCCTGGCAGCAAACAGAATCGCTAACGCGGCGGCGCATGTAGCCGCTCCCGATAGAAGCAAAAAACGTCTTGAGAAAATTACAACCCTATTCACGCTCACCCCTGTATGTGTCACGAGTTAACTCGGTCGGCTGAGACGAAAATCCAGCTGGGAGCTTAAGTTCGTTGTTAAGCCAGGAAACTATCGTCGGAGTTCGTCTTGCTTTCATTCAAAGCACCTCTCTATAGACGTCCGCAGTTCGCTTTGCCATGAGACTGGCGTTGAAGTGTTCTGCGGCATAGGATCTACACGCTTCCTCAGAAGGTAACAACTCTGGGTGCGACAACAGCTTCACCAAGTGTCTCTCAAGGTCTTGCTGTTTTGGGGACGGAAACGTAAGATTCTCTGACAGCGATGCAACTACTTCCGGCAAGCCTCCAACGGGCGTGACAACAGAAGGTGTCCCAGCTGCGAGAGCTTCGGCAGCTACAAGGCCAAAGCCTTCCAGCGCCATTGTTGGGACAATATTCATATTTGCCGCCCGATATACCAGTGGGAGTTTCTCGTCCGGCACAAAGCCAAGAAGTCTCACACACTGCTGCAACCCAGCCTGCTCAATTTGCGCTTCCAGCGTTTCCCGCAGACGTCCCTTTCCTGCAATAAAAAGCAGCGTGTCCGGGTGTTCTTTTGACACGTGCTGCATGGCGGCAATTAACGTTCCCAGCCCCATGCGATTCACCAGGCGCCTGACGGAAACCAGGATCCTTCTGTCCTTTGGCCAGCCAAGAGCTTCTCTCGCCTGCTCACGAGTTTCATGCATACCAAATCGTTCCACATCTACCGCTCCAGGAATGATGCGTACGATCTCTTCCGGCACTCCATAGCTTCGGACAGCCACGTCTGCAAAGGCGCGAGACAATACAATCACGCGCGCTGCTTTGCCATAGACCGTCTTTTCAAGTCGATGCTTGAATGCCGCTGTTATCTTGCTCGCGCCTTCTTCGCGGGACTCCTCGGACCACGGCCCATGAAAATGTACGATGTGAGTTGAACGGTTCAGTTGGTCCAACGCAGGGATCGTGTACAACGCGAAGTGTGACGCCACAATCTGTGGCTTTTTTTCATTTATGATTTGAATAAGGGTTCTGCGCGTCCTCAGCAGTCGGCGCAACGTTGACGATGTATCGGGTGCCAAGTTGAGAATTCGACCTCCCGTTACTTCTGCGACGTCTTCGGGGGCAGAAACAGCGCCAAAAAAGTCCACGCCTTGGGCCGGAAGATATTTGGCAAGGTCCGCGGTTACGCGGCCGGAGCCACCAGCACCCTCCGTGGCCCAGGAGATTGCTATGTGTAGTGATGAAATCCTGGATGCAACGGAATTATTCACCGAGTGCTTTCCTTGCTGAACAATGAGGATTCCGCTTTCAGTGGAACGCAGCGTTTAATTGGGTTTGATGCACGCATGCCCGCATCCGCCGCATCTTTCGTTACATTTCCTTTCCGTAAATCGAAGCATCCACACTTTTATGAACACCGGAAAAGCTGCTTCCCTGCGATGAGCGCACAAATACAATCCGACGTCTGGCTGAGAGAATGCGAACCGGAGCAATCAACGCCAAAAAAGAACAATCTGCACTCTCCCGCGCGCGTTCTTCTCTTTGACCACACTGCTCAGCTCGGCGGAGGCGAAATTGCTCTACTGGACTTAATCCGCTTTTTTGATCGTTCTCGTGTTACACCAATTGTCGTACTGGGATCGGATGGGCCACTTGCGAATCGCCTTCGCGGTCTGGCCGACGTTCACATCATGGAACTCGCGCCTGATGTTCTTCACACACGCAAAGACAACCTCGGCTCCGCAAGTGTGGTTCAACTGAAAGCCGCTCTTCAGATTTGTGCATACGTGTTGCGCCTGGTCGACTTTATTGAAGCGCAAAACATAGACTTGATTCACACAAATTCACTCAAAGCTGACATCATTGGCGGAATTGCCGGCAAGCTGACGCGGGCGCCCGTCATCTGGCATATTCGCGACCGCATTACGGATGACTACTTACCCAGAACGACCGTGACGATTATGCGTAAGTTATGCCGTATGATCCCGGACTTCATCATCGGAAATTCAGCCGCGACAATAGAAACGTTGCAGCTCATGGGAACTCGCCCCAGCATGCCCGTCGCGTCTGGAGTGGACATCAGTGCCTACGAACAGGAAGGAGCATCTCTGGCGGATCATGCAAGCACTCCAGATCGCGAGATGAAGATCGGCCTGGTAGGTCGCATCTGCCCATGGAAAGGGCAGCATATTTTCCTGCAGGCTGCTGCTGAAGTGCACAAGTGGTTTCCACAGACGCGATTTCAAATCATTGGGGCAGCTCTCTTCCAAGAACAGCAATATGAACAAGAAATGCGCGACCTCGCCAGAACGCTAGGGCTGGAGCATGCGGTTGAGTTTACCGGTTTCCGCAACGATGTGCCTGATCTTATGCGCAAACTTGATATTCTTGTCCACGCGTCCACCACTGGCGAACCTTTTGGGCAGGTCATTGTGCAAGGAATGGCCGCCGGCAAACCAATCGTGGCCACAAATGGAGGCGGCGTGCCTGAAATCGTGATTCATGGTATTACAGGATTCCTGGTTCCCATGGCGGATGCTCCAGCCATGAGTGCATCTATCTGCGCTCTCCTGGATTCGCCGGAAATGGCGGCTGCGATGGGAAAGGCCGGCAGAATACGCGTCCTCGAAGACTTCACGATCGAACGGAGCGCGCGAAAAGTCGAAGCAGCGTACGCGGAAGTCCTATCCCATCGATAAGACGCAGTGCTTTTTACGAATTCAAGGCAGGTCACGCACAAAAGTGAGACCGCCATCGCGAAGCGCAAGGCGGGTCTCATTTCCACTGATTCGACTAAGGAGTCGGAACAATCTTCAGAAAAGTTACAGTTGGCGTGAGATTCACATTGTATGTATATGAATTTGCGCTGACCGTATCTAACACTCCGTCGACGCTGATCGATGAATTGCTCTGAACTTCATGACCGGAGTCGAGCGTCAGCGTAACTCCCTGAGGCTCCACGTTTATCGTCGTATTGTTTGCTGGATTGTAAACCGGTAAATTGACCCACAATGCCAGACAAAATGAGCCGTCTCGTTTTTGCATCAATAGGTGGTGCACGTTCGTCGTCGAACCGGTCAGCGAGTACTGGAGCTTCCCGGGACTAAATGAAGCTCCCCTGTCGTCGAGTAAAGCCGTCAACGCCTTGAGGGCGTTGTAGGAATACTTGGGCTGTAGCGTGTTCGTCATCAGCCCATAGTTCTCGGACGAGGACTCGTCCATCAATTCATAGATGTATGTACGGTTAATCCCGTGCGTCATCATCTCCAAGATAGTTTGAATCGTGTAGAGCGACGCAACAGGATACGGCACTGTATAAGGTGTGTTGGTCGTTGAGAGTTGGATGTATCCGCTCTCGGTGACATACAAGGGAACATGGGGTGCGGTTATATTCGCGTTGTCCAGCCACCATAGGATGCCTCCGTAAGAGTTTCCTTCCGCGTCTGACGATCCCCAGCCGCTCGTTCCCGGATTTCTCCCGCCAAAATAAATATGAAGATTGCTGAAGTTCTGATATTGCGAGATATTTCCGAGTTTGCCGTAGGATTGTTCGAATACTAAAGAAGGTCCCAGCACAGGAACATGCAATGTCAAACCTGCTTGTTGAAGGGTCGGCAAAAAACTGAGAAGCGTACTCGCCCAATTCGTTCCGCCATTATCATCGAACTCGTTCGGCGCTTCGATGCTTTCCATATCGCCGGCGAGGGTTTGAAAAGACTTGAGGTCCGAGACGGTTGTTAGCTGATTATAAGAAATGACATAGTCCGTACCTATGCCCGCAGCTCTAACTGCCTGATGAATCGTATACATTTGATTGCCGTCGGGCCAGTCATAATAGCCGTCGCGGATATGGCGGATGCCCGCAGCACTTATTGCAGCGATAACTTGGGGGTACTTCTGGTAATAGTACGTGTTGGTATAGGCAAAGTGTGTGTTCACTCCAATCGAGTTAACAACATCATCCGACTCGATCGCTTGTTCCTGTGCGCCTGACACTTGCACCGTCAGTAACACAAAACAACATAGAATGGCGAGCCATCGAATCACCATGCGGTGACGTCCTCCCGGGTAGTCTTTGGGCGCAGTTAGAATATATCACTACAGTAATTAATGAGTAATTAATGAGCGCGATTACTTTAGTCACGGCACTCTTTATATGCGGCTGTCTGGAATGTATGGCCCGCCAGGTGTCGTCTCGAAATTCCGAGGTCGACCGTCGCCGCTGGCTCTCAATTGAAGAAGCGTAGAAGTACATTCGCGAAGGACAGAGGCCACTCTATCTGGAAAGGCAAAACAAAAGTCGACAAGCCTGAAGACTGGGTCTTCGCCAGGCTCGTTTCTCACGGCCGCAGATTCTTCTGGGGCCAGGCCATCATGCGCAACGTAATCCAGACCCGTGTTCGCGAAATCGGAATTACTCGGGCTTTCGGATGGCATACGATTCGCCATACCTATTCCACCTTGTTGCGCTCAAAGCGAGCAGACGTAAAGGTTATGCAGGAGTTGCCTCGCCACGCATCCAGCCGCGTCACCCTGGAAACCTGCACTCAGGCGATTACAGGCCAGAAGCGAGAGGCGCAGAGCAGTGTCGTCAACCTCATATGTATGTGCGGTCCATTGCAGTCATGGTTCGATAAGACCTGGAAGCTGCCCGACATCGAAGAGGTTAGCAAATAGCGCAACGTTCCTCGATAGAGTCACATTTCCAACGAGATCCAGATATCAGTTCATCAGCGAGTGATAAATCTATAGCGCCGTATCGACAGTGCTCGGCAGGTAGAGTTCGGCCTGCAGAAAATTTTGGAGCGAGCATTGTGGATACGGCGATTTGTGCTAAACCCGGTAACGTTTTGGCAGGACAATTGCTTTATGGGGATTCAATCCATCGCACCTATTTTGTGCTGACTTGAGCGGAAACGTTGCAACTGCCGTGGGCAACATGCAATTTGTCCTGCCAAAAAATCTACCACGCTTCCACTTACCCGCGGAGCGGGTTTAGTACAAATCTCTAGTGCCGTATCGACAGTGCTCGGCAGGCAAAGTTTGGCTTGCAGAAGATTTTGGAGCGAGCATTGTGGATACGGCGATTTGTGCTAAACCCGGTGA
>Ga0210386_10000617_pt1 | contig 32861 bp, 34 predicted proteins | sample IncBWH32OmetaG_FD_160091 | JGI IMG/M metagenome (GOLD analysis project Ga0210386, IMG submission 160091) | Forest soil microbial communities from Barre Woods Harvard Forest LTER site, Petersham, Massachusetts, United States - Inc-BW-H-32-O ...
ATCTCCCTCCACCAATCACATCACATCGCTCCCGGTCCGATTGACGAACCGATGCGCATTGCCCGTCCCTGCCGGAAACCCCGCGCACATCCCCGCCGACAACGTCTCCAATCCCGCATCCGTCTCCAGTTGCACCGTCCCCGACAGCACATAGATGAACTCATCCTGTTTCGCATGCGCGTGCCGGCTCGACGACTGCCCGCCCGGCACGATCCGGACCAGATTGACCCCGAAATTCCGCAGCCCCGCATGATCCCCCAACCGCCGGTTCCATCGCTGCTGGTTCAACGTCCGGAACGGTTCCGGATAGCTGGTCGCATTGCTCTCCGGCAGCGCCAGCGGATCAAAGCCCGACCTCTCAACCATCGCCCGCCTCCACACCTGACCCCGCACACTTTGCGGCCCTCCCCCGTCCGGCCGCAACCATCGGCGGGGCTCAGGCTAAGGGAATCGCAGCTGGACATTGTCGCTCCACCACGAAGCCCGGATGGTGTGAATTCCACATGCGATTGCCTTGAGCCTTCCCCACGATCGCCAATTGTCTTGCGCCTTGGCTTCTTGGCGGTTCACTTTGTGGCGCCGCCACGAACCGCCGATGACGCGAATTCCAATTCCGACCGCCTGGGCTCGGGCAAAGCCCCCGACCTCCCGTCTGTGCCGCAAAAAGCGGCGGTAGGGCAGGGAAGAAATATGCCCAATTACAAGGCATTCGGCTGCGATATCGCTTAGACCGCAGGCGCCGCGCGCGCGCTTTAACGCACTGCGGCGGATTGCCGCGTGGCACGCCGCATGCAAACCTGGGCCACTGCCGTTCGTCACGCGCGACCCAGGCAGCCCCGCAACCAGAGGAGGCCCGGTCATCGCCGGGCGATGGCGCAGATGAAGAAGATCGAGGCTGTCATCAAGCCGTTCAAGCTGGACGAGGTGAAGGAGGCGCTGCACGAGGTTGGGTTGCAGGGGATCACGGTGGTCGAGGCCAAGGGTTTTGGCCGGCAGAAGGGTCACACCGAGCTGTACCGGGGGGCCGAGTATGTCGTCGATTTCCTACCCAAGGTGAAGATCGAGGTCATTTGCGAAGACAGTGTGGTGGAGCGCGCGGTGGAAGCCATCATCAACGCCGCTCGGACCGGTCGGATCGGTGACGGCAAGATCTTCATTTCCGCGGTGGAGGAGGTGATTCGCATCCGCACCGGTGAGCGGGGCGAGGACGCGATCTGACCAAATCCGGTTGAGCCGGTCTGGATGCGGGGTTGGGCGGTCGGTATGGAGTGAGGTGATTGGGTGGGAACGCCACATTCGGCCTGTGGCGGGACCGAGATGGTGGGCCGATCGGCTGAGGCTTCCGCCCTGTGTGGGGTGGCTGGTTTCGGACAATCTTCGTGACGGGCGCGTCCGTGGGACGCGCCGGTTTTTTGGCAACAGGTCAAAGGACGGGACAACAGGATATGGCGAGAAAGCCTGCAGGCGCCACCAGCAGCGTGGGCAAGGTGCTAGAGATGATCAAGGAACACTCCGTGGAGTACGTGGACCTGCGGTTCACCGACCCCCGCGGCAAGTGGCAGCACACCGCGCAGCATGTTTCCACCATCGATGAGGACGTGTTCCGTGATGGCATCATGTTCGACGGCTCCTCGATCGCTGGGTGGAAGGCGATCAACGAGTCCGATATGATCCTGATGCTGGATCCGGACACCGCGGTGATGGACCCGTTCGCGGCCAAGCCGAGCCTGATCATCATTTGCGACATCGTCGAGCCGTCGACCGGCCAGCCCTACAATCGCGACCCGCGCTCGACCGCCAAGAAGGCCGAGGCCTATGTGAAGGCGTCCGGCATCGGCGACGCGGTCTTATTCGGCCCCGAGGCCGAGTTCTTCGTGTTCGATAGCGTGAAGTTCGGCACCGGCGGCAACTATGGCATGTACCAGCTGGACAGCCAGGAAGGCCCTGACGCCAGCGTGAAAGACTATCCGGAAGGCAATATGGGCCACCGCCCGACCATCAAGGGTGGCTACTTCCCGGTGCCGCCGGTCGATAGCGAAAGCGACCTGCGCGCCGAGATGCTGTCCACCATGGGCGAGATGGGTGTGGTGATCGAGAAGCATCACCACGAGGTGGCGCAGTCCCAGCACGAGCTGGGCATGAAGTTCGGCCCGATGGTGAAGATGGCCGACAACCTGCAGATCTACAAATACTGCATCCACAATGTCGCACACAGCTACGGCAAGACGGCGACCTTCATGCCGAAGCCGATCTATGGCGACAACGGGTCCGGCATGCACTGCCACCAGTCGATCTGGAAGGCCGGCAAGCCACTGTTCGCCGGCAACCGTTACGCCGATCTGTCGGAGACCTGCCTGTATTACATCGGTGGCATCATCAAGCACGCCAAGGCGCTGAATGCCTTCACCAACCCGACGACCAACAGCTACAAGCGGTTGATCCCCGGGTTCGAGGCACCGGTGCTGCTGGCGTATTCCGCGCGCAACCGCTCGGCCTCGTGCCGTATTCCGTATGCGACCAACCCGAAGGCGAAGCGTGTCGAGGTGCGGTTCCCGGATGCGGCGGCGAACCCGTATCTGGCGTTCTCGGCGATGCTGATGGCCGGCCTGGATGGCATCAAGAACAAGATCCATCCCGGCGATCCGATGGACAAGGATCTGTACGATCTGCCGCCGGAAGAGCTGCAAGGCATCCCGACGGTGTGCGGCAGCCTGCGCGAGGCGATTGGCGCGCTGGAAGCCGACCACGAGTTCCTGCTGGCCGGTGACGTGTTCGGCAAGGACCAGATCGAGAGCTACATCGAGCTAAAGTGGTCGGAGGTGTATCGTTTCGAGCATACGCCGCACCCGGTTGAGTTCGAAATGTACTACTCGGTCTGATCGCCGGAACCATTCCTGCCTAGGCCTGAAGCGCCCCGTCATCCCGTGGATGGCGGGGCGTTTCGTTTGCCCGCCATTCCAACCACCCGTCATCGCGCATTTTCATCCCGTCATGGCCCGCGAAGGCGAGCCACCCACGTCTTGCGGTTCGTCCGTGCCGCACAGACGTGCATACCCCCGAGACGGCCCGCGATCAAACTGAGCAACTGCTCAGACCTTGTGCAAATTCGTTCACCGATCGCGTTGGTTGCGCAGGCAAATCCGGTCGGTCGGGCCGCCCGCGAATTCGGCACGGTTCTTGATAGGATTTTTATGCGGCCGGTCTGCCTCCACCAGGGCAGGTGCGTTCGGTGCCGCAAACAGGGGCAGGCGAGGCGATGCAGTTCCAGGACGAGGCAGCGACATGAAGTTGATCATGGCCATCATCAAACCCTTCAAGCTCGACGACGTGCGCGAGGCACTGACGCCGCTCGGCGTGCAGGGCCTCACCGTCACCGAGGTGAAGGGATTCGGTCGCCAGAAAGGCCAGACCGAAATCTACCGTGGCGCCGAATACCACGTGAATTTCCTACCAAAGGTGAAGATCGAGGTCGTCGTCACCGATGACATGTCAGACCAGGTGATCGAGGCGATCTCCAAGGCGGCACAGACCGGCAAGATCGGTGACGGAAAGATCTTCGTGCTTGATGTCGAACGCGCGGTGCGCATCCGCACCGGCGAAGCCGACGCCGCGGCACTCTAGGGCGCCCACGCTCATTTCCAACCGATCAACCAACACGTCACTGACAGGGAAACCAATACAATGATTCGACCCCGCCTCACCTGGGGAACCGCCGCGCTGGTGCCCATGCTGCTGGCCGCCGGACCGGTGCTGGCCGACGCGCCAAAGATCCCGGCCGCCGACACCGGCGACACCGCCTGGATGCTGACCTCGACCGCGCTCGTGCTGCTGATGACCATTCCAGGTCTGGCGCTGTTCTACGCCGGCATGGTGCGCAAGAAGAATGTGCTGGCCACACTGATGCAGTCCTTCGCCATCACCTGCATCGTCACCATCGTCTGGACCGTGGCCGGCTACAGCCTGGCCTTCACCAACGGCGTCGGCGGCATGGCGCCCTATGTGGGCGACCTGTCGCGCTTCATGCTGCACGGCATTGAGGCGCGCTTCAGCAAGGGCGTCGACACCGGCTTCATCCTGGGCGCCGGCACCGACGGTGCTTCGCCGCAGACGGTACCCGAAACCGTCTACATGATGTTCCAGATGACCTTCGCGATCATCACGCCCGCGCTGATCTGCGGCGCGTTCGCCGATCGCATGAAGTTCTCCGCGCTGTGCATCTTTATGATGCTGTGGTCGCTGCTGATCTACTCCCCGGTCGCGCACTGGGTGTGGGCGCCGACCGGCTGGGCCGCCATCAACGGCCAGTTGGATTTCGCCGGCGGAACGGTGGTGCACATCAACGCCGGCATCGCCGGATTGGTGACCGCCCTGGTGCTGGGCAAGCGCGTCGGCCTCGGCCACGACAACATGGCGCCGTATAACGTTGGCTACGCGGTCATCGGCGCGTCCCTGCTGTGGGTTGGCTGGTTCGGCTTCAACGCCGGCTCCGCGGTCGGCTCGAACGGCCGCGCCGGCATGGCGATGACCGTGACGCAGATCGCCACCGCCGCCGCCGCGTTGGGCTGGATGTTCACCGAATGGATGACCAAGGGCAAACCCTCGGTGCTCGGCATCGTGTCCGGTGCGGTGGCTGGCCTCGTGGCCATCACCCCGGCCTCGGGCTTCGTGCTGCCGGGCGCCTCGATCGTCATCGGCCTCGCCGCCGGCGTGCTGTGCTTCTTCGCCGCGACCACGGTGAAGCACATCTTCGGCTACGACGACGCACTGGATTGCTTCGGCGTGCACTGCGTCGGCGGCATCATCGGCGCCTTGCTGACCGGCGTCTTCGCCTACGGGCCATTATCCGCCACCGACGCGTCGCCCGACGGCACATCGGGCGGCCTGCATCAGTTGTTCATCCAGTCCGAAGGCGTGGCCGCGACACTGGTCTACAGCGGCATCGGCACACTGATCCTGCTGTACATCACCAACGCCCTGGTCGGGCTACGGGTCAGCGAAGAGGAGGAGCGTGAGGGTCTCGACATCGTATTGCACGGGGAACAGATCTTCTGATCCGGACGAAGCTGCGCGGAGGCGATCAAGCCGGTCGTCTCCGTGTCGTGGCCAGGCGATCTTTATGGGGGGCTTACGTCAAAGGTCGCCGATTCAAATGAGGAACCCGGGAACGCTGTGTTAGGGCCCGGTGCTGAATGGCCTGGCACAGCGCGCCACCATTGACGAAGCAGAAGGAGACACCCGCCCATGCGAACTCGTCTCGCATCCACCACGGCCCTGGGCCTGCGCCCTTGGCTCGCTGCGCTCGTGCTCGCACCCTTTGCGGTGACCGGCGCGTTCGCGCAGACCGCGCCAGCGCCCGCCACACCAGCGCCCGCCACACCAGCGCCCGCCACACCAGCGCCCGCGGCGGCGCCAGCTGCCGCACCGGCGACACCTGCGCCGCCCGCTGCCTGGGTCGACGGTATCAAGTTCGATGCCCAGTTCGAAGGCGGTATCTCCATCAACACGGCCAGCCCGAGCAACGGCGAGAATTTTGGCCAATTGTACACCGACCACTCGAACACGTTCCAGCTCAACCAGGCGATGGTGACCGTGCAGCGCGCGACCGACCCGAAGTCGGAGTATGATGTTGGCTTCGCGCTGCAGGCGCTGTACGGCACCGACGGTCGCTACCTGCACTACGTTGGTGTATGGGATCGCAGCTACGATACAACATACCAGCCGGCCCTGATCCAGGCCAACGTGGCAGTACATACGCCGTGGCTGTTCGCCAGCGGCATCGACTTCAAGGTCGGCATGTACCCGACGCCGATCGGCTACGAGGTGATCGATCCGTCACAGAATCAATTCTACTCACATTCCTACATCTACAACTTCGGCGTGCCGACGCTCGCCACCGGCGGCTACATGGTCGCACATGTCAATGGCATGATCGACATCTACCTCGGCGTCGACTCTGGCGTGAACACCTCGCTTGGTCCCTATTCGGGGGATAACAACTCGTCGTACTCTGGGATGGGGGGCTTCAATCTGACCCTGCTCGGCGGCAACCTGACAATCCTGGCGTTGACCCATTTCGGGCCGGAGAACCCAGGCAATACCGTACCGCTGGCGAACCGTTACAATCGTTATATCGCCGACTCCGTCATCACCTGGAAGGCGACCGACAAGCTGACGCTGACGGGCGAGCTGGACTACATCCATGACGACAACCCCTTCATTGGTCAGCCGACCGCCTATGGTGGGTCCGCCTATGCCTCCTATGCCCTGACTGACACGCTGACTCTGAACGGCCGCTTCGAGGTCTTTGACGACGAGAATGGCTTCTTCGTCACCGCCTTCCCTGGCAACAATGATTTCGCGGTGTCGCAAGGCGGTTATGCACCGCCGAACACGACCTACGGCACCGGCAAGGGGACCACGTACAGCGAGCTCACACTGGGCGTGACCTACAAGCCGGCGGGTCTGCCGGCGCCGATTTCCGCCCTGCTGATCCGGCCGGAAATCCGTTACGATACGACGCTGAACGGTGTGAAGGCCTTCAACGGTCCCAGCACCACCGGCGCCGGCAAGGACACCGGCGTCCTCACCCTGGCCGCCGACTTCGTCCTGACTTTCTGATCCGACCCTCCATCCTCCTCCCCACGTGGGAGGGGGTTAGGGGAGGGTGCGCTACCCCGGCTTCCGCCCGGTCACCAGATGCCACCGGTGGAAGAACGCCACCGCGCCATCCGTCATCTGCAATCCAAATCCGGCATGTTCTCCGGCCCGCGCCAGCCGGTCCACGATCACGCGCAGCGGCCCGATCCGCTGCGGATCATCGACAATCGCCGCCCATTCCTCGAACTTGCGTGTCTGATCCCACGTGCTCTCCGTCTCGATCACGAACCCCGCATCGGTGATCAACGCCCGCAGCTCACTCACCGGCAGCATCCGCACATGCGAGGGATCGCGCAGAATCTCGATCGCATTGTGCAGCTCCGACTCGCGCGCATCTGCGGAACTGACGACATCCGCCAGCACCAGTTGCGCACCGGGCTTCGCCACGCGCGCCAGCTCTGCCAGCACGGCCTTCGGAGCGTCGAAATGATGCACCGACAGCCGCGTCACCACGCCATCGAAGCTGCCATCCGGAAACGGCAGGGCGGTCGCACTGCCCTGCTGAAACGTGACGTTGCTGCGCCCCGCCTTGGCGCAACGCTCCTGTGCCTGCCTTAACATTTCCGGCGTGAGATCGAACCCCACGACGTCCTTTGCCTTCGCCGCGATCCCGACCATCACGATCCCCGGCCCGCAGGCGACATCCAGCACCGTCGCTCGCGGCCCAGCTTCCACCGCATCAACAAACCGTGCCGTCAGCTGTGCGGCGGTGATCGCCGCCGAGGTCGCGAACTGCGCCGCCTGACGGGTGAATTCGGTCCTTGTCCGTTCCAGATGGTCCATCTGTCTCGCCTTTGCTACAACGTCAGTCCGCCATCCACCGTGATCGTCTGCCCGGTCACCATCGCCGCGCCAAACCCCAAGAACAGCACGACCTCGGCCAGATCTTCGGGCTGACAGCGACGCTTCAGTAGCGCGCGCTCGATCGATTGCTGCCGCTCCTCATTGGTCCACTCCACCATCCAGGAACTGTCAACCGCGCCCGGCGCGATGGCGTTCACCCGCACCTCGGGCGCCAGCGCGCGCGCCAGGTTCTGCGTCAGGCTCACCACCCCCGCCTTCGTCGCCCCATACGCCAGGCTGCTGCCTGCGCGCCCCAACCCTGCGATTGAGGCGGTACTCACAATCGCCCCATGCGCCGCCTTCAGTGCCGGCGCCGCCGCCTTCGCACACCGGAACACGCCGATCAGATTCACCTGCAGCAATTGCTGCCACAGCTCCTCGGTGATCATTTCGAGTTCCGCTGGCGCGATCCGACGCCGCGTGCCTGGTGTGCCGGCATTGGCAAACAGCAGATCCAGCCTGCCAAGATCGGCGACGGCCTTGTTCACCATCGCCACCGCCCCGGCGGCATCACCCACACTGCCCGGCGCACCGATGGCGTTGCCGCCGGCATCGATCAGCTTGTCCACGGCTTCCGGCCCGCGCGGATCATCGGCCAGGTAGTTCACCGCCACGGTGCAGCCAAACCCAGCCAGCATCTTCGCGGTGGCGAAGCCAATGCCCGACGCGCCACCCGTCACCAGTGCGGTCTTGCCCTTCAAATTGTAGCTGATCATGTGCCCTCCGTTGGATGCAATCCGAAACGATCGCCCAACCCGCCATACAACCCGATCATCCGCGCCCGCCAGTCGCGCAGCGCTTCCAGCGTCGCTGCGCCCGCCAGCACATCGCGCGGGCTGCCGATGCGCGCGAACTGGAACGCCGAGAAAATGACGTAATCGACATAGGCAGGCGCCACGCCAGCCAGATACGGCTGCTCGGACAGCGTATGTTCCAGCGGCACGCAGATTTCGTGAACCGCCGACAGTGCCGCGTCGCGGTCAGCGCAATACGCTTCCAGCGTCATGCCGAGCTGCGTTTCGCGGGAGCCGCGAAAATAGGCCCTGTCGCCGGGGTCGATGACCCTGATGAAATCGGCATAGACCTGCTTGCGCAGCGGTGGAGACAGGCTGGTGTCCGACCAGATGTTCATCAACCGCGCCAGGCCACGGCCAGGACCTCCACCGAACAGCGACGGCCGATCGGGGTACGCATCCTCCAGATGGCACGCGATCGCCCAACTGTCGTGCACCACAACGCCGTTATCCTCGATAATCGGCACCATATGCTGCCCACTCAAACGGCGGACGCGGTCAACATCGGCGAACCGCGTCGGGATCACCTGCGGATCGAGCCCCTTATGCGCGAGGGCGTAACGAATTCGCCAGGAGAACGGACTGATCCGCCGTTCGCCCGACCCCACGCGTTCGTGAAAGATCAACGTCATTGTCTGTTCCTAATACGCAAGGCCTTACCACGAAGAAGGCCGAGAACCACGCAGGGCCACGCAGCCGGGGGACGGCTGCAACCGAGCGGGTGAGGCAAGTACTATTCTTGCGCTCCGCGCGAAGCGCATCAAACACATCCGCTACATGCACAAGATCGCGCGTGTCGCACGGCTTGGTGGCCCCTCGTGGTAAAATTTGCTCCCTTTCACCCGCTCCGCCCATCGACCGCGAGCTTACGGCGTCGCATCGCCTCGAGAAACTCCCCCATCATCCGCGCCGGCTCGTCGCTGTCCCACGACGCAGCAAAACTGTCGATCCCGCGTGCGATGGCATCGCGCAATGGCAGCTTCTCCCAAGCTGCGATCAGCGCTTTTTGCGCCCGTACCGCCCGCGGTCCGCACGCCAGGATAGTGACCACGCGCCGTTCCACCGCCGCGTCCAACGCTTCCGCCGCGACCACCTGCTCCACCAATCCCCAGCGTTCCGCCGTCGCCGCGTCGATCGTCTCCCCGGTCAGCAGCAGCTCCCGTGTGCGTCCCCAGCCGATCAGTTGCGGCAACAGCGCGGCCTCCACCACGGACGGAATGCCGATCCGCACCTCCGGCATGCCGAACTGGGCGTCCGCGCTCGCCACGCGCATGTCGCACGCGGCGGCCACCTCCAACCCTGCGCCCAGCGCGAACCCCCGCATGCGCGCGATCACCGGCACCGGCAGGCGACGGAACACATCGCAGCTCCGATGCACCAACGTGATGAAATCCCGCGCCGAGGCCGCATCGAGCCCCGCCATCTCAGTGATATCCGCACCGCCAATGAACGCGCGCTCCCCCGCGCCACGCAGCACCACCGCGCGCAAGGCGGAATCCGCCGCCAACGCTTCCACCGCCGCGATCAAATCCCTCATCACCGCACGGTTCAGCGTGTTCAGTTTGGCTGCATTCGCGATGGTCACCGTCGCCACGCCGCGGGCGTCACGGGCAACCTCAATCCGGTCCGAGCCAGGCATGCGTTTCTCTCCCTCGGTGCCAGACCAGCATGGACGCGACCGAAACGGCCCGCTAGGGTGGTGCAAAACCCAAGGGAAACGTACCATGCACCAAGCCCGTATCGGGCGGCGCCTGTTCGGCGCCGGCCTGGCCGCTGCAACCATTGCGCGTACCGCACGTGCCGCCGACGCCAAACATTACAGCCTCGGCTACGACCAGCCGCACACCACCGGCTACGGCGTCGGCGCCGATCTGTTCGCCGCCAAGCTGGCCGATCTCAGCAAGGGAACCATGATCATCGATCAGTTCCCGGGTGCGCAGCTCGGCCAGGAACCGCAGATGTTGCAGAAAATACGTACCGGCGACATCGACTTCATGTTCAGCGCCTCCGCCAACGCCGCGACCATCTCGCCGCAGTCAGGCGTGCTGTCGATCCATTTCCTGTTCACCTCGGAAGACCATCTGGTGCGTGCGGTCGCCACCCCGGCGCTGGTCGACGCGGTGCGCGCGATGTTCGCCGACACGGTGAAGGACGCGCATTGCCTCACGCTGCTGACACTCGGGCTGCGCCACCTTTACGGCAAGAAAGAGGTGCACAGCATGGCGGATGTGAAGAACGTCAAGATCCGCGTGCAGGCCACGCCGACCGAGGACACGATGTTCCCCGCCTACGGCGCGCAGATCGTGCACATGCCGTTCGGCTCGGTTTATACCAGCCTGCAGACTGGTGTCGTCGACATGGCGGAGAACGGCGTCAACGTCTATGACAGCAACAAGCATTACGAAGTCGCGCCGATCATGTCGCTGACCGGACATGAAGCGAACTGCAACCTGCTGTGGGTGAGCGGTAAGGTATGGGGCAGCCTCAGTGAGGAACAGAAGGGCTGGGTCGATGCCGCGGCGAACGAGGTCGCGACGAAAGAACCCACACTCGCCATCGACCTGGAACACAAGTCGCGCGCCAAGCTGGAGAAGATGGGTGTGAAGTTCGTCGACGGGGTCGACAAGTCCGCCTTCATCGCCACCGCGAAGCCGTTGCAGGACAAGATCGCCGCCGACCTCGGCCCGCACGCGACGAAGATCCTGCAGATCTGCCGTTCGATCATCTAATGCGGGGACCGTGCATCCAACCCCTCTCCCACAATGCGGGAGAGGGTGGCGAGCGATCGCGAGCCGGGTGAGGGCCGCGCATGACCGACATTGTCCTCACCACCGATCGCCACCTGAAATGGCGCGCCCTCGACAGTCTCGAGCGTACGCTGATGATCCTGTGCGGCGTGTGCCTCACCGGCTTCTGCACCTCCACGCTGATCGACGTCGTCACGCGTGAGATCGGCCACCCGCTGCTGTCGCTCCAGGAAGTCACCTCCGCCTTCTTCATCTACGGCATCTTCATCGGCAGCGCCGTCGCGACCCGCCGCAACGATCATCTGGTCCTGTCCGCCCTGACCGACCAAATGCGCGGCGGTACGCGCCGCTTCTTCGAAGCCTTCAATCGTGCCGTTGTGCTGTGCGTCGGCCTCGCCATGGTGATCTACGGCTGGCAGAACTTCTTGACCGGTTTTGGCAGTTTCCGCATGCCCTCGATGCTGCCGATTGCCTATCTCTACATCGCCATCCCGCTCTGCGGCGCGCTGATTGCGCTGTTCGCATTGGAGCAGATCGTCAACGGCCTGCGCAACGGCTTCGTCGTGCCCATCGGTGAAGGCCCGGCGCGGGACGTGGGGATATGAGCCTCTCCAACAGCATGCTGCTGCTGCTCATGACGACGCTGTTCCTCGCGCTCGGTTATCTCGGCGTCCCGGTCGCCTTCGCGCTGATCGCCGGCGTCCTCGTCGGCACCATCTTCACCCCCATCACCATGCAATCGATGATCGCCCAGCTCTTCAACGGGGTCGACGCCGAGGCGCTGATGGCGATCCCCTTCTTCCTGCTGGTCGGCGAGCTGATGACCTCCGCCAACGTCGTCATTCGTATTGCGGAACTATCGCAAGCCCTGGTCGGCCACATCCGCGGCGGCCTGGCGCAGGTCACCACCGTGTTCTCGATGTTTTTCTCCGGCATGTCCGGCTCGTCCTCGGCCGACGTCGCGGTGCTCAGCCGCACCATGGCGAAGCCAATGGCGCAGGAAGGCTACCGCCCCGAATTCACCGCCGCGCTGATTGCCGCTGCCTCCACCATCGCCGCGCTGGTGCCGCCGTCGATCATGGCGGTCGTCTACGGCGCCATTGGCAATGTCTCCATCGCCGGCCTGTTCCTGGGCGGGATTGTTCCGGGGCTGATGATCGGCTTCGGTCTGATGATCTACTGTTACTTCTTCGGCCCAGCCGGCCTGCAACGCCCGCGCTCCACCTTCCGCGGTCTGGTCGGCGCCACCTCCAAGGCAGCGCTGCCGCTGTTCATTCCGGTCATCCTGCTCGGCGGCATCATGACCGGCTGGTTCACCCCCACCGAGGCCGGCGTGATCGCCATCAGCTACATCCTGCTGGTGGTCGTCCCCTTCCTCAACCCCAGCCACCTGAAGAACGTGCCGCGCGATTTCGTCCACGCCGGCATGATCTACTCGCTGCCGATGATCACTATCGCCGCCGCGTCGGCGTTCGGTTGGCTACTCGCTTATCTGCGCGGCCCGATCGTGGTGTCCGGCTGGATCACCGGGCTCGCCGGCAATGACCCGTACAAAGTGATGTTCCTGCTGGTGGCCGTCTTCGTCATCGTCGGCGACTTCATCGAACCCGTGCCGGCCATCATCATCTTCATGCCCGTGGTCAACATGCTCACCGACGCGGCCAATATCAACGCGGTGCACATGGGTGTGGTGCTCATCGTCACGCTGGCTTTCGGCCTGATCACCCCGCCCTATGGGTTGGCGCTGCTGATGGCGTCCAAATTCATCAATGTACGCTTTTCCCTGGCATTGCGCGCATCACTGCCGATCTATGTGGTCTTCTTCGCCACCATCGCCTTCACCATCTTCTTTCCCGACGCGATCCTCTGGCTGCCGAAGCACGTGTTCCCGGAATCCGTCGGTTGCTTTAAATCGCCGGCCGGGACTGGCTACATCTGCCCCTGAGAAGGTCGTGATCTCGACCCATCGGCACCCGGGTGGTAGCCTCGCGACCCTATCAAGTGGTGGACGCCAGCAATGAATGATGTCACTCGAGCGGTCGAACCACCGGTCGTTCCGGTCGAGCCGCTGTTCGACCGCACACCAGTGGTCGCGGTCGACGGCACCGTCGCCAGTCTGCCGAATCCCCTGGTCTACGACGCCTCTTCGCGCTCCCTGCGTACCCGCAGCATCAACTTCGCGGCCAAGCGTTTCGCCGACATGGTCTTCGTCTCCGACCTCAGTCCCGCGACCGCCCAGGAACACTTCCGCTGGCGTGCCGCCGCGGTCCCGGGTGGCCTGTCAGAGCGCACGCAGGATGAGACCGCCACCGCCCAGCTCGCTATCGCCCATCGCGCTGGTCGCATCAGTATCGAAACGACGGAAAGCGATCGGCGCGCCACCGTGCGCTGGAGTGATCCGGATTTTGGCCCCCCCGTGGTCGGCTCGGCGATCGCGCGCGCCGGCTATGGCGGCATCCTGCTGGGCGGCCACGTCGCGCCCGCCTTCGATCCCAAGGCCATCGCCCGCCACGCCCCCGACCCCATGCAACCCTGGCCGCTGGGCGACTCCGTCGACGTACCGAAGAAACCACCGGCCGAGGTCACCGCGGCACTCGATGCGTTCCTCCACGGCTCGCGTGGCGTCTACGGCATTCTGATCGCCACGCCTGACCGCGTGCTGGCCGAGCGCTACAGCGCATTCGGCGCGTTCGATCGTGCGACGCCGTCCTGGTCGATGACCAAGGCGATCACCTGCACGATGATTGGCCGCCTGATCCACGATCGATGGCTGCATTCCGTGCACGATCCCGCCCCGGCGCCGTACTGGCGCGATCCGCGCGCCGTGCAGCACACTATCACCCTTGACAATCTGTTGCGTATGCGGGCCGGTCTGGCCTTGCCGGTGATGGACGAGCACGGACGCGTCACGCTTGGCTTCGAGAACAGTGCCGTCTATCACGACGCCGGCGATGCGTTCGAGGCCGCGCAACGCGCGATCGTCGCCACCAAACCGGGATCGGTGTTCCGCTATATCAACAGCGGCATCAACGTGCTCGGCGCGGTGATCCGCGACCAGATCGAGCAGCGCGGGCTGCCCTATCATCAGACTGCCTATCAATTGCTGGCCGATCGCATCGGCATGAGCAGCTACCAACACTCAGCTGACCTGCTGGGCAACCTTATCGCCTCCGGCGCCGGATTCGCCACGCTGCGCGATTACGCCAAGCTGGGTGTGCTGTATTTGAACGACGGCATGTGGAACAATGACCGCCTGTTGCCCGAACACTGGGCCGACTACGCGCTGACCGCCACGCACACCGGCACCAGCTACGCCGCCTGCTTCCGCACGAATATTGACGGGTTGTTCCCCGACCTGCCACCTGACACTGCGTGGGCGTCTGGTGCCTCGGACCAGCGCATCTTCATCCTGCGCCGCAGTCGCATGGTCGTCGCGGTCGCCAACGAAACCGATTACCCCATGGATCTCGCCGCGTTGAACCGCGCGATCGCCACGGCGATCGACACCAACTGGTGCTGATCCAAACCGACAGGAAGGAAACGTCGATGCCCGCCGTGATCAATCCCGCCCGGGTCCAGCTCGAACAAGGGAAGCTCTCGCTCGGCTGCGGTGTGCGCCTGACGCGTAGCGTCGAGATCGGCGTGGCGATGAAAGCCGCCGGCTTCGACTGGTTGTTTATCGATTGCGAACACGGCACGATATCGCTGGACGCCGCGGCGCAGATCGCGGTGGCCGCGCTGGATGCCGGCATCGCCCCGATGGTGCGCGTGCCGAACGGCGAATACGCCATGGCCACGCGCGTGCTGGACAACGGCGCGCTGGGCATCGTCATGCCGCATGTCGATACCGCCGCCGAAGCGGCGGAGGTCGTGCAGAAGCTGAAATACCCGCCCGTCGGCCATCGCTCGATGGGCGGCATCGGCCCGCATTACAGCCTACGCAACGCGAAGTCGGCCGAGGCCGCGGCAGCGCTGAACGCGGCGAACCTGACCGTGGTGATGCTGGAAACCCCGGCGGCGATCGCCAACGCGGACGCCATCGCGGCGGTGCCCGGTGTCGACGTGCTGCTGATCGGCACCAACGACCTGTGCGCCGAGATGGGCATCCACGGTGATTTCGGTAACGAAGAGGTGACCAAGGCCTACAAGGCCATGATCAGTGCCTGCAAGAAGCACAACAAGTTCCCCGGCATGGCAGGCGTCTACAATGAGGAGCTGATGGCCCGCTATATCGGGTTGGGCGCACGGTTCATCCTGTCAGGTAATGATGCCAGCCTGCTGGCCGCCGCCGCCACCTCGCGCGCCGGGGCGCTGCGCAAGATGCACGGCTGAGGCGCATGGTCCTGACGCCGCCGGACGGTTCCACCCGGCTGATCCCGATTATCGGTGATCCGATCGCCCAGGTGAAATCGCCCGGCGGCATCACTGCGGCGCTGCACGCACGTGGTCTGAATGCCTACGTGATGCCGGCCCATGTCAGCCCGGCGGACGTCTATCGCGGTCTCGCGGGATTGTCCCTGCTGCGCAACGTTGATGCCATTCTGGCGACGGTGCCGCACAAATTCGCCGCCTTCCGCCATGCCACGACGGCCACGCCGCGCGCGATGTTGCTGGGTGCCGCCAACGTCCTGCGTCGCAATCAAGACGGCACCTGGCATGCGGACATGCTGGACGGTGTTGCCTTCGTCACCGCGCTGCGCCAAGCCGGTTGCGATCCCGCGGGCAAACGTACGCTGTTGGTCGGGGCCGGTGGTGCCGGCGCCGCGATCGCACTCGCCTTGCTCGAAACCGACGTCAGCGTGCTGCAGATCCACGACGCCGACCCCACCCGTCGCGACGCCCTGTTGGACCGGTTGCGTGGCCAAGGCACCGGCCGCCGCCTGACCGGTTCCGACGATCCTTCCGACAGCGACATCGTCATCAACGCCACTCCCGCCGGCATGCGCGCCGACGACCCGTTGCCGGTGAAAGCCGACTGGCTGACTCCCGACATGGCTGTGGGCGACGTGATTACCGTGCCCGAGATCACACCGCTGCTCGCGACCGCGCGCCGCATCGGCTGCATCACCTCCACCGGTGTCGCAATGTTCACTGCCGGCCGCGACCTGATCGTGGATTTCCTGCTGGGCACCTAACCCCACTGCCCCACGCGTCACCCTGCGGAAGCAAGGGCCCACGGGTCAGCACATTGCCGCGAGTTTGGATGGCTACTTCCGCAGGAATAACCTGGGCCGCCAGCGCCGCCCACCAACTCCCCACCATTCCTTCCGCGGTCCGATCCCATGTGAACGCCGCCGCCGGCACCATCCCCCGCGCGCCCAACCCCATTGCCAGCGCGTCATCCTCCAGCACGCACCGCAACGCCCGGCCATCGCGTCAACATCCAGCGAATCCACCAACACCGCCGCGCCGCACGCCATCGCCTCCAGCACCGGCAATCCGAACCGCGGGTGCAAACTGGGACACGCCACCACGCCGGCGCGCCCATCCAGCCCATCGGCCCCCAACACCACGCCGAACCGTTCGCCCACGCCTGTTTGCATCACCGCATCGCTGGCTGTACTCGTACGGCCAACCAACAGGGACGGTTAACGCCGTCTGAACCCGGGGAGGCACCCCATGCAGCTCGGCATCCATCTGCCCCATATCGGCCGCAAGGCCGGCCCGGCCTCCATTCGTCGCGCCGCCGAACAGGCCGAGGCGCTGGGTTTCGCCGATGTCTGGGTCAGCGAGCACATCATCGTGCCGAAGGACGCCGCCTACCCGCCGTCGCCATCCTTCTACGACCCGGTGCTGACCCTCACGTGGGCTGCCGCCTACACCCAGCGCGTCCGTCTCGGCACCTCGGTGCTGGTGCTGCCGATGCGCCACCCGCTGCCGCTGGCGAAGGAGCTGGCGACACTGCAGAATCTGTCCGAGGGACGGCTGGTTCTGGGTGCCGGCGTCGGCTGGATGGAAGCCGAGTTCGCCGCCCTCGGCGCGCCGTTCAAGGAGCGCGGCCGCCGAATGGATGAAGGCATCGCCCTGATGCGCGCGGTGTGGACTGTCGATCCCATTACGTTCCCGACACGATGGATTCCTGCCGTAGTGAACGAAATGCGCATGCAGCCGCGGCCGGTTGCCCCGATCCCTATCTGGGTCGGCGGATCATCGGAGCCCGCCTTGCAGCGCGCTTTGCGGTTGGACGGCTGGCACGGTAGCCGCGTCACCCCCGACGCCGCGCCCGCGCTGGTGCAACGTCTGCGCACCGCCCGCCCCGATCCCGCGTTCACCATCTCACTCCGCGTGCGGTTGGAGGCTGCCAACCCAGACCGTATGCGCACCGATCTCGCCGCCTACCAAGCGGCCGGCGTGCAGCATATTCTGCTGGAGCCGATGGAACGCGACCTCGACGCCTGGCTCCGCGCCGTGGAAGACGCCGCGAAGTTGATCAACGCCGTCGCATGAACCGCAACGCGACCCGCGCCAGGTTCGGCGCGGTCGTCGGCCGTACCAGCCGCGGATCGTACCCCGCAAACCGCCGGTCATTCTCTTCCAGGCAGATCCTCATCAGCTCCGGCACACTTACATCCGTGCTGCTGACCGACTTCGCGCCATTCACCGTGAAATTGTTGTCCTGCGCGGCATCGTTCCCGCCCTTGTCCATCCCGCGCGCGATCCCGATCCGCTCCCAGGCCAGGAACACCCACACCGCCGCCACCCGCGCCTCGAATACAACGCGCCGCCACCCCGGCAGATTCCGCCGGTGCCACACCAGCCAATTGGCGAACAGCAGGATATGCCGCGCCTCCTCCTGGATCACCGGCTCGAACGTCTCCACCAGCTCCGGCGGAAAATACCCCGACCGCCGCGCCAGCTCGAACAGCCCGAACGCGAAGAAACTGTCGATGCACTCGCTGAACCCAGTGACCAGATACGCCCACTCGGGATCCTTCGGCTCCAGATACGCCGGCTCCGGTTCCAGTGCGATGCCATAGGCCTGCACCAGGTTGGACAGGACCTCCTTGTGCCGCCCTTCCTCCCACCCGTTCAGCCCAATCGCCGCCGACAGCGCCGGATCGCGCAGCGCCGCGGCATAGGCCAGCATGCGCAGCCGCGCCTTGCCCTCGGTCTGCACCGCGATGTCCCAGATCGGCAACGAGGTCAGGCGGCCCAGCGCCTCGGCATCCAGCTTTGGCCAGTCGATGACCGAGGGCTTGTACGGGTTGAACGTCTCGTGGAACATCCGGCAGAAAGCGCTCTTGTGCGCCGCGCTGCCCAATCGAACCGGTCCCGGATCATCTCCGGACCAGTGGCGGGCGGCGTGATCCGCCGCCGCGACTGCATTTGCGTCCATATGATCCCGGCCAACACAGTGTTAGCCCACACATAGTAGCGCGCGGGGACGCCACCAGCGTCCGTTACATCACGGCGGTGTGATGGATCGCTAGGCGTGCAGCCGCGCCGGCTGGTCCGGCACGCCCTCGGCTAGCGCCAGCAGATGCTCTGCGCTCAGGCGCAGGCGCGCGATGTCGGCGTCTTCGGCCAGCCGCGGCAGCCGATCGGACCGCATCAGCGGGCTGGTACGGGTGGATGCGCCGATATCTGGCGATTGATTGGCGTGCACGGGTCAGGTCCGCCTCCTGGCGATCCGCTGGTGGAACGACCAGCGGCGACGTGTCAGCCTGGGAAGCGGCGCGGGCCCGCCTCACTGATCCAGATCAAGTCTGCGGAAAGTGCGCATAAGCCCGTCGTCCAGCGAGATCGGCCGCACGCCCAGCGTTGCGATCATCGGTGCGATGTTGAACGCCTTGTCTTCCAGCAGGCGGCGGATCTCCGCCGGGCGCACCTTCACCAGCCGTGGCAGCGCCGCGCTGACCGCGGCTATGGCCATTAGCGGCCAGGCGGGGATGCCGAGGATAGGCGACGGCCGCTGCCCGGCGGCGCGCGCCACGGCGCGGACGAAATCAGCGTAGGGCAGGGGGGTCGGCCCGGCCAGCACCAGGCTGTGTGGCCCGTCCCACGGCACCGCCAGCGCCGCCACGATGCTGCGTGTGACGTCATCCTGATGGATCGGCTGCACCAGGGCGCGCCCGCCGCCCGGCAGCGGCACGAACGGCAGCCGGCGCAGCAGCGCGGCCAGGCGCTGCACATTATCCTCGCCGGCGGCGCCGTAGATCATCGTGGGGTGCAGCATCACCCCGGCGCGGCCGGAGGCGACAAACGCGGCCTCACCCGCCAGCACGCCGCAACCGTGCGCATCCGGCCAGCGGGTGAACTTGCGCGTGCTGCCCAGGAGGACAAACCGTGCATCGGCCGGCGCCGCCGCCACCACCAAAGGCGCGAACCGCGCATGCGCGCAGCTCACCACCCGCGTGGCGTCATCCAATGCCGCGCGCAGGGCCATAGCATCCGCCAGATCGGCCAAGCGCGGCGCTGCGTCGATCCCAGCCGCCGCCCATTTCGCGGCATCCCGCACGACTGGCACCACCGCAACGCCAGCCGCCACCAACGCCCGGCACACCGCCACGCCCGAGCGGCCCGACGCCCCGATCACATGCACCGACGCGTCCCCGACCCCTGCCAACGCTGCCCACCCCTCGCCATATACGGCACCCATGCCGCTTGCTTGGCGGCGGCCTCCGGGTCAAGACCCGCAGCCCCCGGGAGGGGATGCGAAGCGCGGTCTTGAAGCGGACACCACCGCCAAGCCACACTCACCATTGCCATAACGGCGCAGCGAAAGTCCCACTCCCATGCAGTCAGCCCTCATCGTCGGCGCCGGATCCGGCCTCAGCGCCGCCCTGGCCCGCCTGTTCCGCAAGAACAACCTGCGCGTTACCCTCGCGGCGCGTGACACGGCCAAACTCGCCGCGCTCTGCGCCGAAACTGGTGCCGTCGCCGTTGCCACCGACGCCACCCAGCCCGCCGACATTGCCCGCCTGTTCGCCGGCATCGAGCCGCCGGACATCGTGGTCTACAACGCCTCGGCGCGCGCCCGCGGTGCGTTCACCGAGCTCGCCCCGGACGCGGTTGCCCACGCCATCGCCGTCAGCGCCTATGGCGGCTTCTTGGTCGCCCAGCAGGCGCTGCAGCGTATGCTGCCGCGCGGCACCGGCGCCATCCTGTTCACCGGCGCCTCGGCCAGCGTGAAGGGCTACCCGCAATCCGCCCCCTTCGCGATGGGCAAGTTCGCCCTGCGTGGCCTGGCGCAGAGCCTGGCGCGTGAGTTCTCCCCGCAGGGCATCCACATCGCGCATTTCGTCATCGACGGCGGCATTCGCAGTGCCACGCGCCCGGTGCCGGCTGACAAGCCCGACAGCCTGTTGGACCCCGACGACATCGCCGCGGCGTATTGGCACGTGATCAACCAGCCCCGCAGTGCCTGGACCTGGGAGGTGGAGCTGCGCCCCTGGGTCGAGCGGTTCTGAGAGGCGCGCCGGAGATGGATCGCAAGACCCTCGGCTGGATCTGGGCAGGCGGCGTCGTGCTGATGATCCTGATCTATCTGTTCGGCCCGGAGCATTTCCTGACCGTGGTGACGCAGGCAATCACCGACGCGCTGCGTTGGGTCAGCGACCTGGTCGACGCGCTCGTGCAGCGGGCGTTTGAGGTGGTGCGGGCCGCGGCGATCGCGCTGTATGCGGTGTTCGTCGTGCTGGCGGTGCTGTCGATGTCGCGCGGCGCGCGGGCCGGCGGCCTGCTGTTTGTGGTGTCAGTAGTGTTCTTTCTGCTGGTGCGCACCGACTGGTATGAGCCGGGAACGAAATGGTTGGCTGCGCTGGTGCTGACCGCGATCGCCGCCGTGACGCAGACGCAGCGCCTGCTGCATGCGAAGCGGCCGCGCGACCCGGCCGATCCCTGGGGCATGGCGATGCGAACGCGCAAGCCAGCCGATCCGCCGTCTTGATGGAGTTCACCTCGCCCGCTGCGCGGGAGAGGTTGCGAGCGCCGCGACGCGGGTGAGGGTGCTTGCCCACATCCCCCATTCAACGCATGATTCGACCAGGAGGAACTCACCATGCTGTACGAACTGCGGGTCTACGAATGCGTGCCGGGCAAGCTGCCCGATCTGTTGAAGCGCTTCGACACCATCACACTGAAAATCTGGGAAAAGCACGGCATCAAGCAGGCCGGCTTCTGGACCACGGTCATCGGCGAGTCTAACCAGATCCTGTACTATCTGCTCTCCTGGGCTTCGCTCGCCGAACGCGAGCAGAAGTGGAACGCCTTCCAGGCCGACCAGGAATGGATCAAGGCCCGCGCGCAGACCGAGGCGAATGGCGCTATCGTTGCTAAGGTGACGAATGCCATCCTGACGCCGACGGCCTTCTCGTCGGTGAAGTAGCGCCGCGCTTGACCACACGCCTGCCGCGAACGCCGTCGTTTCGGCTGGATGGCAGGCGCGCCTTGGTCACCGGCGCGGGCCGGGGGATTGGCTTGGCTCTTGCCGCGGCCCTGGCGCAGGCCGGCGCGCATGTCGTGCTGGCCGCGCGCAGCGCGGGAGAGATCGAATCCGCCGCCGCCGCGATCCACGCCGACGGTGGCAGCGTTGAATCTCTGATGCTGGATGTGACCGATCTGCCTGGGGTGCGCGCGGCGATCGCGGCGCAACCGCCGTTGGATATCCTGGTCAACAATGCCGGAACGAACCGCCCACGAGACTTTCTGGCGGTGACCGAAGACGACTACGACGCCATCACCACGCTGAACCTGCGCGCCGCATTCTTCGTCGCGCAGGCGGTGGCGCAGCGCATGGTGGCCGATGGGCGCAAGGGCTCGATCATCCACATCTCGTCACAGATGGGCCATGTCGGCGGCGCGCGCCGTACCGTCTACTGCATGACCAAGCATGGCATCGAGGGCCTGACGAGGGCGATGGCAATCGACCTCGCGCCGCACGGAATCCGCGTGAACTCCATCGGCCCCACCTTCATCGAAACGCCGCTCACCGCGCCGTTCTGGCAGGACAAGACGTTCCTGGCTGACACGGTGAAGCGCATCAAACTCGGCCGCCTCGGCCAGGTGGAAGACCTGATGGGCGCGGTCGTCTATCTCGCCTCGGATGCCGCGGCCCTGGTCACCGGCACATCCATCGTCGTCGATGGCGGCTGGACCGCGGAGTAAGTTCCCGCGTTGAAATGCGGGCCCATCGCCCCATCCACGTCATGCCGGGGCAAAGCCCCGGCATGACGTGGCAACTCACACCAACCGATACTCCACCCGCGCCCGCTCACTTAGCAGCGGCAACGCCTCCTCCAAGATCATCGTCCGGAAATGCGCCGTCTCCTGATGAACCTCGAACGCTGCCGCATCCCTGAACACCTCGTAGAACAGAAACACCGACGGTTCCGCCACGCTCCGGTTCACCGTCAGCAGCTCCAACCCCTCCTCTTTCCGCGCTTCGGGGGCAAACCGCGCGACGATCGCCGCCGCCGCGTCCGCCTGCCCCTCGCGCACCGTCCACGTCACGGTGAACGCCACGCGGCCATCTGTCTCCGTCATGTCCCGCTCCTGTTCGACATCGTCGGGAAGGATGATAATGCCCGCCATGCCGCGATGCTTCGCTGGCAACCGAAGCATCACCCGCGCCGCAACGATGGAGATCGTCCCATGATTCGCGTCCTGAAGTCCGGCAAGAGCGAGGCCGAAAAATTCGAGGCCGACCGCCAGGTGCGCCAGACAGTGGAGGCGATCCTCGAAGACATCCTCGCGCGCGGCGATACCGCCGTGCGCGCGCTGTCAGCGAAGTTCGACAACTGGGAACCGAAGGACTTCCGCCTGTCGCAATCCGCGATCGATGCGCTGATCGCTACCCTGCCGACGCAGGTAATCGAGGACATCAAATTCGCCCAAGCCCAAATCCGCCGCTTCGCCGAAGTCCAACACGACGCGCTGTGCGACGTCGAAGTGGAAACCCTGCCCGGCGTGCGCCTCGGCCACAGGAACATTCCGGTCGCGAGCGTCGGCTGCTATGTCCCCGGTGGCCGCTACCCCATGGTCGCCAGCGCGCATATGAGCGTCGTCACCGCGAAGGTCGCGGGCGTCCCGCGCGTCATCGCTTGCACCCCGCCGCTGCACGGCATCCCGCCCGCCGCCACCGTTGCCGCGATGGCGCTTGGCGGCGCGGATGAAATCTACCTGCTCGGCGGCATTCAGGCCGTCGCTGCGATGGCGCTCGGCACCGACACGATCGCGCCGGTCGACATGCTGGTCGGCCCCGGCAACGCCTATGTCGCGGAAGCAAAACGGCAGCTCTTCGGCCGCGTCGGCATCGACCTGCTCGCCGGCCCCACCGAAACCCTGATCATCGCCGATGACAGCACCGACGTGGAAATGTGCGCAACTGATCTGCTCGGCCAGGCCGAGCACGGCCCGACCTCCCCCGCCGTGCTGATCACCAGGTCGGCACGCATCGCTGAAGGCCTGGAAGCCGAAATCGCCCGTCAGCTCCAAACCCTGGAAACCGCCCCGATCGCCGGCACCGCCTGGCGTGACTACGGCCAGATCATCCTGTGCGACACCGACGAGGAAATGCTGTCCGAAGCCGACCGTATCGCCTCCGAACACGTCCAGGTGCTGACCCGCCATCCCCGCTGGTTTCTGGACCGCATGCGGAACTATGGTTCACTGTTCCTCGGTCAGGAAACCAACGTCGCCTATGGCGATAAGGTCATCGGCACCAACCACACCCTGCCAACCAAACGCGCCGCCCGCTACACTGGCGGCCTGTGGGTCGGCAAATTCCTGAAAACGGTCACCTACCAGGAGGTCAGGCCCGAAGCGACCGCCAAGATCGGCGAGGTCTGCTCGCGCCTATGCGCCATCGAGAACTTTGCCGCCCACAAAGCCCAAGCCGACCTCCGCGTCCGCCGCTACGGCGGCAAGAACGCCCCAGCCTAAGGCCTCATCCGAAGATAACTGCTTTGACTGACTCGGTATTTGTTTCGGTAGGGTGGATTGTGTAGTTCGACTCGCCGTGGAAGGTGTCGCGCGTGATGTTGAGTGTGCCGATCTGCTTGGGGGAGACGGCAACTCCCTTTGGGTAGTGCGCGCTGTCGAGTTCGCATTTCACCGTCAGGCCGGCCTTTGTGGTGGTCGCTGCGATCAGCTCGACGATGACGCGGTAGCTGACCAACGGCGTGGCGTCCCAGTTCATCGTGATGAACGAGAACAGCCGGTGCTCTATCTTGTTCCATTTGCTTGTACCGGGCGGCAGGTGATGCACCACGATATCGATGCCGATTTCCGCGGCGAGGCGTTGCAGTTCGACCTTCCACAGCCGCGAGCGTGAGGCATTGCTACCACCACCATCGGCGGTGATGACCAGCCGCGTCGCGCACGGATAGCGCTTTTGCCCAACCTCCCGCCACCAGCGGCGAATGGTTTGCACCGCGAAGGCCGCGGTGTCGTTGTTCATGCCGACGCTGACCCAACCGGCATTGGCCGCGAGGTCGTAGACCCCATAAGGCGCCGCGCGGCCGAGTTCCTCGATCAGAAGTCATGCACCCGGACGGCTTCGGGGTCGCCTTTCGGACGCCACGTCCGGCCAGCGTTCTTGAAGTCTCCAACAAGCTCCTTCTTTTTTGTGTCGACCGAGATCACCGGCTCGCCGTCCGCCAACGCGTCTCGCACACTCTGGTTGAGATGCGCGAACTGGGCGTCACGGTCGGGGTGGCTCGCCCCCTCGCGTGTCTTGCGCTTGGCCTGCAGGCTGAACTTCTGTTGATGCAACAAATCGCTCACCGCGGACCGACCGATCTTGTGGCCCATGGACACCAAGGCGCCGGCCAATTGCGAGAGCGACTTGCAGGTCCAGCGCAAAGGCGACATCGGATCGCCACGCGCGTCAGGCTCCACCATCGCCATCAGATCGGCCAGCAGCGTCGGGTCTTTCTCCACCAGCGTCTTGTCGCCCCCGCCGGGGCGGCGGACACGCGCGTCAACGCGTGGGTTCGGCGACGCCAATTCAGCCAGACCTCGCCCAATCGTGCTGGCCGCAATGCCGGTCGCCCGCGACACCGCGGCGATGCCGCCGTAGCCGGCGTGCGCGCTTCCGTCGCCGCGAAGATGCGCCTCGCCCGCTCGTCCAGATGCTCACAAAGAGCCAGATAACGTCGCCCAATTGCGCTGACATCAACCATCGCATGGGTGTAGCAATACCCGTCGAGCCGAGGGAATCCCTCACCCCCGACACCAACAATACAATTCACTTATCTCCGGACGGGGCCTAACGGTCATTACGAGGAGCGGAGCGACGACACAATGACACCTATCCCAAAAATTCCCTCACCATCTCCGCGATCACCTCTGGCGCCTCCACCAGCACACTATGCTTCAGCCCCGGCAGAATCTTTAGCTCCGACCCCTCGATCACCTCGTGCATGAACCTCGCCATCCGCGTATTCGACCCCACATCGAATTCTCCGGTCGCCACCAAGGTCGGCGCAACAATCCCCCCCAACCGCTCTCCCAGATCGCTCGTCGAAAACACCGTATACGCCGCGGCATATGACCCGGGATGATTTGCCTTCAGCTCCTCCATCCGCTTGCGCACCAACTCCGGATGCGCCGCAATAAACCCAGCCGTGAACCACCGGTCCTGCGCCGCCCCGGTGATCGCCGCGATCCCCTGCGTGCGCAGAATCTCGAGCCGCTCCCGCACCCGCGCGCGTTCCTGCTCGGTCCGTCCCGCCACTGCGCTCAGTAGCACCAGCCGATCCACCCGCGCCGCATGATCCAGTCCCAGCGCCTGCGCGATCATCCCCCCCAGCGAGAACCCCACCACATGCGCCCGTGTAACCCCGGCCGCATCCAGCACATCCACCACATCGCGGGCGAAATCATCCAATGCCAGTGGGCCCACGATGTGCCCTGACCGCCCATGCCCACGCAGGTCCAACCGCAGTACGGTATAGCGCGCGGCCAGCACTGGCGCGATCGCGTCCCAGTTCCTGCCATCCGCCCCGACACCATGGATCAGCATCACCGGCGGCCCCGACCCCTCCACCTGGTAGAACAGGTCCGGAGCGTGTTGGCGCGTCAGGAGAGTGGCCATTGGACTGTTAACCCTTAGCTTGCATATCATACGGGATAAACTTTACGATCCGCGGCGACTGCGTCGATGGTCCGTATCCGGAATGGACCATGTCAGGAATATGACCGGTACCGGCACGACTTGGGCGGAGCGCAGCACTAGGACCCTGCGCGCAGCGATTCTGACGTTGAAGTTTACCCCCGGCGCAAGGCTGGTGGAGCGCGATCTCGTGCAGGTGCTGGGCGTCAGCCGGACCGGCGTGCGCGCCGCGTTGCAGGCCCTGGAATCGGAAAGCCTGGTGGTGCGCGGCAAGCGTGGCGTCTTCACCGTTGCCGCGCTCTCGGAGGAGGAGGCGCGACAGATCTACGAGGTGCGGGCCGCGTTGGAACCCGCCATGGTCCGGCGCTTCATCGCACGTGCCGGCGCCGATCAGATCGCCGCCCTCGGCGCCGCGGTCACCCGTGCCGAAGCCGCGGTGCGGGAACGCAACCCGTCCGCCTATGTCGAGGCGCTTACTGCATTCTATAATATGCTGCTGGCCGGCAGCGGCAATGACATCGCGCGCCGCATCCTGGAAACCCTGATCGCACGCGTCTCGTATCTGCGGCATCTCACCACCCAGCGCACCTCGCAGATGCACCGCCTGCGCACCGCCGCGATATTGCGTGAGATCTACACGGCAATGGCGGCGCGCGATCCCACCCTGGCCGCGCGCCGCTGCGTCGCCTTCGTGACCCATTCGACGCGGTTCGCGCTCGAGGTGTTGGCCAAGTCGCCCTGACCGACGCGGCCGCCCCACCACTTGGCCCAACCGTCACTCGGCCGCGACCGACGGTGCCCCCGCCCGCAGCGCCGCGCGCACCGCCGGGATCACCTCGGTGCCTAGCCGGCGTACGCTTTCCCGCGCCGCCGCATGCGGCAGGCCTGGCCACGAGGTCTTGAACACCACGCTGTCGATGCCGGTGGCGCGATGCAGATGCAGGATCTGCTGCACGATCTGTTCCGGGGGACCAAAGAATGTGCTGCGGTCACGCACAAACTCGAATGTCAGGCGCTTGCGCAGCGCCGCTTCCTGCTCCGCCGGCAGCGTCTCCCCCGGGTTGAGGAACACGCTCGGCCCGCGCCAGTTGGAGAAATTCAGCGAGTCCATCATCGGCCCGCCGGCGATGCGCACGGCTTCCTCTGCGCTGTCGGCCACGAACGTATCGCGCATGATCGCCGCGCGCGCACCCAGGGGCAGGTCCTTTCCGGTCGCCTCGCGCAGCGTGTCGCGATAGACCTGCAGCCGCTCGCGCAACGCCGCCACGGGTGGCCGCCACATGATGATGCCCAGGTCCTGTGACGCCGCGTGCTGGATCGAATCCAGCGAGTTCACCACCTCCCACATCGGCAGCGGAGTCTGTCGCGCCCGCGGAAAGATAGACAGTTTCGCCAGCTCCCCCGTCACCGGATCGACATAGTCCGGATCGTCGACCGAATGCGCGCGATCGGCACGAAATCCGGGGGCCGGAAACTGATAGATATCGCCTTTGAAGGAGAAACGTTCCTGGGTCAGAGCGGCCTTGATGACCGACACCGCCTCGTCGAACACCTTCTTGCTCATCGCCTGGTTGTTCGGGTTGGCCTCGGGGTTCAGGTTGCTGGCTTCCAGCCCATAATTGCCGCGGCCGAACCCCACTTCGATCCGCCCGCCGGTCAACTGATCCAACAGGGCAATGTCCTCGGCGGCGCGGATCGGATGCCAGAAGGTGACAATCGCCGCGGCCAGGCCAATCCGGATGCGTTTCGTACGCGCCGCGAGATCCACCGCCACCATCAGCGGGTTCGGCAGCAGCTCCCGCCCCCAGATGCTGAAATGGTGCTCCGGCATCCAGAACACATCGTAATCCGTCTCGTCGCAGATTGCCGCCAGGTCGCGCAGCTCGTCCAGCAGCGCGGCGTAGTCGCGCTGCTTGGTGAGATCATGCAGGTTATGAAACAATCCAAAACGCATGCGAGATCTCCCGTGAGCGGGCGCGAGCGGCGGGACTTGTGGCCACCGTGCCTCAGACTGGTATACCTTAAATCAAGGGTGGTGGATGTGCCAGCCCGATGGGCGGGCACGCGGTTGGGGAATGACACGGGCGTATGCTCAGGCTGATCGCGCGGCGGGTGGTCTTGATGGTGCCGACCGCGCTGGTGGTCTCCGCCCTGCTGTTCTTTGGCGTGACGCAACTGCTAGGCAGCCCTGCCAGCATGATGTTAGGCCAGGACGCCAGCCCGCAAGCGATCGCAGCGTTGAACGCGCAATATGGATTCGACCGGCCGGCCGTGACGCAATACCTGCACTGGCTCGGTGGCGCGCTGACCGGCGATCTCGGCCGCTCCTATGCCACGCAGGTGCCAGTGGCCACGGCGATCGCCGCTGCGATCCCGGTAACCGCGGAACTCACGCTGTGGGCGATCGCGCTCGCCACCGTCGCGGCGATCTTCTTCGGCACGCTGCCGGCGGCGCCACGCGTCGTGCGCCCACTGGTGACGGTGGCCAGCCTGATCGGCATCACGGTCCCTAACTTTATGTTGGGCATATCGCTGATCTTCGTGCTGTCGGTGCAGACGAACCTGCTGCCCTCCACCGGCTGGGTGCCGTGGTCGGCGGGCATCGGTACACATCTGGCGCACATGGTCATGCCGGTACTGACACTGTCGGCCTATTACTTCGGCGCCTTCAGCATCGTCTATCGCGCCGAATACCAAGGCGTGATCCAGCGTATGTTCATTCGTGTCGCGCGCGCCCGCGGCCTGTCCGAATGGCGCGTGACATTCCGCCATGCCGCGCCGAACGCGGTGCTGCCGGTGATCACCTTCATCGGCATCGCCATGGGACAGTTGACCGGTGGGGCCGTCGTCACCGAAACGATCTTCTCCATGCCCGGCACCGGAAGGTTGTTCGTCGCTTCGATCGAGGCGCACGACTTCCCAATGATGCTGGCGATCGGCATGCTGATCGTGGTCGGAGTGGTGCTGATGAACCTGCTGGCTGACATCGCCTATGCCATCGTCAATCCGCAGATCCGGCACGCCGCATGAAGCACCCCGCGCGCTGGATCGGGGGCATGATCATTGCCAGCTGTGTGATCGTCGCGGTGGCCGCGCCTGTGCTGGCGCCGGATGACCCGTACCGCTCGGGCATCGCCATGCTCGATCTGTCGTCGCGCGCGCATTGGTTCGGCACCGACGACTTGGGCCGTGACGTGCTCAGCCGGGTGATTTACGGCGCGCGCGCCTCGCTGGCGATCGGTCTCGGCGCCGCCTTGACGGCGACGTTGATCGGGGTGCCGATCGGCCTGCTCGCCGGCACGCTGCGCGGCCGCGTCGATGCCGCGCTGGTCGCGCTGATCGATTTATTCATTGCGCTGCCGGGTCTGGTACTGGCATTGATCATCACCGCGATGATCGGCGCCAATCTGCGCAACCTGGTGCTGACGCTGGGTTTCGTGATGTGGCCCGCCATTGCGCGTCTGGTGCGCGGCCAGGCGCTGGCGCTGCGCGAAACCTTGTTCGTCGAGGCTGCGCGCGCGACCGGCGGCACGCGCCTGTCGATCATCCGCCGCCATATCTGGCCCGGCGTCCTGCCTGTCGTGGCCGCTCAGTTCGCCACCAGCGTGTCCTTCGCAATCTTTACCTCAGCCAGCCTCAGCTTTCTCGGCCTGGGCATTCCGCCGCCGGAAGCGGATTGGGGCGGCATGGTGCGTCAGGGGTTCGACTACCTGGCGATCAATCCATTGCTCAGTCTGGCACCGGGCGCGGGGGTTAGCCTGACCGTGCTGGGCTTCTACCTGATCGGAACGACAATCAAATGACACCGGGGATGCAGAACATGCGAATGGGGATGTTGGGGCGGCGGCGGGCGCTGGCGGCGCTGGCCGGCGGCGTGTTGGTCAGCAATGGTGCACGCGCGCAGGCACCCAAGCGTGGCGGCACGTTGAACGTCGGTCTGGTCAACGACGCAAAGACCTACGATCCGATCTATTCCGTTCAGTTCACCGAACGCCATGTGCTCTATTTGATGTTCGACACGCTGGTGCGTTACGGCACCGACTTCTCGATCAAGCCGGAGCTGGCGGAGAGCTGGGAAATCTCCGTCGATGGCAAGACGATTGTGTTTACCCTACGTGAGGGCGTGGCGTTCCAGGATGGCACGCCGTTCGACGCGGCGGCGGTGAAATGGAACATCGATCAGCGGCTGGACCCGCACGTGAATTCGCCGCAGCGGGCGTTGCTGGCGCCGATCATCGCTTCGGTGGACGTGCTGGATCCACACCGCGTGGCCTTTACGCTGACGCAACCGTCGCCGGGGTTGTTCAGCCTGTTGGGTGAGCGCGTCGGCTTCATGGTCTCGCCCACCGCGTGGAAGGCGCGCGGCAAGGATTTCGGCGATCATCCTGTCGGTACCGGTGCTTTCACGCTGAAGGAATGGACCCGCGGCAGTCAGGTGGTGGTGGAACGCAATCCCACCTATTGGCAGAAGGGACTGCCGTATCTGGATCGGATCGTGGTGCATGATCTGGCCGGCTCGGTGATCGGCGTGCAGCGGCTGCTGACTGGGGAAATCGATTATGTTGGGGAACTGACGCCAACCGACGTGCTGCCCATTGAATCGCGTCCAAGCGTCAAGCTGAGCCCGATCAAGGTCGGGCGTTGGTATTTCCTGCAATGGCACGTCAACACGCCACCATTCGATAACGCGAAATTGCGCCAGGCGGTCGCCGGCGCGATCGATCGCCAGCGGTTGAATGAGATCACCATGCGCGGCCAGGGCAGCGTGTCCGATGGACCGACACCGGACGGATTGTGGTGGTACGATCCGGCGGTGAAGTCCCTGCCGTATGATCCCGCCAAGGCGAAGGCATTGCTGGCGGAGGCCGGCTATCCGAACGGCTTCAGCTACGATCTGTCCACACCGCAGGTCGCCGTGTTCCAGCAGATCAATCAGTTGATTCAGGAGCAACTGGCCGCGGTCGGCATCAAGGTGACATTGCAACCCGTCGCGGCAAGCGAGTGGTACGCCCGCGTCGTGGCCGGCTCGACCAATATGACACCTACGCGTTGGACGCAGCGTGCCGATCCTGACGGCTTGCTGTATATCCTGTTTCACAGCAAGGGTTTCGCCAACACGATGAAGTACAAGAATGATCGTGTGGATGCGCTGCTGGATCAGGCGCGCGCGACCTACGACGTTGCCGTGCGCAAGCAGCAATATGGCGAGGCGCAAAAGCTGATCGTCGACGACCTGCCGATGGTGCCGCTGATCTTCGGTGCCGAGTACGCGGCACTGCGCTCCAACATCGGTGGGTTTGAATGGATCCCGGACGAAATTCCGCGTTTTCGTGGATTGTGGAAAGCGGCGAGCTGAGGACAGCATCATGCAGTACGTGCGGTTGGGAAATTCCAGCCTGAAACTGTCGCGGCTGGGACTAGGCGCGATGGGGTTTGGTGACACGTCGTGGCGGTCATGGGTGCTCGACCTCGACGCCAGTCGCGCCGTCTTCCGCCGCGCGATCGACGCCGGCATGAACTTCATCGACACTTGCGACTATTATTCCGCCGGTGTCAGCGAACAGATCGTCGGCACTCTGGTGGCCGAGCATGGCAACCGATCGTCGCTGGTGATCGCGACCAAGGTCGGCAATCCGATGGGACGTGACGCCAATGCGCGCGGCTATTCGCGCAAGCATATCATCGAGGCGGCGGAACAGTCGCTACGCCGGCTGCACACCGATTACATCGACATCTATCAGACCCATATTTGGGACCCCACGACCAATCTCGAGGAGATGATGCACGCCTTCGATCACCTGGTCCGCGCCGGCAAGGTGCTCTACATCGGCATCACCGACATGCCCTGTTGGCAGTTCGCCACCGCGCAGTTCCATGCCGAGCGACACAGCCTGGCGAAGTTCGTATCAGTCCAGAACCATTATAATCTGTTGTGGCGTGAGGATGAACGCGAGCTGCTGCCGTTCTGCTGGAGGCAAGGGATCGGCCTGATCCCTTACAGCCCGATGGCACGCGGTTTCCTGTGCGAACGGGCGCGCCGTGTCGATCCCACCCGCACCGAGCGCGCGAAAACCGATGACTACACCTACAAACTCTACGGCCGCCCGGCGGATGAGGCCGTGGTGGACCGTGTCGCAGAAGTTGCGGCGGAGCGCGGCGTGACACCCGCACAGATCGCACTCGCCTGGGTCTTGCATCAACCCGGCATCACTGCGCCGATCATCGGTGCGACGCAACCCGCGCATGTCGATCAGGCGATCGCGGCGCTGGAACTGCAGCTGAACGCCGAAGAATTGCGGCGTTTACAGGAACCGTATCTGCCCCGTCCCTGAACTGTCATTGCGGGGAGCGAAGCGACGCGACAATCTGGTAAAACGGTGCCCCCTTCACCCATACGCGAACCGTGCCACCGACAGCACTGCAATCAACCACGCCGCCCCCGGCACTTCCTTCACGCGTCCCGCCGCCAGCTTCACCACCACATAGACTACGAACCCTAACCCGATCCCCGTGGTGATCGAAAACGTGAACGGCATCGCCAACGCTACCACCACAGCCGGAACGAATTCCGTCGCATCCTCCCAGTTGATGTCCGCCAGCGCCCGCACCATCAGGCAGGCAACGAACACCAACGCGGGCGCCGTGGCAAACCCCGGGATCGCGGTCGCGATCGGTGCGAAGAACAGCGTCAGAACAAACAACGCCGCCACCACCAACGCCGTCAGCCCGGTGCGTCCACCCGCTTGAATCCCCGCCGCGCTCTCG
>Ga0210386_10000618_pt1 | contig 32820 bp, 29 predicted proteins | sample IncBWH32OmetaG_FD_160091 | JGI IMG/M metagenome (GOLD analysis project Ga0210386, IMG submission 160091) | Forest soil microbial communities from Barre Woods Harvard Forest LTER site, Petersham, Massachusetts, United States - Inc-BW-H-32-O ...
GCGCGGCTCTGCTGACTCTCACGATCGCGGCGCCGGGAAAGACTCTCGCCGACGTGCCAAGGCTGCTCACCGACCGCGATTGGCAGGCCGAACTCGCCTCCAAAGTCGGCGACCCGGTACTCGAACCGTTTTGGGAGTGGTATGGCGAGATGTCCGATCCGCTGCGCGCACAGGTAAACGGCCCGCTCTTGAACAAGCTGCGCGCGTTTCTTCTACGCCGGCCGGTGCGCGCGATCATCGGCCAGTCACACACCACGCTCGATATCGCCCGCTGTATCAACGACGGGCGCCTGCTCCTATGCAAGCTCGCAAAGGGAACGCTCGGGGAGGACACAAGCAGGCTGCTCGGGTCATTCGTGTTCGCGCGGGTGTGGCAGGCGGCCTTGGCGCGTGCCGCCGTCGAGCCCGAGCGACGCGCGGATGCTGCCTGCTACGTCGATGAGGTTCACAACTACCTCAACCTGCCGACCCCGTTCGAGGACGTTCTCGCCGAGGCTCGGTCCTATCGACTGTCCCTGTGCCTCGCGCATCAGCACCTTGCGCAGCTCCCCCGCGATCTGCGCGAGGCGATCGGCGCTAACGCTCGCACTAAGGTCTATTTCCAAGCCTCACGCGACGACGCTGCCACGCTTGAGCGCGAGGTTAGGCCCGAGCTGTCGGCACACGACCTCGCACACCTGCCGCTGTATACGGCGGCCGTCCGTCTGTGCCACAACGGGCAACCGGGGCGCGCGTTCACACTAGGCACCGAGGCCCTGCCGCCCGCGATCCCTGGTCGGGCGGAGCTGGTGAGAGAGGCGGCCCGCCGGCAGAACGGCATACGCCGCGAGGAGTCAGAGGCGCGATTCGCGGCGAGCCAGAGGCAACCCGCCGTCTCGCCCGAGATTCGACGCGAACACTCCCAGCGAGGGCTGCCGGCCGTGACCGATCCGAGGTCCGTTACGGAGTCCAATGGTGGGTCCAATAGGAGTTCGGATTAAGCATGGAACCCCTGGAGCAGGTGAAACGAGCCGCCACGCACCAAATCGCGGCGCTCTCGAAAACCCGAAAAGTGAGGAGAACAGCAGAGAGAATGAGTGAAGGCACGCCCAAGGGCGAGCGACGCAGCCGCGTCACGGCCGAGCACGCCCTAAAGCTGGCAGCACACCTCACTGACCGGGATCGACGGATCGCCGTCGAGTGCTACGAGCAACACGTCCTGACAACCGACCAAATCAAGCGTCTGTACTTCCCCGGACTGAGGGGCGCAACCCGACGCCTGCATACGCTCTACGAGCTGCGCGTCCTTGACCGCTTCCGCCCGATCAGACCGAGAGGCGAGGGCACCGCCCCCTACCACTGGGTACTAGACGAGGCAGGCGCGCTCATCGTCGCTGACCACAAGGGCATCCCCCGCAGCGAGCTTCACTACAACCACGCCGACGCGCTTGGCCTCGCCGCGAGCCGCAACCTCACTCACCACGTCGAAAGCAACGAGTTCTTTACCCGCCTCGCCGTGGAGTCCAGCCGCGCGGGTGGCTCGCTCTCAGAGTGGTACGGCGTCCGCACGCTTGCCCACCTATTCGGCAACGCATCGGTCCCCGATGGCTACGGCGTGCTGACCATGCCTCGACGTGCGTCCCTCCACTTGCTCCTAGAGCTTGATCGCGGCACCGAGGCATCCCGTGTCCTGCGTAAGAAGGCCGAGGGCTACGCAAGGGCGCTGCCGCACAGTAGCCTCCGCGACCTCCGCCCCGTGGTGATCCTCGCCGTTCCGAGCGACCGCCGCGCCCAAACGGCCACCGCCGCCGTTGCTGGCACCGGAGCGCCGATCGCCGTCGTCGTCTGGTCGGCGACGAGCTGCGCCCCCGTGCTTCCGATCGCCGAACGCGCAAGCGCGGGATGACGCGCTCGCCGATGGTCAGCCGCGCCGCCGCCCGCGTCGTTTGGGCGTGGTGCTTTGGGCTGCGATCTGTCCGACGCGCGACCTGCTCAGGCCGATCGCTTCGGAGATTTCTTCGTAGCTCCAACCTTCGTCGGCTGCACGACGAACGAGGTAGTTTCGCGCCGATCGCGCCTCCTCGTGACGCTTCGAGGCAGCTTTGTATGCCGCCTCGACATCGCGCAGGGCCTTCGCGGTTATGCGTCGCTCGACAGACACTCCGCATCGGAATCTACTTGACGGACTGGCGGCGCCGAGTGGTGCTGCCACTTGTCACGTCTGCGCAACGAGTCGTCACCGCCCTGTCCCGTTGGACGGCTCGGGATGACCTTTCTGTTCTGCCCAGCCTCTCGCCCGCCGGCTTCCAATGAGCGCTGAACAACACATCCCCTCACCCACACGAGCTGACCGAGCGCGAGCCGGACGAGCTGATCGCTCGCGCCCGGAGCGAACACAGCCCGCTTGCCGCCGTATGGTGCCTATTCAGCGGCGGCAACGACAGCACCGTCCTCGCGCATCGTTGCCGCAGACATTACGACGCACTCGCTTTCATCGACACCGGCACGGCCGTTCCTGGTGTCATCGAGTTCGTCCGCGACTTCGCCCGCTGGATTAACAAGCCGCTTCGCATCCTCCACGCCGGAGACGCATACCGGCGGCTCGTACTCGGGGGAGCGATGAAGCGGAACGGGACAGTAGAGCCCGGCATCGGCTTTCCCGGCCCCGCGATGCACACGCGAGCGTACAAGTGCCTCAAGGAGCCTCACATATTGACGCTCCTGCGCGAGAGCAAGGAGGGTCACTCCCGGCGCTCGCGCGTGCTGTTCCTCACCGGCATACGACGGGCGGAGAGTCGTCGCCGTGCCAAGCGTGAACCGATCAACCGCTTGGGGCACACATCGGCAGTTTTCGTAAACCCGCTCATCAGTTGGACAGACCTCGACATGCTCCGCTATCGACACCAACACCGCCTGCCCGAGTCCGACGCCGCCGCCTTGATGCACCGATCGGGAGAGTGCAACTGCGGAGCGTTTGCGTCCGCTGCGCGCGAGCGCGCGATGCTCAAGGCGCTTTATCCCGAGTTCTTTGCACATATCGAAGCCTTGGAGGCTGAGGCCGAGGCGGCGGGCCTGCGATGGTGTCGCTGGGGCGGCTATGACCGCGAAGGGCGCCGCGCGACCGATCGCAATAGGCAGGCGCCGGGCCTGCTGTGCGAGTCCTGCGACAGCCGCCACGCATCCCCGGCCATACGTCAGCCGAAGGCGCCGCGCAAGCCTCGCTCCTCGGGCAGGCCGAACCTCACGCTCATCCAAGGCGGCGACCGAGCATCGAAGCCCGACGACGCCGGTTCCGAGCCGCAGTCATAAGCCCAAGAGGGCCGCGCAAGCCGTCGATTTCAAGACCCCTTGAAAATGTCTAGAGGTCTTGACATAATGAGCCTATGCTGACGAGCCTTCGACGCGAGCAAACGCACTCGGGCACGATACCCTCGGCCGCGCATCCGATCGCCGAGTGTCCCGTTCGGGGGTGTTTTCCGACCTTCCTCCTGTGTCTAGGGTCGCCCGCCGACGCCCACGCAACTGACCGATGGAGCCACACAGAATCAGCGACGGCAGCATCTCGCACATGCGAAGCCGGACGCCGACACAAATGCACTCCCCCTCAAGGTAGAACTCATCCCTTTGGAAGGGGAGGGTGGTCACATCTTGAGGACACAACAGCTCGCCGTGATCGTGAACCTATTGCGACGCGCGGCCGCCGAAGCCACGGAGAGGGACACGTCCTAAGCAGCCTCTTGTCTCAGCAGATGGCCGAGGGAAAGGTCAATACCCAATGAGATTCGCTTTTCTCGGCCGTACCTCCGATGAAGATGCGCAGGACCCATCGCTATCCATCCCGCGCCAGTTGGCGAGTTGCGAGACGATTGTCAAACCCCTCGGCGAGACAATCGTCGCGCACTATTGGGATATAGAGAGCGGGCGCAAGTTCCTCGACGTTCGCGGCAACGGCGCGGACGCGGCCCGCTTCAACATCGCAGTCCCGCGTGACGGTGGGATCAAGGACCTGCTCCGTGATGCCGCAACAGGGAGGTTCGACGCGGCGATTGTGGAGAGCATTGATCGCGTATCGCGGATGACGGCAGACTCAACACAGATAGAGCGGGAACTTGAACGAGTCGGCGTGGCTTTGTTTGCGGCCGACGAGCCGATGAATACAAACGCCACGTCGATCCTCACCCGGCGCGTCAAGCAGGGCATCGCCGAGTGGTATGTACGCGACCTCATGGAAAAGAGTCGTCGCGGGATGGAGGAGAGCGTCAGACAGGGTTGGCACACTGGCGGACGGGCGCCTTACGGCTACTCGCTTGAGCAGCACCCGCACCCGAATCCGAGCAAGGCGCGAGAAGGTAAGCACAAGCACCGGCTAATCCTTGATCCGCTTCGCGCACCTGTCGTCCTAATGATTTTCGAGGACTACTGCGTGCGCCTTCTCGGACTCGGCGAAATCTGCGAGAAGTTGAATCGCAACATCGAGAAGTATCCCGCGCCCGTCCCGAATCGCAAGGACGCCACCGACCTCGCGCACACATGGAGTCGATCGGTCATTTACGCGATGCTGCGCAATCCCAAGTACACCGGATTCAACGTGTGGGGACGCAATGACAAGCGACGCGGACGCCAACAGATTCGACCCCGCGACGAGTGGGTTTGGAGCGCAGCTCCGACCCACGAGCCGATCGTGTCGAGAGAGCTATTCGAGATGGTTGAGGGGCGAGCGCAGCGGAACGCGCAAGCGACTAAGGCCGGGATGACTCGTCAGAGCCACAAAAACGTCAAGCCGCAGGCGCGACGCCTCTACCCCCTCCGTGGTCGCGTGCGCTGCGCAATGTGCGGACACAGCATGGAGGGCTCTCACCAAAAGGGCTCCAACTGGTATCGCTGCCAGTACGCTCGACGCCGCAGCGACTCGGCTGCCACCGTGGCGGATCACCCGAAGGTACTAGGGATCAAGGAGGAAAGGCTGCTCGGCCCGATCCTCGACTTTCTCAGCCGCCGGATATTTAGCGCCGATCGCCTGCGCCTCCTGAGAGACGAACTCGCGGCCTCGACCGTCTCATCCTGGGAGGAGCACGCAGCCGAAGCCAGCCGCCTTGAAGGCGAGCTAAGCAAGGTCAACCGCGCGCTTCGGGCTCAGACGTTGAGGCTAGAGGAGCACGAGGACCCAACCCACCCGATCGTTGCGCTCGCTAGTGAGCGTATCGTGGAGTTGAGCACTCAGAAGGCTGCCATCGCAGACGCGCTCGACGCGCTCTCGGCAAAGCGTCCCGCAGGGCACCGTCCCGATGAAGTCATGGCAATGCTGGATGCTGTTCCCGACCTGCGGCCGACCATCGAGACGGCGAGCGAGGAGGAGCTTGCGGAGATTTTCCGGGCCTTCGACGTGAGGATGACCTACGACAAGAGCCGCCAACTACTCGGCTTCTCTGCGACGATCACATCCGAGCTGCTGCCAGACCTCAACGAAAGCGACCGCCCCGAGGGACGGTCGCGGGTTAGTGACATAGCGGGGGCGGGATTCGAACCCGCGACCTTCGGGTTATGAGCCCGACGAGCTACCAGACTGCTCCACCCCGCGTCGCTCCCTTTGTTGTAGCAAAGATCGCGCATGTCCGAACCCATCGGAGCGCGCGCCGCAGGCCAAGCCGGATCAGACACGCGCGAGCGCGATCGATGCTCGCCGAGCGGGCGGCTCCGCGATCGATGCTCGCGGAGCCGCCGGCGTCCGCGGCGGTCGGCGCCGCCGCGTCCCGCCGCCAAGCGTCGCCCGACGTCTACGATCCCGCCGGTGCGCGTCGCCGTCGTCGACATTGGAACGAACTCGACGCGCCTGTTGATCGCCGACGTCGATCGCGAGACGGGCGCGCTCGAGCAGCTCGCGCGCGAGTCGCGCGTCACGCGCCTCGGCGAGGGCGTCGACGCGAGCGGCGCACTGAGCGATGCGGCGATCGACCGCGTCATCGCGACGCTCGCCGACTATCGCGCGCAGATCGACGCGCACGACTGCGAGACGAACCTCGCCGTGCTCACCTCGGCCGTCCGCGACGCGTCCAATGGCGCTGCGTTCGCCGAGCGCGTCCGCGACGACTTCGCCCTCAACGCGCGCGTGCTGCGCGGCGAGGAAGAGGCGCAGCTGACGTTCCTCGGCGCGATGTCCGGCCGATCGACTGGATCGAACGCCGACGGCGCCGGCGCGGGCGCTAGCGCACGCGCTGGCGCTGACGAGCCGACGGTCGTGATCGACATCGGCGGCGGCTCGACCGAGTTCATCGTCGGCGTCGGCAGGACCGCGGGCTTCCACGTCTCGCTGCAAGCCGGCGTCGTGCGCATGAGCGAGCGCCACATCCACACTGACCCGCCCGAGCCGCGCGAGCTGCAGGACCTTGCCGCCGACGTGCACCAGACGTTCCTCGACGGCCTCCCGTATGACGAGCGCGACCCTGTCACGCGCGGCATCGCCGTCGCCGGCACCGCCACGTCCGCCGCCGCGATCGACCAGGAGCTCGACCCGTACGACCCCGAACGCGTCGACGGCTACCCGCTGCTGCTCGGCGCCGTCGAACTGCTGCTCGCGCGCCTCGCCGACATCGACGAAGCGCGCCGCCGCGAGGTCGTCGGCCTGCATCCCGACCGCGCGCCGACGATCGTCGCCGGGATGATCGTGCTGTCCGAGGCGATGCGCGCGTTCGACCTCGAGCAGGTCGAAGTCTCAGAGCACGACATCCTCCACGGCGGCGCGCTGCGCCTCGCCGGCGTTGGCTAAGCCAGGTTCGACTTGCGCGGGTACACGACGTTCGGGTCCGTCAGCACGTTGACGAGCGCCGGCTTGCCCGACGAGAACGCGCGCTCGATCGCCGGCTGCACGTCCTGCGGCTGGCGGACCAGCTCGCCGTGGCCGCCGAGCGCCTCGACGACCTCGTCGTAGCGCGTTTCCGGTCGCAGCTCAGCCGCGACCGAGTAACCGTAGAGGAACTCCATCGGATGCTTCTCGAGCGCCCAAATCCCGTTGTTGCCCATTACCGCGACGACGTTCACGCCGTGGCGCGCGAGCGTGTCGAACTCCATTCCCGAGAAGCCGAACGCGCCGTCGCCGATCAGCAGCACGACCTGACGCTCCGGGTGCGCGAGCTTCGCCGCAAGCGCGTATCCCGGACCCGTCCCGAGACAGCCGAACGGCCCCGGATCGAGCCAGCACCCCGGCTGGTAGCTGTCGATCACGCGTCCCGCATACGAGACGTAGTCGCCGCCGTCGCCGATCACGATCGCGTCGCGGTCGAGCACCTGCCCGAGCTCGGCGTACAGGCGCATCGGGTGCAGCGGCGCGCGCGCGTCCTCGCGCTCAGCGCGCTCGGCCTCGCGCCGCTCCGTCTCGGTCTTGCGCAGCTGCGCGATCCACGGCTCGCTCGCCAGCGCGCGATCGCCGGCCGCGAAACGCAGGTCCGAGAGCGACGCGTCGAGCGCCCCGTAGCACTCGGCCGCGACCGGCCGCGGGTGCGCGCGCTCCGGTTCGGCGACGTCGAGCACGACGATCTCCGTGTCCTCGCCGAATGCCGCGCCGAACGCCAGGCGGAAATCCATCGGCACGCCGATCACGAGCGCCACGTCAGCGCCCTTCAGCCCCTGCGAGCGCGCTCGCGAGAAGAACAGCTCGTGGTCAGCCGGCACGCACCCGCGCGCCAGGCCGTTGAGGAACACCGGCACGCGCAGCGTCTGCGCCAGCTCGAGCAGCGTCTGCTCGCCGCGCCCCCAGTACAGATCGGTCCCCGCCATCACGACCGGGCGCTCGGCCTCGCGCAGCAGCTCGCCCGCGCGTTCGATCGCCGCCGACGACGCGCGCGCCGGTGCGCTCTCCTGCTCCGTCGGCTCCGGCTCGGCAGCCTCCATGAATACGTAGTCGAGCGGGAAGTCGACAAACGCCGGACCGCCGTGCGGCGCCGTCGCCGCTCCAAACGCGAGATCCACCAGCGATGGGATCTCCTCCGTCGCGCCCGCCGTCACCGCCAGCTTCGTCAACGGCCGCACGAACGGCACGTGGTCGATCTCCTGCAGCGACCCCTGTCCCCAGCGCAGCGCCGGCGCGCGCCCGCCGAGCACGATCATCGGCGAGTGGTTCGCCTGCGCCGACGCCATCGCGCTGATCCCGTTCGTCACGCCCGGCCCGGCCGTCAGCGCGCACACGCCCGGCTCGCGCGTGACCTTCGCCCAGCCCTCCGCCGCGAACGCCGCCGTCGACTCGTGGCGCACGTCGACGATCTCGATCCCCTCCTCGCGGCAGCCGTCGTAGATCGAGAACAGGTGGCCGCCCGACAGCGTGAACAGCTTGCTCACGCCGTGCGCCTTCAACCGGCGCGCGACCAGCCGCCCGCCGTGGAACGTCGCGACCTCCTGCGTGCTCTCGCTCGCCACCGGCGCGATCCTATCCGCTCGCCTGAGAATGCGCCCGTGCGCCGCATGCGCTCGACGCTTCCAACGCACCGCTGCGCCGACCTCGCGAACCGGCGAGTGCCCGGGGTGGGAGTCGAACCCACAATCGCCGTCAAGGCCATCGATTTTAAATCGAGCGCGTCTACCGTTCCGCCACCCGGGCTGGGCAATCGGGGGCCAGTCTAGGCGAGCCGCAATCCGTCCGCCAAAGCCGCAACTCGGGCGTTGTTAGCGTGTATTTAGGTCTGGATGAGGTAATCACTCCGTATGGAGGCGTCTGCGCTAACACATTCCGCCGCCCGGCCCGCACTGCGCGGGCCGACGCCGCTGTTGCGCCTGCAGTCGGACGAGCGCCTGATCGCGCTCACGCGCCGCGGCCAGCACGCCGCGTTCGAGGTGCTCTGCGCGCGCTACCAGTCGCGCCTGCTGTCGTTCTGCCGACACATGCTCGGCTCGCGCGAGGACGCCGAGGACGTGCTGCAGGAGGTCTTCGCCGCCGCGTTCAACGCCGTCCTCGCCGACGAGCGTGAGATCAACGTCCGTCCCTGGCTCTACCGCATCGCGCGCAACCGCTCGCTCAACCACCTCCGGCGCGCGTCCGCCGTCGGCGTCGACTCGATGGACGTGCACTTCGCCGACCACGGCATGTCGACCGGCGATCGCGCGATCCGGCGCGAGAGCTTCCGCGAGCTGCTCGCCGACGTGCACGACCTGCCCGAGACCCAGCGCACCGCGCTGCTGCTGCGCGAGATCGACGCGCTCTCCTACGAGCAGATCGCGCACGCGATGGAGACGACCGTGCCGTCAGTCAAGTCGCTGCTCGTGCGCGCGCGCATCTCGCTCGCCGAGGCCGCCGAGGCGCGCAAGCTGAGCTGCGCCGAGGTGCGCCTCGAGCTCGGCGAGGTCGCCGAGGGGCTCGTCAAGCTGAGCGCGCCCGCGCGGCGCCACGTGCGCGGCTGCGAGCGCTGCCGCTCGTTCAAGCGCCAGCTGAAGGAGAACAACACCGCGCTCGCCGCGATCCTGCCCGTCGCGCCGCTCCTGATGTTCAAGAAGCTGCTGCTCGCAAAGCTCGGCTCCGCCGGCAGCGCGCACGTCGCCGGCGGCGCCGGAGCGACCGTCGGCGCCGGCGCCGCCGCCGCCGGCGGCGCCGGAGCGACGACCGGCGGCATCTTCACCCTCGGCGCCGGCGCGCTCGCGACGAAGGCCGTCGCCGGGCTGGCCGCCGCCGCGATCGTCGGCGCCGGCGCGGTCGCCGCCGACCAGCCGAGCCATCACCGCCACCACGCGCACGCCGCCGCGACAGCCGACGCGTCCTCGCACTCCGCAGCCGAACCGCTCGTCGTCGCCGAGCGCACGCAGCCGGTCAGCAGCGTCGTCGCCCGCGCCCCGCGCGTCGTGCTCGCCGGCGCCGCACATCGCCCGCGCGCCAATCACGCGCTCGCCGCCGCCGCACTGCTCGCCAAGAAGCAGCCGCCGAAGCCCGCGCCTGCCGCCGTCGCCGCCCCGGCCAAGCCGGCTGCGCCGGTCGCGCCCGCACCGCAGGTCACCGAGGTCACCGCCGAGTCGACGCAGCTGCCAAGCGCCGCGACCGCCAATGGGCAGACGACGAGCCCCGCAACGCCTCCCGCGACCACGCCCGCGACGACCACGAGCCCGGCTCCGATCCCGGCGTCGGCCCCGCCGACGACCACCACGACCGCCGGCACGACGACGACCGACCCAGCGCCGCCGGCCGAAACGCCGAGCGCATCGAGCACGACGTCGAGCGCCGGCGCCGCGACCACGCCCGCGCCTCCGACCACGCCCGCGCCTCCGATCAGCACCGAACAGGCGGCCACGCCCGCTCCCGCCGCGCCACAAGTCGAGGCCGGCCCGGCGCAGGAAGCGAGCGCGTCGACGAGCGCAATCGCGTCGGCCACGCACAAGAGCGCCCATCTGCTCGGTCATCGCTGGGGCGCCAAAGTGCGTCCCGCCGCCGGCTGAGCCGGCGTCACGGCGTCAGCCGAGCGTCATCGTCTTCAGCGGCCGCAACAGGATGCCTGTCGTGGCGACTTCCAGCGGCGAGGTGACCTGAGCGTTCGCCGTCGGCGAGGTCAGCATCACGATCGTCACGCCTTCGCGCGCGCGCGGCCGTTCGGGTAGCAGCAGCACATTGCGCCCCCACATCGTGCGCCCTTGCACGCGCGTCGTATAGAGAACCTCGTACGCCGTCACCGAGTTGACGCGCGTCTTGCCCTCGCCGCGCAGCACGAAGTCCGTGTCGCGCGCCTGCAGCGTGCGGATGTAGCCGGCCGCGTACACCGGCATCTCACCGGTCTCTTCGCCCGTGTACGGCGGCACCGTCAGCGGTCCGACGGCAAACGAGTCCTCCAGGCGACCCGCCTTGCCGTGGCGCTCGAGCCTGACGAAGCCGCCCGCTTCCGGCGCGACGCGATACAAGCTCCTGTAGCTGAAGCTGAACGGCACGCTGCCGCCGTGCGAGTAGTGCCCGTTCTCGAGCGTGAAGAACGCGCCGACCGCCAGCACGACCAGGCCGGCGACGAGCGCCAGCGTGAGCGCGCGCACGAGCGCCGACGAAGAGCGCCACCAAGGTGACAGCAGCCGACCGAGCGTCGGCCCGTACGCCGCCTTGATCGGCACGGCCGGCATTCCTCCGCCGCCTACTCCCCGATCGAGAACAGCGCTTCGAGGTCGTGACGCGAGAACGCTGCGAACGCGACCATCGTCTGCGTGCGCAGCACGCCCGACAGGCCGCCGATCTCCGTCGTCACGACGTCCGCAAGCTGCTCGTGGTCCGGCACGCGCACGATCGCGACGAAGTCCCACTCGCCCGTCACCGAGTACGCCTCGGCGACCCCCTCGATGTCGGCCAGCTCGCCGCCTAGCGTCGAGAGCGCGTCGCGCTCCGCCTCGATCAGCACCACCGCGTTCGTCATCGCCATCGACCGCCCATCATAAGGACCGCCCGCCCGGCTCACGCCTCGCCGTGCGCGACGCTCTGAAGCCCGAGCCCGACGAGCAGCCCGAGCACACCGCCGGTCACGCCCGCCAGCCAGCTCGTCTGCGGCAGCACGACGAGCAGACGGTTGCTCCCGCCCAACAGCCAAGCGGCTTCCGGCAGGACGAACGGGATCGCGAGCATCAACGCGGCCAGCGCGCCGGCGCCGAGCAGGTCGCCCTCGTAGTAGTGCCCGGCACGCGCCGCGCGCACGTCGGGCGCGGCCCACGCCATCAGCAGCGCAAGCGCGCCCGCGCTGCCGCCGGAGAGGACCGGCAGCGGATACACAGCAAGCGCCACCAGCGCAGCGCTGACGGCGGCGCCGAGGAACAACGCCAACACGACGATCGGGCCGTAGCGGCGCTCGAGCAGCCATCCGAAGATCGCGATCACGAGCAGCGTGAAGAACGCGTACCAGCCGTTCAGGTACGCGATCTGGCTGCTGAACAGCTTCCACCAGTCGCCGTGCAGCGGCCCGACGATCACGAACTTGTCCGCGAGCACGTACCCGCCGCGGAGCAGCACCCACACGATCGCGCTCGCGGCGACGAGCGCGATCGTCGCGTACGGCCGCGCGGCGATCGTCGCCGCAAGCACCGGCCGCGGCGCGCGGCGCGAGCCGATTTCCGGCGCGACCGCGCCACCGCCGCCGCCGCGTCCGCTCAGGCGAGCGAGCAACCCACGGCGCGGCGGACGTCCGGAGCCGCCGGCGCGCGGGATCTTCGGCGCGCGCCGACGCAGGCGGTGGCCGCAGTACGGGCACTCGGTGATGTACGGGCTTACCTCCGATCCGCAGTTCTTGCAGACGACGAACAGATCCGCACCGGAAGACATCGTCGGTCCATTCTAAGGACCTGCCGAGCACCGGCCGCCGCCCTGCTCCGGTCGCCTCCCCTGCAGGCGATCAGCCCTGCTCGCCACGCCTTTGCGATACTCAAAGCCATGACTCTCGGCTACGACCAGAAGCTCTACATACTTGCTTTCGACCACCGCGGCTCGTTCCAGAAGAAGTTCTTCGGCATCCAGGGAGAGCCCGACGCGGAGCAGACCGCGATCATCGCCGACGCCAAGCACCTGATCTTCGAGGGCATGCTGCAGGCCGTCGGCTCGGGCGCCGACGCGTCGCTCACCGGCGTGCTCGTCGACGAGCAGTTCGGCTCGACCGTGCCGCAAGAGGCGCGCGAGCGCGGGCTCAAGCTCGCGATGCCCGCCGAGCGCTCTGGGCAGAGCACGTTCGACTTCGAGTACGGCGAGGACTTCGGCGAGCACATCCTGCGCTTCGATCCCGACTTCACGAAGGTGCTCGTCCGCTACAACCCCGACGGCGACGCCGCCGCCAACGGCGAGCAGCTGACCAAGCTCAAGCGGCTCAGCGACTGGCTCAAACAGCACGATCGCAAGTTCCTGTTCGAGCTGCTCGTGCCCGCCGAGCCGGCTCAGCTCGAATCCGTCGGCGGCGACGGCGATCGCTACGACACGGAGCTGCGTCCGGAGTTGATGCGCCGCGCGATCGCCGAGATACAGGACGCGGGCATCGATGTCGACATCTGGAAGATCGAGGGCGTCGATGCGCGCTCCGACGACGAAATGCTCGTCGAGCAAGCCCGCTCCGGCGGCCGCGACGGCGTCGTCTGCGTCGTGCTCGGTCGCGGCGCCAACGACGACAAGGTCGATCAATGGCTCCGCGCCGCAGCTCCGGTCGACGGCTTCGTCGGCTTCGCGATCGGTCGCTCGATCTGGTGGGACCCGCTCAAAGCGTACGTCGACGGCAAGATCGAGCGCTCGGAGGGCGCGCGCAAGATCGCCGAGAACTATCTGCGCTTCGTCCAGGTCTACGAGCGCGCCGAGGGCAAGACGCCCGTCGCCTCCTAGCTCGCGGTGGCCTCGATGAGGATGCGCCAGAGCCTCGCGGAGTTTGAGCGCGCGCTCGCCAAAGAGATCTCACTCGACCGCCACCGGCGCGACTCGCTACGCCGAACGGCTGAGCAGCGCACGCTCAAGCGCGAGGTCGAGCGCCGTCACAAGCGCGGCTCGATGCGCTTCGTGCTGCTCGTGCTGACGCTGATCCTGACGGCCGTCGTCGTGACCGTCGTGATGTTCCGGACGCTCTACCTCTTGCTCGGCTAGGACGCCGGGCCAGGGTGGTAGACGACAGGCCGTAGACGGCCGCTGATCAAGCCTCGCAAGGACGCAGAGAGCGTGGGCGACGTGCCATCCCCCTGCCTAGCGGCGCGAGGAGCAAGCGCTGCAAGGACGCAGGGAGCGTGGCGTGCGGACAGCACGTGAGCGACCGAGGACGCCGCAGCGCGCCGCTCATCGCGTCGCTAGGCGCGGTCGTCTGCGCCGAGGTCGCCGAGCGCGTCGTTCACTTCGGCCGGCGACGAGGACTCGAGCGACGTGCCGTCGGCCGCAGCGGCGGCGTCCTCGCGGTGAATCTCCAGGTAGATCTCCTTGCGGAACACCGGGATCTCCTGCGGAGCCTGGATGCCGATGCGCACCTTCTCGCCCATGACCGACAGGACCGAGACCTCCACGTCATCGCCGATCATGATGCTCTGGTTGGACTTGCGCGTCAGAACCAGCATTCAGTGCACCTTCCTGTTGGCCGCTCGCCCGGCGCTGCCCCCATCCCGGCGGTTCGCCAAGCATAGTCTGAGCACCGGGGGAAAGCCAGCACCGTTCACGCTATCTGGGGGCAACCGGCGCAGGCTGCGCGCGCCGCGACCGTGCGCCTGCGCGTCGCGCCCGATATTCGCAGAGTACGAATCCGCATTCGAGTCAGGCGACTGCCGATTCGGCTCCAGGCGATTCCCGCCCCCCACCTCGCGCCGCTTCGTTCGCATGCTGCGACTCGTCTCCCAGCATGCGCTAGTCTCCCGGACCGTCGATGCCTCGTAAGTCCTTGCGACCGAACCTCAACCAGATCCGCGCTTGGGTAAGGCAGGGTCGCACCGACGCATGGGTCGCGCATCAGCTAGAGGTGAGCGTGAGAGACATCGAACAGTTCAAGCGCCAGAACGATCTCGTCGAGGAGGACGCCGCCGAGGGCGCGAGCAGCACCACCGAGTACCCCGACGAGATCGACCTGCGCGCCGAGGACGACGCGCTGATCGCCGCCGAGCTCGAGGCCGCCGAACTGGCCGCCGAGAGAGCGCGCGCGGAGGCGAAGGAGAAGGCCGAGCAGGACGGCGACTCCGAGGAGGCCGACGACGGCGACGACGAGAGCCCGCGGCCGCGCACGCGACGCCGACGCGGAGGCCGCGGTCGCCGCGTGCTCGGCTCACGCTCCGGCGGCGCCAGCAACTCCGGTCCGCTCGAGGGGACGTTCGATCACGGCGAGGAGGGCTACGGACTGTGGCTCGACCCCGCGATCCAGGACAACCCGATCTACGCCGAGCACTGGGCCGGACACCGGCCGGTCGAGGTCGCGGTCGAAGAGGACTGCATTGTGATCCGCCGCGTCGGCGACGACGACTAGCGAACCGTCGACGCGGCGCGGAGCTGCGTCCTCGGTCGCTCGTGTGCAGAGCACACTTCGCTCCCTGCGTCCTTGCTCCGCTTGATCGACGGCCCGCTAGGAGCGAAGGGCACCCCTCAACCGTTTTGCGCAACCTCACGGCGGCCGCCGGCGTAGTCGGCCGCCTCGCGCAGGTAGCGCCCGAACGCGGCGTCGACGACGACGCCCGAGTCCCACGCCCACGGCTCGTCCGGCGCGACGCTCGTCGCGATCTGCAGGCACCACGACGTCCCGCGTTCGTAGAGCGCGACGAGCTCGTCGGAGGAGAAGCGCCCGCCGAGCCGGCGTCGCAGCTCGGCGACGAGCGCGTCCGTCGCGCGCTCCATCGCGCGCCGGCGCTCGGGCGGCTCCGCGCGCAGTCGCCGCTCGCCGTGCTGCCATTGATAGTTGGCGTTCTCGAACGACACGCGCCGCCGAGGCTAGCAGCGCCGATCGAGCCGCCGCGAGCGGCTCAGTTGGCCGGCAGGCCGCCGAGCTCGTACTGCAGCTCGTTCGACCGCTTCATCCCGAGGCGACGCGCCTCGGCTTCGATCGTCCCCTGACGACCGAGCGCTTCGTGCTGGCGCGCGAGCGATGCATGTTCGCGTTCGAGCGTCGCCACGGCCGCTTTCTCGCGCCGCGACTGGCCCCACGTCGAGTACATGTGCAGGCCGGCGCTCAGATACAGGTACAGGAGCGCCGCGAGCACGCACAGCATCGTCAGGCGCCCGACGCGATCCCAGCGCACGCGCGGGATCGCGCCCGACGCCGCGCGTGCGGGCTTGCTCGGGCGCTTGCGGCGAGCAGCGACCGGGCGTGCGGCACGGGCTCGGTCGGCATACGCTTGCGGCATCTGAACGCCTTTCGCGGCCGTCGCGAAAGCTCCTTCCGCGATCGGCGAAAAGCGATCGGCGAAGGGAAGCGTTCGGCGAAGCGCCGCGAACGCGATCAGCGAAAGGCCGCGCGCCCCGGGAACTGCGCGTCGGCGCCGAGCTGCTCCTCGATCCGCAGCAGTTGGTTGTACTTCGCGACGCGATCCGAGCGCGACGGCGCTCCAGTCTTGATCTGCCCGCAGCCCGTGGCGACCGCGAGGTCGGCGATCGTGACGTCCTCGGTCTCGCCCGAGCGGTGGCTCATCACCGCGCTGTAGCCGGCCTCGCGCGCCATCGCGATCGCGTCGAGCGTCTCCGAGAGCGTGCCGATCTGGTTGACCTTCAACAGGATCGAGTTGGCGACGCCGCGCTCGATCCCGCGCCGCAGGCGCTCGGTGTTCGTCACGAACAGATCGTCGCCGACGAGCTGAACGCTCGAGCCGACGCGATCGGTCAACGTCTTCCACCCGTCCCAATCCTCCTCGTCCATGCCGTCCTCGATCGACACGATCGGGTAGCGCGCCGCCAGTTCGGCCCAGTAGGAGGCGAGCTCGTCGGCGCTGAGCGTGCGCCGCTCGTGCTCGAGCGTGTATACGCCGTCGCGGAACAGCTCGCTCGTCGCCGGGTCGAGCGCGATCGCGACGTCGGCGCCCGGCTCGTAGCCGGCGGCCTCGATGCCGGCGAGCAGCATCTTCAGCGCGTCCTCGTTCGAGCCGAGGTCCGGCGCGAAGCCACCCTCGTCGCCGACGGACGTCGCAAGGCCGCGCTCGTGCAGCGTGCGCTTCAGCGCGTGGAACACCTCGGCGCCGATCCGCAGGCACTCCGAGAACGTCGGCGCGCCGCACGGCACGATCATGAACTCCTGGAAGTCGACCTTGTTGTCGGCGTGCGCGCCGCCGTTGAGCACGTTCATCATCGGCACCGGCATCACCCGCGCCGCGTCGCCGCCGAGATAGCGCCACAGCGCAAGACCCTCCTCGGCCGCCTGCGCGTGCGCCGCCGCGAGCGACACGCCGAGGATCGCGTTGGCGCCGAGCCGCGACTTGTTCTGCGTGCCGTCGAGCGCGATCAGCGCGTCGTCGAGCGCGCGCTGGTCGGCTGCGTCGAGCCCGCCGACCGCCTCGGCGATCTCGCCGTTGACGTTCGCGACGGCGCGCGAGACGCCCTTGCCTTCCCACGCCGGCCCGCCGTCGCGCAGCTCCGTCGCCTCGAACTCGCCAGTCGAAGCGCCCGACGGGACCGCGGCGTGTCCGTGCGCTCCGGAGCGCAAGCCGAGCTCGACCTCGATCGTCGGGTTTCCGCGACTGTCGAGGATCTGGCGCGCATGGACGCGCTCGACCTGGCTCACGCCGCTGCTATTTGGTCGACGTCGTCGACGGTGTCGTCGTCGACGGCGCGGCGGTCGATGGCGCGGCGGTTGAGGTCGTCTTCGGCGCTTTGTAGCCCTTGCAGTCCTGGACCATGTAGCCCGAGCGACATTCCGTTTTCGCCATCCACTTCTTTTTGAATTCCTTGACGAACGCGCTCAGCGCCGACTGCTGCTGCGTCGCAGTCAGCTGTGACCTGATCGACGTTTCGGCCTGCTTCAGCGTCTGCTGGCTACCCGGCGTGGTCGACTGGACCTCGAAGATGTAGTAACCGAACGGCGTCTTGACCGGCCCCGAGAGGACGTTCTTCTGCGCCGAGAAGATCGCTTCGTCGAGCGCCTTCTCCTCCTGGCCCTTGACGACGCCCGGCAGCTTGCCGCCGTTGGCCTTGCTCGTCGGATCGATCGACACGCGCTTGGCGACGCTTTCAAAGCTCTTGCCCGATGCGATTTCCTGCTTCGCCTTCTTCGCTTCGGCTTCGCCCTTCGTCAGGATGATCAGGATGTTCCGCTTTTCGGCGACTTCAAAGCGCTTCGGATTTTCTTTGAAGTACTTTTCGATCTGGGCCGTCGTGACTTTCGACTTCTGTTTGACGATCTTCTGCTGGATCTTCGACGAGAGCAGGTTGAGCTTCACGCGCAGCAGCAGATCAGAAACGGTCTGGCCGGACATTTTCAGGAATTTTTCGAATTCCACGGCCTTCGGGAACTGCTGGTTCTTGATTTTTTCAAACTGCTTCTTGACTTCGGCGTCGGACACCTTCACACCGAGCGAGCCCGCTTCGCCGAGCACCCAGTTCGAGGAGATCAGGAAGCCGAGCACCTCCTGCTGCAGCGACTTGTACTCCTGTTCGCACTGCGACTTCAGCTGCGCCTCACTCGGCGCCGCCTGGCCTTTGACCGGTTTCGCGGCGGCTTTCGCCTGAGCGATGCACGCCGTGTAGCTCGGCGGTTCCGGCACCGCCGGTTTCGAGCTCGTCGCCGCGGTCGACGCCGCGGCGACGCCCAGCCAGTGGTTGTACGTGGCCTTCGTGATCGATTTCCCATCGACCGTGACGACCGCGTCGCCTGGAATCCCGCCGCACGCGGCAAACGCCACGACGGCAAACAAAACGGCGCCAAGCGCCGCGAAGATACGGAATGCTCTGGGCACGACGCGGGCACTCTAGCGAAAGTGCCTCAGCCGTGCGTAACGAGCAGCTAATGCTTTCTGAAAGACGCTCGTCTATGCGGCCTCGCGCATCACCGCAAGCAGCACGTCGGCCGCCTTGACCACCGACGGGAAGCGCTCGACCTCGTCGTGCGGCACGCGCATCGACATCTGCGCGCGGCCCGACTCGTACAGCGCCTCCGGCAGCTCCTCGCGCAGCCGCTTCGCGCGACGCGAGTCGAGCTCGATCGGGACGACCGCGAGACGGTCGCCGCGGAAGCTGACCGTGCGCGCGCCAGCCTCGCCGAACTTGATCCGCGCGCGCTGCAGCGCCAGCAGGTTCTCGAGCGGCTCGGGCACCGGCCCGAAGCGATCCTCGAGCTCGGCGCGAAGACCTTCGACGTCTGCGACCTCGAGCGCACCGGCGACGCGACGGTGGACGTCGATCTTCGCCTGCTCGTAGGCGATGTAGTCGGCCGGCACGTACGCGTCGACGTTGACGTCGAGCCGTACCGGGTCCGCGCGCTCGCCGGCCCCATCCGACCCCTCGCCCGCCTCGCGTTCGGCGGCGGCGACCGCTTCGTCGAGCATCTGCATGTACAGCTCGAAGCCGAGCGCCGCGACGTGGCCCGACTGCTCGTCGCCGAGCAGGTTGCCGGCGCCGCGAATCTCCAGGTCGCGCATCGCGATCTTGAAGCCCGCGCCGAGCTCGGTGTAGTCCGACAGCGCCGACAGCCGCTGCGCCGCCTCCTCGCTGAGCGCGCGCGCCGAGTCGTACAGCAGGTACGCGTACGCGCGCTCGCGGCTGCGCCCGACACGCCCGCGGATCTGGTAGAGCTGCGCCAGCCCGAACGCGTCGGCGTGCTCGACGATCAGCGTGTTCGCATGCGGGATGTCGATCCCCGACTCGATGATCGACGTGCACACGAGCACGTCGGCGCCGCCGCGCAGGTAGTCGAGCATCACGGCCTCTAGCTCGCCCTCGCCCATCTGCCCGTGCGCGACCGCAAAGCGCACGCCGGGGCACAGCGCGCGCAGCCGCTCGGCCGTCTCGTCGATCGACTCGACGCGGTTGTGCAGGAAGAACGCTTGGCCGCCGCGCGCGTGCTCGCGCACGACCGCGCGCTTGACGAGCTCCTCCTCGTACTCGCCGACGAACGTCTTGACCGGCCGCCGACCCTCCGGCGGCGTCTCGATCACCGAGATGTCGCGCAGCCCCGCGAGCGACATCTGCAGCGTCCGCGGGATCGGCGTCGCCGACATCGAGATCACGTCGACGCGCAGCTTCATCTGGCGCAACAGCTCCTTCTGCTTGACGCCGAAGCGCTGCTCCTCGTCGACGATCAGCAGGCCCAGGTCCTTCGCGCGCACGTCGCGCGAGAGCACGCGATGCGTGCCGATCAGGATGTCGACGCGACCCGCGGCAAAGCCCTTGATCGCCTCTTTCTGCTCGGCCGCCGTGCGAAAGCGCGAGACGTGGTCGATCGTGAACGGATAGTCGGCGAGACGCTCGGAGAACGTGCCGTAATGCTGCATCGCGAGGATCGTCGTCGGCGCGAGCATCAGCACCTGCTTGCCGTCCTGCGCCGCCTTGAACGCCGCGCGCAATGCGACCTCGGTCTTGCCATAGCCGACGTCGCCGCAGATCAGCCGGTCCATCGGGCGCGGCGCCTCCATGTCGGCCTTGACCAGCTCGATCGCCTCGCGCTGGTCGGGCGTCTCGGTGAACGCGAACGCCTGCTCGAACTCGCGCAGCCAGTCGCTGTCCTCGGCGAACGCGTAGCCCGTCCGCCGGCGGCGCTCGGCATACAGCCCGAGCAGCTCGCCCGAGAGCTCCTGCGCGGCGCGGCGCGCGCGCGCCTTCATCGTCTCCCAGCGCGTGCCGCCGAGCTTCGACAGCGGCGGGTTCTCCCCGCCGGCGCCGACGTAACGCGAGATCTTCGCCAGCTGGTCCGTCGGCACGAACACGCGGTCGTCGCCCTGGTATTCGAGGTACAGGTAGTCGCGCGTGACGTTCGCGACCGTGCGCGTCTCAAAGCCCGCGAAGCGCGCGACGCCGTGGTCCTCGTGCACGACGACGTCGCCCGCGCGCAGTTCGGCGAACGAGCGCAGCGCACCGCGCCGCGCGCCCCCGCGTCCACCCCGCCCCGCCTCGCCTCGATCCGCGCCGCCGCGCTCGGCCCGGCGCCGGCGCAGCAGCCGGTGTTCGGGGAACACCGCGAGCTTCAGCGACGGCGCGACGAACCCCTCGCGCAGCGACGCCGCCGCGAAGCGCAACGACGGCTGGGCACCGCGCCCGGATGGCGTGGTCGGCGACAGTCCCGCGTCGACGCCCTCGCCGAGCCAGCTCGCTTTCAGGCTGCCGAGGTTGTACGCCGCGCGCTCGCCCTCGCCGCGGCGCGGGAACGCGACGACCGTCCGGTAGCCCGAGCGCACGAGCTTCTCGAGCTCCGGCTCGGCGTCTGCGAGCGAGCGCGCGGCCGTGTCGGCGGCCTGCGCGCGAAGCTCGATCGGCTGGTCGCCGGAGATCGCCGACAGCCAGATCCGCGCGCGCCCTGCGACGGCCGCCTCGACCGCGTCGGGGCTGACGTACAGATGGTGCGCGTCCTCATCGCCGAACGCCGCGCAGACGTCGCTCCAGTGGTCTGACAGCGCCGGCGCGAGCTCCTCCTCGGCCGCGACCAGCACGTCTGTGCGCTCGCCAACGAGGTCGAGCAGCGCGCCGAAGCGCTCGACCGGCAACAGCTCGGCGATGTCCAGCCGCGCGGCGCCGCCCCCGTCCTTGCCCTCGGCGTCCTCGGCGCCGGCCGTGCCTTTGCGCCCGGCGCCCGCCGCCAGTTCCTCGCCGGCGATCGTCGCGAGCGCGCGGTGCTCTTCGGCGAGCTCGGCCGCCGGCGCGATCTCGACCTCGTCGACGTCGCCGAGCGAGCGCTGCGTGAACGTCGAGAACCACCGCAGCGACTCGATCTCGACGTCGAACATGTCGACGCGCACGGCGCGCTCCTCGGTCGCCGGGAAGACGTCGAGCAGGCCGCCGCGCAGCGCGAACTGGCCGCGCTCCTCGACCTGATCGACGCGCTCGTAGCCGGCGCCGAGCAGCTCGATCGCGCACTCGTCGAGGTCGAGCAGCTCGCCCGTTCGCAGCGTGAACGAGCGCGGACGCAGCGCCGGGTCGGGCACCTTCTCCGACAGCGCGACGGCGCTGACGACGACGACCGGCCGCCCGTGCTCCTCGGCGTCCTCGGCGTCGGCGCCGAGCAGCGAGTCGAGCGCCGCCATTCGCAGCCCGACGAGGTGCGGCGGCGGCGTGAGATGCGACTCGTACGTGACGCCGCGCGACGGGTAATAGCGCACGCGGCGTGGCGCGAGCCACGCGCGCAGGTCGGCCGCGAGGTCGCGCGCCGCGCGGTCGTCGCCGACGACGACGAGCTGCGCGCGCTCGCGTGCGTCGCCGACCTCGGCGAGCGCCGCGATCGCGTACGGGCGCAGCGACGAGGAGACGAACGCGCGGCCGCCGTCGCGCGCGAGCGCGAGCGCGGCGGGGTCGTCTTCGATGTGCGCGAGGAGCGGGCGGAGCGGCATTTTGCGGGTCGCGCTCACAATAGAGGCGCTGCTGTGCCGGGCGGCTCGGGGGAGTGAGACCTGTGCTTGCCGAAGCCGATAGCAGGTGTATATACGCCGTGTATACGTCTGCTATCGCCGCGCGAAACGCGAGAGCATGCTCATGCTCGACATGCGCACGCTCGACTGCGTACGCTCGACATGCGCACGCGCGAACGCTCAGCCCGGCGACCCACCGCCGAGCACGACGCGCTCGACCTCGTCGGCTGCGCGCTCGATCAACTCCTGCACCGATGCGCGCTCCTCGCGGAAGCGGCCGAGCACGTACGCCGAGACGATCTCCGGATCGCTGCTTTCGGGGCGTCCGACGCCGACGCGCACGCGCGCGAACTCGCTCGTGCCGAGCTCGCGCGCCAGGGACTTCAGCCCGTTGTGCCCGGCGAGGCCGCCGCCGACGCGCGCGCGCACGTCGCCGAACGGCAGGTCGATCTCGTCGTGCACGACGAGCACGCGCTCGGGCGCAAGCTTGTACGAGCCGCGCGCCGGGCCGACCGAGCGACCGGCGTCGTTCATGTACGTCTGCGGCTCGAGCACCGCGACGCGCACCGGCGCGCGCCCCAGCTCGCCGATCGCCGCCGCGCCGCCGACGCGGCCCTCGGCGAGACGCGCGCGGAAGCGATCCTTGCCGCGCCGCAGGCCCCAGCGCCGCACGAGCTCCTCGGCGACGGCGAAGCCGACGTTGTGCCGCGTGCCGTCGTACTCGCGCCCCGGGTTGCCGAGCCCGACGATCAGCCAGTCGATCGCGCCGCCCGCCGACTCGTCGTCGGCGCCGCCCTTGCCACGGCCGAACGGCCGTCGCAGGGCCAACTACTCCCCGCCGGAGTCCTCGTCGCCGCCGGACCCCTCGCCGTCGGCGGCCGCCTCGGCGCCCTCCTCGCCCTCGCCGACGAGCTCGGTCTCGGCTTCGAGCTCATCGGCTTCGGCCTGCAGGCGTGGCGGCGACAGCGTCGCGACGACGACGTCCTCGACCTCGTCGAGCAGCGTCACGCCGTCGGGCATCGCGACCTGGTCGAGCCCGATCGTGTCGCCGATCTGCATCTCGCCGACCGCTTGAACGATCGACTCGGGGATCGCCGTCGGCAGCGCCTCGACGTTCAGCTCGCGCACGATCTGCTCGAGGATGCCTCCTTCCTTGACGCCCGGCGCGTCGTCGGTCCCTTCGAGCTCGAGCGGCACGACCGCGTGGATCGCCTGGTCGAGGCGCACGCGCAGCAGGTCGATGTGGACGGTCTCGCCGCGCACCGGGTCGCGCTGGGCCTCCTTCAGGACGACCGGCGTCGCTTTCGCGCCGTCGATGCTGAGGTCGAGCACGGCGCCCGACTTCGCGAGCGCCAGACGCAGGTCGCGCGAGTCGACGTCGAAGCCGACCGAGTCGCCGCCGCCGCCGTACAGCACGCCGGGCACGCGGCCCGAGCGGCGCAGCCGGCGGGCCGCGCGCGAGCCCTCCGGCGCGCGGCTGCGGACGTCGAGTTTGGTGCTGGAATCTGGCATCGCGATCGGGCGCCGCGTGCGCTCGCTCGCGCGCACGCCGGCCGCTGGACTCTAGCAATCGCGGCTCAGCGCCCACCTCCTTCCGCGGCCACCTGTTGTTCGTCGCGTTCAAATTCGCTCGGCTTGCTGCACTCGCCTTCGTCTGAGATCGGCGCGCTAAGCGCGAGCAGCCGCACGTCGATGCCCGTCAGCGGGTTGCCCGTCCGCCGCACGTCGACGCACTGGACGACCGGCAGCCCGCCGAGCGTCGTCCACGCCACGCGCGTCTTGCCGCGCGCGCCGAACAGAGCGCCGGCGGTCTTCGACTGGAGTTGCAGCAGCTTCACGGCGCCGACGCGGCGTACGCGCGGGTCGCTCGCGACGGCGCGCACGTGCGCGACGCACGACGCGCTCGCGCGACAGCCGCTGAGCCGCGCGAGCATCGCGCCGACGTCGCCGCGCGCCTCGGCGCGGACGAGCGCGAGCGCGTCTTCGCGTTCGAGGTTTTCGGCGCTCAGGTAACGCGCGAGCAGGCCGCTGACGGCGAGGAACAGCAGCAGCGTTCCCGCGAGGAGCCCGACCCGCAGCGCGCGCGGGAGACCGCGCCACCACACACGCGGACCGCGCGCGGAAGGCCGGCTGCCGGCGGCTTGCACAGCGATGACCGCGCCCGCGCCCGGCTCAGAACAGCTGGTTCTCGCCGCCGAACACTTCGCTGACCGAGTCGTCGACGAAGATTCGCCGGATCGAGTCGGTCAACAGCTCGGCGCACGGCAGCACGCGAACGTTGTCCGGCCTGTCGGGTCCGATCGCGATCGTGTCGGTCACGACGATCTCCTCGAGCCCCGACGCGGCGAGCGTCTCGAACGCGTCGCCCGAGAAGATCGCGTGCGTCGCCGCCGCGTAGACGCGCGTCGCGCCCTCCTCCATCACCGTTTTCGCCGCCGCGACGAGCGTGCCGGCCGTGTCGATCATGTCGTCGACGATCACCGCCGTCTTGCCCTTGACGTCGCCGATCACGTAGCCGATCTCGGCGACCTGCTGCGCGGGGCGCTCCTTGTCGAGGATCGCCAGCTCGGCGCCGATCTTCGACGCGAACTTCTTGTTCAGCTTGACGCGCCCGGCGTCCGGCGCGACGACGACAAGGTCCGACAGGCCGAGGTCGGCGAAGTACTGCGTGAGGATGAACAGCGCCGTCATGTGGTCGACCGGCTTCTGGAAGAACCCTTGGATCTGGCCCGCGTGCAGGTCCATCGTCAGCACACGGTCGGCGCCGGCCGACTCGAGCATCCGCGCGACCAGCCGCGCCGAGATCGGCTCGCGCGGCGAGGACTTCTTGTCCTGGCGCGAGTAGCCGAACCACGGCGTCACGGCGATCACGCGGTGCGCCGAAGCGCCGACGGCGGCGTCGATCATCAGCAGCAGCTCCATCAGCGAGTCGTTCGCCGTGATGCCCGTGTGCGGGTTGCCGCACGTCGACTGCACGATGAACACGTCGGCGCCGCGGATCGACTCGTCGTAGCGGCAGTAGACCTCGCCGTTGGAGAACGTCTTCAACGTCACCGGCCCGAGGTCGACGTCGAGCTTGTCGGCGATGTCGATCGCCAGCTGCGGGTTCGCGCGCCCGCTGAACAGCATCAGCCGCTTGTTGTAGTCGAACGGCAGGCTCGCCCGCGAGGACGTGCTCGTGTCGATCGCGCCGCTCATGTCTCCTCGGAGTGTAAAGGGGCTTGCCGTCGCTCAGCGTATCGCTCGACGTTGCTCTGCCGCGCGCGCGCGACGGCCAGCGCGCCGTCGGGCACGTCGTCGGTGACGACCGACCCGGCGGCCGTCCAAGCGTCGTCGCCGACGCTCACCGGCGCGACGAACGACGTGTCGACGCCGCCCTTCACGCGCTTGCCGATGCGCGTGCGGTGCTTGTTCTGGCCGTCGTAGTTCGCCGTGATCGTGCCCGCGCCGAGGTTCGTGCGCTCGCCGACGTCGGCGTCGCCGACGTAAGACAGGTGCGGCACTTTCACGCCGGGGCCGAGCTCGGAGTTCTTGACCTCGACGAACGTGCCGACCTTCGCGCCGTCGCGCAACGTCGCGTCGGGGCGCAGATACGCGAACGGGCCGACGCTGACGCCGTCCTCGAGCGTCGCGTCGATCACGTACGAGCAGCGGATCGTGCAGCGCGCGCCGATCCGCGTGCGGCCGCGGATCGTCGTGAACGGCTCGATCGTCGTGTCGGCGCCGATCTGCACGTCGACGTCGATCACGGTCGCGTCGGGGTCGACGATTTCGACGCCGGCGAGCATGTGGCGGCGGTGGATCGCGCGCTGCGCGAGCTTGCGCACGTGCGCGAGCGCGACGCGGTCGTTGACGCCGAGCATCGCGTCCGCGTCCGCGAGCACGTGCGCCGCGATCGCGCGGCCGTCGCCGCGCAGCACGTCGAGCGCCTGCGGCAAGTACAGCTCGCCCTGCGCGTTCTCATCCGTGAGGCGCGGCAGCGCTTCGCGCAGCGCGTCGCCGTCGAACGCGTAGACGCCAGCGTTGACCTCGCTGATCTCGCGCTCCGCGTCGCTCGCATCGCCGCGCTCCTTCGTCTCGACGACGCGCAGCACCGCGCCGCCCGCGTCGCGCACGACGCGCCCGTAGCCGCGCGGATCGTCGAGCACCGCCGTCATCATCGTCGCCGCCGCGTCGCTCGACGCGTGCGCGTCGGCGAGCGCCGCGATCTGCTCGGCGCCGAGCAGCGGCACGTCGCCGCTCAGCACGATCACGATCTCGCCGTCCCGCGCGTGCTCGCCGTTGGCGCGCGCGCCCGCCGCCGCGTCGCCGCCGGCGCCGGCGGCGGCGTCGAGCTGCTCGATCGCCGCCGCGACGGCGCCGCCCGTCCCGTTCGGCTGCGGCTGGACAGCGAGCTCGACGCCGTCGGGCAGCACGTCGGCGAGCGCGCGCGCGGGCGAATCGACGACGAGCACGCGCCCGGCGCCGGCCACGAGCGCGGCGCGCACCGGCCACAGCACCATCGGCGCGCCACACACGTCGTGCAGCACCTTCGGCGTGCGCGAGCGCATCCGCGTGCCCTGGCCGGCGGCGAGGATCAGGACCGTCGGCGCCGGAGTCACGCTGCGGATGCTAGCTCGACTTCCAGGCCGCCCAGCGGCCGCCTGGAAGTCCGAATCAGCTGGGGGGCAGGGATTCGAACCCCGATTCTCAGGACCAAAACCTGATGTCCTGCCATTGGACGACCCCCCAATGTCGCGATTAGAACGTCGCGCGGCCCGGTTGGTAACACGCTGGTCTGATGACTCTGCAACGATTCTTGCACTTGCCGGGGCTAGCGAGAAGAGCATGGGCGCACGTGGGCGCCGCGGCTGGCGCGGCCCTGCTCGCGTGCCTTTCCGCGCTCGGCCTCGCCGGCGCGGCCGCCGGCGCGACGACGCGCGCGAGCGCCGCGCGCGCGTCGGAGCGCTCGTGCGCGAACGCCGAAGCGCCGCCGGACGGTCACGACTCGGCGCTCGTCGACGCCGCGACGCTGTGTCTGATGAACGACATCCGCATCGCCGACGGGCTGAGCCCGCTGCGCCGCAACGGCGCGCTCGCGACGATCGCGACCGGGCAGGCGCGCGACATGGTGCGTGGCGACTACTTCGGCGATCAGAGCCTCTCGGGGCAGTCGCCGCTCGCACGAATCATGGCTTCGAGCTACCCGCTCGCGCGCTCGCGCGTGCGGCTGATGACCGCGCAGAACATCGGCTGGGGCACCGGGCCGAACGCGACGCCGTCGGGCATCGTCGCGGCTTGGATGCAATCGCCGGCGCACCGCGCGATCATCCTCACCGCCGCGTACCGCGACGTCGGCGTCGGCGTCGCGCCGTCCGTTCCGGCGCAGTTCGGCTCGGGCTGGAGCGGCGCGACGTACGCCGTCGAGTTCGGCGCGCGGCGCCGTTAGGACGCGCGGCGAGAGCGGCGCGGCACGCGCCCGCCTTCGGCGCCGGCCTCCGACGCCGGCCCGTCGGCCGAGGAGATCCCAAGCACGCGCATCGCCTTCAGCCCGAGGCTGAGCTTCTCGCGCCCGTCGCTCGAGCTGACGTCGTGGCTCGACAGCTCGCGCACGCGCTCGAGGCGATAGTAGATCGTGTGGCGGTGCGTGAACAGGCGCTGCGCCGTGCCGGCGACGTTGCCGTCGGCCTCCAGAAACGCCTCGAGCGTGCGCACGAGCTCGGTCTCGTACTGCTCGTCGTAGGCGACGAGCGGCTCGACGGTCTCCTCGTAGAAGCGCTGCAGCTCGCTCGGGTTCTCGCTCATCGCGCTGAGCAGCAGGCGATAGGCGCCGGTCTGCTCGAACGCGAGCGACGCGCCGTCGCTCGCGCCCTGCGCGACGTTCGCGGCCAGCAGCGCCTCGCTCGCCGCGCGCGGCAGGTCGGCGGGGTCCTCGGCGATGCGGCTGCGTCCGAGCGCGAACGTGTAGCCCGACAGACCGGCCTCCAGCTCGCGCAGGACGCCGTCGGCGGCGCGCGCCGCCGTCTGCTCGTCGCCGCCAGGCACGAGCAGCAGCACCTCCGCGGCGAGGATCCCGTCGCGATCGGACAGCGCCGCGATCGAGCGGCTCGCGACCGCGCGCGCGCCGCGCTCGGCGATCGCGCGCACGCGACCGCGCCAGCCCTCGTCGGTCGGCGTCTGCGGGTGCGCGCGCGCGACGATCATGCTCGCGCCGTCGTGCAGCTCGAGCGACAGCTCCTTCGCGCGCGCGAGCAGCTCCTCGCGCTCGGTCAACTCCCGCGCGAGCACCGCCCGCAGGAAGTCCGCCGCGACCGACTCCGACGCGCGCTCGGGCGCGCGCACGCGCTCGACCTCCGACGCGATCATCGTCGCGAGCAGCCGTCTCGTCGAATCGGCCTGGTCGGGCTCCGAGCGACCGGCCTTCGTGCGGATGTGCAGCGCGCCGACGACCGCGTCGGCGACGCGCAGCGGGATGCTCGTCACGCCCTCGCCCTGCGAGAGCAGCGCGCGCTCCTCGGCCGGCGAGCGCGCGGCGACGGCGAGCGTCGCGCCCCACGCGTCGCTGACCGCAAGGCTCGCGTCGAGCGCGCGCGCGGCCGCGCGCACGACCTCCGGCAGGCCGGCGCCCGACTCGACCGCGTCGGTGATCGCGTCGAGCGCGGCGTAGTTGGGCACGCTAGCCCCAGAAGTAGACGACTGCGAGGGCGGCGCCCACGCCGATGCCGACGAGCGCGGCGAGCACGTACAGCGAGAGGAACGTCGCCGCGACGCGCTGCCACACGCGCGTGTACGCGGTCCACGCGGGCACGACGATCAGGCCGGCGTACAGCGCGAAGCCGAACGCGCCGGCGCAGACAGCGACTAGCTCGTTGATCGTCGTCCTGCTCATCGAAGCTCTCGGCGTGATTGTGACGCACGGCGATGTCGCCCGCCGGCCGTGCGGCGCGATTCGCCCCTGCCGGGAGGGCCGATCGGCGCGCCGCTCACCCGAGCTCGACCGGCTGCGCGAAGCCCGCCGCGACCGATCGCGCGGCGATCGGAGCCGGCGTCACCCCCGCCAGCGCGCTTTCGGCGCGGCGGCGGCGACCGGCCGCGTTGGCGTGTCCGAACAGCGCGATCACGGTCGGTCCCGAGCCGCTGACGAGCCCCTCGGCGCCGGCTTCGCGCGCCGCGGCGAGCGCCTGTGCGATCTGCGGGCGCAGCGTCAACGCCGCCTGCTGCAGGTCGTTGTGCAGCAGCTCGCGCGTCGCCGGCAGCGGCGCGCCGAGCTGCGCCGCCGCGCGCAGCTGCGCGGCGAGCTGCTCGAGTTCGTGCACGCCGCGCTCGGCGCCGAGCCGGTCGGCCGTTTCGTACACCTCCGCCGTCGACAGCTGCGCCGTCGACGGCAGCACGAGCAGCTCGAGCGCCGGCAGCGGGTCGGCGAGCGGCTCGAGCAGCTCGCCGGCGCCCGTCGCGAGCCAGCGCCCGGGCGCGACCTGCGCCGGGACGTCGGCGCCGAGCTCGCTCGCCAGATCGCGCAGCAGCGGCTCGTCGCCGAGACCCGACGCGGCGCGCGCGAGGCGCAGCGTCGCCGCCGCGTCGGCCGAGCCGCCGCCGAGCCCGGCGGCGATCGGGATCCGCTTCTCGACCGACAGCCGCAGCGGCGGCGCGCGCCATCCGGTCGCCTCGCGGAACGCCGCTAGCGCGCGCGCCGCGAGGTTCTCCTGCGGCGGCCCGTCCAACCCGGCGCAGACCAGTTCATCGCCGTCGGCGTCGGCGCCCGCGCTCGCGCCGGCCGGCGCGAGCGTCAGCTCGTCGGCGAGCGAGATCGACTGCATCACGCTCGCGAGCTCGTGGCGCCCGTCGCGCGCGCGGCGTGCGCCGACGAACAGCCCGAGGTTGACCTTCGCCGGCGCGAGCGCGCGATACGCGCCGAGCGGCGGCGCGCCGCCGTCGCCGGCGCCGGCGCCGCCGAGGTCGCCGGTCCCGGGCTCGCCGCGCGCGGCGCTCACAGCCTCAGCTCCGCGGCGAGCGCGCGGAAGTCCTCGGGCGAGAGGCGTTCGGCGCGCACGTCGGCCGGCCGGCCGATCCGCGCAAGCGCGCCGCGCAGCTGCTCGCGCGTGCGCCCGCCGGCGCCGCCCGACAGCGCGAGCGAGCCGACGAGCGTCTTGCGTCGGTGCGCGAACGCGCCGGAGACGAGCGCGCGCAGCGCCGGCGAGACGGGCGCCGAGCGCGGGCGGCGGCGCAGCTCAAGCAGCGCCGAGTCGACGTTCGGCGTCGGCACGAACACCGTGCGCGGGATCGCGCGCAGCACGCGCACGTCGCACTCCAGCTGCGCGAGCACCGACGGCGCGCCGTACTCGCCGCCGCCGGCGTCCGCGGCGAGGCGCTCGCCGACCTCGCGCTGGACCATCGCGACGCACAGCGCCACGCTCGGCAGCTCCTCCAGCGTGCGCAGGATCGCGCCGGCGGCGATCCCGTACGGCAGGTTCGCGACGAGCTTGCCCGGCGGCGGGCGCAGCGCGCCGAGGTCGAGGCGCATCGCGTCGCCCCAGTGGACGGTGACGTTCGCGAGCGCGTCGGTCGCGTCGCCGAGCGCGTCGCGCAGCCGCTCGTCGACCTCGACGACGTGCACGTGCGCGACGCGCGACGCGAGACGCTCAGAGAGCACGCCGAGGCCGCCGCCGATCTCGAGCACGACGTCGTCAGCGCGAAGCTCGGCGGCGCGCTCGATCACGCCGAGGATGTTCGAGTCGATCAGGAAGTTCTGGCCGAGCTCGCGGCTCGGTCGCACGCCGAAGGCGCGCATCCGCCGCAGGCTCGGCTGCACGGGCATGTCGGCCACGAACACGCTCACCAGCCGAACACGAGCGCCGCGTTGCGCTCGACGGTCGCGCCCAGCTCCGCGACGGCGACGCCGCGCAGCTCGGCGACGAACGCGAGCGTGTGCGCGACGAACGCCGGCTGGTTGCGCGAATTGCCTGTGCCCTTCAGGGTACGGACTGCCTGCGGTGGAAGGTATGGCGCGTCGGTCTCGACCAGCAGCCGGTCCTCCGGCACGAGCTTCACCGCCGCGGCGAGGGCGGCGGCGCTCTTGTACGTGACGTTGCCCGCGAACGAGATCGCGTAGCCGCGCTCGACGCACTCCGCGAGCCGCTCGGGCATCGAGAAGCAGTGCATCACGACGCTGACGCCGTCCGCTTCGGCGGCGAGCTGCGCGAGCGTCTCGCGCTCGGCCGCGCGCGAGTGGATCACGAGCGGCTTGCGCGTCGCGCGCGCGAGCGCGATCTGCGCGGCGAACGCGCGACGCTGGTCCTCCGCCGGCGCTCCCTCGCGGTAGAAGTCGAGGCCCGTCTCGCCGATCGCGCGGCAGCGCTCGTGCGCGGAGAGCGCCTGCAGCTCGGCGAGGTCGGCGTCGTCGAAGCCCTTCGCCGCGTTCGGGTGGCGCCCGATCCCGGCGAACACCTGCGGGAACGCCTCCGCCGAGGCGAGCGCCGCGCGGCACGAGGCGCCGTCGATCCCGATCGTGAGGATCCGCGTCACCCCCGCCGCGTCGGCCGCCTCGACGAGCTCGGCGTCGCTCGGCTCGCACAGGTCGAGGTGCGTGTGCGAGTCGATCACGCCGCGGCGCCCTCGTCGAGCTCGCGCTCGCGCTCGCCGCGATCCTTCGGGAACAGCGGCTGCAGCGGGTTGACGTGCTCGATCCCGCCCGTGCCGAGCGCGGCGCCGGCGAGCGACAGGCCCGGCGCGCCGAGCGCCGCGAGCAGCCGCTCGCAGCTCGCCGGCAGGTACGGCCACAGCAGCACCGTCACGCAGCGAATGCCTTCGGCGAGCGTCCGCAGGACGAGGTCGAGCTCGTCGGCGCGCGCGGCGTCCTTGGCGAGCTTCCACGGCGCCCGCTCCTCGACGTAGCGGTTCAGCCGCCGCACGCGCTGCCAGATCTCGTCGAGCGCGAGCGTCAGCTCGGCGCGGTCGAGGCGCTCAGAGACGCGCTCGGACAGCCCGAGGAAGTCCTCGCGCAGCGTCGGATCGACCTCGCCCGGCGCGATCGTGCCTTCGCGGTAGCGCTCGATCATCGCGATCGTGCGACTCGCGAGGTTGCCGAGGTCGTTCGCCAGCTCGCTCTCGTAGCGCTGCTCGAACGCCGCCGTCGAGACCGAGCCGTCCTGCCCGAACTGCACGTCGCGCAGCACGTAGAAGCGCAGCGCGTCGGCGCCGAAGCGCTCGATCACCGCGAACGGGTCGAGCACGTTGCCGAGCGACTTGCTCATCTTCTCGCCGTCCATCAGCAAGTAGCCATGGACGAACACGTGCTCGGGCAGCTCGAGCTCGGCGGCCATCAGCAGCGCCGGCCAATAGACGGCGTGGAAGCGCAGGATGTCCTTCCCGATCACGTGGTACGTCGCCGGCCAGAACGTGTTGACGAGATCGCCGGCGGCCTCGGCCTCGAGCCCGGCGGGCGGCGGCGCGTAGGAGAGCGCCGTGTAGTAGTTGAGCAACGCGTCGAACCACACGTAGAAGACGTGCTCGGAGTCCCACGGCACCGGCACTCCCCACGTCAGCTTGTGCCGCGTCAGCGGCACGTCGCGCAGCCCCGAGCGGATGAACGACAGCGCCTCGTTGTAGCGCGTGCGCGGAGCGACGAAGTCCTCGCGCTCGGCGTACAGCGCCTGCAGGCGCTCCTGAAAGGCCGACAGCTTGAAGAAGTAGCTGTCCTCCTGCTCGCGCGTCAACTCGACGTGGTGGATCGGGCAGCGGTTGCCCTCGTCGATTTCGTTCTCCGGCTTGAAGTCGGCGCAGCGCGGGCAGTACCAGCCTTCGTAGGAGCCCTCGTAGACGAACCCGTTCTCGCGCACGCGCGCCAGCACCTCCTGCACCTTCGCCATGTGCTGCGCGTCGGTCGTGCGGATGAAGAAGTCGTTGCTCGCCTCGATCTGCGGCGCGAGCGCCTTGAAGCGCTCGGCGTTGCGAGATCGG
>Ga0210386_10000619_pt1 | contig 32815 bp, 20 predicted proteins | sample IncBWH32OmetaG_FD_160091 | JGI IMG/M metagenome (GOLD analysis project Ga0210386, IMG submission 160091) | Forest soil microbial communities from Barre Woods Harvard Forest LTER site, Petersham, Massachusetts, United States - Inc-BW-H-32-O ...
CGCTTCGCGCACTTCATTGCGAATCTTTCCCCAGAAATCCGGCGTCCATGAAACATCCAGCGGCGCACTCCATAACGTCGAAGTCGATCCGGTATTTGCCTGCGACGAGTTGCGCAAGTTCGACGAACTCCGCGAGCGGTTCCATGAAGGACCCACTGTCACCGTAGGCCAGTACTGCGCACGCGCCTGAGCAACCAGCGTCCTCGCCTCCATGAAGTTTTGAAACGACACCTGGATGTTCTGGTTATTCACGTTGAGTTGTTCTTCCAAGGCATTCAACTCCGGCTCATTGAACACTTCCCACCACTTGCCGCGAATCATCGCGTCCTGCGGATTCGCAACCTTCCAGCCATCCTGGTCCTTGAAATTGACGGTCGACTCCTTGTAGTTCGACGCCGTCACCGCCGGGGGCGTTGGCGCGTGATAAGGAGGCCCAACACGGCACCCGCCCATCGACACGAGCAGCAGCGCCCCAAGCATATAGATGGTTCCTCTTGCAATTTGCATAACCGATCTCCTAATCAGCCCCAGCCGGTTCTGGCGCGGACATGTCATGCCGCCTGCCCAGTGCCCAAAGCCGCATCCTATCCATCTCGAGATAAATAACTGGCGTGGTATACAGCGTCAGCAGTTGGCTCATCAGCAGGCCACCTACAATCGTGATGCCGAGCGGCTGCCTCAATTCCGAACCGGTTCCCGTGCCAAACGCCAACGGAAGTGCGCCGAAGATAGCTGCCATCGTCGTCATTAGAATTGGTCTGAAGCGAAGCATGCACGCCTCGAAGATCGCGTCACGTGTACTCTTCCCTTCCTGCCGCTCAGCCATCAGCGCAAAATCGATCATCATGATTGCGTTCTTTTTCACAATGCCGATCAGAAGAATAATGCCGATGATCGAGATCACATTGAGATCGATATGAAACAGCATCAACGCCAGCATGGCGCCCACGCTGGCCGACGGCAGCGTCGAAATGATGGTGAGCGGATGAATGAGGCTTTCGTAGAGAATGCCAAGCACGATGAAAACCGCCAGCAGTGCCGTCACGATCAGGTACTTTTCTGTAGCCAGCGAATCCTGATACGCCTGGGCCGTTCCGGCAAAGAATCCATGCACCGTTGACGGCATGCCCAGCTCGCTCTCCATGCGCGTCACTTCCAACGTTGCGTCGCTCAGCGACATCCCGGGCGAAAGGTTGAATGATACCGTCACCGAAGGAAATAGCCCCGTATGGTTCACCTGCAGAGGAGTGGTCCCAGTGTGGGGCTTCAACACACTGGTTAAAGGAGAAACCGAATTGATTCCGGCCTTCGCGGATCCTGATGAGGAAGGCGTCGAAAAATAGATATTATTCAGCCCTGCTGGACTTTGCCAAAACTGCGGCGCCACCTCCATCACAACGTAGTACTGATTTAGCTGTGTGTAAATGACCGAAACCTCCGACTGGCCGAATGCACTGTACAGTGACTGGTCCAGCGACTGCGCCGTCTGCCCCAGGCGCGCCGCAGTCACACGGTCGTAGGTCAACATCTCCTGCAGCCCACCGTTCTGCTGATCTGTATTCACATCCAGAAGACCGGGCAATTTCTTCATGTTCGCCAGCAGAATCGGACCCCAATGAAACAAATCCGTAATATTGTCCGCCTGAATTGTGTATTGATACAGCGCCGCGCTCGAGCGACCACCGATGCGAAGATCCTGCACCGGCTGCAAAAACGCCGACGCAATCGGCAATCTGTTCATCTTGGGTCGCAGCCTGTTGATGATCTGCATTGCCGATTCCTTGCGCTCTGCTCCAAGCGGCTTCAGCGCGATGTAAATAAATCCGCCATTGCTCGCTCCGTTACCGCCCGTATACGCGTTTACGTGCGCCACACCCGGGTCTGCCTTGATCACGTCAACGAGCCGCTGCACCGAAAAGTTCATGAACGGAAACGAAGCATCCTGTGGACCCTGCACCTGTCCCACCGCCGAGCCAGTATCCTGTGTCGGGAAAAACCCCTTGGGGATCCGCACGATCACCACCATATTCAGCGCAATCGTCAGCAGCAGAACAATAATGATTAATGCGGGATTATCGAGCGCCCACGTCAATGAGCTCTTGTAGATCGACACCATTCCGTTGAAGACGCGCTCGCTCGTTCGGTAAAACCAATTGTGCTTCTCGTCGGCCCCATGCGGTTTCAAGAGGTGCGCGCACATCATCGGCGTCGTCGTCAGCGAAATCACCATCGACACAATGATTGCTGTGGAAAGCGTCACGGCGAATTCCCGGAACAGTCGTCCGACAATCCCACCCATCATCAGGATTGGAATAAACACCGCGATCAGCGACATACTGATCGAAAACACCGTGAATCCAATCTCTTTCGCACCCTGCAACGCTGCGCTGAATGCATCCATCCCCGCTTCGAGGTGTCGCGTGATGTTCTCCATCACCACAATCGCATCGTCCACCACGAAACCGGTCGCGATCGTCAACGCCATCAGAGAAAGATTGTCGAGGCTATAGTCCAGCATGTACATCACGGCGAACGTGCCGATTAGCGAGACCGGCACGGCTACTGTAGGAATCAGCGTTGCACGAACACTGCGTAGAAAGACGAAAACGACCAGCACTACCAGTACGACTGAACCAATAAGCGTTCTCTCAACATCCCGGACAGAGGCGCGAATCGTCGTCGTACGGTCCAACACGATCGTCGTATTGATTCCCTGCGGTAAAACGGCTTGAAGAAAAGGAAGCTGGCTGCGAATGCGATCGACGGTCTGAATAATATTCGCGCCAGGTTGCCGAAAGATGATAATGAACACCGCGCGCGTGCCATCCATGTACCCGGCCGTGCGAATATTCTGCGTGGAATTCACCACCCCTGCCACATCCGACAGCCGCACCGCCGCACCATTGTGATATCCGATGATCAAGGGCTTGTATTGATCCGCGAGCGAGATCTGATCGTTGGTGATGATGTCCTCTGTCATCCCGCCATCGTTTATCTGCCCCCTTGGCTCATGTGAATTCTGCAGGCTCAGAATGGACTGGATGCTCCCCAGCGTCATCCCGAAGCTCTCAAGCTTCTTCGGATCAACCTCGACGCGCACCGAGGGTGTGGCGCCGCCACCGACGAACACCTGTCCCACGCCTTGGATTTGCGACAGCTTCTGTTCGAGAATCGTCGAGGACAGGTCATAGACCCGCGTCACGTCATACTTCGATGAGGTCATTCCCAGGATCATGATGGGCGCGTCCGCGGGATTTACCTTGCGATACGAGGGATTGGAGGGCAGATTCGTTGGCAGATAGGTCCGCGCAGCATTGATCGCCGCCTCTACATCGCGAGCAGCTCCATCGATGTTGCGACTCAGATCGAACTGCAAAGTCACACTCGTGCTGCCCAGCGAACTAGACGACGTCATCTCCGTAATGCCGGCAATGTGGCTGAACTGCCGCTCCAGCGGCGTCGCTACCGAGGCCGCCATGATCTGCGCACTCGCCCCGGGCAGACTCGCCGACACGCTGATCGTCGGAAAATCAACTTGAGGCAGAGGAGAAACCGGCAGAACCGTAAACGCAATAGCGCCCGCAATCGCTACGGCAATCGTCAGCAACGTAGTGGCAATCGGCCGCCGGATGAATGGAGACGAAAGACTCATGCGCGGCCGGGCTCCGCCTGAGGTTCATTGGAAGTGGGATTCCTCGACGGCTTGCGTTTTGCCATTCGCTGAGCGATGCTGTCGAAGAATATATAAATCACCGGCGTCGTGTAGAGCGTAAGGACCTGGCTCAGCAGAAGGCCGCCCACCATTGCGATGCCCAGCGGCCGACGCAGTTCCGAACCAAGCCCAGTGCCGAGTGCCAGCGGCAAACCGCCAAGCAGCGCTGCCATCGTCGTCATCATGATGGGCCGGAACCGAAGCAGGCTTGCTTCGTAGATCGCCTCTGTTGATGACTTGCCGTGCTCGCGTTCCGCCTCCAGCGCGAAGTCGACAATCATGATGCCGTTCTTTTTCACGATGCCGATCAGGAGGATGATGCCGATGATTGCGACTACCGAGAGGTCCTGCCGGCAGATAATCAACGCCAGCAGCGCTCCCACACCAGCAGACGGAAGCGTGGAGAGAATCGTGATGGGGTGGATGAAGCTTTCATAGAGAACGCCCAGCACGATGTACACAGTCACCAGCGCCGCCAGGATCAACAGCGCTTCATTCGAGAGCGAGTTGTGAAATGACGCCGCCGTTCCCTGATAATCAGCTTGCAAGCTCGCAGGGAAATTCAGCTTTTTCGCGACCTTGTCGATCTCGCTGATCGCTGTTCCGAGGGACGCATTCGGTGCCAGGTTAAAGGACACCGTCACCGCAGGAAACTGCCCCTGGTGATTGATCGAGAGCGCCTCGGTGGTCGGAATTGCTTTCGTAAAGGTAGACAGCGGCACGGCATTCGTACCACTCGAAACTGTAGTGGCATTCGGCGTCGTGCCTGCCGCCACACCCGAACTCTGCGATGATCCCCCGCCCGAACTGGTTCCCGCCAGCGCGTTGACTGGGGGCGTCATCACCGCAGCAGACGGGGTATATTTCACCGACGTGCTTAAGGCATTCGAACCCGCAGCCGCTGAAGCTGACGATGAAAACGATGTTGTAGCGCCCGCACCGCTTGCTCCGGAAGACGCGTTCGACTGAATATACAGGTCGCCCAACTTCGACGGATTTCGCTGCCACTCCGGCTGAGTCTCCAGCACGACGTGGTATTGATTGAGCTGCGTGTATAGCGTATTGATCTCTCGCTGTCCATACGCGTCGTAGAGTGTGTTATCGATGGTTGTCGGCGCAATGCCGAGGCGCGACGCAGTCACACGATCGATTACTAACGAAATGGCACGGGCACCCATCTGCTGATCGGTAGCAACGTCCTCCAGATCCGGAAGCTTGTTCAATTCCGCAACAAACTTTCCCGTCCATTCGTTCAGTTCGCCGGTATCCGGATCTTCGAGTGTGTATTGGTACTGCGTCCGGCTCACGCGGTCGTCAACGGTAATGTCCTGCACCGGTTGCATGTAGAGGTGAATGCCCGACACCTGCTGCAGCTTGCCCTGCAGCCTGCGAATGACATCGGAGGCGCTCATATGCCGCACATTCAGAGGCTTGAGGTTGATGGAGATGCGCCCGCTGTTCAGCGTTGTGTTGATTCCGTCCGCGCCGATAAACGATGAAATGCTCTCCACCGCTGGGTCTGCCAAAATAATCTTGGCAAGTTCCTGCTGATGCGCAGCCATGTCGTTGTACGAAATGGATTGCGAGGCCTGCGAGATCCCCTGGATCACGCCCGTGTCTTGCACGGGAAAGAACCCCTTCGGGATGTAGATGTACAGAATGATCGTCAGAACCAGAGTTCCCAGCGCCACAAGCAGCGTGATCGTCTGGTACTCAAGAACGACCTTTAACGTCCGCCCATAAAAGGCAATCATGCGCTCAAACATTTTTTCAGATACGTGATAGAACTTCGATTGCTGCTCTTCCGGTACATGCCGCAGGATCCGCGAACTCATCATCGGCGTGAGCGTCAACGACACCACGGCCGAAATCACGATGGTGACCGCAAGAGTCACGGCAAACTCGCGGAAAAGCCGCCCCACCACATCCCCCATGAAGAGCAGCGGAATGAGCACTGCGATCAATGACACGGTCAATGAAACAATGGTGAAGCCTATCTGTCCCGCGCCTTTCAACGCGGCTTCCATCGGTTCCATTCCTTCTTCGAGATAGCGCGAAATGTTCTCGATCATCACGATCGCATCGTCGACGACGAAACCCGTTGAGATCGTCAAAGCCATCAGCGAAAGGTTGTCGAGGCTGTATCCGAGCAGATACATCGCTCCAAAGGTACCCACCAAGGACAGCGGTACGGCCACGCTGGGAATGATTGTCGCGCGCAGGCTGCGCAGGAAAAGAAAGATCACCAGAACCACCAGCCCGATGGTCAGCATCAGCTCAAACTCGACATCGTTCACCGATGACTGGATGCTGGTGGTCATATCGGTCATCGTGGTCACATGAATTCCCGCGGGCAGATTGGCCTCGAGTTGCGGCAGAATCTGCTGAATCCGCTTGACAACCGTGATGGTGTTAGCACCCGGCTGCCGTTGGATGTTGAGAATCACTGCCGGCGTCGTGTTCATCCACGCAGCCTGCCGCGTGTTTTCAACGCCATTCACGACCTTTGCCACATCCCGGACGAAGACCGGCGCACCATTGCTGTATGCCACCACTACATTCCTGTAGCCTTCGGCGTCAGTGATCTGATCGTTCGCGTCAATCTGGTAGTCCTGCCGCGGACCGTCGAAATTGCCCTTCGCAGAGTTGACGCTCGCCTGCGTCAACGCAGTACGAACGTCTTCGAGGTTCAATCCGTACGAAGCCAGTTGCACCGGATTCACCTGGATGCGCACCGCGGGCTTTTGACCGCCGCTGATGCTTACCAGGCCTACACCGCTCAATTGCGAAATTCGGGGAGCCAGTCGCGTATCGACAAGATCCTCGACGTCCGACAGAGGCATGGACGGCGATGTAATTGCCAGCGTCAGGACCGGTGCATCCGCAGGATTGGTCTTGTTATAGACCGGAGGCGTCGGCAGGTCGGACGGCAGGAAGCTCTGCGAAGCGTTGATCGCTGACTGCACTTCCTCTTCGGCCACGTCGAGGCTGAGCGCGAGATTGAACTGCAGGACGATTACCGACACTCCGCCCGCGCTTGTCGAAGTCATCTGGCTTAGCCCCTGCATCTCGCCGAACTGACGCTCCAATGGGGCTGTAACCGTGGTTGCCATCACATCCGGGCTGGCCCCCGGATAGAAGGTCAACACCTGGATGGTCGGATAATCGACCTCGGGCAGGGCTGAGACCGGCAACTGAAAATACGCCACAATGCCAACGAGCATAATGGCCGCCATCAGCAGTGCAGTAGCTACGGGCCGGAGAATGAAGATCCGCGATGGGTTCATGGAACGTCGTTCTCGGGAGAGTCTGAGGTCGAAGGAAGCTTCACCTTGGAGATCGTGATCTGCGCGCCATTCTGCAATTTTTCAAAACTGCTGTCTGCCACCACGTCTCCCGGGTTGATCCCCTGCACCGCAGTCGCGCCATGGTCTGTTTGTCCGGACTTCACGGTCCGCATCTGAGCCTTGCCATCTACGATGAGATATACAAAATCGGTGTTCCCGTTGTGCTGGATCGCGGAGGAGGGAATGAGCGTCTGGTTCGCCAGTGTGTTCACGAGCAGCCGCGTATTCACAAATTGATTCGCAAACAGGCTTCCGTTTTTGTTGTCGAATTGCGCGCGCAGTTTCACCGTGCCCGACGTGGTGTCGATCTGATTGTCGATGGTGTTCAGCTTGCCTGAAGACAGCAGGTCCTGCTGAGTTCTGTCGTATGCATCCACCTTTAACTGCCTGCCGCCATGAACCTGCTGAATCACCTGCGGCAGGTCATCCTCACCAATTGTGAAGATCACCGTCATTGGCTGAACCTGAGTCACCACAACCAGCGTTGTTGTCGAATTTGCGGTGACCAGGTTACCGGGATCGACCAGACGCAACCCGACGCGTCCATTGATTGGCGACGTGATATGACAGTACGAGAGTTGCACCTGGTCGTACTCGAGCGTGCCCTCATCGTTCTTCACCGTCCCCTGGTCCTGGAAGACAATTTTCTCCTGGTCTTCAAGCGTTTGTCGTGGGATCGCGTTCTTTGTCCACGCTTCTTTGTAACGATCCAAATCCATCTGGGCTTCGGCCAGCAGATTCTTGTCGCGATCGAGCAATCCCTGCGCCTCTACAACCTGCGCAGCGTATTGCCGCGGATCGATATCGATGAGCGGATCGCCTTTTTTGACGTATTGCCCTTCCCGATAGTGCACGGCTGTGATTACACCTGTAACCTGCGCAGTTATTGAAGCGGTGTACACCGGCGTCACGGTCCCGATCGCGTTGAGATACACGCCAATCGAACCGCTCTTCGCGGTGGCCGTTGTTACAGGCACCGGTCCGGTCATGGCGTGTCTGCCACCTCCGGTCGTTGCAGCCTGCGCTTTGCCGTGCTGTCGAATTACCCAGTAGAACAGCAGTCCAAAAAGCAAAAGAATGACAAGCCAAACCCAGAGGTGCCTGCGACGCGGCGGTTGCGCATCGGAATCCGGTCTGGGGTTCATTGTCGGGGAGGCATGCGATACGGGTGGTCCTTGATCCATCGTCTCTCTCGTAATGTTTTGTGTGAAACTGCTTTAAGTCTTTGATCGCAGTACAAGACTGCGCGCTCGCGCTTGTAGGTGCAATCGCGCTGCCGCCGCAGTTTGTTTCGATCCGGCTCTCAACACGCGAGGTCTCATATGTTGCCCTCTGGAGCGTCTGTGCGGAATCGTTGCGCAGGGAAGTAGCACGTGTTGATAGTCAGACGTTTAATAAGACGACAATTCGGCGCACTTAGTCGCACGTAGCACCTGCGCCAGACACTTTTCCGTCGCGCAATATGATCGTTTTCTTATAGTGAAGTTCGCGGAAAACCTTAGCCCGCGTGAATGCATCAAATACTCTTCGGCCATTTCAAAGAAGCTTCATTTTTCATTTAAAAATTCGAACTTTGCAGATAAGGCTCTTGCCAATCTGCGTCCTTTCAGGAGACACACATTCGAGCGCGATTTGTTCTCGGCGCGGTCTTTGGAAGACTTTGGAGACTCTTGCCATGTTACTGTGCTGCAAGAAACAAATCCGGGCCGATGGCTCAGATCGGGGCGTGGCGGCCTGGGCTGCCGCGCCCCCTTTCTTTTTTGGGCTGAAGACCTAACCCCGATGGCGTGTTTGAAAGTGCTGACGTCCGCCGTTAGCCAAGATCGCGACCTGGAGACATCAGCCGAAATTCATTCATGCCGGACGTCCACTCGAAAACGACGGCCCGATGCAATTGCGGTGGCAGCATTCAGCTTGCTCCCACAGTGAGTTTCATCTTTTCTTTGATGCCGTGCGCCAGCTTTTCGATCTCTTCCGCCTTGCGGATGACTCCAACCGAGAGCGTGTCCTGGCCGGTCTTGTCCGCTTCGGTCTTCAGGTCCGTGGCCAATTTGAGCAACATCGCGGTGTCGTCACTTATTTGCTTCTTGCGTGCAGCATTAGCCGCCTCAAAGCTCTTGTTCTTGGCCTGCTTATTATTGATGTCGTTCGCTTGATTGCTATCGGGAACGCGATTCAACTCAGGTGGAAGGTGGGGATAGGTGTTCTGCATCATGCCGCCGCCGACTGTCGGCGTTACGGCCACCGCGACTAGACCGAGCAATATCCCGAGCCATGCGCGTTTTTTCTGTACGAGTCTTGGAGTTTTAGCCGTGTGAATTTGCTGATGTCTCATAAATTACCTCTCGTGGTGCGTGGGCGACTTCTGAGAAGGCAGTGAAACTGCGGGTGCGAACGGAATGCCGCCTCCTGGACTCTCTGCCACAGTCTATTCCAGGAAGCGAGTAGTTGGGGACATTGTTCCTCACAACTGGCTTCCAGCAACTGGCGATTCCCGCGTCTAATTCGCTTGCGGGCTGAGACAGGGGGCAAACGGCGGCTCAGAATAACAGGCTCCAAAAAAACGAGCGCGGCAGGGGATGCCTGCCGCGCCCGGGTTGAAAGTTCGACTAGAAAATGAACTTGCCGCCGAACTGGAATTCTCTCGGGTCCGCCGCACCGGTCACGAAACCAAAGTTACTGTTGCTGACCGTGTTGTTGAATGCGTTGAACGCCGTGTGGTTGAAGGTGTTGAAGCTGTCCACGCGGAACTGGAACTGAGCCCGCTCCGTAATGGCAAAGGATTTGTACAGCGAGGTGGTGAAGTTGGTGCGGCCGGGGCCGACAACAGCATCTCTACCCTCGTTGCCAAAGCCCAGATTCGGGGCGCCATTCCAAGCCGCCTCCGGCTGCGAGAAACCAGCTTGGCTTACCCACTGGTATCCGCTGTTCGTGCCGACTGTGGCTTTTGCCTTTACGTAATGGGGCTTGCCGGCAAGGTTCGGACGGTTGGTATAGCCGCCGCCGAGTCCGACTGTATCCGAATAACCGCTGCCCGGGGTGTTGTTGCCCGCCCAGGGTAGACCCGACTGAGAGATGACTACACCGGAAAGTTCCCAGCCGCCGAGCACAGCGTGGGTCAAGCCGTTGCCATGCGCGAAGACCGGTATTTTCCATACGTAGTTAATGTTGAGCGCGTTGCGGCGATCCAAGGAACCGGAACCCTTGTCGTACTTCAGGTTCCAGGGATTGCTAGTCGTGTTGAGATCAGAACTGCCAACCTGATCATCGATTTCGTGCGCATATGTGTAGTCAACTTCAAAGCTGAGTCCGTGCCGATTCTGCTGGCGCAGGCCAACTTGGAAGCTGTTGTAACTGCCGGTGAGAATGTTAGCGATCTGGTTCATACCGCCGAAGCCTACATAAGTCCTCGACTCCAACCCACCGACCGTCGAGAGCGAACCGTTTGCGGATGCCTGACGGGTAGCCATTGGGGTGCTGAGTGGGTAGTTGTTGATCGGCAGGAAGGTGTTCTGATGCCACGCGATGTTGCCGACGTATTGCGTAACCAGGATGAGCGCGGGTGCGACTTCATGTTGCACGCCCAGGCTGTATTGCTCAACGCCGGGAGCTGGGTAATAGGTATTTTCGCTGTTTGGTCCTTGTGTGAAGAGCGGAGTAGCAGCGGGTGCGCCAGCTTGCCAGTTGTAGCTGGGGGTGGTGAGTTCAACGTTTGAGGCTGACGGTGTGTTTACGAAAGGAGCTCCGCCGGCGATGTCGTAGATGTCGTTGCCCTGCATGCGTTCAAAGAATGTGCCAAAACCGCCGCGAAGGATGGTCTTGCCAGTTCCAAACAGGTCATAGGAGAAACCGATGCGGGGCTGGTAAGTCTTATACCAGTTGTTGACGATTCCGCGAGGCGTTCCACCCTGGCCGGCAATTGCGATTCCATTCAAATAGAAGTTGGTGCCGTTGACGTTCTGTAGACCAGGGCTGTTCGAAGCGAATGCGCCCGACGACTGGAATGTCGGGGCGAGCCCAGCCTGGTACTGCGAGGGAACAAAGTTTGAGATTGCGTTGTTGCGTTCCCAAACGTGCGGCAGAGCATCGTAACGGATTCCAAGCTGCAAGCTCAGGCGCGGAGATATATGCCAGTTGTCCATCGCATAGGCTGAGATGGTGTTGTTGACATAGTGGAAGATCGGATCGCTGTTCGCCTGGCTGTAGCTGGTGCCCAGACCCAGCAGGAAATCAAGGTACGAGTCGCCGGTGAGTAGGCCCGACGGCGTGTTGGATGCCTTGTTCCAGCCGTCACCGAAGGTGTAACTTCCCTCGGTGCTCGATCCATTGATCTGGTTCTTGGTGTAGCGGTTATAACCGCCTCCGAACTTCAACTGATGCTTTCCTTCTGTGATAGCAAGGCTAACGATCTCGTTATAGTCCTCGGCGCCATTGGTCCACGGATCGCTTCCCGGTCCCCAAGTGGTGTTGAAGGTACTGAAGGTGAAATTAGGAAGGCGGTTCAGCTTATTCTGACCCGTGAAGTAGGTTCCCGCCGTCCAACCTGAAGGTATACCGAAGGTGCCTCCGCCCGCTGCTACCGGCAGAATGGCGATTTTGTTGCCGTCGTAATTAAACGCGGCTTCAAGCAGTACGTTCGGCTTGAGCGCACCCGTCAGCTTGATGACCGAGCTATAAGAAGGGTTCTCAAAATTCGAACCTACCGATGGATAGCTGTCGCTGTTCCAGAGAACAGTGGCATAGTTCTGGCTAACCTCGTCATGGATGTAGTGGCCGAAGACGCTCCATTTATCGTTGATGTTTTGGTCGATGCGGAACAGATCTTCGCGAACGTTGGTCGGAATTTTGCCCGCGGGCGGAGTCAACTGATCTGTCTGGTCGTTGGTCGCAGCGGGAACATTCTTCAGCGTGTTGAAGAGCAGAGCGTTGGAATCGAGCAATGTACCCGGAATGGTGTTATTCGGGAACGGTTGGCCTGCCGTTAGTCCAGCTGCCGCTAACTTGGCATTAAAGGCAGGATCAGACGTCTGTGGAACAAAAATCTGATGACCCACTCCCGCCGCGATTTGTGCACCGGGGTTGAAGGCAGGGACCTTGAAATTGAAGGTGGCCGCCGAGGTAACGAGATCCTCCGCCGGAATAGTGTTGATTGGCGACGGCGAGTTGCCGTTGATTTCCTTGCGCCATTCTTCGTTCCAGAAGAAGAACGTCTTGTTCTTCGACTCGTTATAGACGTGAGGAATCCACACCGGACCGCCGACGTTGCCGCCGAACACGTTGTAGCGGAGTTCCGCTTTCGGCGTCATCTGTCCGGCATTGTTATCGAAGTAGTTGTGGGCATCAAAAGCGTCGTTGCGAGCGAATTCCCAAAGTTCGCCGTGGAACGTCTTTGTGCCGCTCTTGATGGACATGGTGATAGTGCCGCCAGAGGATATACCGTAATCCGGAGGATAGTTACTGGCCATCACCTGGAATTCGCCGAGCGCGTCCTGGGAAGGCATGATCGACATCTTGCCACCGGAACCGCGGTCATACGCTTCGCCGCCGTCGACGATCCAAATGTTGTGTGCCTGGTTGAGACCGTTGAAGCTGATGGCGAAACTGGAACCAACCGAAGTAGGTGCATTCTGATCGGGAAGGTTGCCGCTTACGCCTAGTCCCAATGTGGCCAGTCCTACAACGTTTCGACCGTTGGTCGCGAGTTCGGAAATCTGCTGCTCGTTGATCAGCGTGCTGACCACGTTCGAGTCGCTTTGCACGGTCAATGCGTCTGCACTGACAGTCACGGTTGTCGATTCCGAGCCAATTGTAAGCTTGGGGTCAACACGGAAGGTTGCTGAGATGTCCACGACGATTCCATTCTGTACAAACGTCTGGAATCCTTTTGCCGTGACAGTCAGGTTGTAGTTTGATGCGTTCAAACCGGCAATTTCGTACAGACCAGTTTGGCTCGTTATGGTTGACTTGCTTGCGCCTGTGGCTGGATCAGTGAGAACAACCTTCGCTCCCGCGACGACTGCTCCCGTCTGGTCCGAAACGATGCCGGTGATATTTGAATTGGCCTGCGCGTATAACCCTACGCATGCCAATGCAAAAAACAACGGCAACAAGAGGAACCTGTAGCTCGTACGTTTTGCATTCACTGCCATCTGACTCTCCTATTCCGAAGTGATACCGCTTTGTTGCTGCAGTCTGGGATCGTGCTATCTTGCTTCCCCGAATACGGAGAGCTCGGCTTGGTTGCCGATCTTTTTAGAGACTTTCTCTTGCACTTTCTTCCAGGCCACAAGGCCGCCCTGCATTTAGCTTCAGCTCAGCTCAAACATCTGAGCTCATGCCTCTGTTCGGCTACTCGCACACCAACACGGAACTTATCGAGCACCTGCTCAGAAGTCACCACGACACGACTTTCCGGTCGCAAAACTTCCTGGCGAAAGTGCGGATAGCTCCGCGTAAATCGTTTCAGTAGACCGCCATGTACGTTACTCCTGCTACTAAACGGTCGTCAATCTTTCTTTGACAAAATTGGCCCGCGATCCCATCTTTTCGAACCGCCAACCAGGCTTGACGGAGCCATAGAAGAGGTCAGAGAAAACGTCTTCGCGATCGATCGAACCCGGCGCCCAAGATCCACATCCCAGGAGATTTCCGGGCAAGCTTCCCGATTTCTTCCTCTCGTGGTTGAAGCGTTTCTCGATCCGATCCGCATCTCTCGACATCCGTCCGCTTCCTCTAGCTCATGATTGCGAAGCAGATATGCCGCATGTAGTCTCTAAAATCGCAGTGGCAATACCGCGCCAATTCGCTATTCTTAGCCAATGAACAATCGTTTGTTTGTGTTTTCGATCACAAGGCTTTGAGGGTCAGGTCGTAAAGGGTTTTCACTACCCGGCACCCCGGATCTCGGGCGCCAAAACGGGATAGCGTTTACCTGATCGAGCAGGTTTCAACGGGGCATCTTTGAATGGTGCGCTGATTTCGTCTTTCCATTCGGATGAATTTAGTCCGAATTCGCCCACACAACAGCTTCTGTGGCAGAGTGCGCGAAAGTACCAGTCAGCAGAAAGCCGCCAGCCTCCCCCTCGGAAAGAGCGGGCCTCTGCGATCATCCGGTCTCAACGATCGTTGCTTCGCTTAGCGCCGGAACCGCGAGATGACATAGCAGAGGATCGAAAACACAATGCTGATCAGAATCGAAGTCCCAAGTGGAAAAAAGACAGAAACATTCTTGCCGCGATAAGCGAAATCGCCTGGCAGGCGTCCCAGCGGCCATCCAAAACGCCCGGCAATCAGCAGGGCTGCCCCTATTACGACCAGCAGTAGCCCGAGACCGAGAAGCGCTTTGCCAATTTCAATCATGGGGTTGGGCGATGCCTGATTCAGACCTATGCCACATCCGGCCTGCGCCCGATTCTGCCTGCGCCGGATTCAGCTAGGATACGTTAATCAGGCCGTGCGCATTCAGCCGCCGAGAGGTGCGCCGCCGAGAAGGGGGTCAATGCGAGTCGTCACGATGCTGCTGGGCATCCTTTGCTTATTGGTGGTGCTGCTCGACGCCTTCCAGACCATCATTTTGCCGCGCCGGGCCGCGGGACGTCTGCGCCTTACGCGCATTTTCTATATCCTGACGTGGATTCCGTGGCGTTTTGTCGCGAGCAGAATCAAACATCCACGGAAACGGGAAACTGCTCTCAGCTTCTACGGCCCGCTGTCGCTCATCTTTCTTCTCGTGGTTTGGGCTTGCGGCATGGTCTTCGGTTTTTCTCTCATCTATTATGCCCTCGGCAGCCCCTTCAGCGACTCATCGAGGCCGGTCGGATATCTGTCCGACCTCTATGTCAGCGGTACTAATTTCTTCACGCTCGGCCTCGGCGATGTAACACCGCATGCTTTGGTGGCGCGGATGCTCTCCACATGTGAAGCGGGTACTGGTTTCGGTTTTCTCGCCATCGTCATGGGCTACTTCCCGGTGCTCTACGGCGCATTTTCGCGTCGAGAGGTCAGCATCTCACTGCTCGATGCGCGCGCCGGCTCGCCGCCCACTGCCGCTGAGCTCATGCGCCGCCATTCCTTTGATGGCGCGGAAGACGCACTCAGTAATCTGCTCTCGGAGTGGGAGCGCTGGTCTGCCGAACTGCTCGAAAGCCACATCTCCTACACGCTGCTCTGCTATTTTCGTTCCCAGCACACCAACCAGAGCTGGCTCAGCGCGCTCACCGCGATTCTCGATACGTCCGCTCTGCTCATCGCCGGCGTTCGCGGACACGAGGCCCGCCAGGCCCAGCTCACCTTTGCTATGGCGCGTCACGCCATCGTCGATCTGGCGCAGGTCTTCTCCATCACGCCGAAGCAGAACATACCGGATCGATTGCCGCGGGAACGTTACGAGCAGCTCTATCGATTGCTCTGCCAGAGCGGCGTCGCCGTATGCCGCGACGATCTCTCCTTCGAACGGCTCCGTGATCTCCGCGCCTTATATGAGGGGTACGCCGAGGCGCTCAGCAACCATCTCTGCATGCCCCTTCCGCCGTGGATCGCCGCGCAACCGCATAAGGACAACTGGCTCGCCGTGGCTAAAGTGCGCAACCAGGCCGAAGCCGCCAATCCTGAATCGAACGAGCCGCGCAACCTCGCCGAAGTGATCGATCATCATCACGAGTTCTAAATCACAAATTTCCGGGCGTGCGCTGCGATAGACTGTTGCGTCCAATGCAAGTTGGATTTCTTCTACTTTCACTACGACGACAGTTTCTGTAGCCTGTAATAGACAGGCAGCGCAGGAGAACCACCGAAGCTATGAAGCAATCTGTTCTCAACCACGAGCCGGCTACAGTTCAAACCCCGCCGACAACCAATAAACACCTCATTCGATGGGTCGAAAAGATGGCCGAGCTCTGCCGGCCCGACGCGATCCACTGGGTCGATGGCTCCCAGGCGGAATATGACTTTCTCTGCGATCGCCTCATCGCCGCCGGCACGTTTACGCGCCTCGATCAAAAGAAGTGGCCCGGATGTTTTTCCGCCCGCTCCGCACCGAACGATGTCGCCCGCGTTGAGGACCGCACCTTTATCTGTTCCCTATCGCGCGATGCCGCAGGTCCCACCAATAATTGGGAAGATCCCTACGTGATGCGCCGCCGCCTCAAGCAACTCTTCAAAGGCTGCATGCAGGGCCGCATCATGTATGTGCTTCCTTTCAGCATGGGCCCGGTTGGCTCGCCCATGTCCGGCATCGGCGTCCAACTGACTGACTCGCCTTACGTCGTCGTCAACATGCGCATCATGGCGCGCATTGGTGCGCCCGTCTTCGCCGAAATCGACAAAGACGAAAAGCGCGTCGTTCCCTGCATGCATACGGTAGGCGTGCCGCTAAAGCCCGGGCAGCGGGATGTCCCGTGGCCCTGCAACGACACCAAGTACATCGTCCACTTCCCTGAAACCCGCGAAATCTGGTCTTACGGTTCCGGCTACGGCGGCAATGCACTGCTCAGCAAGAAATGCTTCGCACTGCGCATTGCCTCCAACATCGCCCGCGACGAAGGCTGGATGGCCGAACACATGCTCATCCTCGGCGTCGAAAATCCTGCAGGCGAAAAAACCTACGTCGCCGCCGCATTCCCCTCCGCCTGCGGCAAAACCAACTTCGCCATGATGATCCCGCCCAAGTCCATGCATGGTTGGAAAGTGTGGACCGTCGGCGACGACATCGCATGGATCAAGCCCGATGCGAGCGGCCGTCTGCGCGCCATCAACCCCGAGGCCGGCTTCTTCGGCGTTGCTCCCGGGACCAGCGCCAAGACCAATCCCGCTGCCATTGCGACGCTCTCGCACAACACCATCTTCACCAATGTCGCACTCACCCCCGACGGCGGCGTGTGGTGGGAAGGCATGACCGAGAAACCGCCGGCGGAATGTCTCGACTGGCGCGGCGAGCACTGGACTCCCGCCATTGGCAAGAAAAACGGCACCACCGCCGCGCATCCCAATGGACGATTTACCGCACCCGCATCGCAATGCCCTACCATGGATCCCGACTGGGAATCGCCGGAAGGCGTGCCCATCAGCGCCATCATCTTTGGCGGCCGTCGATCGCATACCTTGCCTCTCGTCTATCAGGCATTCAACTGGTCAAGCGGTGTTTACACTGGCGCTACCATGGGCTCTGAAACCACCGCTGCCGCGGCCGGTACAGTCGGCAAAGTGCGTCGCGATCCCATGGCCATGCTGCCCTTCTGCGGCTATCACATGGGCGACTACTTCCGTCACTGGATCAAGATGCAGCGCGGCCTCGACGTCACCCCCCGCATCTTCCATGTCAATTGGTTCCGCAAGGACGATAACGGCAAGTTTCTCTGGCCCGGTTTCAGCGAAAACATGCGCGTGCTTCGCTGGATCATCGAACGCGTGCAAGGCCATGGCCGCGGCCGCGAAACATCGATCGGCTGGGTCCCGCGCTACGAAGATATCGACTGGACCGGTCTCGACTTTTCGCGTGAATCCTTCGAAGCTCTCATGGCCGTAGATCGCGCGGCCTGGCGCAAAGAAGTGATCGGGCACGAAGAGTTGTTTATTGAACTCCACGATCACCTCCCACCCGAAATGATCTATGAGCGCGAATTGCTCATTTGCAAACTCTGATCATTTGAATCACCCCAAGAGCGGGCTCCTGATTTGCAAAGTCAGATGAAAGGGCTTCGTCTTAGCTGTTTATCCCCGATTCCAGGCGCCCGGAGTTCTCACGGAACCAAAGAACTGCAGGGCACGTAATGTGGCATTAAGGTCGCAGGGATGACGGGCATTGGGGGGTGACAGATGCACGATCCTTGGTGGATGCACGCCTTTCTGGCAGTTCACGTCACTGCCGGTGGCGGAGCTTTTGTGCTGGCTCCGCTGGCTCTGGTCACTGCAAAGGGCGGCAGAGCCCATCGCCTGTGGGGCAAAATCTATTTCTGGTGCATGACGGTCGTTGCTTTTACGGCGCTTGTCATGGCCCTGTACCTGCCGGTCTTATTTCTTGCGCTGGTCGCAATCTTCAGTTTTTATACGGCCTTCGCAGCCTACCGCGTGCTCGGACAGAAGGCCGCCTGGAAAGGCGCTCCGGTCGTCCGTGGACTGGACTGGCTTGCCGCCATCCTATGCTTCGCGGCCAGTCTGACGCTCGCTGCGTTGGGAGCCATCCGGCCCGAAGTGGTGCAGAACCTTCGCATCCCGGCGATTGTCTTCGGAGTCGTTGGAATGCGCGTTTCCGGCAGATCCATGTGGCGATTCACGCATCCGCCGGCGGAGAAAATGTTCTGGTGGTACGCTCATCTGCAGGGAATGATCGGCAGTTACATCGCTGCCTGGACTGCTTTCTCGCTCGTCACTATCGGCCCCATGCTGCATGGAGCCTGGTGGCTTTGGATTGTGCCAATCTCGGTCGGTATTCCAGCCATCGTCGCCACGACAGCTTACTATCAACGGAAGTTTGATCCTCGGCCAAGGGCCGCTCTTACATAAGTAGCCAACGCAGGAAAGATGATCCGCCCCGCCAAGACAGACGGCGCACGATAACCCCTGTTTTTTCAACCCGAAGATCAGCAATCCACTTCATTCCGTAATTCGGGAATCCCGAATCCAAATTCAGATATAGTAGAGAGTTCAGCACTATCCCCGTGTGCCAGGGCCTGCCACGACAGGTCCGATCAGAACTACCCGGGCGAATTCCCTTTGGAAAACGCCGCGCTGATTGTGTCTTTGCCGTTCCTGACAACTGAAAATAGCAGACCGATCTTATTCATAAGAAGGTAGCCATGCAGATATCGGATCAACGTCATCATCTCCCGGATGCCCAGGGTCTCTACCATCCACACAACGAGCACGATGCGTGCGGCATGGGCCTGGTAGCCAGCATCAAGGGCGAAAAAAGCCATGACATCATCCGCAAAGGTCTCGAGGTTCTCATCAACCTGACCCATCGCGGAGCGGCAGGCTGCGATCCCGAGACGGGTGACGGCGCGGGGATTCTGATTCAGATCCCCCATGTCTTTTTTGCGCGCGAATGTGGCGAACTCGGCATTCAACTCCCCGGCCCAGGGGCATACGGCGTCGCCATGGTCTTTCTTCCTGTCGACAAGCACAGCCGCCTGCAATGCGAAGGCGTTTTCGAGCGCATCGCGCAGGCTGAAGGTCTCAGAGTCCTCGGTTGGCGCGACACGCCGGTCAACGGCGATGCCATTGGCCGCGAAGCGCGCGCCTCGCAACCTTACATCGAGCAATTCTTCGTCGCCCGTCCCGACGGCTTGGACGAGGAGAAATTCGAGCGCCTCCTCTACCTCGTCCGTCGCCGCACCGAAAACGAGATGGCCGCCTCTGACATCGAAGGCAAAGACGATTTCTACGTGCCGTCCTTTTCATGCCGCACCATTATCTACAAGGGCCTCATGCTGGCTCCGCAGATTGAGAAGTTCTATTTCGAACTGGCCAATCCGCTCGTCACCAGCGCCCTTTGCCTCGTTCACCAGCGGTTCTCCACCAATACCTTCCCCAGTTGGAAGCTCGCCCACCCCTATCGCTATGTTGCGCACAACGGCGAAATCAACACCATCCGCGGCAACATCAGCTGGATGAACGCCCGCCAGTCGATCCTCGACAACCCGCTCCATGGCGAAAAGATCAAGGAGCTATTCCCGGTCATCACGCCCGAAGGTAGCGACTCCGGGTCACTCGATAACGCCGTCGAATTTCTCTTCCAGTCCGGCCGCTCGCTTCCCCACGTCATGGCCATGCTCATCCCCGAAGCCTGGGCCGGCAATCCCGACATGGACGAGGACAAGCGCGCCTTCTACGAGTACCACGCATCCTTGATGGAGCCATGGGATGGTCCGGCTGCAATCGCATTCACCGACGGTCGCATCGTCGGCGCCACGCTTGACCGCAACGGCCTGCGGCCCGGCCGTTACATCGTGACGAAGGACGATCTCGTCGTGCTCGCCTCCGAGGCCGGCGTTCTCGACGTTCCCGCCGAAGACATCCGCAAAAAGGGCCGTCTGCAACCGGGCCGCATGTTCCTCGTCGACACGGTCCAGAAGCGCATCATCTCCGACGCCGAAATCAAGAAGAGCCTCGCCGCCCGCCAGCCTTACGGGGATTGGCTCAAAGAGCAGCAGGTCTCGCTCGATTCCCTTCCCGAGCCGTCCCGCGTCATCGCATCCAATCCGGAAACGCTTCTCCGCCGCCAGCGCGCATACGGCTACAGCGAAGAAGACCTCCGTCTCCTGCTCGGGCCCATGGGAGCGCGCGGCGAAGAGCCCGTCGGATCCATGGGCACCGATACGCCGCTTGCCTGCCTGTCAGATCGCCCGCAGCCGCTCTTCAACTATTTCAAGCAGCTCTTCGCGCAGGTAACGAACCCGCCGATCGACCCGATCCGCGAAGAACTCGTGATGTCGCTCATTAGCTACATCGGCACCGAGCGCAACATTCTCGACGAAACGCCAGAGAACTGCCACACGCTGAAGCTGCCGCATCCGATTCTTTCCAATCGCGATCTGGAAAAACTGCGCCGCGTATCCTCAGGTGATTTGCTGGCTACCACGCTTCCAGCGCTCTTCCGCGCTGCAGATGGCGAAGTCGGCCTGCGTCATTCGCTCGACGACCTGAGCGCCCGCGCCGCGCACGCCGTCGCCTCCGGATACACGCTGCTCATCATCTCCGATCGCGGCGTCGACCCCACTTACGCGCCGATCCCCAGCCTGCTCGCAATGGCCGCCGTCCACAATCGGCTCGTCAAAGAAAAGACCCGCACCCAGGTCGCGCTCATCATCGAAAGCGGCGAACCGCGCGAGGTTATGCACTTCGCTCTCCTCATCGGATACGGCGCCAGCGCGATTAATCCTTACCTCGCCATCGAAACGCTGCACGACCTCAAGCGCCGCGGCCTCCTGCCGCAAAGCGTCTCCGCGAATCATGCCGAGAAGAATTTCATCAAAGCCATCAACAAGGGTCTGCTGAAAACCTTCTCCAAGATGGGCATCAGCACCCTGCAAAGCTATCGCGGCGCACAGGTATTCGAAGCGATAGGTCTCGACGACAATCTGATCCAGACCTACTTCCCCCGCACCGCGTCGCGGATCGAGGGGGTTGGCCTCGACGTGCTGGCACGCGAAGCACAGATGAAGCACTCCTACGCCTTCCAGCCCCTCACCGATTCTGAAACCGAGCTCGTTGTCGGCGGACACTATCAGTACCGCGAAGGCGGCGAGTATCACCTGCTCAATCCGGCTACGATCAGCAAACTTCAGCACGCCGTTCGCAGCAACAATCCCACCACTTTCCAGGAGTACACCGACCTCCTCGATCAGCAGAATCGCACTCTCTGCACTCTGCGCGGTCTGCTCAAATTGAAGTACGCCGACACTCCGATCCCCATTGAAGAAGTCGAACCCGCCAAGGAAATCGTCAAGCGCTTCACCACCGGCGCCATGAGCTTCGGCTCCATCAGCAAGGAAGCTCACGAGACCCTCGCCATCGCCATGAACCGCCTCGGTGGCATGTCCAACACCGGCGAAGGCGGAGAAGATGAAGCCCGCTTCACTCCCGATCCAAACGGCGACTCCCGCCGCAGCGCCGTCAAGCAAGTCGCCAGCGGACGCTTTGGCGTCACCACCAACTATCTCGTTAACGCCGACGAGCTGCAGATCAAGATGGCGCAGGGTGCAAAGCCCGGCGAAGGCGGCCAACTCCCCGGCCACAAGGTCGACGACGTCATCGCCAGGACGCGCCACTCCATCCCCGGCGTCGGCCTCATATCGCCCCCGCCGCATCACGACATCTACTCCATCGAAGATCTTGCGCAGTTGATCTACGACCTCAAAAACGTCAATCCGAAAGCGCGCATCGCCGTCAAACTGGTTTCCGAAGTGGGGGTCGGCACCGTAGCCGCAGGCGTCTCAAAGGCGCACGCGGATGTGGTGCTTATCTCCGGCGACAATGGCGGAACCGGGGCATCCCCACTCAGCTCCATCAAACACGCCGGCCTGCCTTGGGAACTCGGTCTCGCCGAAACACAGCAGGTGCTGCTGCTGAACGATCTGCGCAGCCGCATCAAGGTGCAGACCGACGGCAAACTGCAGACCGGCCGCGACGTCGTCATTGCCGCCCTGCTCGGCGCTGAGGAATTCGGCTTCGCGACCACGCCACTGATTACGATGGGCTGCATCATGATGCGCAAGTGCCATCTGAACACTTGCTCCGTCGGCATCGCCACGCAAGATCCAGTCCTGCGCGCGCGCTTCACGGGCCAGCCAGAACACGTCGTCAACTTCTTCTTCTTCATCGCTGAACAAATCCGTGAGCACATGGCAAAGCTCGGGTTCCGAACGATGGACGAAATGGTTGGCCGCGTCGACAAGATCGAAGCCTCCCTCGCCGACGCCCACTGGAAAGCCAGAGGCATCGACCTCTCATCAATCCTCTACGCGCCCACCGTGCCCTCGCGCGTCGCACGCCGCAAGATGCAGGCCCAGGATCACGGCCTCGAGCAGGCCCTCGATCACGCGCTGATCACCAAGGCCGCCCCCGCCCTCGAGTCAAAGACACCGGTCACCGGCAGCTTCGCCATTCGCAATGTGCACCGCACCGTCGGCGGAATGCTGGGGGGCGAAATCGCTCGCCGCTACGGGTCCGCTGGACTTCCGGACAACACCATCCACTTCAAGTTTGAAGGCTCTGCCGGCCAGAGCTTCGGCGCATTCGTTCCTTCCGGTGTCACACTCGAACTCGAAGGCGACAGCAACGACTACCTCGGCAAAGGCCTTTCCGGCGGACGCATCATTGCCTATCCGCCCAAGACCTCTTTCTTCCTGCCTGAAGAAAGCATCCTCGTCGGCAACGTCGTCCTCTACGGCGCCACCAGCGGTGAAGTCTTCCTTAATGGCATCGCCGGCGAGCGCTTCGCTGTCCGCAACTCCGGCGCAACCGCGGTTGTCGAGGGCGTTGGCGACCACGGCTGCGAATACATGACCAACGGTACCGTCGTAGTGCTCGGTACCACCGGCCGCAACTTCGCTGCCGGCATGAGCGGTGGCCGCGCTTTTGTTTTCGATGATCAGGGGGACTTCTCCACGCGTCGCTGCAACCGGGCCAGCGTTGATCTCGAACCGCTTGCCACCGAAGAGGACGTCGTCGAGGTGCGCGCCCTCCTTGAACGCCATTGCGACTACACCGGTAGCCCGCGGGCCGCATGGATCCTCGAACACTGGGCCGACGCGCAGTCGAAGTTCATCAAGGTTTTTCCGCACGAGTACAAGCGCGTTCTCGGCGTCGAACGCGTCGATACCATCTACTGTCCGCCAACTACCGCAGCGCCTCAGGTTGAGGCAGCAGCAGCCGAGGTGCAACATGGGTAAGGTCACTGGGTTTCTCGAAATCGAACGCGAACAGATGACACGCCGAAGCGTTGAAGAGCGCGTGCAGGACTGGTTTGAGATTTATCAGCCGTTCCCTGAAGAAAAACAGCGCGAGCAGAGCGCCCGCTGCATGGACTGCGGCGTGCCCTTCTGCCACACCGGCTGCCCCGTCAACAACCTCATCCCCGACTGGAACGACCTCGCTTACAACGGCCGCTGGCAAAGCGCGATTCGCCGCCTCCACGCCACCAATAACTTCCCCGAATTCACTGGCCGCATCTGCCCGGCCCCATGTGAAGCCTCCTGCGTGCTCGGCATCAATCAGCCTGCCGTCTCCATCAAGCTCATCGAGCGGAGCATCGTGGAGCGCGCGTGGGACGAGGGTTGGATCCAGCCCGAACCGCCCGAGCACAACACCGGCAAGCGTGTTGCCGTCGTTGGCAGCGGTCCCGCGGGCCTCGCCGCTGCCCAGCAACTCCGCCGCGCAGGCCATTCCGTCACCGTCTACGAGAAAAACGACCGCGTCGGCGGTCTGCTCCGCTACGGCATTCCCAACTTCAAGCTTGAGAAGCAGGTTCTTGATCGCCGCTTGCAGCAGATGCGCGCCGAAGGCGTCACCTTTCTGACCAACGCGCATGTCGGCGGCAATGTCCCCGTCGATGCGCTCACCGGCCACTACGACGCGATCCTTCTCGCCGGCGGCGCCGAGCATCCGCGCGACCTCAAGATTCCTGGGCGCGAACTCAATGGCATTCACTTCGCCATGGAGTTCCTGCCCCAGCAGAATCGCCGCAACGAAGGGGACCACGTCGACATGGCTACCGCAATTCACGCCGCGGGCAAGCGCGTGCTCATCATCGGCGGCGGCGACACCGGCGCGGATTGCCTCGGTACCAGCCATCGTCAGGGCGCAAAGAGCGTGCACCAGATTGAAATCATGCCCAAACCTCCCGAGACCCGTGCCGCATCAACCCCGTGGCCACTGTGGCCGCTGCAGCTGCGGACCGAAAGCGCGCATGAAGAAGGCGGAGTCCGCGACTGGGCCATCAACAGTGTCCGCTTTAGCGGCGACGAGGACGGCCATGTGAAGCAGGTTCACGCCGTGCGCGTCGGACCGCCGCCAAAGTTCGAGCCGATCGCTGGTTCCGAGTTCACCCTCGACGTCGACCTCGTGCTCCTCGCCATGGGCTTCCTCGGCCCCGTAAAAGGCGGCATGATCGAGCAGCTCGGCGTGACGGTCGACCAGCGTGGCAATGTCGCCGCAAATGCGGACTACATGACCTCCGTAGATGGCATCTTCGCCGCCGGCGATATGCGTCGTGGCCAATCGCTCGTAGTCTGGGCAATCTCCGAAGGCCGCAAAGCCGCTGCGGCTGTTGATCAATATCTTGCAACGAAGCAGCCCATGGCTCCTATGCACAGGCACGCACGAGCATAGGGCCGCGATTCGCCGCCAAATATCATGGAATGCCGATCCACACCGGCATTCCATTTTCGCACTGACGCTACTTCCCCTTGCGATTTCCTTTCCGGTACTTCCACACACCGTACAGCGCTCCCAACACCAGCAGCGAAATATAGCCAATCAGAATGGGCGTGCTCCAGCCTTTCAAATCCTGCTGCCAGAAATTAATCACCGCTCGCCCATACTTGTAACCTACCCATGCCACCAGGCCATAGCGCACTGCGCGCGCTGTGCAGTACGAAATCAAGAAGCGTGCGCGCGAAACTCCCAGCGCTCCGGCTGCCAGCAAAAACGGCATCAGCGGCACCGGCGGCGGCAGTAAAGAAGCCAGAGCTACCGAAACCAACCCGTTCCGCTTGACCCAGCCCTGTACACGGCGCACGAAGCGCCCCTTCCCAAGTCGATCGAGCGCGGCCTCGCCACCCTTTCTCCCTGTTGCCCACGTAATATAACCGCCAATTACGGACCCCACAAATGCGCAGGACGCAAACAGGATCGGCGAGCCAACCGATTGCGACCGAAACGCAGTCAGCAGCAACAGCACCAGGTCCGTGCTCCCTGGCAGCGGTATCGGGATCACCGACGAATCAACCACCGCAAGAGCAAATATCCCCACCGCACCCAGATGCACCAACCAGCGAAGGGCGGGAGACTGTGCTCCCTTCGTTCCTGAGGGATCTCGCGCCGCGTCCAGAACGGATGCTGCAAAAGCCAGCCACCTGGCCGAATCGGAGGCCCACGCAAGCTTCAACTCTGTCCCTGCCTGCGCGCCCGCTTGCGCACTCCCATGCCATCCTCAAGATAGAACGCCGCGTTGACAAGAGCGATGTGCGAAAACGCCTGCGGAAAATTCCCTACCAGGCGCTTCTCTCTCGTGTCGTACTCCTCCGCAAGTAATCCCATGTCATTGGTCAACGTCAGCAAATGGTCGAACAGCTTCCTTCCCTCGTCCTCACGGCCAACGGCCTTCAAACTGCTCACCATCCAGAAACTGCACGCCAGAAAAACACCCTCGCCCGGTGGAAGTCCGTCGTCCACCTTCGACGTGTTGTAGCGAAGCACCAGCCCATCGGGCATCAATTCCCGTCGAATCGCTTCCACGGTGCTCTGCACTCGCGGGTCCGTTCCCGGCAAGAATCCGATCAGCGGCATCAGCAGCAACGACGCATCCAGCTCATCAGACCCATACGCCTGCACAAAGCAATTCTTCTTTGCGTTGAATCCCTTCTCGCAAATCTGCTGATGAATCGTATCCCGAATCTCCCTCAACTTTCCGATCGGCGCCTTGTACTGCATTTGCTCCGCAATCAGCACCGCGCGATCGAACGCCACCCAGGCCATCATCTTCGAATATGTAAACTGCTGCGGCCCTCCGCGCACCTCCCAGATGCCTTCGTCCGGTTCCTGCCAAATCGTTTCAAGGTGCTTTAGCAGCAGCGCCAGCACCCGGAAATCGTCTTCCGTGTGCCGACCTATCTTGTGCTGAGCATGATAAAAGCAGTCCAGCACCTCTCCATAGATATCTAGTTGCATCTGCCCGGCCGCTGCATTCCCGATGCGCACCGGTTTTGAATTTTCGTACCCCGGCAGCCAGTCCACCACCCACTCCGGCAGTTGCCGCTCGCCGCGGACGCCATACATAATCTGCACTTGGTCGGGACTTCCTGCCAGCGCTCGCAGCAGCCAGTCCTGCCACGCCACCGCTTCGTCGTAGTAGCCTGCATTCGCAAGCGCGAGTAGGGTAAACGTTGTGTCGCGCAGCCAGCAATAGCGATAATCCCAGTTCCGCACGCCGCCAATGAATTCAGGAAGAGACGTTGTCACAGCGGCAACCACACCGCCTGTCGGCTTGTAAGTCATCGCCTTCAGCGTGATCAGCGATCTCTCCACAATCTCTCGATGCTTCCCTTCATAGTTGAGCTTCTCCGTCCACTCCCCCCAGAACGCCTCCGTATCTTTGAACGCCTGGTCCACATCGATTGGCTCGGGATCAGCCTCGTGCGAGAGCCCGTAGGTCAAGGTGAAGCATTCGCGACTTCCAGCCTCCACCAAAAACTCCGCCAGCGTCTTCAAATTCTCGCCGCGCGTGGGTACCGATGCGCGTAAGATCGCAAGATTCGGACCCGCGATGGCGCGTACCCCATCATCGACACTCCTAACCCATGGCACAGTTCGTCCGTAATCGAATCGCAGACACAGTTCCATGCGCATCCGCACCGTTCCGCGAATCCCCTCCACAACCCGAACGACATCGGAATATTTTCCTCTCACCGGCATAAAATCCGTGAGGCGCACCGCGCCCTCGGCGCTCTCAAACATCATCTCCACAATGAGCGTGTGCTCGCGATATTTCCTTGTCGTCCTCCATTCGCCTTCGCACGGCTCAATCTTCCAGTAACCGTTGTCATCCGTACCAAGGATCCGAGCAAAGCAAGCCTCAGATGAAAAAGTCGGCCAGCACAGCCAGTCAATCGACCCGCTCTTATCCACCAGAGCGGCCGTCTGGCAGTCGCCAATCAACGCATAATCTTCGATCTTCGCGGCCATATGTGTGGATTATTGTTCCCGGTAGTTGCGCATGAGCCCGCCGTCGATGACGAAGGTTGAGCCCGTCACATAAGCCGCATCATCTGAGGCCAGAAAGGCTACCAGCCCCGCCACATCCGCTGGAGTGCCAAGCCGTCCCAGAGGAATATTCGCGAGCAGCGCGTTCAGCTTTGGCTTGTCCTCAAGTAGCGACTTGTTAATCGGCGTGGCAATCGCTCCGGGAGCAACATTGTTCACCGTGATCCCCAGCGGTCCAAGCTCCACCGCCAGGTCGCGCATCAGCATCCGCAGTCCGCCCTTGCTGCAGCAGTAAGACGCGAACCCGGGAAAGGCCATGTCCTCGTGGACTGAGCTGATGTTGATGATCCGTCCCGGCTTCTTCACATCGCGCAGCCGTCGCACAAACGCTTGCGTCAGAAAGAACGGTCCGCGCAGATTCACGGCCATCACCTGGTCGTAATCGGATTCCGCTGTATCCCAGAACAACGACTTCTTCTCCATGCCCGCGTTGTTCACCAGGATGTCCGCCGACCCGCACTGGCTCCACGCCGTATCCACCAGGCACTCCACATCATTGATGCGGGTGATATCGGCCTGCACAATCTTGCCCTCGCCGCCGGCCTTTTCAATCGCCTCTTCCGTCTCCTTTGCTCCATCGGGATTGCCGACGTAATCCACAATTACCTTGGCGCCCTCGCAGCCAAGCCGTTTGGCGATTCCCTGCCCGATGCCCGATCCCGCGCCCGTTACAATCGCAACCTTTCCCTGAAAACGCCGCATGGTTCTCCCCTCATCCAGTTGGCAACTGTACCTATGCTCTTTAGGTTGGATGCGCACCAGCCATAAGTCGCAATATGAATTGAAGATGAAGTCCGAAGGCTCGTCCGGGGAATTAATTTCAGGGAACCGGCAGCCAAATTCTGATCAGCCGATCCGCCTCACTGGGAATGAAAGAAACCAAACAGGAGCACCGCCAGTACGACGGCACTCACCACAACATAAAGCTTGTCCCGTTCAATCCCGAAGGCAATCAGCGCAAACACCACCCGCGCCACCGGAGTCGCGATCAGCAACAGCACCGCGAACTGAATGACGGCTGCGGGCTCTCCGGCCGCAACTCCGCTCATCACCCCGCCAATATGCCGCAACGCCAGCGGCTCGCTCTTGAAAATTCGATAATCGGGGACGCCACCGCGATGAGCCCACACGTATAGAACACCGCCCAACAGCATCACAAACGAGGCCAGCAGGACTCCAAACTGGAGCAGACGGCCCATGATCGTTTCCATGCGGCGATCATCGAAATGGTCTTCATGCCCCGGCTCTGCCGGCTCCCCATTCAGAACCACTTCGTCACCCCGTTGATAATCATCTCCACCCCAAGCGCCAGGATGACAATCGTGAACACAGCGCGCAGCACTGAAACATGCGCACGAACCAGGTAACGCGCGCCGATCAGAGAGCCGCTCAAAACGCCCAGCATCACGGGAAATGCCAGCCCCGGAGAGATCAATCCGCGATGAAGATAGATCCCCGCGCTGGCCGCCGCCGTCACCCCGATCATAAAGTTGCTCGTCGTCGTCGATACCTTGAAGGGGACCTTCATGATGCGATCCATCGCCAGCACCTTCACCGCTCCGGAGCCAATGCCCAGCAATCCCGAAAGCGTCCCCGCAACAAACATCATGCCGAATCCACCCGGAATATTCTCCACTTCGTATTTGCTTCGTGTTCCATCAGGCCCCGGATAGTCGCCTGAAAGGCGCAACCTGTTCGACCACGGACTTCCCTTTTTCAACTCCGGCACAGGATTCCGTGCCTGCTGCCAAGAAAGGCATGCAGAGTAGATAAGCACCACGCCGAAGATGATCGCTAGCGCCTGGGTATGCACCACCGTCGCGAGATAGGCTCCAAGAATCGCGCCAATCGTTGTTGCCACTTCCAAGAACATTCCAATGCGAACGCTGGAAAACCCTTCGCGCACATAAGCCGCCGCAGCGCCGGATGACGTCGCGATCACCGAGATCAGCGACACCCCGATCGCATAACGAATGTCCACGTGAAACCCGAGCGTCAGCAGCGGCACCAGCACCACTCCGCCGCCGAGACCCGTGAGTGCCCCCAGCAGGCCCGCCAGCAGTGAACCGAGAAAAAGAAGCGCGGTAAAAGTCAACAAGCTCATAATCAGAAATCAGTCAGAACACACCATCAATCTTTGCCATTGCTGGCTGCAGCACAACCCAGCTCGGCATACGTCTTGTACCAGAACATGGCTGCAGTCCTGCCGCAACCGCCCCAGACCAACCGGGCTTTACAGCTTACTGAAAAACACATTGCTTTGAAGTGGCACGACTTCAGTCGTGCCGTAAGCAGCACAAAATCATCGTCGGCTTTAGCTGCTGAGGAACGTTCTTCCGACGATTTGCTGGTCACTCGTCGTTTTGCCGCGGCCTGTTTAGCCGCTGCGTTTTCTGCTACAACGGCTTCCCCCGAAACAAATAAAACAGCTCAATCAGCAGGATCAACACCACGGTGAATTCCAGAAAAAATGCCCGGCTCTGGTTGAACTGATCCACCATATAGTTGTACAGGTCTTCCGCGGTCTTCACCTTGCGCGACACCAGTTCCTTATAATCCGGCACGCCAACCTTGGCAGCCGCCAGCCTGTACAGCCGCGCCGCAAACATGTCGCTGAGAAATTTGATCGCATTATCGGCGTGCTCCGTCAGCTCCGCGACGTCCAGCAGCGTAGTATGCAGATTCCGGGCCGACTTTGCCAGTCGCCATCGTGCAAAGACCCCCATCTTCTGCTCCAGCAGCGCATAAGCGCGATCAAGAATCTCGGTCAGCAACTCGTCATAGTGGCGAAATTCAAGCAGCTGCGAATTCGCATACTCGAGCAGCTGGATTGCGGTCTCTGCACCGGCCCGGCTGTCGTAGAGAAACGCCGCGTTCCAGCCGATCACCGTGACGTCATTCGCATAGTAGGAGATCTGCGAATGCAATACCTCGTTGCACTCGCCCGCAGAAAGCCGCAGCCGGTCTCCGCGCACCACCTGCGCAATCTCGAATCCGTGATCCTGAATCAGGTCGGCGGCAGACCGCGTGCCAGGCGCCTCACTCACATGGAAGATGAAATAATCCTCGCTCAGCCAGCGCGAGTACGGCCGGATCATGGCGTCTACGCATTCATTCAGTCTGGCTTTCACCAGAGGCTCGGCCCGCGACGCAAAATCGATATCCCAGACCCACCGGCTTGCCAGGTGCACCAGGTTGTCCCAATTCCCTGAAAACGGTAACTGAAACACGACGCTGACAACGCCGTAGTCGTAGTACTTGATCTCGCCCTCAAGCCGCTCTCCGCTGTCGAGTTGAAGTGCTTCAAGGGGTTCTACCACCGGCGGCCGTTCATAACGCACGTACGCCGGCGTCGCAGGTTTCATACGCGGTTGCTGTTGAACCGTGCCTTCCCTCATGTCCCGAAGGCGATCCAGGCGCAATTCTTCGCACACATCAAACTGGATCAACACCAGCACAGTGCCGTTCAAAACAGTCGTCGCGATAGATGGAGATGTATTCGTCACGTACTAGCGCATGGTAAAGCATTGCGCCCGCACTCCGCTTCAACGCCGCGATTCATCCAAGAAGTGCCCGCACCATGCTCGTTCTGCTTCGGTTACGACACAGTCGCCGAGAGGTGCGATTCAGTAAGCGTTTTACGCTTAAGCCGAGCTAGACTTGGCCTTCTCACGCGCCGCCTTCACACGCGCTGAAAGAAGCTTTTTCGCCCTTTCCAGTTCTGCTCTGCGCGATTTGCTCAGCCCACTGCCGGCCCGGTTGATGAAGTAGGTCAGCATCCTCATCCCCGACCCCGGCCCCTTTGGAGAAACCTTCTTCGAAGCAAGCTTGCGCGCAATCGTCTCCGCATCCTTCGTGAATAAACCTTCCGGCGGATACGTCGAAACAGTTTTAACTTTGCTTACCCATCTCTTCGCTGTCCCTGCCATGACAACACCTCAGGCCAAACTTCTCTCTACGATCCATTCGCCTCCATAATGGTTGTCACGCAGGCAGTTCGCCCGACGACGGAAACTCATGCTGTTCGCGTCCGATATCGCCGTCATACTTCAGCGTGCTTTTGAAAAGCTCATACCTTCCATCGTTAAACTGCCGGCAATGCGTGCGCAAATCTTCCATCTGCTTCTCATTCAGCGGCTGAAACCCGCTCAGAATGCGCAGATTTTGATCCAAGACCGCCATCGCATCCATACCCGAAATCGTGGTCGAGACCCCCGGCACGCTCATGGCATACGACAGGGCCTCGGTGGGCGTCAGTGCTCCATGCACAATCGATTCGCCTGACCCGCTCATGCTCTTCATCGAGAACACTGCCATCCCCTTGTGCACCGCCACCGGCAGCACTTCCTTTTCAAAGGATCGAAAGCTCGGGTCAAACGGATTAATCGGAAACTGGATCGTATCGAATGCAAATCCCCGGTTCAGCATGTCCAAATGAATCGACGGGTTCTTGTGTCCCGTGAACCCCACAAACCGCACCTTCCCCTGCTGCTTCGCGGCCGCCAGCGCCTCGATCACGCCGTCGGGTGCATATGCCTTCTCCGGATCGTTGTAGTAGATGACTTCGTGCACCTGCCATACATCGAGGTGATCGGTCTGCAACCGCGTCAGCGACTCCTCGAGCATGCGCAACGCTACGTCCTTCTTGCGCCCGTGCGTGCACACCTTGGTCATCACAATCGCCTGGTCGCGTTTGCCCTTCAGTGCCGCTCCCAAAAGCTCTTCACTCAAACCGTTGTGATACTCCCACGCGTTATCGAAGAAATTGATGCCATGGTCCAGAGCCTTCGCCACCAGATCGGAAGCCTTGCTCTGGTCTGCAATCGTCCCGAGGTGATATCCGCCCACGCCCAGGATCGATACCTGCAGGCCTGTCTTTCCCATCGGCCGCTTCGGCACCTGAAACTCAGGTACATCGCCCATGCCATAGGGTCCTTTGAAGTTCGCAATCACCGGGTTCGCCGTCTTCTCCACCGACAAGTTCTCGGCAGCAGCCTCTCGTCCACGTTGTGATTGCGCCAGCGCCGACGCCGCCGTCGGCGAATACCACGCTACGGTTGCTGCTCCTGCCATTGCCGCTCCCTGCAGAAACCGGCGACGGGATGAATCTTCAGGCTCGGTGCTCCCAACTTCACCCCGCGCCTCCGAACCGGCCTCGTGACGGGCCGGTTCATTCCCTCGTTCAATTGACCTGTCATCCGACGTTGACATCTGCCATCTCACTTTGAATCGTTTTCGAAATCTGAACGGGTTGGATCTCAGCGTTAAACCTTCGGAT
>Ga0210386_10000620_pt1 | contig 32809 bp, 20 predicted proteins | sample IncBWH32OmetaG_FD_160091 | JGI IMG/M metagenome (GOLD analysis project Ga0210386, IMG submission 160091) | Forest soil microbial communities from Barre Woods Harvard Forest LTER site, Petersham, Massachusetts, United States - Inc-BW-H-32-O ...
GCTCACGCTGAACAACGGTTCTGCGCTTCCATTGCGACAGGTGCGCGCGGTGCATCCGGCTATCAGCCGGGTTTAATGCGGCTCAGGCCGCCTGTTCTTTCAGGTGCGCTGCAAGGACATCCAGAAATTTTGACAGCCAAGCAGGGTGCGCCGTCCAGGCTGGCCCCGTGACCAACTTGCCATCAACCGTCGCATCGGCGAAGTCGAGCGAGACGAAGGTCCCTCCAGCGAGGGTGACTTCGGGCGCACATGCTGGATAGCAATTGAGCTTGCGGCCTTTCAGTACGCCTGCGGCCGCCAGTATTTGCGGACCATGACACAGCGCAGCAATGGGCTTGCCCTCTTTGTCGAAGTGGCGAACCAGTTCAAGCACTTTAGGGTTGAGACGAAGATACTCTGGCGCACGCCCGCCAGGAACGACAAGGGCGTCGTAACTGACAGGATTCACCTCGTCGAACGTCGCGTTCAATGTGAAGTTGTGGCCACGCTTTTCCGTATAAGTCTGGTCGCCTTCGAAGTCGTGGATCGCGGTGCGCACCTGTTCGCCCTTTTTCTTTCCAGGACACACTGCGTCAACTTTGTGGCCTACCATCTGCAGGGCCTGAAAAGGGACCATGATCTCGTAGTCCTCGACGAAGTCGCCGGCTAGCATCAGGATTTTTGCTGATTTCATTTGAATATTCTCCGCTTGGGGATTCCAGGTGGTGATCTTCGGCTACGAACGCTCGGGGTTGAATGCGCACGCGCTGAAGAAGTCAGACACATGTTATCTGATGGGTATGATGCGGTGAAGATGCATTTCAAAAAAAGCTCATTGAAGTGCGACCGCACTCGAGACGAACGGACGGTATACCCTAGAATCTGTCATGCCGGTTTCCCCCAAGTCTCTTGAAGCTCTGAATGCACGGATCGTGGCCTGCGAACGCTGTCCGCGGCTGCGAACGCATTGCACCGAGGTCGCACGTGTACGGCGCCGCGCCTATTCCGATTGGGAGTACTGGGGACGTCCCGTGCCCTCCTTCGGTGACCCGGATGCGCGCGTTCTTGCGCTCGGGCTCGCACCCGGGGCACATGGGTCCAATCGCACCGGCCGGCCCTTCACTGGCGACGGTTCCGGCGATTTTCTCTATCCGGTTTTGCACGAAGCTGGCTTTGCCTCGCATCCCCGCGCAAGTTCGCGCGACGACGGCTTGACGCTCACTGGGCTTTGGATTACCTCGGTCGTCCGGTGTGCCCCGCCGGGCAATAAGCCATCGCCAGAAGAGTTGCGCAATTGCGCGCCATGGGTGGATGAAGAGATTGCGCTGCTCAAAAATCTCCGCGTTGTCGTTTGCCTGGGACGGATCGCTTTCGACGGCTTGCTTGCGCATGAACAGCGGCGCGGCGCGGCGATCGTTCGCTCCAGCTACACCTTCGCACATGGAGCCGAATACACTCTTCCAAGCGGGTTGGCAGTCATCGCCAGCTATCACCCGTCATTGCAGAACACAAATACGGGAAAGCTGACGCGGCCCATGTTCTTTGAGATTTTCAAGCGGGCGAGGCAACTCGCTGGATTGGGTTGAGGTCTGCTGGTCCACGTCCCGCTGGGAGGAACGTAGATTTCTACCTGCCCTTGCAGTTTCGATACATTGAGTTGTGCCGGACTGGGCTGCTGGACTGGGCGAGGAGAAATGCAATGAGAACTATCAGCACGATTTTGATTTCCGCACTGATGATTGGTGCCATGGGAGTTTACGCACAGACGATGAAATCCGATCACTGGTCCACAGCAGAGTTATTAGAACGCGCAAAGCACCTCAGGGAATTGGCGGCAAAGGGCGACGGCTCCGCTAGCGAAACTCTCGAAAAATATCCACACCATTACACGATGCTTGCCTACCGGCAGCACAGCGGCGGCGGCGAGCTGCATCAGAATTTTGCGGATGTCTTCTTCATCCTTGACGGGCATGCATCGGTTATCACCGGCGGAAGCCTCGTTGACGCAAAGACGACTGGCCCCGGCGAGATCCGCGGCACGTCCGTCGACGGGGGCTCACGCCAGGAACTCAAGGCCGGCGACGTAGTCCACATTCCGGCGGGCATGCCGCACCAGACTCTGGTGGCCGACGGCGAATCCGTTACCTATTTTGTCGTAAAGGTGGAAGAAAGCCGATAGGTGCGCGCCGCAGAACCGGCGTGTTCTATGGCGTGCCGAAGCTTGTGCAGATGCGAACAGACGGTCTGCGACGCGTAATGTCCGGCGAAGGCTCCAAAGTAGCCACAAGACACTTTAGAACGAATCCAGGGAGAGTGTAGGCTGCGGGCCGGGTTTCGATGGCATCAGCCACTTTTCGTCGTTAATCTAGCGTGTCTCCGAACAAAAGTCGCTGAGGGAGATTCTTAAGCCCATCCCCATCAATGCTGATGATGCGATCATAAAGATCCTCTGGCCATGGTTCGTAAGGCGACTCGTGTCCTAGTTCGTGGATTAATTTGGGCATCATGCCGTGATGCCAGCACATCAACACCGTCTTGCCCTCAAACTCTTTCTTACGCAAGTCCCTCACGATCTTCTTGGTATCTCTATCGGCGTAATTCGTACTGACATTGAGCCCAAGTTTGTCGGCCGTCATCCGGATTGTCTGGTAAGGTCGAGCGGAATGCTTGGTCGAAGTAGACGCAAACACGAAGTCGGGTCTCAGGATTTTGGGAAGCAACTTCGACAGACCAATGGCACGCATTCTTCCACGCAACGCCAGATGAGGTTGCCGAGACGCAGGCTTCTCCGCGTGCCTGATAATAACGATCTTCGCCGGCCCCTTACCCATTCGAAACTCGCCGCCCACGAAAGGAATGCAGACAGATGCTATCAGCATCGGTGTTACAAAGTTTGGCCCTGATAGCCGCCGACCCCTGAATCTAACAGCTCACTACAATCGCGGCTGATTTTAAAACTGTTATTTCTGACAGGTTCCTTCAACTATGAGTGGAATTAGTATCAAGCCGATGCGGTATTACTTCGTGAGATTCGTTAGGACGGCTTGGAGGCACGTTTCCTCATCTATTGTTGCCCCCTTGCATCTGTGTTCCGGTTTACGCGCGGAAGAAATATGTCCGATAGAAATCAAGTTACGCATTTCCCCGCCAACGATCAAATCGGTCACTGCTTCCCCGAGGTCCGGAAAAAGACGACTGGACAAGTTTATTTCTTCGATTACGAAGAGACGTACACAAACCGCGAATCATTCCGGTTTTCAAGCTTAATCAAATTGCGATGCTGCCAGCTCGAGTTTCGAGTCGGCAGTCAGAACCACAGGTATCCAGGCGCGGATCGTTGTTCCTTGATTGGACTTGGATTCAATACTGACGGAGCCATCGGCGACAGCACACCTGATCAACTTTACATTCCAAACCTCTGTGCACAAGTAGCCATTGATAGCCGGTCGTTTGCCATGAGGCGGACGCATTCGACGCTGATGGGCGAACTCGGGATCGACGGAAAGTTGCGCAGATATCAATGTCGTCTTGATGCCGAGCGGTCCACACGCCGCAATTTTGTTTGCGATCTGAATTTCTGCTTCCAGCGCCTTCTCTGCCTTCTCTGGTGTTGGTGCAACTTGCTGCACTTCCCCGATCCGATATGCGGGAGTGAAGGCTCATTGGAACGGCTCCGCCATTCTAATCCGCCATCATCGTCGAATTTGGGGCCGCCGGTCTCGTAGAATTTAGATCCTGATGCCTGGAATCAAACTTATCGAAATCAATGGCTTGGAACGGATCGCGAGATCCGTTTTACTATTTGTTGCCCCAAGTTGGCTCCGTATTAGCTCCCGCTGGCACGCGTTGGCATGCATACATTCCAGTCCATCAGTGCTTCCATCACACCTCAAAGAGGAGCAAGGGATTGGCAAGGTCGACAATCGACCGGAACTAGCCTTCCGGTCTTGCTGCGCAGATCCCGAGCTCGCGAACGATTTGGCGATGGGAGACAAATCGAAAAGTGGACCAAATCTGGACCAAAGTCCAAGTCCAACTTTTCATTATCTAATTGATTTTGTTGGAGCGGGAGACCGGGATCGAACCGGCGACATTCAGCTTGGGAAGCTGACGTTCTACCACTGAACTACTCCCGCCTTTTTATAATCAAATACTTAACTATTGGTATCGGCGTCACTATCCATTTAACTGTCCACAATGCCAAGATCACGTGCATCAACCGTAACGCAAACGCAAGGATCACTCGGCACATGGACGGTGAGGGCCAGAAGCGTCATAAACAATCGGTCAACCTAGTTCAGTATCGTCGAATCGGCGAGCGTTGGCAATTTGTGCCGGTCGTTCGGCAGAACGGCAAGCCAAATCCGAAGCTCATTCTGATTAATGACCATCCACGGAGCGCAAAGTGTACCTGCCTTCGTGACCGAAGGTTGAGAACACGTTGTACCGGACGTTGACGTGCGATCTGTTTTCCCCTGCAGGCGATCACGCAGGCTCGGCAACTGGAAGGCCGTGTAGCAATAACTCTTCCAGACTTTGCGATAGAGCACGGTCGGGCTTCTTGGTTCTCAGATTCAGGGCCTACTGCACCCCACGACGGCGCTTTTCCGTTGAACGCTACATTCATCTCATACGTCTGAACTGAGCCCCGTTCCCAATTTGATCCAAGCACCGATCCAGCAATCAAGAGAACTGACAGTGCTTCTATAGCGAACGTGTAGCGCATCCGACGTGGCCGGCGTCCTCATCGCGGATCTGCAGTCGGCTACCGACTTCTCAGACTCACCTTTACCTGCGCAATGCGCAACTAAAGCGATTTACATTTAAATGACAATGATGTGACAGTGCGGTGACACGGGCTCTGCTCGAGGGCGTGTCTTATAGGTTTTGCTTTCACGGAGGCCGTTTTGGTGTGTCGAATTCGTGTTTTGGCCAGCATACAGATGCTGGCATTCTTCCTCGTTTGGATGGCCATGTTCGCGCCGTCTGCTTTTACCCAGGTGATCAGCGGTACGATCTCTGGAACCGTGCAGGACTCGACGGGTGCCGTCATCCCGAATGCCTCAGTCGTTCTTAGGAACCAGGCCACGGGAGACCATCGCACCACTACGAGCAACGGCGTAGGCCTGTTCTCCTTCGCGGGCTTGCCTTCTGGAGACTTCTCCATTAACGTCATGGCGCCAGGATTTCAGGCCTTTACCGAAGAAGGCATTCACCTCGATCCTGGCGACAGCCGTGATCTGACGAATCTTAAACTGCAAACTGCCGGAGCAAACGCGGTTGTCACTGTCCAGGCGGAGACATATATCCCGCTTGACACGGGTGAGAATTCTCACCTGATTACCGCTGAGCAGATCAAGCATCTCTCGGTCGAAGGGCGCGATGTCACGGAGCTTCTTAAAACCCTGCCGGGTTTCGCGATTGCCAGCCAAAACAATACGAACGTCAATAACGCTGCTCCCGATGCATCGCAAGTGAGTAGCGGCGGGTTGATCGGCAGCTATTCAGCAAATGGTAATCTTGGAACCGGAAACAGTCTGAAGCTCGACGGCGCAAACATCACGGATCCGGGCAGCAACAATGATGCCTTGCAAACGGTGAACTACGACGAGGTAGCCGAAGTCAAGGTCGAAACTTCCAACTTCGGCCCGAATATCTCTCAAGGCCCCGTGGTAGTCAGCGCGGTTACCAAATCTGGTACGAATCAGTTTCACGGATCGCTTTACACCTACGCTCGGACCTATCAGCTGGATTCGTCGGATGCACTCAACGGGCCGACAGGACAAACGAAGGACCCTGACCGGGAAGTCTATCCCGGAGGCACTTTTGGCGGCCCAGTGCTGATTCCGGGTACGAACTTCAATCACAACCGCGCGCTCACCTTCTTTGTCGGTGCAGAAGATTATGCGCAACGGAACGTATATGCCTACGGAAGCTCCGGCAGCGCTCTGGTGCATGCCCTGGTACCTACACCGGCGATGCAGGGTGGCGACTTCAGCGCGGCATCGCTCCAGAATTACCTTGGACCAAGCCTTTACAGTAACCCAGCCTATGCCAATGTGGCGACCGTTCCAACTTACGCCAAAAGCGACGCCGCCGGCATGCCAACCCTGGTCAATGGCCAACTTCCATCTTCGGCTCAGGATCCAGGATTTAAGTACATTATGAGCACGTATCCTGTCCCCAACCATGTACCCACAGCGTCCAATCCAAACAATTGGCAGAGCGTCGACTACATCAACAATGACAACTGGCAGGCGATCGCCCGGGTCGATCTTGCCATTTCGCAACGCAATCACTTCCTCGCGCGCTATAGCGTCCAACGCGGCAGTTCAGGTGAACCAGCGGCAATTTTCTACAATCCGAACGGAGTCAATACACCGGGCGGCGGCAATTCTACTTTGAATTCAGAAGCGGCAGCTGCAAACCTTACTACGGTCATCACTCCTACTCTGACCAATCAAATCTTCGCAAACCTCGTTTACCTCAACCTACAATTCTCCAGCAACGATCCCAGCGCCTTGACAGGTTTTCCCTATCAGGGAGCATACGCGAATGGCCGTCATCCACTGCCTGAGTTGGCAGCGTACAATTCGCCTGCAGGATCCGGCGGTCTACCCCTTTCGATCATCCCTGACTACACGGGAGGTCCGATCTTTACGCGCAAGTTCGATCCTGAGGCTGGGGACAACGTAACGAAGGTTTGGGGAAGACACACGGCCAGCTTCGGCGTCTATGGCGAACGAACAACAAACAATCAGACGAACGATAACGTGGCCACCAATGGCCAGATAACGAACTACTTCTTGCCAGGTGCGGGCCAACCACTCGCTGACCTGCCTTTGCCGGGCCAGAGCACGGGCACCTCGTATACCATGTCGGGAAACTATGTGACCGACGAACTCGAAGGCTTCGTCGGTGGATATAGCCAACAGAACATCCTTCCGGACGTCAACCTCTATTTTTGGAATATCGCTTTCTTTGCCAACGATTCCTGGAAGGTGACGCCGCGGGTAACGGTAAATGTGGGATCCCGCTTTGAGCATCTGGGGCTCTGGAATGATGCTTATGGCAACGGCGTCGTCATTTTCAACCCCGCTCTTATTGCCAGTGGGGCTGCCAATTCACCTTACCCAGGCTTTCTCTGGCACTCCATTGACCACTCTATCCCTAAGTCCGGCAATAACTCTTATCCCCTCTTCGTCGAACCTCGGATAGGGGTGGCGTGGGACATTCACGGGAATGGCAAAACCGTCCTTCGCGGTGGATGGGGCGAATATCGTGGCCATGATTCCTGGAATGACACATCTCCCGCAGTCGGACTTACTCAGCACGCAACCACGGTATCTTACGCGGCTTCTTCTCTGAAGGCTATTAGTGAGCAGAATGTCCGCCCCGCGAGCGGTTCATTCGCTAATACGAATAGCTTCATGACCACAGGAACAGTCAACGGCACAACTAATGGTGATCGCGAAGAGCCGTTGACTGATACATATAGCGTCAACGTCAGCCAGGAATTACCATCGCACATGATCCTGGAACTCAGCTATGTAGGAAATAACAGCCGGTTTCTTATTAACGGAGGCAGCACTCAGCCTGTCGCTCTGGACAATGTGAATGCCATCCCAATCGGCGGCTTGTACAAGCCGGATCCAGATACGGCAAGTCCAAATTTTGGAAAGGTTCTAACTCCGACAGGAACCAACACGGGCGGTACAAATCAATCCACGACAGCAGGGTCCGCAAGTACGCAACAGGTGAACGAGTACCGACCGCTGAACACACCGTTGGTTCAATATTCGGCGATTAATGTGACCAACCACAACCTATACGCAAACTACAACGGTTTGCAGGCAGGTATCGGCCGCCAGACCGGGCGTGTCCTCTTCAATGTCAACTACACCTTCTCAAAGGCTCTTGGCATTCGGGGCGCAGGTGCGAACGATGCGAACGGCTTTCCCGGGGACCCGTTCAACATACACAACAACTACGGCTCAGAGAGCTTCGACCGTCGCCATATCTTCAATGCGAGCTATACTTTTTCGGTAGGTAACCCGGTCCAAAAGCGGTTTATCAGTGAGCTTGCCAATGGATGGGAACTTTCCGGTATCACCAGTTTCCAATCAGGCGGGGATATATCGGCCATTACCACGCCGAATCTCAGTCCATCCGGTACCGTCGGACCGATCAATCTTCCCAACGTTACGCCAACCACGGCCAATCCGAACGCCATTAGCGTAAGCAATACCGTGTATTTAGGCACACCCGACGTGGACCTGCAACCGACCGTCCTCTGCAATCCGCGATCTGGTCGATCAAAGGGCCAACTTATCAATCCCAATTGCTTTGGATTGCCCGATCTCTTGCACAATGGGCCGTATCAACTGCCCTTCCTTGCTGAACCGGCGTTCTTCAACAGCGATCTGAGCGCACAAAAGTCTTTCCACATCGTTTACGAGCAGACCATCCAGTTCCGAATCTCTGCATTCAACTTCTTAAACCATCCCCTGAATACAATCACCAACTCCTTTAACAATGAGTACCAGCTAAATTTCACAAACCCCAACAGCAGTACCTTTGTCCAAGACGGGAGCAACAGCAGCCTCGGGTTTGGCACCGATCCTTATAAGACCGGTAGGCGCATAGTTGAGTTGATGTTGAAATACAATTTCTAGTTGCAAAGACTATTTGCAACTACCAGATACATCGCTCTTTCGGTGTATCACCAGCAGTCCATCGCGACACAAGGTTGGGCTCGATGTCGGATTGCGGTGCCAATCATGGCGCACTATGCACTGTGCGGCACCGCTTCTGATTGCTGCGCATCACGCGCAGTTCGTGAATGCATCATTCTACGGAGACGCGAAGACCGACCAGGAATCAAGCGGACGCAAGGTCGGCACCCCGTTCGGGCACGACAGCGGATCCGCGCGCTCCGCCTGTGGATGACCCAAGCCCGCATCACCTCAAGGCCTCTACGATCTGAGGGGAATTTCCATGGGGCGAAGCTCACGTTCTACCACTGAACTACTCCCGCCCTTTAGGTTCAGCAGCCTCTGTTATAACCAGCGTTGTCCTGACCGATGAAAAAACGAGATACCGTTTGCTAGACAGTCTCGCTGAACCGGTATCCGATATGCGACTCCGTCATCAGGTACTTGGGATCGGCGGGATCATCTTCGATCTTGATGCGGATCTGCCTTATAAACGTCCTCAGATACTCCAATTCATTGCCGTATTCCGGTCCCCACACAGACCGCAGGAGCTTGGTGTGAGGCACAGGACGGCCGGCGTTCGCCATCAGAAAATGAAGCAATTCGAATTGCTTTGGAGTGAGGTGTACAGCGCGCCCTTTCTTCTGTACGAGGTGGCGTTCGGGATCGAGCCAGACATCTCCTACCACGATCGTCTTATCCCCACCTTCGCCAATATTGTTCCGGCGCACCGCCGCACGGAGCCGGGCAATGAGTTCGCGGAGTTGGAACGGCTTGGTGATGTAATCATCGGCACCGGCATCGAGCGCTTCCACCTTGCGATCCTCGCTGCCTTGCACGGTAAGCATGATAATCGGAAGCCGCGCTGAATTCTTGCGCATCATCCGGCAGACTTCGACCCCTCCCATCCCCGGCATGTTGATATCCAGCAGAACGGCATCGAATTGAGCAGTGCGCGTGAGAGCCAGTGCTTCTTCACCTCGTGCTGCTTCGACAACCATGAAGTCGAGCCCGGAAAGAATGGTTCGTAAGGAAAGTCGAATTGATCGCTCGTCGTCTACGATGAGCACGGTGCTTTGTTCTGCATTCACTGCTGTCTCCTTCCGCTTTGAGGTAGCGAGAGAAAGAACGTGGTTCCCTCTTGCGCATCGCTGATTACCCACACGTGCCCGCGATGAGCCTCTGCGGCCATCTTCACGGTAGATAGACCTATCCCTGTGCCGGCAGCCATGTTCTTGGATTCATCGCTGCGAAAAAACCTTTGAAAAATGCGCTCTCGATCGGAGATTGGAATTGCTGGTCCGAAATTATGCACCGACATCAAAACCTCGGCATGGCTCTCCCACGCCGCGACCTTCACTCCCATCCCTGGATAGGAATATTTCGCAGCGTTATCGAGAAACTGTACAAGCGCCATCGAAAGCAACTCTCTGTCGCCTTCGATGGTGAGGCCGGGGTCAGTCACGGCCACTTCTACTGGATGGCCGCCCATGCGTCCAGAATGCTCGCGAATCACCTTGGATACCAAGTCAGCAATCGCAATTTCATCCTTGCCCAGACTCATCTGATTGGCTTCAAGTTTCGCCGTTTGCAAAAGCCGTGTGCAAAGCAGATTGAGCTGACTCGATTCCTCTTCAATCAGAGAAACAAGACTCGCTTGTGGATCGTTGAGACTCCCCACCTCGCGAAGCCCGGAGCTTGCCGTTTGAATTGCCGTTAAAGGCGTCTTGAAAGCATGAGCGAGGGAATCAAGCACAGCTGCGCGCAGGCGTTCGCTCTGATGCGCAGCCTCGATTCGACTCTCCTTTTCGAAAGAAACGCATCGATCCAGGGCGATGGCCGCGAGCGACGCCAGTGCATCCGTCACCAGTGGACTTAAGTTTCCCCGAATCGCGATCGCCCCCACCGTGTTCGCACTCACGCGAAGCAGTCTTTGCGACGTGCGCGTGGCAGACTCCTTATCGTCGACATGTAGAAAAAAGCACTCCTTTGCCAGGTCCAGTTCATCTTCAGCCCAATCGCCTGATCGATCGCACTGTCCGGAATTCGCGTCGAAGATTGCAACGCCCTCAACCATAAATATCCGCTGAATCAGCTGTGTCAGTTGGGGCCCTGGCGATTGGTGCAAATTGATCAACAGGGTGCTGCGGCTCAGCTCGTATAACTGCTCCATCGCCGTGCGTTGAAGCGCAGCCTCATGTGAACTCCTCTGTTCTCTTGAAGATACTCGGCTAACCACTAGCGCACTGAGCTCGAATGCACCGAGCGCGACCCAGTCCTGCGGATCAGAGATTGAGAACACGAGGATCGGGGGGTAAAAGAAGTAGTCCAAACAGGCGCAGGCCAGCAAAGACACGACCGTCGCTTGCCAGAATCCGCAGAGGATCGCCTCCGCAACGACCACCAACAGGAAGAGAAAACCAACTGGCGCAGAATTAAAGTGGAGTACATACCCCGAGAAACCAAGCAGCGCAACAACCCAGCAGCCCGCCAGGCTTTCACCGATAAACTGAGATCGAGTCCGACGCCCCGGGACTCCGAGTATATTCGCGATCTTCATACTCCTGCGGAATTCCTGATGGCTGCATCTGCCTATAGATCAAGGGTATCCAGAGATTCATTAACAAACCATAAATGAAATGCAAAGAATATGAAGGGACGGCCCTCGCGGCCTGAGAAATCCGCCCCATTTGCGATCTGTACCGTATCAGTTTGCGTCGCGCCAGTCTATTGCGCGGTGGCCGAAAGGCTCTCGTAATGCGCAGCTTCCTTATCCATTTGGTCCGCTTTATAGGTAAGGTACTCGTAACGGTTTCTTGACGAATCAACTGGACGCGGATATTTGCCAACCGATCCCGTCACATCTTGGCCGCTGCGCTCCCATTCCTGCTTTTCCGATTGAGCCTGTTGTATAAACGACTGTTGCTGCGCTCGAAAGTAAGTGGCAAGCACTTTGTACTGCTGTTCCGTATGCGCCTCTTGCATCATCTTGTGCAATTCCGAATGTGTGTAGTGAGACGCACTCGTGGGCTGAGCATAGGCGGCGTTCAAAGCGGCCGCGAGCATAGCGATGATAACTCCGACACCAAGTCTAGTTCTCATCCTGACTTCTCCTTTCATGGTCAGTATCGGAATACCAACATGAAGGAGGCATGAAGTTAGACACTATCTGTATTAAACCCTTCTACTTAACTTATAACTTGCTTACGAAATGTCGCACATTTATCGCGATTCGGGAATCCCGCAGAGCGTTATTCGTGCACAGGCCAGGAGCTATGGACGAGTACGTCCCTCTTTGACGAATCCGAGGAATCTTCGCGCCAGCTCGTGAATGCGATGGTCCTGCCGTTTGCGAACGGCATCCTTGGGCAATAGCTCCGTACCGATCCCGATTGCTGTTGCGCCGGAGAGAATGAAGCTTGCAGCAGTCTGCGGATTTACCCCTCCTGCAGCAATTATCTGGATTTGGGGCAGCGGCAGTTTCAGCGAACGGATGTAAAGATCTCCTCCAAGTGACGCCGCCGGGAATATCTTTACAAAATCCGCGCCGGCCTTCCACGCGGCAATCACCTCGGTGGGAGTGAGCGCTCCCGGAATCGCGAGCACTTCGCCTCTAAGTGTGGCTTCCATCACTTCCAGCACGAGCCCGGTGCTCGTGATAAACCTGGCTCCCGCATCAAGACAGCGCTCGGCAGTTTCTTTGTCCAGCACTGTTCCAGCACCAACAACCAGGTTCGGAAACCGTCCAGAAAGTTGGCGTATCACGTCAAGGGCGCCCGGCACCGTCATCGTAATCTCGGCAATGGGGATGCCTGCTTCATATATGGTTTCAGCGGAATACATCGCTTCGTCCGCGCTGGTGGCACGAATGCCGGGAAAGATTCCGATCCCTTCAATGCACGCTTTAGCCTGTTCCCGCTTCATAGTTGAGTTCCGTCCTGATTGTCAAAGTAACCGATGAGACTTGAACCGCGTGTTTTTCCCGTAACATCGTATGCACCGCAGCTGGGAGGTGCCGCAACACGACACTCAATGAATCTCTTCGCGTCCGACTGCAAGATTGAGTTGCCCGGCAGCCGTCAGATAGGCTCCGAGCAGTTGGGCATAGGCTAGTTGCACCTGGCGATAGTCGCTTTGTGCGTTGAGGAAGTCCATAAGCGAAGCGCCGCCGTGTTCGTAGGCAAAAGTGACCGTATCGCGCACGCGCAGAGCCTGGTCGTTGTACTTCGCCTTGTACGGCTTGAGCAACTCGATGTTGCTGTGTACCAGTTCATAGGCTGTATCCACATCGCTGAACACCTGTGCGCGTGCAGCTTCGCTGGCCTGTTGGCTGCGGTCGATATCGATCAGCGTGCGTTTCTTCTCGCCCTGATTCTTGTCGAAGATGCGCAGCGGAATGCTTACGCTGACGCCGATCGTCTCCGGGCCATTGGGATTGTTCGTAGAGGAGTTGTTTGTGAACCAGCCCGCAAAAGTCGGATCGGTAGAGCCGTTCGCCACAGCCAGCTTGTGGTTGGTCACAGACTGTTGAATGGTTTGCAGCGCCGCCTGCAGGTCTGGCCGCGCCGCCAGCGCCGCATCGCGGTAGGTTTCCAAAGGCTGCAACGCATCGCTGAAATCGAATGGACCCGTCACGTCGAACTGATCCACCGGCGTGCGGTCGTTCAACATCTGCAGGAGCTGAATCTTGGCAGTGCGCAGGTTGACAATCGCCGTTTCGATCTCCGACTCGTATTGCACGCGCAGCAACTCAATCCGGTCGAGGTCAATCTGCGCGAGGTCGCCTGCCTTGAAGCGCGCGCGGCTGATCTCAATGATGTGGTCGTAGTACTCGAGGTCCGCTTTTGCCTGATCCAGTACAAACTTGGCCTGCAGCGTCCCCACGAACGCCGCGCGAAGGGCAAACACCATGTTCCGTTCCAGGTCTTCATGCTGCGATTGCGTAATGCGCGTGCCTTCCTGTGCGCTCTGGAGCCGCAGTTCGCGTTTATGCTCGCGCTCGTGCAGGTAACTGAAGTTCGGCTGTTCAGAAGTTCCCTTAAATGGAGTCCAGACCCCATTGTGTGGTGCAGGCTGGGTGCCATCCACAGATAGAGTGAATTGCGGATTGGGGCGGAGAAAGGCCGTAATTTCCTCAGCCTTCATTTCATCCACATTATCGGCATCGGCCTTCAACGCCGGATTGACTGTTTCAAACTTAGCCTTCACCTGCTCCCAGGTTAGGGCCTGTTGTGCACGCGCTCCTGGCACAAGAACGAGGGTTAACAACGTCGATAAACCGAAAGATGAGAAGCGCGTGAGCCAGTGTTTTGCACGGGGAGGCGTCAAAGGAACTTTAGAGCCATTAGTGAGCAAAGGACACCTCCGTTTCCGGTTCCGGCAGTATGTCCCCGTCTTTCGCCACCCAGACATACAAGGTTGGCAGTAGGAAGATGCTTAGGACTAAGTCGGAGATGAGACCTCCGACGATGACAATGGCGAAGGGACGCTGCGAGTCGGATCCAATGGCGTGGGACATCGCCGCCGGAAGAAGTCCCAGGGTAGCTACCAGCATCGTCATCATGATCGGCCGCAGACGCAAGACGGCGCCTTCGACAGCGGCATCTGGAACGGTATAGCCACGAGCTCTCAATTGGTTGATGTATTCAAGCATGATGACGCCCGTTTGAACCGAGACGCCGAACAGCGCCAGGAAGCCGACACCGGAAGATACGCTGAAGAATGTGCCGGTCACAAGGAGAGCGAGCAAGCCTCCAACGCGGGCCATGGCCACGTTGAGGAGAATCAGCAGCGCCCATTTGAAGGAACGAAACATGCTGTAGAGAATGATGAAGATCAAAAAGATCGTCAGGGGCAGGATGAAGAGCAATCTTTTTTCGGCTCGCTTTTCGCTATCGTATTCTCCCGACCATTCAAGGTGATAGCCATGCGGTAACTGCACATTCTTCGCGATCTTGTCGATGGATTCCTTGACCGTGGTGCCCAGATCGCGCCCGCGAACCTCAAAGCGGATGGCCGCATAGCGGGAACCGCCTTCCCGGTAAATGTCGTATGCGTCATCGCGAACCTGGACTTTGGTCAACTGAGCCAGCGAGACGCGCTCTCCCGAGGGAGAGAGCAATCGAATATTCTGGATGGCCTCCTTCGTATCACGATACGGTTTCTGATAGCGCACGACCACGTTGTAGACTGCCTCGCCCTGCAACACCTGGCTGACAGGATTACCGCCGATCGCCGTCTGGACGGCATCTTGTATATCGGCCACATTGATGCCGAAGCGCGCAGCCGCCTGTCGGTCGACGGTGAGATCGATATTCGGCTGGCCTGTATCGCGTTGAATTCCCAAATCCTTGACCCCGTCAATTTTGCTCATAACATTCTTGATCTCTTCGCCCTTTTCCTCGAGAACGTCTAAGTCCGGCCCGTAAAGCTTGGCACACAGTCCGCCTTTCGTGCCGGTAAGCGTTTCATCCACGTTGTCCTCAATGGGCTGGGAGAAATTCCAGAAGGCCCCTGGGTTTTTCTCCACTTCACGATCCATCGCGGCGATCAGTTCCTCTTTGTTCTGATGAAAGATAGGTCGCCATTGATCCTTGGGCTTCAAGTCGATGAAGTATTCCGTGTTTCCAAATCCCCCCGTATCGGTTCCATCATCGGGAGCCCCGGATTGCGACACAACTTTGGTGACCTCGGGGAACGAGGCGAAGATATAGCGGTTTTGCTGGGCAAAGCGCGTGCCTTCCGTCTCGCCGATGCTGTTCGCCATCGCGCCGCGCGCCCAGATGGCGCCTTCATCCAAGTGGGGCAGAAACTCCGAGCCAATGAGTCCGCTGAATGTCAGGAAAAGAGCGACGGCCAGCGAAGCCAGGCCAATGCCGACGGTAATCCATCGATTTTCGATTGCCCACTTCACCGCGCCCCGGTACTGCTCCTTCAGGAACTCCATCACCGGATTGCGCCATTCCTTGACACCACGCGGGAATAGTAGGGCAGCAAGCACAGGCACAATGAAAATCGAGAATACGATCGCGCCGAGTAGTGCGAAGGCAACAGTCCAGGCCATGGGCCGGAACAAGCGCCCTTCGACCCGTTGGAGCGTGAAAATTGGCATGTAGGCGGTAATGATGATGGCGATAGCGTAGAAGACCGGCCGCTGGACCTCGTGAGCAGCATCACGGATCATCTCTACGGGTGTCTTCATGCTCATCGTGATGCGGCCCGCTCCCGGCGAACCGTTTTTAGCATGGCCCAAGTGCCTCATGACGTTCTCCATCATGACGACGGCGCCATCCACAACCATCCCGAAGTCGAGCGCACCAAGTGAAATCAAGTTTGCGGGTATATGGCTCAGGTTGAGGAATATGGACGCGAAAAGCAACGCAAACGGAATAGTTAGCGCAACGATGAAGGCTCCGCGAACATTACCGAGAAACAGAAACAGGATGATCGTCACCAGGATCATCCCCTCGGCGAGGTTGTGCAGCACCGTGTGCAACGTGTAATGAAGCAGATCGCTGCGGTCGAGCATCGGGACAACCTTCACACCCTCGGGCAGGATGTGATTGTTCAGTTCGTTTACCTTCTCGTGAATCCCTTCGATCGTGGGGCCTTCTTCGGCCCCCTTGCGCATCAGCACGCCGCCCTGGATGACGTCGGGCTCATCTACGATGACGCCGTCAGCACGGTGGTCGGCTCTGGCCATATGCCCCAGCCGAATTCTGGGTCCCCAGTCGACGACCGCGATGTCCTTTACGCGAACGGGAGCCCCATTCGAAGTCGTCAGCACGGTGTTCTCGATATCCTGCACACTGCGGTAAAGTCCCAGTGCGCGGACGTTCAGTTGCTGCAAGCCCTCTTCGACGAAGCTGCCGCCGGCGTTCACGTTGTTGATGGCCAACTGGTTCTCTACCTGGCTGATGCTCAAGCCGTAGGAGATGAGCTTATTCGGGTCGACGCGCACCTGGTATTCGCGCGCGGTGCCGCCGAAGTCGCTCACGTCCACAACGTTCGGAACTTTCCTGAATTCCTTGTACAGCGTCCAGTCTTCGATGCTCCTCAAATTCATCAGGTCATACGCCGGATTTGTGCTCCGGATCGTGTACCAATAAATCTGGCCGGTCATGCTCCAGTCCGTGCCGATTTGAGGCAGCACGCCCGCCGGCACATTGACCTGCGTGAGCCTTTCCAGCACCTTCTGGCGGTTCCATTCGTTGACCGATTGGTCGTCGAAGATCAACGTTACCAGGGAAAGACCGAAAATCGATTCCGACCGCACCGTCGTAAGATGCGGAATCCCAAACATCTGAATTTCGACGGGAACGGATACTTGCTGTTCCATTTCTTCGGCGGAACGCCCGGACCACTGGCTGATGATGGTCACGTAATTATCGGCGATGTCCGGATAGACTTCGACGGGCATGTTGTGAAACGACACCGCTCCCCAGCCAAGCAACAGCAACCCAATCGCCAGCACCACGTACCGATTATTGAGTGCAAAATCTACAAGATTGCGAATCACAGTTTCTTCCTTAAGCCCCGGAGTTGAGCGTCATTCATTGTCGATCGCATTTTGGAGATTGATCGCGTTTGTCACGACCTGCTGGCCCGGCTGCAACCCGGATAGAATCTCCTGCATATTGCTCGGCAACTGTTCGCCACTGACGACCAGAATCCGCTTGAACTTCTCTTGGACAGGGATGAAAACCCAATCGCGGTCGTGCAGGTGCACGATCGCGGACGCCGGCACAGCCGTGTAGGTCTGCTTCTCCTTGCCGTACAAAGTGGCAGTGGCGAACATGCCCGGCCGCATCATCTCGCCCGGATTGGCCACTTCAATACGGACTTTCGCAGTGCGGATATTCGGATCGAGAATCGATCCGATGTTGCTGATCGTTCCCTTGAGAACCTTGTTTGGATAAGCGTTCAACTTGATGTCGGCGGGTTGCCCGACGCGCACGTTGGCCATGTCGTTTTCGTAGACGTCACAGACGATCCACACGCTGGTTAGGTCCGAAATAGTGAATGGGTTCGGCGTAGAGTAGGCCTGCACCGCCGCCCCGTTCGTCACCTCCTGATCGGTGATCACGCCGGAAACCGGGGCGAGGATATCGACAATTCCCTTTGGGTTATCAGGGTCGCTGCCGAGCAGGTGAAGATGCTCAGTGGCGGTATCGAGGGTGGTCTTGGCGTCGTCCTCGGTGTCTTGCGCGACTTCCAGGTCTCCCATCGCTATGGCTCCGTGCTCGTACAATAGCTTCGCTCGATCCAATTGCTTGCGCGCAAGGAGCTCATCGGAAATGGCCTTGCGGTAAGCGTCGAAGCCTCCCGAAATATCGTCGCTGCGAACACGCAGCAAGAGCTCGCCCTTCTTTACTGTGTCGCCGAGACGAGCGCGGATGTCCACAATGCGGCCGGAGGCAAGCGAAATCACCGGAACAGTTCGCGCGATGTCCGGAAATACAGTGCCGGTAACGGACAATTGCGACGGCGCTTGGTATTCGGTCGCTGTTTCGATCGGATATAACTCCGGATGCTCTACCGCGAAAAAGGAGACGTCCACTCCGGAAATCACCTTGGCGGGCGGGGGCGCTTCCGCCGCTGCATCCGCTTGTTTTTCCTTGCATCCCATCAAGCCGGCAAGTGAAGCACCTAGCATGACCAGGACGAGGATTCCAACTGCGTTCCGCTTCATGTCTCTTTTCCGTTTCTCGCGATTCCAAGCAATTCAGTCTTCGAACACGCGTCCTTTGCCGGTGCCACAACGGGCAAGGATCAGTGGATGGATAAGAACGCCGGAAGGCGCACGATTGCTTTCACTCAGAGCAGAACCGGGGACGCAATGTTCCCCAATTCTGCTCCTGAGCTCGCCGTCGAACGCCCTTCACGAGCGGTCATCCATGGTCGCCGCTAAAACCGGACCATGATCGCGAACGTGGTGACAGTTTGGTTGGTGCGCAAATCTGGCCACCAAATCGCAGTGGTTCCGGCGGGTGTCCCTGCGCTAGGTCCAGCACCGCAAGCCAACTCAGCCTGAGTCAGGCTTCCATAGCCGAAACCGGATGGAGCACCGTTGGCGCAGGCATACTGCGCAGGTTGACCATTGTTGATGGGAGGGCCTCCCAAGGAGGCCGGCGGCGTAATTCCACCGCGGCCAGTCCAGTACGGCACGTCGGAGTAGCGATAGCCTTCCTCGAGCCGGAACGTAATGAACTGGCTCGGCATGTAGTCGAAGGTGATAGTCCCGTCATGCATCTGGGCGCGATCGCCGCCGTTCTCCGTAAAGTACGGCGTCCCCGTTGTTGCTGTTGCGCCGTTAATCGGAGGCAGCAGGGTGAGGTAACGACCCGGGTTGTTCATCTGACCGCCGCCCAGGGTCACCGCGAAAAGATCCTTCTTGAACCAATAGCGGTTGTACATCATCCAGCCCATGAATGCCTGCTTGGGCCTGCCGTTCTTGCTGTTGTGGCAATTCACACCACCGGTGTAGGTCGAACTCGATCCCATCAGAGGAGAGTTGCCCTTGGGATCATAGGGACCGCTTGAAGGACCTCCGCCATATTCGCATCCGAGATCGCCTGTAATCGTGAAGGCAATTTTGTCCAACGGTTTCGACGGATTGTCATACACCTTGAACTGCCCGCTATAGTCTGCATGGATACGGGAGCGGCCCGGATATCCGATATCATCTTCTCCCAGTCCGTAGTTGTTCCACACAAAATCAAGGTACGGCTTGGGACGCCAGAGAATCTGTCCGCCCAGGCCAGGTTTGCCGTTGGGGCGTCCGTAAGTCTGCCAGCCATTGATGATCCAAGGTTCAATCTTCAATTTCTTTGTTGGGAAATATTGGACGCGAAGTCCGTTAAAGAACCACGGGGTATTCGAGGAAACAAATGAAGGTTGATAGGTCCAGTTATCAAAGTTGTAGTAACTAAACAAGCCAATGTATGAAACAAAAATACCCGCATCGACATTGAGTCCATGAGCTACGTCCCAGTGATAACCGCCCCATGCCTCGGAAACATACCTGTACGCATTGGCGAGATCCCACTGCCCGCGGCTTGGGCTGGCGTCGTTACGCGGAGTCGTCGTGGCAAACAATCCATCCATAGTCAGGATGCGTCCGCGGACGTTGTCGATGTGGATGTCTCCACCGATACTGATTTGTTCAAGTTGCCACTCATCTGAACGAAAGGTCTCAGTCGAACCACCAAGCGAGTCGTCTTTGGGGTGGTTGTAGTCCAGCGTGTAATTCGCGTCGGCGCGAAACTCCGGCGTAAAGTACTTCGTGGCCATGGGGCTGTCAGATGCGTGCCCATTGCTGTTCAGCCACGTCCAGTCGCCTTCAAAAGGCTCCCCTTTCGTGGTTGTCTGTGCGCTGATCTCCTTGGGCGCCGGCGCGGCGGCAGTGGGCACGGACTGTTGCCCAGCTGTTGACGAACTGAAAGTTGGGGTGCCCGGTGTTGGCGATGCCGTTGAATTTGCCGGTACAGATCCACTACCGGCAACAAGCGCCTTCTCAGCTGATTTCAAAGCTGTCGTGTCGGCGCTGTCGGCCAATGCAGCCGCTTTCGCCTCCCTCACTTCCTTCTCGAGTTCGTCGATGCGGTTCTTCAGCGCTTCCAGTTGCTGTTCAACGGTCGGCTTGAGCTCCGGCTTCGAAGCCGAAGAAGCTGCTGCAGGGACCGTCCCCTTATCCGTTGCGGGTGGTGAATCCTCAGCTTTTGTTGTCAGATCGGGCGGGACCGAGTTGGGCACGCTTGACTGCGCCTGAGATAAGATACTGGTGCTCGCGGCTAATACCGCCAGCGTCATTGCACTTCTGAACTTGCGTCTCATTTCACCTCTCATTCCCCTTGGGAAAATTAAATTGTGAGTTTTTCACTTAGAACTAGTGCCATTCCCCGCACCACCGAAATCCGTGCATCCGGTAATTCATCTGGGATAGCCCTATCCGCGAAGTCAATTAGTCGTCACGCTTCGCCTTGGTTCTTATCTGACTTGGCTCTTCGTAAGAGATCCGTAAAGTCGATGTTTGAAATTCATAAGTCACATGAAAGATGCGGTGGAATTGAACTGGTTGCGTTTGAGCACACTACTTCACTCATGCCGAAAAACGCGGCGAAGCAATGTATGGATATGGAAACTCAATCAGAAATGTAGAGATACCGGCACCCATGCGCCGAATGGGTTAGTCGCGCACGCGTAGTACTCCAACGTCAGTCCGTGTAAACGAAAGCGATGATGAATGCAGAATGAAGTCGCAGACATGAAGAACGCATGAATGCGAACAAAATTGTTTCCGCGTCGCTTCTTTATGCGCTTTCTCTATACGCTCGCGGGCTGAAGATCGGAGAACCATCCTGGCATTCAAAGGGCGACCGCAATTTGAGAATGAACGCGGGTTCGCTCCCAATGAACAAGAGAAATGCCGAAGCACCGGCCGGGGCCAGTCGGTCTCGGGCGATTTTTTCGCAAAAGGCTAAACGGAGCTTTCGGAGAAAACGACCGCTGACGCAGCCTGCTCAACGACCTTCATTCGGCATCTTCTTCATGGCATGGAACATGGCCGCCTTGCAACGTGAATTGGCTAGAATCTATACTTAAGTTGATTGCGTGAGAATCCATTCCCCATTTCTTTGCCTTGCTTTGATTGCGCTCGCACTCACGTCCCCCTTTGTCAGGGCGCAGGATGGTTTGGGCAGGGCATTGTCTGAGGCCGGAAAAACTCGCAACTTGCTGAGCAGTTCCCTTGGACAGAAATTCGTTGCAGCCGATTTCGACAACGACCGGCGACCCGACGGAGCGATCTTGCTCGAGGGCGGCCAACTCGCGGGCCGGCAAGTATTTCGCATCCGGCTCTTCATTGCGTCCGACTCAGTCCGTGAGCTGACATTCGAATCGAATGAGACGGCCCTGACAATTTCCGCATTGGATGTGAACCAGGATGGCACCCCCGATCTTGTCGTAGAACAGGCGTTTACACACAAACGCCTTCAGGTTTGGCTCAACGACGGCCACGGAAGATTCCACCCTGCACGTGTGGAAGATTTTCCGCCGTTCAGGGAGGCGCCGTGGCATTTGAAGTGTCCGGCCAGCGACGCGTGCAGCTTGGTGCTTGCGCTGCCTTCCCGGACCGAAAACGATCATGCGGCTCTGATCCTGCAGATTCTGCGCTTCTCCTCCTCGTCTTCAAACTGGCGCACACACACCGGCAATCGACAAACTCAATCTGGTTCTCTGGCCTTCCATTCGCCCCGCTCGCCCCCTCCGTTCCTACCCGCCTGAAAAACCTGCGTCGCTACAAGGCAACTAAGGGTCGCAGCAACGGAGAGATGATGCAGGTGTCCTTGCGCAACCACTGACCCCGGCTCCGCTTTGGCACCGGCATTTCCAGCCGAACGCCTGTCCGTCAGGTATCTTTGTCAAAACAGAAGTGAACAATCAAGCCGCTGAGGAAGAACATGAAGCAAAAGTTCCCCACTCTTTTTGCGGGAGGAGTCGCAATGATGCTCCTGGCAACACTAACGGCGTGCCCCGCGCAGCAAAGCCTGACCTGGGATCAGGTCAAGGCAAGATTTGAAGTTTCGAATCCGTCACTGAAAGCGAATTCCCTGACTGTCGACGAGTCCCGGGCCCAGGAGATCACCGCTTATCTGCGTCCCAACCCACAGTTCACGCTCTCCACTGACGGTACGCAGATTGTTCCGGACAACGGCGTATGGAAGCCTCTCTCCGGTACCGACGTTGTGCCGAACGTCAGCTATCTGCATGAGCGCGACCACAAACGTGAACTGCGCCTCGAAAGCGCAAAAGAGGGTACCCGGATCGCCCAGTCCCAATCCGATGATGCAAAGCGCAACCTCGAATTCACGCTGCGTGGAGCGTTCGTAAACACACTCCAAGCCAAGGCTCTCCTCGATCTGGCCAAGGTCGAGTTGGAGTACTACGACCACATTATTGAAATCAGTCGCGATCGCCTTCACGCCGGCGATATTGCGCAGATCGATCTCGATCGCATCGAGTTGCAACGGGTGCAATATGAAGCCGCTTTACAGGCCGCCATTGTGAATCTGCGCACTGCAAAGATTCAGCTTCTTCAGTTGCTGAACGATCGCACCCCGGTAGAACAATTTGACGTTACCGGAAATTTCGACTTTTCCGATGCATTGAAACCGCTCCAGGACTTCCGCCAGGATGCTCTCAACACCCGCCCCGACCTTCAGGCGGCGATGCAGACAATCCAGCAGGCTGAAACCAACCACAAGCTGGCCGTCGCCAACGGCTCTACCGATCCGACATTCGGCGGATGGTATACCTACAATTCATCGAACAATAATCCAAATGCCATTCAGACGCTGGGCGCAAGCGTGAGTATTCCACTAAGAATCTTCGATCGCAACCAGGGCGAAAAACAGCGCACGCTTCTCGACATCGATCGAAGCCGCCAGGCCAGCGAGGCAGCACGAGCCCAGGTCTTCAGCGATGTGGATTCAGCCTATGCCCAGGTACAAAGCAATATTGAGCTTCTTAAGCCCTATAAGGAAAAGTACACGGCACAGGCAACAAGAATTCGCGACGCCGTCACTTATGCCTACCAGCATGGCGGCGCATCACTCATGGACTTCCTGAATGCCCAGAGCGACTACAGGACTGTGCAGCAGGCTTATTTGCAATTGATCGGTTCTTATCTGACCGCCGCAGCACAGCTCAATCTTGCTGTCGGACACGAGGTAATCCAATGACGATGAACTTCTCAAGACGAATTGCCAAGCTGACACCATTGATGGTGCTTGGTTCGGCCCTTTCCCTGGTTCTCGCCGGTTGCAAATCCAAGGACGAGGGAAGCGGCGCGCCACCTCCGGCAAACGTCGTTCAGGTTTCAAACATGAGCCTCATCACGATTCCGGCCGCGGATGCAGGCAGATTTCCAATCGTGACAGCGGGACAGATCGAAGCGCAGGCACAGTTGACTGCCACCGGCACCGTGTTCCCCGACGTAGCTCGTGAAGTCCCGGTCATCTCCCTTGCCAACGGACGTGTGGTGGATATCAAGACGCGTCTCGACGACAACGTGAAGAAGGGACAACTGCTGTTTAGCGTGCAGAGCCCCGATGTGACCAACGCCTTCAATGCATACGTGAAAGCCGTCAACGACGAGCAACTGGCGAACAAAGCCTACATACGCGCTGAAGATTTGTTCAAACATGGAGTGATTTCCCAGGCCATGGTCGAGCAGGCAGAGGACACTGAGAAAGACGCCAAGGCCGACCTTGTTGCAGCAGACGATCAGTTGAAGATTTTCGGCCTCGACAAGACCCATCCCAGCAGCGTGGTTCAGGTCTATGCGCCGATCTCCGGCGTCATTGTCGGCCAGAACGTTACCAATGCGGCCGCCGCCGGCGTGACCCTGTCCGGATCCGCAACAGCATTCACCATCGCTGACCTCTCCACCGTGTGGATTCTTTGCGACGTGTACGAAAATGATATTCCCAAGCTGCAGCTCGGCCAGGAAGCAGCGATCAACATTGACGCCTATCCTGATCGGCCTCTCAAGGGCCACATCAGCGACATCGGGCCGGTGCTCGACCCCTCGCTGCGGACGGCAAAGGTCCGTATCGAAGTCCCAAATCCCGGCATTCTCAAGCTGGGTATGTTTGTCACAGCCAAATTCTCAAGCCTCAAGAAGCAGACCTTCACCGTGGTTCCCGCCGATGCTGTGCTCCATCTGCATGATCGCGACTGGGTCTATATTCCGGCCGGCGACAACCAATTCAAACGTACCGAAGTCCGAGCCGGAAGGATGCTGGAGGGCAACCGTCAGGAGATTCTTTCCGGCATCGCACCGGGCACACAGGTTGTGATCAACGCATTGTTGCTTGAAACGGCGGGGACACAATAGATGTTGCGCGGCTTCGTTCAATTCGCTCTTATAAATCGGTGGATGGTACTCGGCGGGACCTTCGTTCTGACGATTTGGGGAATAATCTCATTTCGCAATCTCCCCATCGAAGCCTATCCCGATGTCGCCAACAATTATGTTCAGATCATCACGCAATGGCCGGGTCGCAGCGCCGAAGAGATTGAGCGCCAGGTCACGGTGCCGGTTGAGATCCAGATGGCCGGAATCCCGCACCTCACCAATCTACGATCGACAACGCTGGCAGGCCTTTCGAGCCTCATGCTCGTCTTCGATGACAACTCCACCAGCGATACGAATCGCGAGCACGTCCTAGAGCGCCTGAGCCAGGTAAATCTTCCTGCCAACCTGGTTCCGCAGATGGGCACTGACTGGAGCCCAGTCGGTCAGATCTACTGGTACACCCTTGAAAGCAGCAATCCATCCTATGACGTGATGGAGAAGAAGTCGCTTGAGGACTGGACGCTTGAAAAGTCCTTCAAAAGCGTTCCAGGCGTGGTAGATGTTTCCAGCTTTGGAGGGCCGACGAAGGAGTACCAGGTTCAGCTTGACCCCGCGAAACTTGTCGCTTATGGCCTCTCAATCGCCCAGGTTGAACAGCAAATTGCGGCCAACAACACCAATGGCGGCGGCAGCTTCATTGAAGCTGGTTCGCAACAGATCAATGTACAGTCCGTGGGTCTCTTCCGAACCGTGCAGGACATTGAGAACACGGTCATCAAAACAAACAATGGCGCTGCAATCCACATTCGAGACATCGCCGCGGTCGCGCAGGGGCCGAAGATCCGTCTGGGGCAGATCGGGCGCGCCACGCATCGGTCTGACGGCACGATCGTTGACAATCCCGACACGGTTGAGGGCATCGTGCTGCTTCAGAAAGGCGACGACTCTGATCCGGTACTCGAGGGCATTCACAAGGAAGTCGACACGCTCAACAACCGGATACTCCCCACAGGGGTGAAGGTTGTTCCGTTCCTCGATCGCTCAGACCTCGTCAAGTTCACGGTGGAAACCGTGGAACACAACCTCACCGAGGGAATGATCCTGGTTTCCATCATTCTCTTCCTCTTTCTCGGAAATGTTCGCGGCGCTATCGTTGTGGCCCTTACCATCCCCTTCGCCCTGATGTTCGCATCCATCTGCCTCGACCTGAGTCATATCCCTGCGAATCTTCTTTCGCTCGGCGCCCTCGATTTCGGAATGGTGGTCGATGGCAGCGTCGTGATGATCGAGAACATCGTTCGCCACCTCGCGCAGCAGGAAGATCCGCGCACTCCGCCGCAAAAGATCCGCGATGCTGCACACGAAGTTCAACGTCCGGTGTTCTTTGCCATCGCCATCATCATTACTGCCTACCTGCCAATCTTCACCTTGCAGGCCGTTGAAGGCCGGCTGTTCAAGCCGATGGCATGGACCGTCGCCTTTGCCTTGGCAGGCGCATTGACGTTCTCCATGATCATCGCCCCGGTTTTCGCGAGCCTTCTCTTCCGCAAGGGTGCAAAAGAATGGCACAACCCGCTGATGGAATGGCTCATTCGCCACTATCGCACGACGGTGCGCAAAGCCATTGTGCACCGCAACGTGACGGTAGGGATCGCCGGCTGTCTTTTTCTTGTCGCGCTTTACCTCACATTTGGCGGGCCCATCGGCTCGGAATTCCTGCCTCACCTTGATGAAGGCTCAATCTGGGTCAGAGGTACATTGCCGCCGAGCGAAGGCCCGACAGCCAGCATTGATTTCACCAATAAAGCACGTATCATCATGGCTTCGTTTCCCGAAGTAACGCAGGTCGTGAGCCAGACCGGACGACCCGACGACGGCACAGATACAACCGGTTTCTTCAACACCGAGTATTTTGTAGATTTGAAACGCAAAGAGGACTGGCGTCCGGTCTTCCATCAGGACAAAGAAGCCCTCATTGCTGCAATGGACAAGGAACTTGAGAAGTTTCCCGGAGTGATCTGGAATTTCTCGCAACCAATCTCCGACAACATGGAGGAAGCAGTCTCGGGAGTCAAAGGCGAGCTCGCCGTAAAACTCTACGGCGACGATCTCCGCACCTTGGAGCACAAGGCTGAAGAGGTACAGTCTCAGATGGCAAACGTCAGAGGGGTGCAGGATCTCGGGATCTTCCGCATCATCGGTCAGCCCAATCTCAACTTCGAGGTGGATCGTGCCGCGGCAGCGCGATGGGGCATCAACGTTGCCGACGTCCAGGACGCAATTCAAACCGCGGTAGGCTCCAACGCGCTGACCCAGGTGCAGCAAGGCGAAGCGCGATACGACGTCACCCTTCGCTATCAGCAGCCTTATCGGGACACCAAAGAGGCTATTGCAAATGTTCGGTTGCTATCGCCGTCCGGAGAACGCGTCTCACTCGCCCAGCTGACCAAGATATCTACCGATGATGGCGCAGAAGAGATTTACCGCGAAGGGGGTCAGCGCTACATCGCAATCAAATATTCAGTCCGTGGTCGCGATCTTGGTTCCACCGTCAAAGAAGCGATCGACAAGGTCAATCACAACGTGCCACTACCGGCCGGTTATCATCTGGAATGGGCCGGCGAATACGAGAGTCAAAAGCGCGCTGACAAGCGCATGGCCATCGTTATCCCCATCACCGTCCTCGCCATTTTTTTGATCCTTTATGTGATGTTCCGCTCCTACAAGTGGACGATGCTGATCCTGGTCTCGGTCATCATGGCTTCCATCGGCGGCCCATTCGCTCTGTTCATCACTGGCACAAACTTTTCAGTCTCCTCTGCCGTTGGGTTTCTTGCTTTGTTTGGCGTCTCGGTGCAGACAGGCGTCATCATGCTCGAGTACATCAACCAGCTTCGTGCCCGCAACCGAGCCGCAGGTCAGTCCACCCATGAGTACATCATTGAAGCGGCAGTCGAGGGAGCTGTACTTCGACTGCGCCCCATCATGATGACGATGCTCGTGGCAACGCTCGGTCTGCTTCCTGCAGCCATGTCGCATGCCATCGGTTCCGACTCGCAGCGCCCGTTCGCCATCGTGATCGTCGGCGGACTGATCGCTAACCTGGTAATCGGCGTATTCCTGATGCCGGCCCTCTACGTCTGGATGGCGCGCGACGACGATGCCCTTCCCGTAGCGGACATGAATGAATTCACCCCGATTTAGTAACGCGAGTCCCGGCTGATTCGTAGCTTTCTTTTGCGCCGGTTCTCACTTCAACCTCATCGGCCCGTTCCAGGCGCAGCCAGGGTCCTTCACCCTGGGCTGCGCTTTTCTCTCCTATAGAGCCTAGAGGCGTTTAGTAACGCTCTGCATCGAAATCTCCTGAAAGGTTTACCGATCAAGCATTTGACGGGTCTTGCACGATACCCGGGAACCAGTTAGAGATTGACATGTGATTCAAATCACCGTCAATCAGGACACGCAGACCGCATAGTCGATCCGAGGGCAGGTATACACTTTGCGTATGGGCAGAAAATGCGCGTGGTTCATGCTGGCGATCATGGTGCTCAGTGAAGCACTGCCCGGCTTGGCCTGTCTCGCGCCTGCTCCACACCATGCTTGCTGCCGTCAGATGATGCGGGACTGCGGATCGTCGATGGCCATGGCGAATCCTTCCTGCTGCAAGGCACGCTCGTCGGATTCAAACATGCCGCCCGTACAGGCATCGCGATCTCAAGACACAAGCCTCTCAGCTCATATCTTCGTCCCCGCGAAACTACCGCTCGCTTCGACAGAGCTCTCTGCGGCTACGCAGACGTCCGAAACCCCACCCGGGACGCCCGCTTCTAGTCGTAGTTCCATCCTCAGAATCTAAGAACTCTCTCCTCTTGCTGAAATCAGGCTTCGTGTGCCCTGCGTTTTCTGCTGGGCGCGAATGACGTGGCCGGAGATCGTCCGGCTCTTGAGGGAGCGATGAAGACACCATACATATTGATTGCGCTCAGCCTTGCGCTCTCGTTGCCGGCTTGCGATGCGCAGAACGCAGTTGACGCAAGCGCACTGAACAACTTGAGCGCGCTGCTCGGCAATGCTCACGCCGACAGCGCACCGGGGCCCGTGTTGACGCTGGATGAGATCGAGCGCATTGCTCTTGCTGAGAATTCCGAGATTCATGTAGCGGCGCGCAAGGTCGAAGCTGCCAAAGCTCATGTTCCGCTTGCAGGCGCGCTCGACGATCCGCAGGCGATGTATCGCGGATGGCAGGTCCCTCTGACAAAGCCCTGGGACTACAACGCCGCGCAAAACATGTTCATGCTCGGCCAATCGTTTCCAGGCCGGGGCAAGCGAGACTTGCGTACCAACATCGCGCGGTCTGATCTGGAACTGGCCCAAGACCAACTTGAGGAGGCGCGGCTGCGTGTACGTGTTGAGGTGCGCAAGGCCTTCTTCGACATGCTGCACGCGCAGGACGAAAATCGCATCCACGATCAGCACGTCGGAATCGCGCAGCAAGCCATTGAAGCCGCGCGCATCAAGTACAGTGTCGGCAAGATACCGCAGGTTGAAGTTCTGAAGGCAGAGGTTGCCCTAACACGTCTGGCCGAACACATGATCCGCTTCGATCGTGATGCCGAAGTGGCACGAACGCACTTGAACACACTGATGGGCCGGCATCCGGAGGCTCCGATTACGGTGCGCGGCGAGTATGCAGTCGCGACGCCCCTGCCCTCGCTTGAGTCCCTGGTGGCAACCGCGATGCAGGAGCGTCCCGACCTCGTCGAAGCCGCGGCCGACGTGGACAAGAGCCGCAAGGAACAGGATCTGGCGAAGAAGGCGATGGTGCCAGACTTCACTGTTTCCGCCGGTTACATGCTCATGCCTTCAGGTCAGAATCCGCGCAGCAACTACATGCTGGAAGGTTCGATGAGTTTGCCGTGGCTGAATCGACGCAAACACGACACCGAGGTGAATGATGCTGTGGTGGCGATTTCCGAAAAGAATGCGGAAGTGACGGCAATGAAGACCGCGACCGTGGGCCAGATTGAGGAATCCTTGGCCGAGGCCCGCGCGGCACAGCGTCTCGCTCGCGTCTACGAGGATTCGTTAAAGCCGCTGGCTCAACAAACGCTACACGCTGCGGTAGTGGCATACGAGAATGACCAGACATCGTTCCTTGATCTTCTCGACAGCCAGATGACCGTCGTCGATGTGGACCTCGCAGCAATTGATGCAGTCGCAGATTTCAATATGAAAATGGCTGACCTTGAAATGGCCGTAGGCGCGCCCGTGGCTGCGCAGGAAGTGACGAAATGACAGAGCGTACTTTGAAGAACGCGCTAGCCGTGAGCGCGTTGTTGTGTGTAGGGCTCGCCTCGACACTGGGGTACGTGTTCTGGCACCACTGGACGCCTGCAACTTCACCCGTTGGCGCAGGGCCGGTAGTGGCACGCGGCCCAGACGCGCCACCTCAGACCAGCGACAGCACCAATACCAAAGGTGCAGAGTCCGAAGAACCCGCGCTCTCGCCGCTTCAGCTTTCGCCGCAACGAATGCAGGAGATCGGAGTCGCCACCGCAATCGTAGAGATGAAAGACGTAAGCGATGAACTGCAGGCTCCGGGCAGCGTTGCAATGGATGAACAGCGGCTTACCTATGTGCAGACCCGCTTTCCAGGTTGGATTCGCGATGTCAATGCGAATGCGACCTATCAGTACGTAAAAAAAGGCCAGAGACTCTTCACCATCTACAGCCCCGATCTGGCCAGCACCGAGCAGGAATACCTGCTGGCAAAGAAGAATCAGACATCCGTTTCGGAGCACATGCACGGCACTCCAGCGGACGAAGGCAATTGGCTTTTGCAAGCCGCCGCGGAGCGCTTGCGCCGCTACGACATTCCCGACGTCGAAATTGCACAACTCGATAAAACCGGTATCGCCAGCCATGAAATTGGAGTCGAATCTCCGGCCTCGGGATACATCATCGAGCGCAATGCGTTCCCGAACGCATACGTGCAGCCCGAAACAAAGCTGTACACCATTGCGGATCTTTCTATCGTCTGGGTATACGCGAATGTGCCTCAATCCGATGTCGGCAGGCTCAAACCAGGAGACCGCGGGCAGGTTTCAGTAGACGCCTACCCCGGACGCAAATTCAGCGGACGCATCGATCAAATCATTCCTGAAGTAGACGCCACCACGCGGACCGTGCGCGTCCGCCTGGTTATCAGCAATCCCGGTGTTGTGCTGAAGCCCGGCATGTACGTCAACGTCGACATCGCCGCTCCGTTAGGCCATCAACTTGTGATTCCGACGTCTGGTGTACTGCAGGCAGGCACGCGCCAAATCGCGTTTATCGACCGGGGTCAGGGATTGCTGGAGCCACGCGAAATCGAGACCGGCCTGAGATTCGATGAATCCGTTGTCATACTGAGAGGCCTGAAAGCCGGTGACCGCATTGTGAGCTCCGCAAATTTCCTTGTGGACTCTGAGGCGCAACTGCAAAGCGCCATCGGTGGATACATGCCAGTTGCGCAGCAAACCGCTAATACGCCTCAACAAGCAACCGAAGAGTTGCAGATTGATTTCGCAACCCAGCCATCGCTTCCGCGCAAGGGCGCGAATACCATTCGCGTAAAGCTGATCGGTCCCGATGGAAAGCCCGTCAGCGGAGTTCAGGCAAACGTGACGTTTTTCATGCCCGCAATGCCTGCCATGGGCATGGCCGCGCAACATGCCTCTGCCTCGCTGACCGACCGGGGAAACGGAAACTATGAAGGATTAGTCCAACTCGATTCCGGTGGCACCTGGCAGGTGGCCGTCGCAGTCCAACGCGGCGGCAAGATGATTGCCACCAAATCACTCAGCCTCAATGCCGGGGGAGGCATGTGATGATTGCAAAGACCATCGCATGGTGTGCGCGCAATCCGTTCCTTGTCATAATGGCGGCACTTCTGCTTGCGGTTGCAGGCGCCTGGTGCATGACGCATGTGCCTCTCGACGCTTTACCGGACATCAGCGACGTGCAGGTCATCATCCACACGCAGTGGGCCGCAGAACCCCCAAGCGTGATTGAAGATCAAGTGACATACCCCATCGTCACTGCACTCCTCTCCGCGCCACGCGTGCGCAGTGTGCGCGCGCAGACCATGTTTGGCGACTCCTACGTCTTCGTAGTCTTTCAGGACGGCACCGATCTCTATTGGGCGCGCTCCCGCGTCACGGAATATCTGCAGCAGATCGCAGGAAAACTTCCGGCAGATGTACATCCGGCCATCGGCCCGGACGCTACAGGTGCAGGCTGGGTCTACGAATACGCGATCGTCGATCGCGCCCATAAGCACAGCCTCGCGGACCTTCGCGCACTGCAGGACTGGTATCTTCGCTATCAACTGCAAACGGTTCCCGGCGTAGCCGAGGTGGCGAGCATCGGCGGATTTGTGCGCCAGTACCAGGTAAACCTCGATCCCAACAAGCTGTTTTCGTTCGGCATTCCGGCCTCAATGGTGATCGACAAAGTTCGGCAGAGCTCAAATGAAGTAGGAGGCGACGTACTCGAGATGAGCGGCGCCGAATACATGATTCGCGGCCTCGGTTACATTCGAACCCTATCAGATCTCGAGAACGTACCCGTGGCTACGAAGAACGGGACGCCCGTCCTGGTACGCGACCTCGGGACCGTATCATTCGGGTCCGACGTGCGGCGCGGCGCGGCCGACTGGCAGGGACAGGGTGAAACCGTAGGTGGCATCGTGGTGATGCGCGACGGCATGAATGCACTCGACGTCATCCGTGGCGTAAAGCAGCGATTCCGCGAGCTCGCCCCGTCGCTGCCTGCCGGCGTTGAAATCGTGACCGGATACGACCGCTCATGGCTGATCAACGAGTCAATCCACACGTTGAAGCGCGACCTCATTCTCGAAGCAATAATCGTCAGTTTCGTGAGCATCGTGTTCCTTTTTCATTTCCGGTCCGCGTTGGTTCCAATTCTTACCCTGCCCATCGCAGTCGTCTCGGCGTTCATCCCGATGTACTTCCTGCACGTGAGCTCGAACATCATGTCGCTCGGTGGCCTTGCACTTGCCATCGGTGTGCTCATCGATGCGGCCATCGTTATGGTGGAAAACGGCTATCGCCATCTCGCCGAACGCACCGAGCCGGCAGACGGCGAAGAGCGACATCGCATTCTCGTTGGTGCGGCGCAACAGGTTGGCCCGGCACTGTTTTATTCGCTCGTCATCATCGTTGTTTCATTTCTGCCAGTGTTTTTGCTCGAAGCC